>Ga0116227_10000636_pt1 | contig 70658 bp, 72 predicted proteins | sample S1TSphgellanicum_FD_89693 | JGI IMG/M metagenome (GOLD analysis project Ga0116227, IMG submission 89693) | Host-associated microbial communities from peat moss isolated from Minnesota, USA - S1T2_Fb - Sphagnum magellanicum MG | ecosystem: Host-associated > Plants > Peat moss > Unclassified... | reverse complement strand
TTCTAATAGTTGCATCATAGTTGTGAAAATGACCAAAATAGTTGAAAGTTGGTCTTGTAGTTGCAAATATTCTCAAATCTAGTAGCAAACGACTATAAGTCGCATGTAGTCGTAAATTGAATGGTTACATTTTGGCTAATATCTACTAGTGTTGGCCTAACATAATGGCCATCTTTGTGATCAAAAATCGGTGCTGTTAAAGTATGGGTTTTTGGTATCTACCTCTTGAATGCATAACATCTGCACTTTTGGACTTTCCAATAACCATTGAACTCATTAGTGGTCAATCTGCAATCTTGTTCCCATGAGTAACCGTTATCAGATTAGTAAATACCATTTGAGGTATGCCAACAACTCCAATAATAACTACTGGTAGTGTCAAACCTCAATTCAAATTCCTTCTTGACAAAACTCCACCTGATCCACTACCCAATTTTATTACAAATCCAATTGGTACTCCCCTTCTAACAACATCTATGTTGGGCTCAACAACCATTTCCATTCCTATTGTTGTTATACCTGCATTAAGTGATTAAATAATTCCTACTCCAACATGTTGTCTCCGGGTTTCAACAGTTGCCACTTTTGACACTATTGGTGAAGTTGTGTTGATTTGAAATCAATGTTGTTCCAATCTATGGTTACCCATTAGTATCCTTTGTGGTGCAATATGTGGATGTGAATACCCCTCTAGTTCTCTACTCCTAGTCTAAATAGATGAATGAATCTGTCGACTATATGGACCCAATTAACTTCCCAACTCCATGCCTCTAAATCTATTTTGGACCACATGAATTATTGATTCCTATTCTTGTGGTTGATATATTAATGTTCTTGTCACATTTTGTAACTCCACATGCCTAGTAATACCTGCTTTGATGTGAAAAGGCACAAAAGGACAATCCATGATTGCATGTCTTTCTTCCTCACAGAATGCACAGACCCTTGAAAATAACCTCATCATTTCTAAATCCACAAATTCATGATCCCATGTTTCGGCAATGTACCTTGGTTGATCCAACTCTGGATTCCCTTCATGTGAGTATGACTATGATACTTCATCCAACGCATTCACCTATGTTTTTGCATACTTAAATGATCTTGGGTAGTTTTCTTCAATCTCTTCAAACACATCATCAACATTGGTGTTTTCATCCACCTCCCAATGTTCCACTAATTCATAGTAATCTAGAAATGCAAAGTGATACACAAACCTGGGTTGTATACCTCTTATAACATCCCTCCTTCAACTAGTCACACGACTCTGGACTTGAAATTTCCTACGGTTGATCAGGTATTACAGAAGTCCTTGCTTCATCTTGATCTTTACGACTCTAAACCATAGGTTACGGCTAAGAAATATACTACATCCGCTTATTCAGATGAGTGGTCAATTACATCTTTCTCCATAGATATCATTATTTGGAACTATGCCTTCTCTAAAAACCCCTAATCCATACATCTCATTATACCACTTCTTGTGGTAGAAACGATTTATGCCTCGCAAACCTTTCCTTTATTATCAAAATTCATATGTTTAACATCAGTTTTTAAAATGGGGTTTTAGTAAGCCTTGTATATTCCTCTCCATTTTTGAAATTGTCTTCTATTTGCTTTTCAATAACTTGTCAATTTGCCTCTAAGTCCAATTGTTGCTATAAACTCCAAGTCACTATCTAATTCATTTTGTTTCATAATTCTTCATCTTCAAAGTCTATAGATCATTTTACAGTCCTTCTGGCGTCAACCGTGTAAACCTCTAATACTTTCTAACATACCTCTTAAAATTTTGAATTAAAAATAAACAACATTACTCGTCTAGACACTCTCATCTACATGATACAACAAAATTTATAGAAAACCTTCCCATTACTGAAAGAAAGAACATTAAAAAAAAATTCCCCAACATGGTCGTTAAATGGTAGAAATGAAATTTAAATTCTTGTAGAATATTTCACACTATTGTAACAACAAATTTACATTTCACATGCCTATGTTCAATATTTTTACCTTAAGTCTTCAACAAACTTAACACTACCATTCATTCCAACATCATATTCATGGTTATTGCATATAAACAAAATTTTCACTTCATAATACATTATAAAAAATTCAAAAAATAAGATTACAATTCATTTCATCATAATCTAACATTATAGGAAATTCACACAAAATATGAACATAAAATTCACTGTAGAAGTTTGTGCTTCTCTATGTTACTAAAAATATGAATCCAAATTATAGCATAATCCCATGTTTTGTTGGAAACCTCAAAACAACACTTAAAATCTGTGTTATATCAAAATAGAGTATGTGGTTTTCTACCACAAGTACCTCCAACTCTTCCTACTCCCTCTCAAAACTCTCACTTTCTATCTCATCTTCTTCTCCTCTCCTTCTCCAAAATTCCCCCCTTTAGAACCATCCCAAGTCACATCATAATGATCTAAAACAATAAAAACTCAAAATTCAAACTAACAAAGTTCCATGATTAGCCTTTATCTTAACTACCTTGTTCATCCCAAATCACATATTCAACTTACCCCCTTAACAATGGTTTTTGGTGACTTCTTTTGAATTGTGAAAATGAGTTCCATCGAAAAACATATATGATGGTGTATCCATTTTTGATATTTCCCCTATCGAAATTTCCTCACCTTTAAGCCAATAATCTAATTAATGAGAGAGGGTTGTAAGAGTTTTAGCACCTTTTGGCATTGGGTTCAACTTTAGGGGAAACCTTGCATTGGAAATCTATGCAAGTCAAATCAAACTTGGACTTCGCGTTTTGCCTTTCTTTTTGGGGCTTAATGTTTTTAATGATCAGCCTACTAGCATTTGTTTTCCTACCGATGGTATCAGATTTTTTAATCATGGTCGCCCCAAATTCCAAGAACATAATGCAAAGAGTAGGGTTGGTGGCATTTTCATTTTCAGTTGCCACGAACTTTGTAATTGACTGCTCGTCCCACTGGAATATTTTACATCATCCATGTTTTTGTCCAAGTTAATTAATGCATCTCGAAAACAAGCTCCCAAAACTTTGGTGCTTCTTATAGTCCAAGTTTTTTGTGGAGATTAAATAACACTTTCATCTTTTCCCTCTTATTTCGATAATATGAATGTTGGATCCACCAGAAATCAATATCGGAGGAGAATATCTACAACTTGTGCAGCCCCAAATTCAATGTTGTCTCGACTTGCCCCTACTTTTGCTAGTGTAAAAAGATCCCCAACCTATAGTACATGTTGTTAAAAATAATTCTAGTCTAGTCCACCTGAACCTCTTATTCTACCAGGACAACAAAGCCCAACAAATTTTTTGCAACATATGTGAGTTTGTTGCCTTTGAGCCAAATTACTTGAATTAAAGTAAGTAATCTTGTTACATACATACATTTGAGGAGAGAAACCTTCCATCCCTCTGAATCCACTAGTGTTTCTAGTGGAGTGACTTTTCAATAAGATGGTCACTCCTTCTCCTTCTCCTTTTGTGGTTTCATGTGAGGCGACTTTTTGTCCCTCTACTCTCGATTTTATGAGGTGATTATACTCAAAGGTACATATGCTACAAATGAAAGAAAAATGTAAAATGTATCTCTAAATGTTAAGTTGCATTTGTAGTTGGAACCAAATAATTTGCCTCCTATGCATCATTTATGATTTGGAATTTATAGATATATTTTATAAACTCAAACACTCCAATTCCTAAAATTTTATGTTAAATTGTCACCCACTTAAACTAACTTTTGAAGATTCGACACCATGTTCAACTTAATAGCAGTCCTCTAATCATTCAAAACTTTGTTCCTATCACATACGTTATCCAAATCTAGCTTACATTAATTCATTAAAAATCTAGCTAAAAGGTGCACATGCTCGCCTAATTTCAAGTTTTGCACCTAAATCAGTAAAAAATTGTGCTATAAAACCTGACAAGGTTTCACAAAGGTAGAAAATTCAACTTGGTAATAGACCTCTGGTCACTTAAAATATTATTTTTATCACATATGTTATCCAAATCTAGCTTGCCTTAGCTCATTGAAAAGCTAACTACAAAATGCATCGGCCTACCAAATTTCAAGTTTTGCACCCAAATTAGTAAAAAGTTGTGCTACAAAACCCGAAAGGTCTTGTGAAATTTCTTTAAAATTTCAAGCTCCCAAAACTATCCCTACTCACTTCCATTCTTTCAAAAGTACCATTATCATCCAATTTATTCTCCTTCTTTCCACCATCTATTAAGATTAATTATTCTTCTCCTCCTAAGGAAAGTTGTAGAAACAAGTTTTCCCAAGATTCAAATCGAAGGTTATGTCCGGAAAATAGAGACCCAAATGATCTGAATTCGCGCTTTTAAAGAGAAGGAGGAAAAAAAAAGTGAACGAAAACCCCAATTCGGTGACCTATGGAAGGTTCCAATGTTTGGTGGCCCTTGAAAGGTTTCAATGTTTAGTGGTCTTAGAAAGGAGAAGGAAAAGCATCCTTTTCACCTCTTTTCACTTTCCCCCCCCCAATAATTTTACTGAAACTTTATTTTTTCCATTGATCTTAAAATTTTATTTTACCATGGTTTTAAACTGTTACTTTATGCCTTTCCTTCTTTTTCCTTCACCTATAATTTACAATTATGCATCTTGATGTACCAAGTTTTTCACACATTCATTGTTGAGTTGATTTTGATTGAAGTTTTTTTTTCCTTTCCTTGAATTCATGGCGTTGTGCATGATTACTTCTTACAAGCTTCAAACTACACAAATAATGAAAAAGCGCCTCCGGAGTCATCCTTAAATTTGACATTGACACAACATCCTTGTGATGAAAATCCCCTTCGAGCTTGATATTATCACATTTCTCCAAACTTTCATACTTTAATGATTTTGTTGCAAGTTGACCCCGCTTTTGGTGATCAACCTGAAACTGTCCGCAAAAGTTTTTATGAAACTCAAAACATTTCCATCTTTTAATAATCTTCAATTCCTAACATTGGACATTATCGTTGGTTACGCAGTCTGATTTGTCAACTACTTCTTAATAGCAAGGCGGATCATTTAGTTCGCACCATTTGACACATCCTAAATTTCCTATAATTATCAATTATCACTATGGCATAACCCATGACTCAACATGTAATTACAACTCCTTATTGAACTTATCCATAACCTGAATAAAAGTTTCATTAATCATGAAATCCATGTTGCCATTGCCACCTTATCACATTATTATGTTGTTTCAAATTAATCTTATGTTTATATGTTTGAAGATTGTTCTATCTCCATAGGACCTTTCATTGACACCCCCTCAAGTGTTTCACGAATCTCAAACATCCTTGCTTACACGACTGCCCACAAAATACCAAAACAAGACCAATGTTTTGTCGAACATTATGAATTTTAGTGTTTACTTCTAACCCCAACCCTCTAGAGATTTTTCACCCCTAATCACGTAACTGAAGTTTTAAAATTATGATTACCAAATTTTTGTTGAAAAGAAAAATTAACCCTACACCTTATTCATCCAATATCAAATTTTGGAAAAAAAAGAAAACAACCCCCCACGCAACCATGTGCATTCATCATTCCTTATTCTAAAATGAAGTTGCTAAAAACCCCTAATAGCCTTACCACACTCAAATATCCCTGATGCAATTCTTAAAAATTGAAACTACCGCACATGGCTATGTTGATATGGCCCACATTTCACCGATAGCTCAGTAATACCAAATTGTGAAAAGCAGAACATCTCTAGCACTATTTTTTTATGATGAACATTGGAACACCTTGGATTACTAATTCGATGATGTTTGGGTTAAATTGAGCAATTGCCTATAAAATTTCCTTGGCTAAGGGCTGGATAAAACTCAGTGTTATGTTAAAAACGTTGACATGCTTCACCCACTCCACATTTCTTTTGACAATCCACCTCTGAAATTTATTCATCTTTGCAAAAATAATATTCCCATTATTGGAAAGGGTTACAACCATTTTCTCCCTCTTCTTTTCCTTTTGCTTTATTTTTTATGTAGGTTAATTGCTTCCAAATTTTAAATCTAAACTCTCCCTCCTTTCATTCTTTCTACCATTTCCTTACTAATGTAACCTTTCTTAGTCATCTAAAATTGATCCAAAATTTAGCAAAATAACAAGGAAAACAAAGAAAAGAGACTAAATGAACAATGCCTCCTTTTATACTAAAACTCACGACACCAATTGATAAAACCATTTCGTGGGATTAAATGAACAACCTTTGTTTTTTCTTTTGATGTTAATACATTCAAATAGTTATTGGATGAAACAACATCTAAAAATGGTTACATAAGTCATGTGTTCAACATAATATGTGATATGTGATTTTGCAATGGAATCTAAGCCAGTGGATTCCATACTGAAATTACTCATGACTAATTTCGAATTAAAATATGCACTAATACATGCCAAAAACAACGCTCCCGAAGATTGTCAAGATTTAAGCTAAGATGATTTGTTCTTCTGGCAAATAAAGGGATTTGAACCCGTGTTTTCAAATTCACATTCTGACACTTTCACCTATTAAGTTATACTCGCCTTTTTATTTTCCAATTTAGACATTAGGATACTCGCTATCAAATTCAAACCAATAACTTCATCATTTTACTAACACAAGCGAAGTAATTGCCCTAAAGGTTTTTCTTTTTGGAAAGATCTTGTTCCCACTAGCTCATGGCCTGGCTTGCCTACCAGTTTTACTGGAACTTCATGGAAATTATCAAAATTTCCCATTCCTTGACCAAAAATCATTGTTTTCGGTTCGATAGGAGTTATATTTTTTAGTTTGTGGCTATTGAAATTTAATTAATTGAAAATCATCATTTCCAATTTGGTAAGGGTTGTACTTTTTGATTTTTCACTATTGAAATCTAATTTTTGGTTTGTGCTGATTTTTAATTGAGACTGATTTTTAGTAGAAGAATCCTAAAAGTCTTCCTAAAAATCATCCTTGTGCTCTCCTCCCCCTTCTATTGTGGCCTCCAATCCTTTCAAAGCTTGATCCAAACATTGACAAGTTTTTAACTTGTTGATACATTCACCAAAATGTGATTTGGTTCAAACTTGTCAATGTTGATAAAAAAATGCAATATTATTATGAAGGCAATATTGTATTTTGGACTAGCCCATCGTTTTTTGAACTTTCTGATATGTGTTTTTTTGCCTTTGGGAAATTAGAGAACCATGTTTTCCATAGATATATTTTACAATGTTGTTGGGCCCATAAGATTATGTTCCATTGCCTCTTGGTGAGTTTCATCCAAATGCTCTAATTTTGCCATGCAATTGGTGAGGATACGAGTGGGGGAAAAATCTTAGTCAAGATGAAAATTGTTTGTGGGCAGTAGGTATTTTGTCAGCATAAAAAGGAAAAAACCATAAACTAATTAAAACGGTGTATGGTCGGTGGTTATTTTGAATGTTGTTCGATAAGCATATAGAACCATTTGTAGGTGTTCATCCCAATTAACACGGTTTTCATTCACCAACTTAGTAAAAAACAAACCAATGACTTTATTGATTGATTTTACTCGACCATTGTTTTGTGGGTAGTAAGTGGTCAAGGTCATTTGTCACAGTAGAAAATGGTTGGTAAGAATTTCAATGGCATCACTGATGAAGTGAGTGCTTTGATCACTTATTAAAATAAGCAAATAACCAAACCAAGTGAGGATTAGCTCATATATGGACTTTGTAATCAGTGTCGATATATTAGTGTGTAATCTTTACTTCCACTCATTTGGTGGCATAATTGGTTGCTATTAGAATGTACTTGTTTATAATATACCTAATGATTGGTTTGATTGGATCGACAAAATCCAAACCTCACTTCATGAAGGGTTTTGCTAATAACGAAGTTACAAGTTTTGTTATGTTACTCTATATTAAATTTATAGTTTGTTAATAGTTGTCACAAGCTTGGCAATATTTCATAACATCCTTGTGCATCATGGCCCACCAAGATTTGGCATCCAAGATTTTGCGAACCGTGGTTTCAAATGAAAATTGACCGCCACCAACTCCCTCATGCATTTCTTGTAATACCATGGGTATTTATAAGTCCTCAAGGCAATGCCTCAACACCTAGTTTTGCCCTAGACAATATAATTGTCCTTATATCGAAGAAAAATGTAAAACTCTCAAGTTTAGCATTTTCTTTTGCTCCTAATTATAATAAACTAGAAATATTATAATAGACAAGTACTAGGAAATTTTTTGTAGCCAACCAATTATAAGAGGAAGATAGTAGTGTATGTTGTTTGGTCTAGTACTTGTTTTTGTTCTATGAGGTCTGGCATTTGAAATAATGCATCTACCACCAAGTGGGATCTTTTTGGTTTATATACCATAAAGAAATTATATTCCAAGAAAAGATATAACCATCGAACTATTATTCCTAAAACTTGAAGTTTTCAGACTAAGTATAATAGTGTCATGTGGTCCACAAAAAATAATTTTGTTACCCAGCAAATAATGACAAAATTTATGTAGGGCATACACCATGGCAAATACCTCCCTTTCAATGGTTGTATAATTTCATTAATTTGGCATGGTTGAGTAATTGAAATGCATAAGCAATCGATTGGTCACATTTTTCAATAGGATTTTGTGCCAACATATTCTTAGTTGTTAGATTAAAGGCATCTATGTGAACATGGAACTCCAAGTCCCAATGAAGTGAAATCAAGATTGGTGCATTCATGTAGCTTTGCTTGATTACCTCCCATGCCTCTTGGCACTTTGCTATCCACTCAAAGGCCTTTGTCTTTCATAGCAGCTAGTTATTGGAACCATGATAAAAGCAAAATCCTTAATGAAACATCAATAACACTATGCCATTCCATTGAAAACTTGAATGTCCTTAGCTTTTTTCAGTGTAGGCATATGGACAATAGTTAAAATTTCTTTCAAATTCGATAGCTTCTCTTCCTTAGATACCACATAACCCTAGATAATGTTAAAATGCATGAGAATCATGCATTTCTTAGAATTCAAGCTAATACTGAATTATATGCACGCATTCATCAAAACATAATCATAGCTTTATTAAATGGGTTTTTAGATCATTGAACACACTAAAGTCATTTAGGAATAGTTTCATGAAAGTCATTAAAAGTTGTACTCACCATTTGTTGATAGGTTGGTGGAGCATTCTTGCGCCCAAACATCATGACTACCTGAACAAATGTTTTTCAATCAACAATGAATGCAATCTTGTACCTATATTTGGGGGCAATCATGATCTAGTGATATTAAAAAAATCCATCAAAAAATGAATAGATTTTGTGACTTGCTATCCAAAAACTTTTTTAGTAAAATGTAAAGGATATAGATTTTTTTTGGCTGTAGCATTGAGTCATCAAAAATCCAAGCAGATTCTAAGTTTACTATTCTTTTTCAATACAATGACAATTGGCGATAACTAATTAGCTTCCTCCACTTGTGTAATGAAACATGCATTTAAAAGTTTATCCAAATCCTACTTGACTACTACAACATTATTTAGGTTCATTCATTATTTTGTTTGATGAATAGGTGGATGAAATCATAGTCAAAGGAACAAGGGGTGCTAAAGTAAAAATCATTTTCCAAGGACTACACATGACATGTGTCATTTCTGTGTTGGTTTATAACTTAAATTTTTTTATTTTGGATACCTCATTTAACATTACATTTTAAATACAAATACATTTTGACTACAAATTGATTTTATTTCATGTATATTATGCATTCATGCCCATATATATATGAACAACTTTTGTTAAACCCACATTTTCAAAATTCATGATTTTCAACGTCAAAAGCACTTTTGAAGCATATGTGCTCAAATAGGTTATAAAAATAATTTTCATTCGTTCAAGTCCTTTTGCCCTTCTAATGATCAATGTTAAAATCCTCTCCAATTTTCAAAAGGAATAGTGCACATTTGGTAAAAAAAAAAAGACATTTAAAAAAAAACAAGGATTGTCCACTCTTAAGGTTTGAATGCTTTGAACATGCAAAACCATTTTTGATTTGTGTCAATCTTTGAACATGTAAACTTTGCAATTAATGAAAAATATTCCAAAAAAAATTGTGAGAATCCAAACTATTATGTTTCCCTTATGATTTTTCAAACATACAAAAATGTTGTTTTAAGGAGTGTCCACTCACTTGGGTGGCTCCTTTGACTACGATTTTACCCAAATGGAATGGTTGTGTTGAATATATACATTGGAATTCCCTTGAGGTTAATATAATTCCATGCAAAAATGTCCTTATACTTTCGAATCAATGTTTTGATGTTAGTAACAATCGATTCTTCCAATGTTACATTCAGCTTAATTGTCTAAGGGTTGTTAGTAGTCCCAAATTGAAGAATCCTACATGGAAATCCTCCAATAATGTTTAGCATGAAATATCCAATTCTTGGATTCTAATGTGTGTTGGTGTATTATCCACCCATATTTGTCCTTTAGAATGTGGGAAGTTGAACATGAGATCTTCAACACCAACTTTTGCACCAAAAACTATGACATGGAAATTTTTTGATTTTGGTAATGTAATGGTTCCAATCATAAACAAATATGGTTATGCTACAAAGAATATTTGTTTTTATTTGTTTTGTGACACCTTCCATCAAATCGTAACACAACAAAACCTCGAAACATTTGGTATTGTTATCCAAATGTTTTGTCATGGCTATGGGAGCACTAAACCTGTAATTTCATTTGTTAATTCATATTTAATTACATCTATAATCACAATTCAAGTTGAATTAAATGCCACATAGTGTCTAATGGCCCATGAAGCACATCATGAGTTGTAAAACTAATTACATTCTCATTTATTTTTGTCCAACCATTAAAAATGAATGATATATAAGTGTAGTTTTCATCTTCATTTTCATTGAAACCAATATTAATCATAAGTCGTAATTGCATATGCAATTTTAGATCATTTCGTATTTGAATATGCAATTATAAGTCATTTTTACTATGTGTCACAAAGGACAGTTGCATTGGTAATTGCAAAAATGATTGATTTGAACACAACTTGCAAACAAATGAATTAGAATGGACAAGATTCCTTGTGGTGTTAACGATCTAAGAGGAAATGAAGCCCAAGTTGAATTAAATTTGTATTGGCACCTAGAAATGTTATCATTTCATGTGCATTAATAATCAAATGACACATGTCCACCATAGTAATCACAAATATATTTGCTTCACAATCTTGTTATCATCATCATCCTAAATAAACTTATTTAAAAACATGTCAACATTAAGGACAAATCCCATTATGAATTTGGTGGGCTTTCAAGTTTGAATCCAATATTATTGGCATTATTATGATTCTCCCACCTTATTAGTTTTTTTGAAAGTCAAAAGATAGTAAAGACAACCTACAAACACACATAACCATAGAGTAACATCAATGCACGAGGTTGTTTTTATATCCAAAAGGCCATGTTTTCAAATTTGTATTTTGCGTATCTTTAACACCCTTTCTTTTCACACAAAATGTCTATGTTGTACCATCAAAACACCCAACCACTTCACCTTTGGGTCCACTTTCAACATGAAGCATCAAACATACATTTTGTAGTTCAAAACTTGCAAAAACAAATTGATGAACGATTAGATCAATAACCTTTTCACACATGTGTTCCAAAAATATGATAAAATTAAACATAATCATGTCTTTACATACTAGGCATAATAAGGTCAAAGCTCCTCTACAAAAAACACCAATTACAAACATCTTTCCCCCATAATGGGGTCAAAAATCATCACAACACTTAAGAATACACTTGAACATGCTTGTAAACTTTACATTCATGAATCATCCTTGTGTGTTGATTCCTTGCTATGGATCAAACTATGACTAGACAAGTTTTGAATCCCCTTCATTATATCAACCCCAAATTGAGTTGCAAACAAATACACACATAAAAGAGTAATCGCTTTTTCATTGTTAATTTTCTTCCATTCAAAAGTCAATTTTTTTGGTTGTGCCATATATGACCTAATCTTAAATTTGAGCTTGAGGCTATAATTTTTTTTGTGCATAGTTGAAATCAAGTAACCCAAGGATTCATGTCGCGTATGCAAACCAATTTTGATTTGGACCTACATCCTTTATGATTATTGAATGACATTTTTCATATGTATCTAAAACAACTACATGTTCTTTTTCATTCATCTAATATGACTATGGAGTCTTTAATCATATGTGTTTTGTATGACAAAAAAACCAATCACATAAATAAGTTATATATTTTCACAAAAAAACTTAATGAATTGAATTTGGATCACAACAACTAAAGAAAAAGTGGAAATCACAACTAAAATTTGGAATGCTTTATTGAAGTTGTATATATAGAAATATGGGATGAATTTAAATTTGAGAAAGTCAAAACTAAATAAACATTTGTAACAATAGTTATATATCCTACATAAATTATTATTATTATTATTTATTGAAATGTGAAATACATTTCACAATTCAAATGAAAATTTACACCATTGGGAACAATGTTTTTTTGGGGGGCAAATTTTCACACCCCTGTGACAAAAAGAAATCAATAATCCACCAAAATTGCTAGATTTTGAAGAAAAGTTTTCTAAATTTTCCAAATTTAGACAATAGGTTCCCATCATTGTTTTATTGTGCCTTATATAATAATTAATATAACATACAATTTGCACAAAAATCTTCTGAATTTTTTTCCCTGAAATTAAATTTATTGATATCACTATTAGTACTAGAATTATTGTAAATTTCTAATAATAATAACTGTTTGATTTATTTTCAACAATAATAATGTTGTAAATCGTCTACAAATAACACAAACATTGGAAATGATAATAATCATAAGTTGGAACATAACAATTGCCCAAAATATGAACCCAAAAAAACTTACTAAAATATGATAAACCAATATCACTAAATTTAGTATCAGGGCATAGATATTAGATACAATAAGAATTATAAGTGTGTTTCATTCCTTTTCTCAATCCTTCATTGCTTTCATTTCTTTTTCATAAATATTATTGATAATAAGAATAACATCAGTTGCAAGCATCCCAAGAGGGATCTGGCATTAAATGGCAACAAGTTTCAGGAACCTCTCTAAACATTAAGACTACGCAAACCAAAATGGAAATGTGATGGAAAAAATTCAAATTTATTTTTCACCAATCCCCCTCCCCTACCATTTCTGATTTTTATTTTTCAGATTTGTGCAAAATTTCACGCAATTAAATTTTTTTCATAACATAACAATTTGCACAAAATATTTACCCAAACAATGATTGAAATTGGATTTACTAATATCATTGTTAGTATTAACACTAGACTTATAGTAAGTTTCTAACACTAATTTAACTATATTACGACCAGTGATTTTTTTCCAACTAAAATATTGCTATAAAACTAAAAGCACAGTCCAAATGTGGCAAAACAATTTCAATTTTTTTTTCTTGAAATTTGGCGATTTTTTTCCCCAAAACTGAGAGTATTGTGATAGAATTATTTATTTATTTATTTTAATTTTTTCTCGTTTTGGCGAAATTTCGCACCCAAAAAAGTCGCTGATTATGACATATGATATTAATATTCAACAGTAATAAAAATGTAGATAACGGAAATATTTTTAAAATCATAATAAAAAGAGACTAGGTGTAGGGCGTACGGTCTTGTTGGTTAAAATTTGTGGTATTCGTAGAGCCACCGGGGTTTCTGGATATCCTCAAAAATCTTCGATTTCGCAAATTTTAGATCTGTCCTGTTAAAATCTTCGAATTCCTGAATATCTTTACAAAATCGTTCGTCCAAATCTCCTAATTCGTGCAGCTGTCCAGTCATAATCTTCGAAATCCTGAATATCTTCCCAAAATCCTTGTTCCAAATCTTCGAATTTGTAAATCCAAGAATCGTCGAAAAGTCTTTGATGTGTTCTTCGCTAGCAGTAGTGCTCTTCAGTCGCTACGCCCCTGTTGCTGCCGCCGCTGCTTCTTCTTCTTCGTTGCCGCTGCTTTGCTGCGTTGTTTTCTTGCGTTAGTTAGTTTGTTGATCAGCAGCCATGGCCGCTTGCTCGCAATTCCTGTGCGCGACGGCGCCGCGTTCATCGCTCGTCGTCCGTAATGGTGCAGCTGCGTCTTCTTCTTCCAATGCGGCAGCTGTAAAACTCAACATCGGAAGTACAGGCGCCTCATCATCATGTGGAGCTTTTTCGCAGTCGGACCTGTTTTCTACCAGGCTTGTTTCTTCTTCCTCTAATCCGACGCAAGTGCGTCCTCTCAATTCTCGACAGCATCAGCAGCAGCAGCTTGTCAACACCCCTCGCTGCAAGGTTGCTCCACTATACAGACAGTAACAATAGGCATATTAACCAAGCATAAGAATAAGAACTCCTAACTTTCCTTACCCTCTTACACGCTCTGTTCCCTGCACTTTTTTTTTTTAGCGATTCTTTCATGCGGGATTGGTATAATAATACCATTGGTGCGGTTCAAATTTGTTTGCTTGTTTGCTTGAAAGTTTCAAACAATGCAATAATGGCAGAAACAGGTTACCAATGCTGCTTTCAAACTTTTATTTTTCCGGCTCTTATGCTTCATGGCGGAGTTAGTACAGCTATGGATTTTACAGAAATTAGGTCCTTGTATGTTACGGCTGCATGATCCTTTGCACACTTTTGAGTCTGGAATTACATTTTGGATTTTGGATTGCGGAAGTCATATACCGCAATTAGTAAGATTTAGGAAATCTCACAAGAATAATGAGGCATCCTCCCTTTGGATTTTCCAAAAGTGAGAGGAAGTTGCTGTTGTATAGCTCTCTACTGTTGTGTATGCTGGTGCTAACTGTTAGGATCACCTCCTCTTAATTCAAAGCTAAGGAGCTTCTAAGAGAGTTATGTGACATCTTTGATTGCAGATTCCCATAGGTCACAACTTACTTCTCAATTACCTCTTGTGATTCAGCCTATGACTTGGTCTCTTAGCTAGCCAACATCTCTGGGCATGTATACTCTGACATGTTTTGACAATGATCCCCAGACCTTTCTAAGTCTTGAAGTTGCACATTCTGCTGAAGGGTTACATCATAACAAGCCAAGTTTGGTGTTTTTCAAGACAGCTTTAGAGCCAATAGTTATTGGTCGCACAGACTGCAGTTCAGTCATTAATCCTTTAGCAAGCAGAGGGTTTTGCATTGAGGTTTGTGTTGAAACACAAACACCCAGCAGCTACTCTTCTGCTAAGAATGAAGGTATTCTTCTTGTATTTTATCTTCTTGAGTCCACAGAAGATGATCAAGGTTTGTATTGGGGTATTCTTACAATTAAATTGCAAGTCAGTCCTAACATGTTTTGATTTGTGATTCTTCCATGTGAAATGTCATGTTCATACTTTTCTCTTCAGCATTATAATATTTATTTTTCCTGACTAAACCATCTCTTGGAGCAAATTTCTTGCTATTTTAGCCAAAACTTATCACTTGTCCCATTGTGTATAAGAGTGATGAAGTGATCAGTCTTACCCTCTGATTGTTGCCATTTAAAGTTTCTTAACATTTCTCATTGGAAGCAACAAATACCACCTTGCTCTGTATCTTTTGCTTTTGTCTTCTGTCTGCATCTTCTCAATTTGATCTGATTGTTGGATGTGCTTGTTCCTAGTAGCTTCTTTTTCCATGGTGGGAATGGTTTACTGTCTTTTTTGACAGACTTTCCAATGTTTTCGGGTGACATAGATATATTACTGGGAGAAACAAGAGCTGCAACCAGAGATACTCATGGTTAGGGTTGTACACATTGTAGATTTCGGTTGGCGATGTAGTTCCTCCTGTTGGTTTGAAGGATCAAGATGGTCGCCTTGTGAACCTAGACAAGTTCAAGGGCAAGCCTTTGGTGCTCTACTTCTACCCTGCTGATGAGAGTCCTTCTTGCACAAAGCAGGTATGTCCCCCAGAGTCATGGTTCCCTTTTTCGCAAGATTTTCAAGAATGCCTGATAGATTTGGACATTACATACTTTATTAGCCCTGAAGAGCTGATGAGCCTCTTAGCATGCTAGAGATGAAAACAGTTTGTCCATCATGGATGGTTCTGCTTCCATGGATTATTGACCATGTCATAAAAGCCTGCTTGGTGTCAGAAGTATCTCTCACTATCCTCAAGTGTCATTGGATGGAGTGCCTCCTTGCCAATTAAGTAATGTGGTGGAATGCAGGCATGTGCATTTAGGGACTCATATGAGAAGTTCAAGAAGTCAGGTGCTGAAGTTGTGGGAGTGAGTGGTGATTCTCCAGAATCTCATAAGGTAATGAAATTGGCTCCTTCTGTCTGATGTTGAACCATGCATCTAATCACTGACATTAGTCACAGGTTTATAGACAAAGAGAGTGGAATTTGTGAACCTTGGTGATCATGACCCCATGGTTTCTGGACAATGAAGTTGCATGCTTGTTTGGTTTGGACAATGTTGACAATTTGTGGAGTTGGGATGGCTCATTTGACTTCCAGTTTTTCTTTTAATGTGGCAGGCATTTAAGCAGAAATACAGGTTGCCATTCACTCTGCTCAGTGATGAGGGGAACAAGTTGAGGAAAGATTGGGGAATTCCAACTGATTTTTTTGGAGCACTAGCTGGACGTCAGACCTATGTCATAGATAAGGATGGGAAAGTACAGCTGATTTTCAACAACCAGTTTGAACCTGATAAGCACATTGTAGAGACCCTGAAAATCCTTCAAGGATAGAAATGCTGTATTGTGGGACTAATGACCAATTAATGGCATTCTTTTTGGACTGAACAGTTGTGCCTAGACAGCCTCTTTGGAGCTTTTTGAAACTTGGAAGAGTGTCCAGGAAGTTAGATGCATGTGCATTCTTCTGAGAGTATACATCAAGCTCTCCATACAGATACTTGTTTGATCCAGGTCTGCAGCTTTAGATTCTTCACTGGCTCTTTAATAATTCCAAGGGTATCTAAACATCACATGTGCGTGTTTGGGACACAATAAGCTGAAATTAGAAATGAGTAGAATATGAAGTTGCAAATTCTTGGTACAATGATGTGTAGATTCAAAACCTGGTGGCAGCCAAGAGAGGCCAGACCTGGGTAGATAGAATGATGTCATGTTTATCTGCCAACTCATTGTGGGATCTTTTTCCTCAGGTAGACAAGTTCTGATGATTGTAATTGAGGACCATGCATGTGGTTAGTGGTTACCTGTTATTGCCCCAGGAAATTTTGAAGCTGCAGGTATGTGGTCAGTGGGGCCACTGAGGTAGACTGGATTCTAGCAATCAAACTGTTGTTGGAACTCTCTACTTGGTCCAACACTGTGAGCAAGTGTCGGGCAAGTAATCACTGACATGCATGATACTTCTACTGATCTTTACAGTGGAGTTCTGACTGCAACTTGAAAATACTGATAGTGCCAAGGTATACCTGCACGGTTTGAGCTCTCACAGTCAGCTACCAAACATCGAATGGAGAAAATATTATGTTTCAAGAGAGAGAGAGACTGGTGAAGAAAAAACTCAAGTGCTAGTTATTTTCAACTTTATCCCTACATCTGCATGGCGTGATTAAGGACCCTCTTGGAAAACTTGCAGATCAACTCTGGATCATGTGTTGGAGTGTTAGTCATTGAGTGATTAGCACTGATAGTATCTGCTGTTGCAGATATTGCTTATTGGCAAAATCCCAACAGTCCATCTCCTCTATGGATTCTGTTCTCTTTTGTTTCTAGCATCTCAAACCCATTCAATGCTTTGCAACCATGAAAGGTTCAAGGTATGTTCCATTGTGACAACCCTCTCTTGTGTATGATTTGCAGTTGGAAGAAGATAAATCTTGTGGAACACAAAGTATCTGATTAATGTGGTTTGTTGGTTGGATACAGAACATTTTATCAATACATCTTTTGCCACCAGGTGGCAGACAATGCACATGATGATGGACACAGCATGCAAATTTTCACATGAATTGGACAAAAAAAGGTAAGTAGTTCACTTTATCATTCAACAGTTTGCTGTGAGCAAACCTGATGATGAGTAGCAAACCAAAGGCATGTCCAACTGCCAAAATCCATGGCCAATTCTACTTCCAGGCAGTCTCAGAACTAGGTTGTCTGAGTTTGGTTCGTTACTAGCAAATGCACACAGTATTGCCTTACATCTATAAAATGCAGGCTTGTATAGGAATGTCAAATTAACATGTGTTATGAGGAAAGAAATGTCAACTTCAAATTTCTTTTCTACAATGGCAAGCTCAATGGGATCATCCAATTCAATCCAAGGTCTTGGGATTTGAAGAAGAGGTTGTGCTGATTGTACTGAACTATATTTGCTTGTGGTAAGGCAATTGATTACCGACACTGAATCTCTTAAGACAAAAGGTGCAACATGCATGATGAGGTATTTACTTCAAGATGACTATCTAGATCAATTGGTTTCCAAGATGAAAGAGAGATTTATTTCTTGAATGGAGAAGGTGTGATTCAATTTCTTTCACATACATATTGAGGTATGCTTCACCCTTGTCAAACCTCCAAAAAATAACCCAGCAAACATCTTGAGTTTTAGCACAAGAGTTCCACCATGTTCCAATTCCAAAACTATGATGCTGAATTTCCCCCCTGGTCTTGGAGTAAAGCAAGAGCCGTGTGAAGATGCTATGTACTACTACTACTATTCTCCACCCAACTGCAAAATCGTGGGAATAACTGTTATTGCAAAATTGTTCAAACAGTGGGTATCAAATCCATCATGACCCAGAGTTGCTAGGGATTTTTCCATGTCTGCAGCAGCAGGAGCAGTAGTTTATTATGGCGTTGTAGGGCAGCAGTCAGGAGTGGTTGCCGAAGTCGGTTCCATCATGAGATAGGTACTACGGCGATCGGATCCATGTGTATGAAAGAGAATCTCCAATTGAACGTGAGTCATGAGATTTTTCCACTGTTGTCAAGCTTTTTCAAAAGCTATTTCCTAGATCTCAGATCTCACTTGAGCAGCATATCCCCAGAATACAGTAGGATTCCTTAAATTTTTCTATTTTCCTCTCTTACTTGTAGCCAAATTTGGCTTAGTCCTCTTGTGGATGATCGTGAGACCACCTACCCCAAAAGACCCTGCCCTTGAGTGTGTGTGTGTGTCTCTCTCTCTCTCTTAGCATGCCAAATGGCGGCATTGCCCACTGCAAAAGCGCAGGTAGAATCGTTTCCTTTGCCGACCCAGGTTAATCCCGTAAACAGAAAAACCATCTTGTGCGGTGATCCACCGATCGATCGATCCCTTGCCGCGCGGAAGTTTCACGCACCTGTGGCTGCCCGAGATCGCGGGAAACGCTTCCGGGTTTCACGGATCAGGCAGGACCTGGAATCTTTCTTACGGCCAAAAACTGGATTTATAATTTGAAATAGAATTTTTTAAACTAAGAACAAATAACCCTAAATGAAAGTAAATTTTTTTATCTTGAAAAATATTGTTTGATTTTATTGGTCATCGTTGGAATTAGTGGGCCCTTGTGTTGTTGGCTAAAGTATATCATACCTTGTGTAAGGTCATCTATCCATCCATCTCACTATGATTCCGGTCAAAGTAGCCTGAACTGTAGAGTTCTTATGGAACCCAGTTATGAAAATATTAAAAATCTTTTTGGATACCATAAAGGACTGTGAGAAAGTCTGTAGTGTATTTGGAGGGCACCTTATATCATTAATTTCCCTCCTAGAAAATGGGAGGGATATTATGCCTACTCCTCAACAGTGGCAGGGTTCTTACACCTATAAGTAGTATATACACATATGTGTGTGCGTGTAATCTTTCTCACAAAATACACAACTGAAAGCTACACAAGTAATAGCTACAAATTGCTATGGAAAGGACTCAGAGAAATTATTATTGTATTGGGAGGGCACCTTATATCTATGGATATCTCAGCTGGAAAAGATTAAAAAGAGGAGGGATCTTAATTATGTCGACTTATAGGCATAAGATATTAAGGAGACTTAGGCCTAAGAATACTCCCCTCTTATGTTTCTGAATCTACCTGTGTTTAGTTCATGATAATGTTCACCTTATACTCTATGATGGGTAAAGCCCCTAGGTGGGGAACATTGCCAAAACATGGGACCATACTTGACCATGGCCTCATTCTAGGACCCTTCTTTTGTGAATGGCCCCCACCCTGGGGCTTAACTCTACCCATTCACATCTGCACTAGTGTGGCCACAAGTGTTACCACATCCTCAACTGATTTTTCCTTTCTAAACCTGGTTTTTTGGAATTTATTTGAATTTTCAGGGGCAGAAATCACTTAAAAATCAATATCTCCCACATTCTGAATCCAAATCTTACCAAATATATTCCATTAAATCCTGGTCATCGAGATATTTCCAACAACACTAAAGGCACAGTGCAATTCCTCTGAAATTTTCAGCCATGATTTAATTTAATTTTCAGTGAAGAAATCATTCAATATTCAAGAACTTTTGCTCTGCAAGGCCAAATGCCATGGAACCAAATGCCCATCCATCCCTCCTCATCCAGAGCTTTCCAAAGACACCAAAAACACGAAGCATCTGGGTTTGGTGGATCTCATAACTACAAAACAAACTACCTTCCTTCATAGACAAATCATACAATGCACATGGGCTGTTTTGCTCAGGGATTGTTGCTCAGAGTCGTTGTTGTTCAGCCTTTCACTCAACTTGCACTTTGTTCCAGCTTTGGTGTTCAACTTGTTGCATGAATTACCACACCAGTCAGTGATTTTTATTTACATGATTATTTTTGGGGTTGGTTGCATTTCTTTTTTGGGGGCCTGGATACCTACCAAATGCCAACTGGTAAATATTTTTAGGGTTGATGAGTACCTTTAAGTTTCACCCCTTATTGAACTAATAAGTTTCCCCCCAGTTTATAGGGTATTTGTCCAGGTTGAAAATGGTGATGAGCCATTTTGGAAATGCAAATTTCATGCAGCCAATGAGAAGTCTTAGGAAGGCTCAGTTTTTTTCTTTTGTGTTTTGGGGGGGGGAGGGAGGAGGGGGTGAGATTTTTTGATTTTGGTCTATTCCCAATATGTTCTCACTGTGTTCCCATCAAGTTCCCAAGGCTATTCCCAACAGGTTCTCAATGTGTTCCTCAAGTTTTTAATGTGTGCCCTAAGATGTTCCCAATGTTCCCAATAGCACCTCCTTTTCATCCCATATTGTTTGGCCATGTTCAACTTCCATGTATGAATATAGGTTGTAAAGGTAGGGGCCTAAGGAAAGTATGACAAAGCATGCTTTGATTTTGGGGGAAGGAAGCATATTTTAAACTTCTATGTTGAGGGAGTGGCCCATGTTCCAAAGATACTGGCGATGGGCCAATGAAATGGCTCTTTTTTTTAACAAAATAAAATATGGGAAAGCCCCCCCTCACTAATTAACACAAGAACAAACAAGAGAATGCAAAACTAGTAAATCAACAACCCCCTCAAAATGGCCTCAAAGTCCTTGAGAATGCACACAAATGAGCTTGCATCCAGCTGCAAAACTCATCTGCCTTCAACTGATCTGGAGACTCAGCCATCAGGCTGATCACAAGCTTGTCTTTGTTCCTACACCACTCAGCCAGCTATTTCTCTCGCAGAAACAGCTTGTCTATTGCTGTGTAGCCAATAAGTTTTGGTCTTGAAGGAGGGAGGCAGATATTCAAGTTGGCCCACACAACACCCACTTTTGTCGGAATATATATTTTGACCCACTTTTCCATAGCTTAAGAGAAATTTTTTTCTACTTCTAGGTAGGGACCACGGAATCGTGTTTGCCTAAGAATAAGGTGGATTGGAATTGTCAAGCAGTGCTTTTTTTTTTTTTTTCCAAGGTTGTAACCAAATTGGCCATCCACAAAAAGATTTAGTCAAATTTGATCATAAACAATATCATAGTACATGGGCAACTTTGGCACAAATTAAATTAAATTATTATTTTGCTGAAGTTTTTGAGAAAAAATTAGTCCTGTTATTGAAAATTCTAAAAATTTAGTTTGTGAGAATTTAGAATTGAACCCTGGCTTAATATAAATAAGTATATTAGTTATGAACACACAACACACTGAACACAAGGAAAATCGAACAATGAGAGAACTCTGAAGTTGAGTTAAATTTTAATATTAAAATTTCTTATATGTGAAAATTTCTAAAATTAAAAACTCACATGATGAATCTTAAATTTTAAAATTAACTAATTATTCAACACTTGTGTGTCTAACCCGCCCAGGTACTAGAATATATTAAAGAAAAACCATTTAAAGTATAAGGTAAGGCTTCCTATCGAGGGTGTGATCTTTGTAAGCTTGGGTAGGGGTAGGGAGCTTACAAACATAGCACCCAAGAAAGGGGAGCCTTTCCCTTCCTAAAAGCCCTTTAAAACTATGTTAAATACCATAGTAGAAGGGCAGCTTCAACATATATGTCTATCAAATAATTAAATAATTTTAAGGATTCCATGTTGGATATTTTGAAAGATTCTTTAGTTCCTTCACAAAGTTTGTTCTTTGAAAAAATATTTTTCGAAAATTTCAACATTTCTACAAAATAAAACAATTATTGTTGAAGTGGCCAAGGTAATTAGGGTAGTAAAATCCAGCTGTTAAGTGGCCTTAGGGAGTAATACTCCCACTACAAGGGTCATACAAGGGTAAATACCCCCCTCCCAGCCCTTCCCCCCACGGGTAGTGCTCAAAACTGAACAAAATTCTGCCTCGGAATCGCCAAAAAGAACAAATGCCAAAGAGATTGTCTAATTACAAAAGAGAATGCGCCCTTTAGAGCACATTCTGCCACCTAGTTCATCCTTAGGGCTCAACTGCTCCAGGTGCATTGTGCAGTCCCTCAAGATTTAAGGGCACGTTAGGGTTCCTACCTGTTTAGGGCTCCTGCCGGTTTAGGGTTTACGGGTAAGCAACAAAAAAATCCTTTACAAAATTGAAATGCCCAGTCTCTCCTCTCCTCTCCCCTCCTCTCCCACCCTTCCTTCAGTGCATCACAAAGAAGGGCTTTTTAAATAAAATACTACATTAAAGTACAAACCAAAAAAACTAGGTACATGTTTTTCCTTCTTCTCTCTTCTCTCTTGTCCTTCTCTTCCTCTCTCTTCCTCAAATTCATTTCTCTCTTCATCTCATCCTCATCACCACCACCATCATCATCATCAATAGCAGTCCTCTTCATCATCACTCCTCTGTTGCTCTGCAATTCCATAACCCATTGTTCTCATTTGGAAGAAATTTGCAAATTTCCAGGTCCCCTGACAGGAAAGGTAAATGGTGGGGTTTTTTTTTTTTCCCAAGTTATGTACATACCATGATAGAAAAAACCAACATCAGTTCAACACTTTCTCTCTCTTTTTCCACGCAAAAAACTCAGAGTTATTTATTTATTTTTCTATTTTTTTCTAGTTGTGGAATTGCCGGATGGGTTTTGATTTGATGCATAAGTTTGTTTCCCTTTGTTGTTGATGTTTTTGTTGCTATTGTTGTTGTTTTTGTGGTACCTTCTCTTTCTGTTGTTGTTGTTCTCCTCATCATCATGATGGGAGTGATTTCTGGATATGTAGGTTTTGTTTGAGAAGACTCATTTGATTTCTGGATATGCAGGTTTGTTTGAGAAGAGTTTCAGGATTTGAGTTTGGAGGATTTGGGTTGTTGTGGGTTCTGAGGGGCATTTCAGAGGAGTGGTCAGGATGGGGTGTGTGTGTGTGTGGGAGGATTGGTGGGAGTAGAACGCTCAGGTGTGTTTGAAGCTCAAATCTCTCGTTATTGGATATTAATCTGCAGCAGAGCAGACACGGTGTTGAGAAGGTTTTGTAAGGAAGATTTTATGTATTGGGTTTTGAGAGATGGGAAGTTTTAAGTTGTTTGATTGTTGAGGAATCAAAATGTTTGAGGGATTCTAAGAGTATTCTTTGATTTATTACTTCGGTTTTTTGACCAAATTTATTTGCAGGGTCTCATTTTGTTCGGCATTATGTAAGACGTCCAGAAACAAAAGTTTTTGGTACTGTGTTTTGAAGAGTTGAATGAAGCTGGTTTTGGAGCTCCACTGTTGTTGTTGCACAAGATGAATACCTATCTCAGGTGCGGTCAGAGTTTTGATATTGTTATTTTTAAGATGAGCTTTAAAGGTTTGCAATCCTGGGAGGAAGCCATGCAAGTTTTATTGCTAAAAACTGCTTCTTATGCTGCTGCTGCCCTCATGTAGAGGAAGATCTTTGTTTGTGTTCCTCTCTTTTGATTTTTTTTCTGAATGGAATAATGCATAATCTGCATCTGTCTGGACTTTTTGTATTTGGGTGTTTCTTGAAGGATAGATAAAAATAGGCTCTTCAATTCCATTAGTTTTGGAAGCACAGATCTCTCTTCCATTGCCCCTGAGCTTTGTCTAGACAAACAACAATCTAAAGGATTCTTTGCAGGTCATAACATTCAATCTCAAGTCTCACTCTTCTGTTCTAGAATTATCTTCTAGACATTCAGTATGTGCCAGTTACCAGATCATTTCTTCTTACACTAGAGTTTAAACTTCTTTGGATTGGTTTTAATTTTTGGAGATTTTGTGGTGGTTTTTTTTCTTTTCTTCATGATGGAGGAAGATGAATTCTTTTCTCTATACATGGGTGGGTGATTCCCACTTTGAATGTCTGTTGCAGAGATTGAGTTTCACCAATCTAGATCTTGAACCAGATTGTGTTAGATTAGGGTTGGTATGGGGCTCTGATCAATCTTAGTTTTCCTGTCATAAGTCTTCTTTTTGCTCACTCAAGCTAATTATTGCCCGTCTTCTGGTTTTCCTGATTTTGTAGCTGATGGAGTGCCACATTCCAACACCATTTTCAATGAAGAACTCACTTTTTCCCAATCAGGCACATGCAGAGATTTGTGAACCGTCCCAGTGGATGAAGCCATCATGATGGGTATATGATTCCCTCTCTGGGTGGTGACTCTATCAGCAGTTCAGAATAGTTGAGCTTCTGGTCTTTTGTTGCTGCACAGGCATGGAACCACATGAGGGCTCATGTGAACATGAGGAGGCATCCAGGAGGATGTTTAAAGACTTCTGCAATTGACTGGCTTTCATGACAGCAGTGTTTGTTCAGTTTTTGCCTCTTTGTGCACTCTTCCCTGATCTCTTAGGTGGAAGGGGCACAAAGAGCATAAGCAGAGTTCTAAACCCTTGTTATGTGAGAAGACGATCATTGGACTGCACACAGCCAGTGTACAATACTAGGCTACAGTGCACAGGATGAAGAACACTGGTTGTGACCATGCTGTGGATTTGACTACTCAGAGTCAACCAAGATTCATTCCAAATAGAAGAGAGACAAAAGACCACCAGCAACAATGGGGGGTTCAGATAAGAAGAGTAGTCCTTGTTTTCAGTTTACTCTCCTTATTAGTATTGAATTCAGTATCCACAGAGGCAGCATATCTACGTACCAGATCAAGTGCAAAGAGAAATGCGTATGCAACAATGTTGTATATGGGAACACCACGTGACTATGAGTTTTATATTGCTGCCCGAGTCATGTTGCAAACGCTGGTTCGCTTCAAAGTTGATGCAGATCTTGTGGTGATAGCATCACAAGCTGTTCCTGTAAGATGGAGAAGAACTTTGTAAGTATCTTTTCACATCTCCCTTCTGGAGTGTACATGCTCCTTAAGGCCATTCCCCCTACATTGGTCAGGAGCAGTTTCCTGGTATGGTTGCAAAGCTGATGTTCTAAGAACAAAGGCCCCAGTGTTGAAGAGTATAGATGGTGATAACCTTTAGGGTTGTTTGTTGTCACCTTCTTCATAGACTGATGATGACAGGAAAAACTCCATTGCATTGTGGAGATTGAAAATGACTCTCAGTTGTTTTGTGTTGTTTGGGTTTTGCTTGCACAGAAATGATGAAGGTGTCAAAGTGAAAATTGTGGAGGATATTCCAAACCCATACTGGACGCAACCAAAGTTCAATAAGCGCTTCTTGTACACATTCAATAAGCTTTATGTCTGGAGCATGATGGAGTATGACCGAGTGGTGATGCTCGACGCTGACAACTTGTTTCTGCGTAATCCAGATGAACTTTTCCAATGTGGCCAGTTTTGTGCTGCTTTCATCAATCCCTGCGTTTTCCACACTGGCCTTTTTGTATTGCAGGCAAGCAATTCCATCCAACAGACTGTTCTTGTGGAATGATACTTCCAAGCAAAAGCCTTGTTGAGTTAGCTACAGCACAAACAATCTGTCAAGTGGTTTTTAAGTAGGACTAAGCCCACAACATGGTAGAAAGTTATTTGCACCTGCACCAGAATAGAGATCTTTTTTCACATACACACAAGAGTTCGAGGACTTTGTCCTCAGCTGTAATGTCTTGTGCTCCAACATCATGACCAAATCTTCCCATTGCTTCTGGAAACACAACAGAAACTCAGGACACAGATTTTGCATAAATGGTTTGCCCAGATGTTGGGTGGACTATTACTTTTTTACACCCACTATCAGGAGCTGACAATGAAGTCAGCGGATAGTAGTCATGGCAGGTCGTCTCTGCTATTCAGTGATGAAGGTGATGGTCTGACAATTTATGAGCAACTCTCATGAGGTTATGACTGTACCCATTGGTTATGTTACCTTTGAATTGTTATTGTGGAGATTTATCTGCAGTTCCATAGATATGGTGTTGTGCTCCAGGCATCTTCACACTCCACTCCTTTGAATCAAGACAATTGTAAAACACTGGAGAAATCTACAATTGTGGGATTGCTTTCAGAGCATTTCATATATGTGATTGTTCCTACTTCAAAGATTTCAGTCCTTTTTACTACTTGTTCTGTCAGTAACATATGTTATCCTGGTGCAATAATGACTGCAGCCATCCAATGAAACATTTAATAACATGTTGCAAGAGATTCGAGAACGAAAGCCGAATCAAGATGGGGCTGACCAAGGCTTGCTCACAACATACTTTACTGACTTGCTTGACAAACCATTGTTCCATCCCCCAACCGATGGATCCAGGCTTGATGGACTCTATCGCCTGCCATTGGGGTATCAAATGGATGCCTCATATTTTTGTAAGTGTCACCCATTCTCTTTCCATGTTGTGTTTCTTTCGTGAGAAAGCTCTCAAAACCTTGTATGTACTTGAAGAAGCTCTTGCCATGAAAGTTTACACCTGTGGAATGATATGGCTCTCACTACAAGCAGTATTTATGGAAGCTTTCTCTTGAAAGCTTTTGGCCTTGCAACTTCAGCTTGTTTAACCTGATTCACACAACTCTTTGGATTCCATCACATGCACAGTTTTAGTCAAATAATTTGTTGGTCCTTTTAATGTTTTGGAGTAATTCTCTGATGGAGTGCTTTTTCCATTGACACTCCTTGTGTTTATGCTGCAGATTTGAAGTTGAAATGGAAGGTCCCATGTGGACCAAATAGTGTGGTTACATTTCCTAGCGTGCCAACATTGAAGCCATGGTACTGGTGGTCATATCCAACACTCCCATTGGGAATCTCTTGGCACGAGAAGCGTCGATTGAGCATTGGGTGAGTGAAAGAAGCATTGAGTGAGAGTACATCTTTCTATCAATGTGGAACATCATGCCCATATCTTCCCCATTTCCCACTTGCAGAGTAGCAGAAACACAGTGCTCCTCCATGCCTTGTGGTTTGTTCTCAGTCTTCACAAAAATAACTGCAACTTGCTTTGCACTTAGTTTTGAGCTCTTGGGTCTGCAGGTATGGCACAGAGATCCCTATAATACTGGCTGAAGCTTTGTTCTACATAGTCACCATGATGGTTGCAATGTTTGTGCGAAGGCAACTCGTTCTGCAAGACAGGACACCAGCAATGAAATTGTGTCTTGGCAGCAGAGGAAGTTGTCCTATAGACCGTATCCCATTTTGGCACCGGATGGTTAGCAAGACAGTGGTACTTCTTGCCATTTCCGGCAGCTTTGCCATCCCCTTTTTCCTGACACCCACAACCGTGCACCCTTTCATGGGATGGGGGGTTTTCTTGTTAGGGAGCATGTCCCTTCTCATCGTGACAATCAGCGGTTTCCAGCTCAGACCACTAGGTGTGCTGACACCTTGGCTTGTGTGCACCAGTCTTCTTTTAGTCTTGGCTTGGCCTTTCTACACCAACGGCATTGTGCGGATCCTGTTTGTTGCCGTGTATGCATGTTTTATGTCTCCATTTTTGTGGTGGGCCTTGAAAGAAATCATGGCGTCTGTTGACCAGAGTGCTGAGCGGGAACCACTCATGGCTTGGACGAATGCTGCAAGGTCAGAAGCTCAAAAGAAAACTTTGCTAGCATCATCACATATTGCATTACAAATTGCAGAATGTAGCAATCTCATATATTATATCTGTATATATTTATACACACATATGCATCGTCCTGACACTATCGACAGTGGTGGGTTTGTGTAGAGACCTTTGATGGATTGCACAGGCCAGTTTTTTTGCTGTGTTTTGACACACATACATTTTTGCAGGAGAAAGCAGCTGCTGGGAGAATGGTAATGGGTATTCTTGTCAGATGTAGTAGTAGTAGTAATAGTGATTTCACTGTACCTGGCTACATCCATCATATCAGCAATGCCTCCTAGTACAGTCTTGTAACCCAATTGAGTATCTTTTCAAACTGCTGGATGCTGCTGGTACACAATCTTGTAACCCAATTCAGGATCTTTTCAGTAACTGGTTGATGGTGCCGGTACAGTCTTGTAACCAATTGAGGATCTTTTCAGCAACTGGTGGACGCCACTGGTACAGTCTCATAACCCAATTGAGGATCTTTTGAGCAACTAGTGGATGCTGCTGGTACATAATCTTGGAACCCAATTAAGGATCTTCTTAGGAACTGGCAGATGCTGGTACACAATCTTGGAACCCAATTGAGGATCTTTTTAGCAACCGGCAGATGCTGCTGCCACACAAATCTATCTTGTATTTCAATTGGGGATCTTCTTAGCAAGCAACAGGCAAGATTCACTCACGGCTTTATTATCCAATCTGTTTCTCATGTTTGTTTATTGCTCAATCAAGTTATTTGTCCTCCAGTTTTTCTATCATCTCTGGATTGTAGGATGCAGAGAATTGCCACCCCTGGTTCCAAGACCTTGGTTTGCAAATCCATTTTTGCAATCTTCAAATCACCATTGCAAGCATCAAACAAGGACTTCAACACGTCACAATGATGCAATCCTCTTCACTGATGTTGTGTTTACAATCCTGTTATTTGCAGTCTTCAATGTGTGATCCTACTACCACTCCTTTTAGGGATCTGAAGAGAAACTGTCATCTTCAATCTGTGATGATACTCCACCATTGCCTCTAGGATCTGAAGAGAAACTGCTACCAAAGTTTTCTCCTTCTGAAATTGTGCAAAAATTGCAGAAACTGTTCCAGAATGGACAAATCTCAGACTTTTTTTCCATGCATCGTGATTTTCAGAAAGCTCCAGCAAATTGCAGCAATGATAGCTTTGGTTTCTGTCTTTTCCTGGATTTCTCGCTTTTGCATACCACTGCCTGCTAGAAATTCTTCTGAGAAATCCGCAAATCCAGAAGCTGGGAGAGAAACAAACATTATGTTTGTAGGTTCATAATTTCTTTTCTTTCTGCTGCGCAAGATCATCAGGTACGAAAACCATCGTGCTTTGCGCTCCGTGTGAAAATCCTGCGATTCTTTGGTATTATCCTCTTCATTATTCACAGAAAGCAGTAAGCAACAACTCCTCCTCCTCCTCCTCTGGCTCCCTCGATGGACAGACGATCGGTGTTGCAACGGCGACTTGTCGTCGTCGTCGTCGTGTCGATGGAGAGAAGATCGGTGACGCAACAGCGAGCGTTGGGCTGGTGCTGCCGCGGTGGAAAAGCAAGACTTGCTGACAAAAGTTTTTCCCGTCCACCTGTTGTCTCCTCCGCCGCTGTTCAAGCTGTAGTTGCCACCTGCACGTCCAACTATAACCATCAGTCCTCCCTCCCGAATGAATGCGCAGACTAAATTCCAAGTTTAGCCTCGAGAGCTAGAGATTCTGAAGGAATCAGCAGCCGCCGCACCAACAACAAATCAAGCCTGACAACAGCTCTGCGTATTCGTAAACGAGTGTTTCCTCACTACGGTTGCTCAAGAACTGCTCAAGATCAAGCAGTCCGTCGTAGCGATGATGCAAAGCTTTTGCAAAGCTGATTAGCTACCTTCTTTTCGCTTGTGAGATGATGTCAGACTGCGAAGGATTTGCACTTGTGGATTGCAACCGAGCTGACAGACTCCATCTCCATCCTCTTGGTCTTTATTCTCTCTCTCTCTTTTCCAAGTGAACAGTCCAAGCAAGCTGAGAAGTTCCTTTGCTCTTTTTCTTTGTTGTTGTCTCTAGCTGCTTTGCGTCTCCGAGAGAATTGGAGATTTGCGAAGCTTCTTGCCGTGAAAGCGCGGAGCCCCTCGGACTTCAGTTCATTTCTTCTTCTTTCTGCGATTTACGAAGCTTGTTGCAGTGAAAGCGTGGAGCAATTCGGACTTCATTGCATTTCCTCGTCTTCTGTCTGCATTTCTCTTTTCGGCGGCTGCAGCTGTGGATTTTTGACTTCATCTCATCATCCGTAGTGGTGCTCCGAGAGCTCGGATTGCGGTTGCGTCCTCAAGGAAACTGCCTATCTTCAAATGACGACGATTTTGAGACGACAGGTTCTCTCTCCTCTCCCTCCGCCGGATTTCTTCGCTACCTACTTTGCTTTTGTCATCATCCTGATATTGTTATCCAGATTCGAAGGTTTTTTTGTTGATTGCACAGCTTGTCAGCAAATCTTCAGCATTATCTGAGAGCCTATCAGACCTTCTTCATGCTTGCCATTAGTAGTTTGCGTCCAACGCTGAGAGCATAGTCCTCCCCTTGAACACTAGCAAGGAGCAAGCTGCATCCTTACGGAGGAATTGTAATCACATTACCAGGATGACAATTCCGTGTGTAAGGATTTGCTTGCTGGCTGGCTGTTGCATAGCCATCCCTCCCTCCAGCAACAACAACAAGCACCCTTCCACATCTTTTTCTTCCAGCGCGAGCACTTGCAACAAGTATCCTTACACAATTTTATCTTCTACAGCAAGCGAGTGCGGCAAGCAGCAAAATAGTACCAATCCTCGCCTTCAAAAGAGTTTAGCAACTCTGCCATCCTGTTGCAGGATGGATCTTGCAGGATTCAATTCTCAGTTGAGTGCAGCAAGTTTAGATACATGCCTGTTTTGAACCATCTTTGAGCTGTCAGTAATTCCAGAATGCGTCAAGATTTTCCTGCATTCAGTTGTGGATCCCAAGAAGCTCATCACAATTATGCTGGTATCCTGAATCTCCATGCCAACTCCAGAAGGAAAGATGCATGCTTTGGAAATAGAGCATTTCTCTGGAGGAAGCCAAGCTACTACATTTTACAATTGTGATGTGAGGTGCACATACAGCATGTTTGTGGAATGAATTTTTTTCTCCTGTGGCAAAAAGCACAAAGAAACCAACAGATTGGATTGAGAACTATGTGCAGGAGAGTGAGGTGGAACAGGAGCTGAGGCTCGCCTTTGAAGAGGCTTGTCTTGATGCTGGCATCACTCTCTCCTCTACAATCTCTCCAATGGTCAGTTCCCCTTTTCCAATCCTGAGGTAGAATTGCATATTCTGTCTGCGTTGCATGATATTGTGAAGGAAAAGAATAATGCTCTTGAATTGTCATTCCTCATGTTTTGCTGCCTCCAGTTTTTGTTGTGAAAAACTTATTCTTAATGAATTAGAGTACTACTTTGCAGAGAGAGCAAAGCTAGTGATAGTTGTGGGTGTTTTACAGGCTTCTAAAGCTAATTGTTCTGTGAAACTGTAGACGTGGTGTCTGATAGAAGAGGAAGATTGTTGAAGTGGATGCCTGTTTTTGTTGCTGTTTTGTGTGGAAGGCATGGTGGCTTCTTGATGATGATAATGACAGCCCAGTGATGGGAGAGCTGGCTGGCTGGCTTTCTCTTGCTCGTCGTCGCAGCTACCGGCCATCTATTCATAACAAATACCAGAAGTATACCTTACCTCTGACAGTAGGGGAGCAACCCCAAGAGGAGCTTACAGAAGCTTTGGAAGAGGGCCTTCAAGGCTCAGAATATCAACAAGACCAAAATGTTCATGACCCTTCGCCCCAGGAAATAAGCTTGAAAGAGAGATTGAAAAATGCAACAGAACTTGATGTCATGTCAAAGATTTCTTGGAACAACCTTGCCTCTGTGCACCGGACAGAACACACATTGGATAGTGATGAAACTTCTGAAAACAACATCAATCCTGTTGGCATTACTGAGGTACAGATTTTCTTCAGAGAGAAAAAACAGTGAGCCAAAGAAAATAATGCATGATTTGTTGCTGGTAGCATAGAGGAAGTTACAAAGTGACAAGACTTGAGGATCTTAAGGAAAGGTATGAAAAAATATGTAACAAGAGTGTTGGTGATCTGCAGGTAACAGTGAACTCCGGGGGAGTGGTCTATTTTGCCCTGTTTCAGAACAGCCATATGGGGGACGCAAAACAAAAGCCTGAAGAAAGTGAAAATGCAAGTGAGGCAGCTGCTGTGTTCAAGTTTGCATCTTCAAGGCTTGCAACACAATCTGAGTGCTTGGGATTTGAACTAGCTAAGCACTTGGGTGTGGGAACCCCTCAGGTGAGAGCATATACCCACAATCATTCCCTGTCATTTAAGCTTGTCCTAGGAGAATCAAGACATGAGACTCTGACTTTGAACCCAGTACTCAGGCAGATGTGAGCTGCTATTTTACAAGGGACATGGGAGTGTGGATTTATTGTTCTGAACTGCATGGTGGAGAACAAACTAAAGTTGTCAACATCTGTTTATCTGATGCAGGCAAGAGTGATTCACAGGAACATGGAAGAGTGGAAACAGATGAGGGAAGCAATAGAGAGCGTAAAGGCAGTGGCAGTGGCAGAGGAGAATGAAATGGGGATGCAAACATGCGAGGAATTACTCGAAACTTTGCGCCTCAGCCACTGCATGCTCATAATGGGGTTCTCTCTTTCATGTCCTACTCTTCCTGTTTCATCTGTTTGCAAGCTTGACAGCCAAGAGCATTGGGTTTATTTTAAGCTCTTTTAGACTCAGATCTTTCATTTACCTGTCTTTGCAGCTACATACATGGACATCCACTTGCAGAAAGCCAGCAGGCTTTTACTCCTCAAGAAGTTGCAATGAAGACTGCTTCCGCACTAGGAAGAATCCTAGTGTTGGACCTGGTGATCAGAAATGAAGATCGCTTGGTTTGTGAGGAACTTGGATGGCGAGGAAACCCAGGAAATCTGCTTGTCAGTGACAGATGTCCCCTTGGCTTTAACAAAATGAGTCCCCAAAAAATGCTATCAAAGTGCTCTTCTGTTCAAAGGAGGTCTGAATTGCATCACCACAAAAAATCAGAGTCTTTTCATAAGCTGGCATCTCAGTCAACTAGTGACTTACAACAACTGGCATCATCAGAGCTGGGCCTGCTTGAAAGCACCAAATCTCTTTCAATTCAAGTAGGTTTACAACCAATTTCCCTGAACTGCAAATATATAGTTGCACATAGTTGCCCTCTAAACACTTAAATGCTGAATGTGGTTTGATATTTAATGTAAGCAAATCTTTAGCATGAACCTGTCTCTGTAGGTATTGAAAGTTAATCCCTGTTGTATGAAGATCATCATGATAGATCTCACTAGGGACAGTATTGAGTTTATGTACTAAATTGCCTCTTGTCCCCTGTTGTTAACTTCAGAGCTACTTGCCAAGGCAGCTTTTGGAGGCTAATACCCCTCTGGCAAAGGTGGGGACAGAAAATATGGAGATTGACGATGAAGTTACAAAAACTGAAAAGAAGCAGTGTGTCATTGTGGCAATTGACTCAGGCATACCTCGTCGCCCCCCAGCTTTGAAGGCTCAAAATGACCAGCGAGATTACCCAAAGGTGGTGGAGCTCCTTATCAATGATGAGAAGATTGCTGCTGAGCTCCTCAAGGAGATTAGCTGGGAAAATTTAGGAGTGGAGTCTCCAAAAACTGGTCAAGGCACTGACAAAAGTGATAAATTTGATCAGCTGCATTCTGCCAAACAAATTGACCATATTAAAGTTGTGAAGGCATTTCAAGGTGGGTTCACTGCAGGTATAAGAGATATGCAAATTCTTCAGATGTTCCTCCTGAAGCTTTTCAGAAAATTGGACCATTTGCTGAAGGATTTTGCAGTCTACATGTCAGCACAGTCAAAGTCTCACGAAGATGGAAATAAAAGACTTGGATCAAAACCAGGGTCACCACAACCTCAATCCCGAGGAGTCGCAGTTGAGGGTTTGGGAGATAGCACTTTGCAAACTTCTTCCCTTAGTGACCAGCTATCAAGCTCTCCATGTGAAACTCATAAGTTGAGTTCTAGGTTGGGATCTGTTAGCCCTTCACTTTCAGAGATAGATCATGTGCAGGATTCAGAAAATGAACCATGCACAGAGGGAGAGAATCAATCAAGCACACCAATGGCCAGAACAATATTGTCAGGTTCACCTAGTACTGAGAATACACAGGATGTATCACAGAGGTTGTTGTCCAGCAGCGAGAAACCTGCACCAATCAGTGTATCACCTGTCACTTCTACAATTATGGAGTCTCCCAGTAAGAGCTCTCCTTCACGTCAAAGCTGGCATAAGAAAGGCAGCCCTGGACGTCTAACTTTAAAGCTTAAAAATGTCAGCAAAACAGCCAAGGTATTCTCTCACAATCTTTATTTTATTTGAGGTTTTTTGTATATCGAACTACAAGACTTGAATTGCCTGGTTACTTTCTGGACATCCTGCAATTTCTGTAGAAATTTACAGTAGTCATTTCTCTAGTAGGATGTCTGGACTACTATTCCTTTGTCACCTACACCTTTTTGAGCTTTCTAAGTATTGGGGTGGATGCATGATGTGTTTGATGGACTTATTGTCAGAAATGTATGGCAAACAGGTGGATGATGAGGTGAACAGAGAGCTGAAGTTGTGGGATGAGAAGCTGCATGAGGAGGGTCACAGAATATGCAAGGAGCATGGGTTTACAACAGGTTTTCTAGAGGGTGGTGGTGCTCATAGCCTTGTTGATAGCTATGAGCTCAAGGTATGCTTACATACCCTCACCTCAAAAACCATACCCCTTACCAAATCAGCATTGTTCCTTACAATTCTATCCAGTAGACAATGTAGCCAGCAACTTTGCCTCCCCACTACTTTCTTTCAAGTTTTTTTGTGCTAGGTGGAGTGTCAATGTTTGGGTGGATTACTAGAGTTGCACCTACAATTATCTCAATTGAAATGAGTTTGGGATTGGAAGGTGAGGTTGGAGCACGTGCTAGAGAGGATGAAGTTGATTTCCAGTGCTGCTGATACAGAGAAGCCATCCTGTGTGCTTCCCCATTTGTTCATAGGAGGTGCTTTGGCTGCCAGGTGCCCTCTCATTCCTTCTCTCCTTGTCAACCTGGGGATGCTGAACTTTAAAAGTTAACTGTCTTTTGTTTCACTGTGTTGGTCAACATAGATTGTAGACACTTTCTCTCTCTGTAGGTGGTACACAGAATATTTGCCAGAGAGAATTTGGAGGAGAAATTGCCTCTGTCCTTGCGGCATTTGATGTGATCAGAGGAACTATGAAACAGGTCAAGAGATTTCTGGCTGCAGAACCATGTACTTGTGCTGCAGCATTTTGTCTGTAAGCCTTTTGGCAGAATTTGTGTTGGCAGTTCTGAACATCTTCACAAGTTGAGATTTGTTATGCTAGAATTTGTGATCTGGATAAAAAAATCAGCAAATAGTGACAATGTGAGCACGTCAGTGTACCAGTAAGGTTGGGAAGAAACTCATTGATTGGCAGGTCAGTTCACACATTGCAGCATCTGGGAATCACGCACATATTGTGCCTTTGCCCTTCTGAACTGTTCTCTACAAATGTTGGTGACTTTCCAGATCTCTTCAAGTATCAGCATTATGCAGTAAGTAACTTTCTCTTCCTGTTGAATCTTGTTCTGTAATCAAATGATCTGCAAGCTTGGGGTTCAAAAGGGCCATTCCTGCTCATCTGTTCCTGTAACTTGAGGAAAAGAATTTGGAAGTTGCAGTTGACAGGGAAAAATTCTTGCAGAAATATATTGCAGTGCTCGTTACTGTACTGTATAGCATCATTGCCATGAGACTGATGATAATTCCTCCTGAAAGTCTTCTTTTATTGTGTTGGATTGTGCCAAAAATGGAGAGAAAGTTAAGTGGCATTACAATTGTCACGTAATGTAACAGAGGTTTTTAAAGTGGGAGCTGATCTTGTGGGTGGTATAGATAAAAGATGTGGAGGAGGAGGATATAGCAGTGTTTTTTGAGGGAGCTTGTAAGTTTGTGGATATGGTGGATGAGGAAGGAGGTAAAGTACTGGTTCATTGCTTTGAAGGCAAAAGCCGCAGTGCCACTATAGTATTGGCATACCTGATGCTTTGCAAGTAAGTCTTTCAGTCTTTCTCTTAGTTAACTTATCACTCTATCTTATATGGGTCTCACTGAAAGATAACTTGTACTGTAAATTGATACTGGAGTTGCTAACTATGGCAATGGATTAGGTTTTCATGCTATGCAGAACTTGACATTCTTCAAGATCTAAATGTTCATGCTGCAGAATTTTTAGGTACACCTGCACTGTATCAATGATAGGAATGTTCCTATGAACCCTCAGAAAGGTGACATATAAAGTGCACCTGTTGGCTGCAGGAGGGGCATTGAAGGCTCCATCAGCTCCCAACTGGAGAAATATCTCAGATTGTAGCTTAATATTGTCCACGAACAAAGTTCAAGAAACACAATGTAAAGTATTGGAAGTATTGGAAGTATTGGATCCATCTCACCTCAGTGCTCAAGTAGCAGCTAAATTGATCAGTGTGAGAGATTTGAACCTCTAATATTAAGTTTTGCATGCTGAAATTGTGAAGGGGTTACACGCTTGCTCAAGCATGGACAATGCTGAGGACAGTACATCAACGATCCCAGCCTAATGACAGCTTTATGAAGGTCAGGATTTTCTTTTTGACCATGCCCCTCTCATACCACATACTCAAAATCTGCAAGAGGCAAAAGTCTGGACAGAATTCCTTGCATATGTCATGGATTTTAAGTGGAGATACAAGGCATTACCTATTCACTGTACAAGGAATCCAAGTTGTTTGTAGTTTTCAGATTAAGAGCTCATAAGGAGGACGAGGCCCAAGACTGTAGGCAATTTGACTGCCAGTTTTCATTCTACAACTACACTGCAGGCACTGGTGGAGCTTGACAAAAAGCTGCATGGGAAGGCATCCATGAGTGTCTCACGAAGAAGGCCTGTGGTTCAGAAATGCCCTGTCTGTGGGAAACCAGGAGGGTTTAGCATCACCTCCCTTCAACAACACTTTCATCGAGCACACCCTGGAACGCCATTGCACACTAAGGTCCCGATTCCCCCACTTCTTTGAGCAAATTATTTATCCTTCCCACAGCACAAGATAGAATTTTGGATTGATCTTTGATTCTAAATCAAAAATTTGGATTGTAATTATTTCCAAGAACTTGCATTTCTGTAAAACCTCTAAAACCAACCTCAGGTAGGTACCAAAGTTGGAGTGGATTTTTGCACATTTTGGCAGCAATAGGTATGTTGTTCAAAGGGATTACACCACTCAGTTTCTGTTCAAATAAAAACAAAAGCAATGGTTCTTTCAGAATTTGTTTGTGAACCAATTAATTTTTGTGGGAAAGTTTCTCTCACTCTTTTGGATGAGAGTGTTTAGGAACTTTGATTCTTTGGTTATTATATCTGATGTTAAGATGAAGCACCATTTTGCTTCTTGCTAACACAAGAAAGAAAGGAACTACAATTACAGAAAAAACAGTGCAGCACAAAAGGTTCTTGCAAACAAAACATTTTAGTATGTTTGAAATTGTTTTTTGAAGCATTCAGAAATTGTTGTACATGACTTTCGTGTACCAGGCGACTGATAGCATAATGGCTTTGCATCTTATGGCAGGTTCCCAAATAATGAACTCACAGTCAACCCCAACAACACCTGATGAACATTCCTCAAAATGTGGGACCAAATGAAACTCCATCATGTAAACTCTCCACTAACACCTAGTGAACATTCCTCAAAATGTGGGACTGACTGAAACTACATCATTTTTGTGAACTCCCCATTAACGCAGAGTGAACTTATGGTGAACATTCCTTCAAATGCGGTGTCTTTTATGCATGCTGTATGATGGGTTGTCACAGGTAAGGGGCATGATGATAGCATACATGCTCTGCAGGTAGGCACCTAAGTCATCTTTAATATGCCTGATTCTAAATTCATAGGAAGTTGGAGCAGCACAATTGATGGAAACTTGAAATCCTAGCATGAAGATTAAAGAAAATATATAGATCAAATGTGTGAATAGCTGCCAGATAGGCACACACAAGAAAAGAGTCTTCAGTATGTAACACTCATGCAAATGCATGAGTGACCAACCGTAGGCTAGCTACATAGGCCATATAATGTTGTTATGCAAGTAAATTACTAGTCATCAAATGTAGCATTTTTTACTCCATGTCATTTCTTAATATGCATTGGTGCATAGGCAGAAATATGTTACTACTGTGCAGCTTACTTGCAAACGCTGTAAAAATTTCTACAACCACCAACTACGCAGATGTTCCTCCTAGATGACTTGGTCCACACTCTGGAAGTAGGTAATTATCTCCAAATGAACCACCTACACCTGCCTCACAAGCTTCTAAGAATCTCAACTTGTCAACCTTCACCTTTCTATCTAGTAGAATTGCAGTCTGTTTGTACACAGTACTGGCAGACCCTGATGGAGAAGAGAAACTTAGTTTGCTGTTGTGCTCTATTGTGATGGTGACCCAAGGATTTGGAGGACTAATATCCATGGTGTCCTCATCCTGCAATATGTACATCGCAAATCTTGGCCTCATTTAAGAAACTTTTTGAGATGGCATTTGCAGCAATTGCAGCAGTGGCTAGCAATGTTGCACACCTAGCAATGTTGCACACCCAGCAATTGGAGGGAATCCACAAGTAGGTGCTCCTGCAATGGCTTTCATCATTGTCTTCAAAGCTTTGGGGGCTACCTCACTCATAAAGTCTAAGAAGCAGGCTAAGTTTGTTGGATGGCCTTGTGTAAAATACCCATGTAATGTGCCACCAGTCAACACCAGTTGTGTCAATGCACACATGATACCAGACAATCTGTTTGCCTTCCCCTTCATTAGTCTCTCCATTGCAGAGGGATTTCGGGAACTTGAGGCCCTCCAGGTAATTGTCCCTAAGGTGGAGGCCTTCCCAAATTAAGAGGCCTACAACAAGGGCTGGCAGTCAAGTCTGATCCGTCACTTTGGGTATGTCCTTCACCCGAGGGTTGTGTACCCATTGTTAAATGTGAGGCAAAAAGTATCATTAACCTAAACATATGTATATCACAAGGCATAGGAGAACAAGGCATCTTACACTCACTCATTAAGAGTGTCAGGACCTTGCATGTAGGGTAATGGCCGAGGTTCAGGAATTTCCAGAAATAAGGGCTGGCGTGAGGCAAAGCCAAGGCATTACTTGGGGTGTGCCCAGATTGAGGGCAGTATAGGTCGTAAAGACCAAGCTGAGTGGTATCTAGCGTATGGATGAACATGGTTGCACAGATGTAAAGCCAAATAGAATGTGGATGTAATGCAACATTAAGGTGCCAAAAGCAGATGTAGAATGTGAACCAATGGATCAAGGGAGGTAGGGGGATGTGAGACTACCCATGGTTCCAATCTCTCCCAGTACCCCTTTGCAAGATTAGGAACTGCTAAAGATTCTAGGTTGGACGTGATTCATAATTCCATGTTAAAACTATAATTTCCCTCTCACAGCCTTGGAGGGAAATCATATTATGGAAATCATCGTTCAGGGTTTTGAAAATGGGCAAGGTCTTTAAAAGCATATGGGATCTCTTTTAGGGCAGGGACATTTGTAAATAAGGTGCTCTCCAGATACCCTCACTTCTCTAAGTAGATCCACAAAGCCCTCTCTGCATAGGCATTGTAGAGGGCTTTAGAAACCATGCATGACATCCGCAGGTGACAACAGTGGCAGACAAAGTCAGCAACGTGTGCAATACAGTATTCAGTATTACATGGTGTGGTACATACCATACTTCCATGGTATGGCAGTGGAGAGTCAGGAGGCAAAAAGTAGTAAAGCTGGTCTAAAGAAGATTCCAAACTTGGTCTGAATAATAAAAAGATTTCAACCTTAGGTCAATATGCCAAAAAGAAGTTTCAAAAGGCACCAAAATCCATAGGTATATTAAACTAGGGTAGATCGGCCCATCACCGATCGCCTACCTATGACCAAACATTTATTTATATGTTCCTCATATGTGTTTCATTTTGAGTGATTTAAAATGTTATGGGAGCTCTAGCTCTAGAAACCATGTTTGAATCTGCAAAGGAAACAGAGTAATGAAAAAATAACAAGAAAAATAAGCTTTTCAACTTATGTTTTTTTTTTTTTTCTCTCTCTTTGGACCCCTATTACTTTCAAACCTTATAATTGTCTTATATCTTATTCATTTTAAACGATTTAAAGTGCTATCAGAGCATCACCTGAAGTTTTACAGATCATCTTGAAACTTTAATAGCAACAGAGCAACATACAATGAATTTACTAGGCATCATAAGCACTCTCTATTTACTAGGCATGCGTACAGCACCTAAGGGAATTCCACATCATTTGCCTGCTACTTCATCCAAAATATAGTGTACACGCCATTTTATTGCCGTAGAGAGAGATCCCTTCACTTGTGAAGTATTATGCTGGACAACTATGCCTGGATGGGTATCTACTCTGACAGCAGAGTAAGCGGCATCAATACGGGCAAACTATAGACTTCTAATGAGAGTAAAATAACTGCACAGAAATGGAAGTCTCAAGGTCGGTATCACCAAAAGTTGGAGATAGAGGGGAGGTTAGCGCCCACGGTGCCAATATGTCACCCCTTACGTACTCATTCACAAGATTAGGAACCATTTGAGATCCAAGGGTGGGCATAACTCATAATTCCCTGTCAAAACCATAAATTTTCCTTTGGCCGAGGAGGCCCGCTATCTAAACCCCACGCATTCTAATGTTTAAAAAATGGGTGAGGTGTAAACCTATGCGATCCGTTTTTCTGGAGGATTACTTTCCAATGTAAGGTGCTCTCCAAATACAAGCTGGATTTGCACCAAGGGTTAAGTGGAGATATTTTTATTCCATTTAACAGTGCGCAATATGCACTAAGAGCTTGTTGAATGTAAAATTTAGTTATGTAGAAAGACCCACACCTGGTTTACAGGAAAATTGAATTAGGCATCATCATCACCCTCCTCCTCATCGCCCTCATCATCCTTACTTGGACAAGACTGTAAGAAGAAATGATCCTAACAATGATATCCTGCAGGGAGTAAACCCAAGGAGATTCTCAAAAATGGTCGGAAGAGCATATTCTCATCATTCAGTGCGTCAACAGTCACTACTACCAGGACAAAAACACCCAGTAAGGAAATCCTGCACATATGCCCTGCATTTAGTTTGCAAATGGGGGGTATAGGAAAAAAAACAATTGGTGAAGGACAAGAAAGCATCAATGAAAGCACGACATCAGAGCTGAATAACAGAAAGTTTTGCTTGAAATCTAGAATAACATTTGGTCTTGCCAGCCAAAGCAGAGATCCAGATCTGTAGAACAGATAACAGACTGCAAGGAATGAAATATTAAAAACAAGCGATCAGACAGAACCCACAGATCATGGAAATGAGGACATGAGATTCTATTTATAACCATCAGCCACTCCAAGTTTGGCAGAATCTGAAACATTGCAATCCACAAGGCATAAGAATCCTGTTAGTACCTGCATATGGCTGAGTAACCTTGCAAAAAATATGTGTTTTATCCCCCTCTTGGTCAAGATAACACCACACGATCAGACAACAGAACATTCATGCCAAGGTGACATCTCTGAAAAAAACCGGGCATACAGTATAAGACAGCACTGTTGTTTAGTGATTGGAGTCACATCTGATGAGTGAACCTGTTAGAACACTCACGGAAAAAAGACCTGAATTCCAGACGCGCTATGAAAAAGAACTGATTGAGAGAAATAGCATATATATATATCGTAAGAATCAAGAAGTCTCCATTCTCACAATTAAGGAAAGGCAAAGAAAGGCTAACACTTCTTCATTAACACCAATTGAGAGAAATAGCAGCATGAAACCTTACACCTTAAAGAGCAGCAGCTGCAGTTTTATTTTCCAAACATCAGTATAAGATGAAAAACATGAAGTCTACAATACACAATAGATGAAGGTTAAAACACAGGCCTATACACGCATGTCCCTCCCTTGTGGGAATGCACTAACCCCCAAAAAACAACCAAGGAAACCTCATGAAGCTTTTTCACTCCCACCAGAAATTTTGTATTGGTGTGGACAAAAAGACATGAACAAAACAGTGTCTCTGAAGCTCATTGTGAACAAATATCTTGAAAGTTATTCTTTTCCACATGCACAAAAGGAACGCGATTCTGATACAAGGAGGCCAGAGAAAGCTTGTGAGACATTGAAGTGCTTTCTTTCTAACAAATGACATCCCAGTCTCACTGGATTCCCTTGTCACAGAAATCGTCCCCGCAGTATTGCCTCTGCCTTTCGAACTTCCTTCATTGCTCCAATCACAAATATCTGCACAAGGAAATCCCAAGCCATTAATAGAAAGTTTGATGACTGAAGCACTGGAACGAGTACAAACTCAACATTTGATCAAACTTATGAGGGCAATAACCATAACCAAACCAAATTGACAGTAAAAGATACAAAAAGGAATTGCAGTTTTCAAAATAAATGACCAAGGACATGACTAAGATGAGGAGCATGTTGTACAGATGGACTTTCACTACTTAGATGTAGACTAGAGCTTGCCTTGTCAGGAGGGCCTCTGGCACCACCAATGAAAATGTCTGCCCTGCAATTCAGGACATGGAATCCCACCAATATTGAATGTCACCATTACTATTCTGCTGCACAGTGTTGTACATCATGAGTTTGGGCAAATACTTCTCTCAACTCCTGCCAAGAGGAAATCTGTATCAATTTGGGGTTCATGTCAGAAAGTTACCGGCAGGACTGCTTGATGTACAGAATAGAAGAACCCTTCTTGCCAATAATGCGACCCATTTTTCCATATGGGACATCAACCACTGCCAGCACCTCCTCTTGTGGCACCTCTTCCACTGCTAAACTTTCTGGCAGGAATGAAAACCCACCAGAAATGTGAGTAAGTTGTGTACAAGACAGATAAATGATAGTGTTGCTGATCCATTCCAGTTTTCTCATGTGAATTTAACCATCAACATTCCTGCTTGTATGGGGTCATGATCACATCAAAATAAGCCTACAGGGACCAATAGGCACCAGTGGATCACTCCCACTTCAACTCAATTATTTGATGTCACAGAAAACAGAGTACAGAAGACATTGTTTAACAGACAGAGCATAGACCTGGGAGGCTGGGTAGGGGAGGCCAATCAGAGAAGCCATGGCCACCAGCACAAAAGCAGCGGCAGTACAGAGAACTTCGGACACCAAGGCGCCACTTGGAGAGCTCAGGTAGCAATCTGACCATGCAATGATGTATGCGGAGAAGAAAGCGAACATCATCAGCTGCTACACGTTTCATCATTTCAGTCCATGGTCGGTGTGTCCAAAATTCTGGATCCTGGACCAAAACATTCACACTCAAATATCAATATATGATATTCCATTATACCGCATCTTTGGCGTAGGTACTCCGGCTTCAATCAGTGACAGATGTTCAACTGACCTGGGTTATAGTGGCCTATGACAAAAAGAAAATTCTTCAGAGCCAGCTTGAAGTCAATCCATCCATAACACCATGACAAGGGTTACCATGTGATGGGTTTTCAAATAACTCTACAATTGTGAGAAAATTTCTGGCTATCTGAAGAGACCAATGCACATTTTCAGAAATGTTTTTGACAGATTTCATTCATGAGCCTCTTAGTGTGCAGCAGACATTTGGGAATATCACATACAGCAATTAACTGCTGTTCTGCCCATCCTGTGACACGTACAAGGTTGTACTCTACATGTTCTGAATAGGATAAATGCTCTTCATCTCTGGTCTTTTATTCTCAATTCAAGTCTTTGACTGGAGAAGGGATCCGAGGATCTGATCACTTTCTAGTCACTGCCAATGATGACTACAGGGCTACACCTCATCACTAAGTCAGAATCTTACTAGACCTTTAGATGGCAACTAAACACAAGTTTAGAGCAAAGAACAGACTGACCCATAACATATGCATATTTCATGAGCTGACCTTTTTTAGCAAGCCCCGAACCTCCTCTTTCTCATCATATACCACCCCTGCAGATACGATCAGAAGAACTCTTGAGGTTCGAATGCAACAAAGGAGCACTAACTATTAACCTATTGTTTGGTCATGCATCTGCTAAAAACAAAAAACTTCTCTGAAGTATTATGATCATTTAGGCTTGCCTATGTGCATAAAGTCAGTGCCTTGGGAGAGATTTTACCACAGAACCGCTCATCTGCCAAGAGATCGACAAAAGATATGTAATCGTCCGGCACCCATGCTTTGCCTTGCTGCTCTCCAAGCAATGAATATGCAATCTGTTGCACATTTCTTCACTCCTAACATTTTATAATGGCAGCAATGACCAAGAAAAGCATGAAACAGTTTCCAAATTCAGATACAGACGTCCAACTTGTCAAACTAGGCTTTGCCCTACTCCTGACCTACAACACCTGATAAGTCTACAGGGAAATATTTGAGCTGGTGTGCATATATAGCCATCACACCAACCACATGTAAACAGGTCTATTTTGGCCAGATATCAATTTTAGGATAACGGTGTCAACAAAACACTCAGATGAAAGGACACAAATTCTTGACATGTGTTGAACCTCAAAGAGAAGCCTTGGGACTGTCACAAAATTTGCAAAAAGCGAAGGAAATTAAGTGGAGACAGCACAAATCCAGGTAATAGACTGACCTGTGTATCAAAGACATTATTGAGCTTGATCCCATACTGGAAATATAGGGCCTGTCACATATACAAAGAGATATGTGGTTACCAGACACACAGTTCATGTGATATGCATTACCAACAAACCCCACACCTGTGTCTGTTTTCATGAACAGCACACTCCCTGTGCTCTTGAAAGGAATAAATGTCTATCTGTGTTGAGTATGTTGACATACCCACCACAGATATTATATGACTGATTTGGGCTGTGCAAAAGTGCCCAAGACATCCAGAATGCTTCTTCATAAGAAGACCTCATGGAGCTTCACCAAGAAAACAAGAGATGTACACACCAAGTACAAGATGAGACCAAGAACACTCTCAGTGTGAGGTTATTCACACTTCAACTCCAGATGTCTTGATAAAAAAAGATCCATGCAAATGATTTCCTCAAGTTTTTTGACTCATTAGTACTTCACATGGCACAAAAAAGGGGGAAAGGGGTACAAGAAGTAGAGGAGTAAGGCACCTCACTGTCACGCTTACAGTCATGACAAACTTTGGTTACATAAGGTGACTCCATGGCTGGTTTACAAGCTTGCATCAATGCATTCCCTCCTTGAACTGCATCCACTATGTACACAGCATCCTCAAAAGCCAGCTGCCAGCAAGAAAAAAATTTCATTTCAGTCAGTGCTATATTTCAAATCTAGTTCACCTAATGCTAAAGAGTTGGAAATTCTTAGGGGGAGGGCTGAACTGCTGATTCAGAGCTCCCATTGAACCAAAGCATGAATGCTGCACACATACTTGCATGATACAGAGGCGGCCATTTCGGGCAAGGCTCACTCCTTCACAATCAAAGCCAATAACAATGGGCTGCTCTGGATCAGGCTCCAAGAAAGATGATGGGAGCTGAGAGAAATAGGTGACAATGTGCACAGGCACTGGCAACATCCAAGGTTCCCCATCTCCTGATTGACTGCAGCTCCTGCAACCTGACCCAAACCAATACCATACACTCTTGATAAATCCCCATCCACATGGGTCTGTTAAAACAAATCCTCACTAAGTGTCCCTCCACACTCAGGTCTATTGACCCTCCCCCCAAGACTGGCATGTGACAAAGTTTTACAAAGTTTAGATGACATCTTTACTCAATGACCTCCCATTGCAGCTACAGTGTACAGAATCTATATGACTTAATTGTGACTTGGATCCACAACCACATGCAAGATGGCCATGAGTCTTAGCCACTTTTTGTCATTGAGCTTGATGCTTCATCAGAAACATTTTGTTTTGATCAACTAAGCTGCTTGTACTGTAGTAGAAGGGCTGCATATCAACCATCTAGTTCACAAAGGTGTGAGATAAAAGAAAAAAAAAAAACTCGCTGCTGCTGCCATGGTGTGCCATGCACCTCATTTGTGTCCTAGCCCTCATCCGATGCATACTTCTGAGCCGCATTTCCTTCAACTCCTTTTGTCGCTGAAACCACACAAGCTGATATCACTGGGACTTACAATTGCGTTTCTGGAAGGAAGAAAAGGGGGGAAAAAAAGAAATAAATGAAGAATTTCGCCACTCAATTCCTGCCTAATAAGACTATCAGGCTTACTTCCTAAGAACATTTCCCTCAGCATCTTTTTGCTGAAACTATGATGCACTGAATCGCAATGGCGGGGAAAGAAAAAAACGCACAAATACACATCAGCAAAATGTGTAGCAGCTCGAGTAATAAGCCGTTGTCAGAGAGACCCGGAACAGACAAAAGACGTGTATGTTCTTCCCGACAAGGCAAGATAGTAGAACTGCAATCTTCTATCTCGTCACTTCCATTTCGATGATTTTCCCCACAACAACAATAGACTTGCATCCCTCTCCCCTCCGAAGTCTTCGGAAGAATCTACCTACGTATCTATCTATCTCGCATTTTTCTCTATCTGAAAACAAAAACGGCCTCAATCACAACTGGTTTCTCTCCAAACCCCCTCTTCCTCCTGCTCCTCCTCCTCACCAAAACAGAAAGCTCGACTTAGGGTTTCCACAACACAAACCCTTTGCAATGGATTTTGCTTCAGAAAATTCATCACATAATTGTGACTTTTAAAAATGAAGGGGCATTGAGACAAGAAAAGTACCAGGAGGATATGCAGTTGTAGTTGTTGGCGAAGCAGCCGCCGCGACAGCCCAAGGGCGCGCGAGGGCCGGCAGGCGTGCCGCCATCGCCATCTCGTTCCCGAGCTCCTTCTCCTTCTCGCTCCTCCCTTCTGGAGCCAAGTTCAGCGCATCATTCACACAGCAGCAGACCAGACACGCGTTGTTGTTGGGCCATGTCCCAATCCATTCGCCACTATTGGCCGAAAATGACATAAGTAGCCTCTCGGACAAATAAACGAAAAGCCAACCTCAGCCGGTATCATTTCGCCACCCAATTGTGACGACGTGTCAGTGGATGACGGGTCGTAAACCTGACAGTGTGAAACAGGAAACGACATAGGGCTTTTTCCGGTCCTTTTTCTTCGCCCCCTTTCTTGCACAATTTTTCTTCCTTGTTTGCAAGTGTTATTTTCTCATCTTCCGTTTTTTGTCTTTCATCTTTTTTGTGACTATGAAATGAAGCTTGTTCATGTGAATAAATGGTCTATTTTGCAGAGAAAAACTCAACAAAAATGCTATGAAAAACTCTGCAACAATAAATGTGCTGTGAGATTGCAGAAAAAGAACTCCACAATAACATTTTGGAAGTAGAGCTGTTGTTCTGTCAGTTGCAAAAACCCAAAAATCTGACACAAACAAGAAGGGTTTTTTCAGCTCCTTATGTTTTCTTTCATATATTCTGTCACAATAAAATGAAGCTTGTGCATGTGAATGAATGGTATATTTTTGCAGAGAAAAACTCAACATAAATGCTATGAGATTGCAGAGAAAAACCCTGCAACAATAAATATGCTGTGAGACTGTAGGAAAAAAAACTCCACAACAACGTTTTGAAGGTTAAGCTGCTTTTCAGTCCGTTGCAGAAAAACCCCAAAAACCCAAACACAAACAAGAATGGGTACACGTCGTATAAGCTTAAGAGCTTCACTCACAAATTGTTCAGACTGGTGAACACGATCGCCAGATTTCCTGCTCGAGAATTTACAATTTCAGCATCCAAAGTGCACATCTCTTTTGTTTTGCCAACTCTTTTGTCGTTTTTAAAAGTGTGCAACAGAAGAAACTTCGCCTTCTCCATGTTCACTGAAATGAGCTTAAAGTCCAGGACGAAGAAGAAGCCAAGCCGCAAAGCACTTCCTATGGAAAACAAGATCCATTTTCTGGCCAAGTGCGACGCTGGTCTTCTCTTCTTCAGTAACATTGAGTTGCTCTAAGCGGATGAAGAACATAGCATTCTCTAAAAGAGCTTCCCGCACTTCACTCTCCCAAATTCTCTTCCGCATTTTTGTTGAGCATAGAATTCACAAGATCCTGGTCGAGCTCCAATCCGAGTTCCTGCTAAGAACTTTAGTATAAAACCCTGCCATGTCATAATACTCTTTGATGAGGACCAGAACCTCATCCTTGATGAGTCTTTGCCTCTTCTCGATATCTCCTTGCACATCAGCCGACCTCAGATGGAAAAGCTTTTGCGCTAGGATCAGGCTCAGATCTTGTGGTGTGGCTTCTTGCTCCTCCTCCTCCGTCTTCACGACGAAATGAAGATGTTTTCAAGCAAATCGCGCTTTTAGGTCTTGCACAAGAGATTTTTGGGGTTGCATTCACCAGCTTTTGCTTTTTAGTAGTGTTGATCTCTCTTTCGTGTTGGAAACCCTGCGGCGTGAAGCTCTTGCGGATGGAGATGAAAGCCAGGTGTTTCTTCGTAGTGTGGCAAGCTCCACATGTAGAGGCTTTGTGAGCAGACGACATTTGCTGGATCTCTTCTGGATCTCCTCAGGATCTCTTCTGTGTTGTTTTCTTTTGTTGGGCAAGAGATCAAGAGGAGACAGCATGCTGGACATCAATCTGTTCCGGGAGGACAAAGGTTATGATCCACAAGAGATTCGGGAGTCGCAAAAGCGGCGCGGTGCGAGTGTGGAGCTCGTGGACCAAGTGATTGCAGCGGACAAGAAATGGCGGCAACGTGAGTGCTGGTCTTTCTCCTCTCCCCTCTCTGTTGTTTGTGCAGTAGTGCAGTAGATCTCTAAGATTCTGATCACATAGCGGTGGTTTTTATTTTTTGGCTCTTTGTTGTGCTTGCTCCTTGACGGCTTAAATGCAGATCAGTACGAGCTTATCACCATGAGAAAGGATGTCAATATCCTGGACAAGAAGATTCGCGAGTTCAAATTTGTAAGTCTTCTTCTTCCCCTTTTTTGTGCCAAACTTGCAAACCCTATAGCAAAACCCTATTGCAATCTAGGAAACCAAAACCCTTCCAGAATGGAAATACGTTCAGTTTCACTCTATGAATCTAAGATTCTGACTTTCTCTGCAAGTTTCTGCAAACCTTTGCAGAATCGTCAGAAATCATAAAGCAATGATGCAGTCATGAGATTTTCATTTCTGCCCCCAGGGAGAGATGTTCATACACACCTCAAAATGTTGCTCAGAATGTTTTTGTTGTCTTAAATTGCAGGCAAAGCAAGATGCTGAAAAGCTTGTCACAGAGAAGAAGAGTCTTGAGGGATTGATTGATTCAAAGGAGAAAGAGATGGAGGAAGTGCAAGAAATCAGGGATGCATTTCTGAGTGCTGTTGGCAATCTGGTTCATGAAACTGTGCCATGTCATAAAGATGAGGTTGGTCTTTCTCCACATGCTTGTATCATTGCTCAGAAAGAGTGAGAAATCTATGAGAGTTTGATGTTAGGTCTCATGTCACAAAGTTTTGTTTGTTTGTCATTGATTGATGGGCAACAGGAGAACAATGAGGTCATCCGAACATGGGGGTCACCAAGACAAGAGATCAACCTCTGGAATCACGTGGATCTTGCACGTCACCTTGGCATTGTCGATTTGGAGGCAGGTAAATTCCTTCTTCAACTTCAACAGGATTTTGTGCAGTTGTAGAATCATCTGTTGATCCTTTTTGCAATGCATGAGGCTTACAAATAGAAATTTGTGGGTTTTTTATGCTGTACATTTGGGTCCCAATAGTGATTGCAAAATTGTATATGCAGGGAGGGAAGTGGCAGGAAGTCGTGGTTACTTCCTTAAGGATTATGGTGTACTGTTGAATCAAGCACTGGTAAACTATGGGCTATCTTTCTTGTTGAGGCGAGGCTACACATTGTTGCAAACACCCTTCTTCATGCAGAAGGATGTGATGTCTCAGTGTGCACAGTTATCACAATTTGATGATGAACTTTACAAGGTACTGAGCTCTTGACTTCCTAGATTACGTGTGTCCAGATTTTCTTTCAGGAATAGATAGGTTACACAGGAGTTAGTAGTATCCGATTCAAGATAGGAAAGCCTATTGTCCTTTTTGGTAAAGTGATCGTGATGTACGAGTGATTGGATTTCCAGGTCTCTGGAGAAGGGGATGACAAATATTTGATAGCAACTGCAGAGCAGCCATTAAGCACTTTTCATCGTGGCCAATGGATGGACACCAAATCCCTTCCCATCAGGTACTGTAAATGTCTTCCCTATCACACACACAGTCAGTAGACCTGAAACCCTGGGATCTGGAAGAGACAATTGGAGAGACAGTAGCAATGTGCATGACTCTACTACCAGGGGCATTGAATGTTGCAATGGATACTGGTAATTCAATATGGTAATCCCTGTTTTAAGCTGCTTGTTGGCAATGGGATGCAAAATAGGTATGCTGGCTATTCAACATGCTTCAGGAAGGAGGCTGGATCTCATGGGAAGGACACTCTCGGTTTATTCCGTGTGCATCAGTTTGAAAAAGTTGAACAATTTTGTATAACAAGCCCACATGGAACTGAATCATGGACCATGCTTGAGGAGATGCTTAAAAACTCTGAAGACTTCTACCAGGAGGTAAAATCCTTGCTATGGTATCTGATATCTTTCAATCTGAAGGTGCTTGATTGCACTTTTGTTGGTTTAATACTAGATGCCTTATTCAAAGCCTGAATCCTGGCAGGAAGGTAATTCTCCTGACTCACTTTTGATATCTGCTGTCAAGTGTTGAAGCCATATAGTTAGCCCGGCTTTGGGGTCTAACATCATATGATTCTGAAGTGCAGTTGGAGCTTCCTTATCGAGTGGTCTCAGTTGTCTCAGGGGTGCTCAATGATGCTGCAGCCAAGAAGTATGATCTAGAGGCCTGGTTTCCTGCATCACAGAAGTACCGGGAGCTTGTGTCATGCTCAAACTGCACTGACTATCAGTCCCGTAACCTTGAAATTCGTTATGGCCAGAAAAAGGTTTGTGTATTCCTTATCATAACTTTCAACCCTTGCCATGTCTCGTTGCTTGGACTGCACACTGGTTGGACAACCTAAAACACGGTGGCATATGTGGAGAAAATATTGACCTTATCTTACAGATGGTATTCTTTTGAGTGGGTCTGATACATACATTTTCATGCCCCCCTTTGTTTCCAAGTCCTGCACCATTTTCATTTGTCAAACATGTGATTCGATGCTCATTGGGAGCCTGGCTGCAATTTGCATTCATTTGGGTCAATGTTCTTAGGTTGCTTGGTTTGTTTTCCTATCATGATTTTCTGGTCAGAAGCCAGATTATCCAACCAATGGTGCAATGGATGGACTGCAGAAGGAGGACAAAGTGAAGCATTATGTTCATCTCTTGAATTCAACTCTCACAGCAACAGAGCGCACCCTTTGTTGCATTCTTGAGAACTATCAGACAAAAGATGGTGTAAAGGTTCCTGAGAAGTTGCAACCTTTCATGATGGGAATGGACTTTCTACCCTTCAGAACCCCAATAGTAAAGACAGCCCATACAAAAATCATCCCTAAGATTCCTGTGGCCTCTGTGCCTCATAGTGCAGTTAATTTTGTTGCAAGTGAGATGTCATCACTACAAGCCTCAAAAAGAATACTACTACACCTGTTTTCATTTGGTTTAAGATTCTCAAGACAATTTTGATCTAGACTGTTGGCATAGAGTATTCCCCTTGGTAGCCTCAGTCTCATTTCAACCAAACTACATTTTTTGCAATAGAGTTGTGGAGAATTTATAAGCTTTGAGGCTGTTTCAGCAACTCAGAAACATTGTCATCTGATGGGAGTTCAGATCACTCATCAAGCAACTTGTGAATGATCTGACTGAACCTCAGGATGCAGATTATTGTGTAACTGTTTGCTGAGAATTTTGTGCAGATTTATTTACTCATTTAAACCCACTGTCTGAGTCAGCATTAGAGTCATGGCAACTACTTGCTGCTATTTTATGATGAAGATGACACTCACAAGCCGATGATGGAACTTATTCATTTGTTTTACTTTTGGTTTTGTTGGAATAAGTCACTAAATTGGATGAGCACACAATCTTCTCATTTGCATTTGGCAGCATTGAATTAACTTCTTGAGTACGTCCTCCGTAAGGCAATAAATTCCAAGATTACTCTTGTTAGAACTTAGCTTTCCATCCACCTGTTGACACCCAAGGACTCTTTGCCTGTTATGACAAAATAATGAGAGGTGATAAAATCAGGTAACTTGGTTAGGTGATGTGAATGGAAAATGGATTTGATAAACAGAACAGTTTACCGACTGCAGCTAGGTCTTTAACAATCATTCTGAAATTGGTTCCTAGTTCCAACCAACATTTTATGGCCAAATCTTACACAAATGCAAAGTCTCTTACTTATGGGCAAAACAAATAGATTTTCGAACCTTGATGTTGTTGAATCTTGTTGAGCTATCATTCAAAAATTGGATCCCATTTCCAACCAAAAGATTATCCCCAAATCCAACTCAAGTGTAAAGTCCCTTAGCTCCAAAACCCATCAAATTTTTAAACCCTAATGTTGTGGAATCTTGTTTCCTCTTTTGGATTGTAGTTGGTGTTGAGGTCATGAAGGTCATTCACAAAACTTAGCATAATGGAAATTTTCAAACCCTGGTGTTTTTTAATCTTATGTCCTCTTGCAAATTTTGTGAGGTGTTGGGGTTGGGAAAGTCATTGATAAAAATTCAACATAATGGATTTGTTGCAATCCACCATTTGCTGTCCAATGATTGTGGACAAAGTTGGATTGATATTACAATATTAACTGTTTCTTCTTTTAGAGTGACAAGGCTTCAATGAAGGTTGATTATTAAGTGCTAAATTATTGACACTTCCTGCTAAGGATTTTTTTTGCCTTGACAAGTTACAAAGGACCAACAATTTTCTTCAACATGCTATTAACACCATAGTCATTACCAGTGTTGGGCAGGCATTCGATTTTGTAAATACTGAAGGTTCTGGTTTTTCAAATATTTCAGAATCAGACAACCATCAGTTCCAGCTTTTTGGGGAAAAAAAGAACCAGAATTTTAAAAACCACCAGTTCCAATTGTTTCAGAAATCCTCAGTTACCCACAAATTTCGTAATGAGCTAGCAAAGGACTGGTGGTAATAAAGGCAATCATTTGATCCTTTTTTCTTTTTGAGAACCATGGGTACATGTCAGAACAGGTTCTTTAATTTTTGAGATCTGCAATTAAGAACCCTAAGAACCACCCCGATAACCACTTGGGGTCTGTTGTCTGTTCCTGATAACCGCCAACAATGGTCATGACCCTCGTAAATGCAATTTGTTCTCACATCCTCAAGCGCTTCACTAATCAGACCTCAAAAAAATCTTGGCCATTTGAACTAAGAGTATTTTTTTCAAAGGTTTGCAGATGTCATCATCACATCATTGAGCATTTGGGCTTCTGCATGGGAAGCTTGCCACAACCCAAATTCATGCCATTGTCACCTGCAGTCTTCTCCAATGTCATTCATTTCTATAACAGTCTTGAACACATAGAGTCACCTGTGAGATCAATACAATGCAATGATGTTGATTATACTGAATATAAGGGTTCTTTAGAGCAATACAACAATCTATGGTGATGTTGATCATACTGGATATAAGGGTTCTTCAGAGCAACACAACAATCAACAGTGATGCAACCTCACAAAGAGCATCACACTTTCAAAATACTCTGGATCATGAGGATTTTCAAAGAAGATAGTTAGTTGCTGCTATGAGTGAAGCACACAAGTAAATTCAAGTGGTTGGACTAACAAACAGCTGGTCCATGGCTTTCAGGTACAATTCATAAATTGGTTCTGCTAGGGATGAATGAAATGAACGATCGTTTTAAGCTATCCATCCTGATTCAAGCCATGTCCATATGTCTTGGTCTATTTGTGGTTGCCCTGTTGCAAATGGGATTGGTTGCAGGTGCTCCTGATTCCTTAACAACACCACTCCACTCACAAACTATTAATCAGATTAACTCAAAATACAAGTCTGATTCATAACTCAATCCATTCTGGATTGTTCATGGCATGTTGAAGAGTACCTGATATTGAGTAGTGCAATACAGTTGAGTGGTCTGCTTGTGAACCATATTTTCCATTCTCTACTGTGATACATCTGTTGTCATAATTTCACTATTCTCTTGCAATGTGAAATGATCATGGGAAGTCATTATTAGCACAGAATCTTGCAATGAATCATAGAAAAAACAACAGAAAAATTGTCCTCCATACTGCACAGTAAAATTGACCCTTCAATGCTCAGTCTTCTTTCAGAGCACAACTAGATTTAAGCTGCCAGAAAATCCCAACAAGTGCACTCATCACGATTTTGAATCAATGGACGTATCTCTGAAAATGTAATGCAATTTTGCGATATCCCAGCTATTAGAGTGTAATACTGCTGATGGATTGGAGAATCATTACACTCGGTTGTAGCCAAGGCGTTTACTGAACAGCTGGCGAATGAGGTACACTTGACCAAGGCTCACACCAACCAGGCATAAATACTCACCCATGGTGTAGAATATTAATCTTGTATTGGTGCTCTCATTTGCTGGCAAGAGGAAAACAATATGATCAGTCGAGAGAGTGAACAACTAGGTTAACTCTTGCACATTCAACTGAGCATAAATTGCAACATAACCGAAGGGCAAAAGTTGTTATTGTACTCTGTAACAAAGCAAGATGTCATTCAAACTTCAGCAAACAACTAGGTGTTGAGCACATTGGGGACACATCATCAATAAAATTAAGGAAGATAGATGAGAGGAAACTCACTGATCCGATGTCGAAAATCTCGAGCTTTCAAGTAGTTTTGTTCTGCAGCAACCGACTCCAGAGCTTCTCGGAGCTTTGCAATCTTCACATTTACAGGTGTCAAGTGCTCTGCACCCAAATTTTTTGGTTTCAAGTCAACACAAAAAATCCACCAAAAACATTACTTCTTCTTGGGTGCCAGTTGCTATTCATATAACATCCCTGAACTGAAGCAGATTCTGACCAACCACTTTTGAAAATATCACACCATTGCAAATATAACCCGAATACCATTTGAGGGGCACCACTAGACGTACAAAGTAGAGATCTTACAGAATCAAAATCCATGCTGAAACCCAAAAAAATCAAAAGACTCAAAGGCAGGTGGAGGGTTTCTCTTCATATGGCAATACCAAAAAATGTACGCTGCATAAACCCTTCTGATTCAAAACAATGCACCTATTGAAATCCACCACGTATCCTAGTATGAACATTAAATCACTGCAATTGCAAGCACTCAACATTGAACATCAAATGAAAGCATGCGTTTCACTGCCCAATTCAGTTTACAGACTCATGTTTTGCAGTGTTGGGTGAGTATCAACTTTTGAACATATCAGCTGGTACTGTTATTGGATCTTTCTTTAAAACTTCCATACCAGCCTGGTCTTGGTATTAGGGTCATGGGCTGATTTTTGGCTTGTATGAGGCAGGCATATACTGGATGTTGAGACTGGGACAACCTTGATATGAAGCTGGTATTGCCTCAGTTTCCTACCACATATACTGGTAGGAGTCTGATATCACCTCATGTCCCTACTGAGCAGATATTGGTGCAAGGCTGGTATTGCGTCAGGTCATACCAGTCTGGTGGGTTCTTTGATACCAAGACTAGTGCCAATCTATATATCAGGGTACCAGCCTGCTAGCCGCCTGACACTAGTATTTTCCCTACACCATAGGATACTCAATTAGCAATGCAACAACAGATACCCAACTGTAGTTCAATGACAACCCAGCAAACTTGAATTGGACCTGACAAAATTTGAACAAGATGCCAAGGACCTGTAAAATCTCTCATCTTCACAAACTCACCATCCTTTGCTAAGTCCTCAATGCCTGGGACATGGCCAACATGAATGTAAAATGAGATCGTCTCTGGGGTTGATGATGGGTTAATGAAGCAGAATCTGTATAGCCCTCGCTCATGCGCCTGAAACTCGAATTTTTTCCCATCATTTGCAGCTGCACTGTATACCTTAGTTCCTCCTGGACTCGTCACCTGAAGAGTTTCACCACATACCACAACTCTGTACATTACCTACATGTTTGAGACATGGAATTGCCACAATCTACAGCAGATTGGATTACAGCTGACAAGTCTCTACAGCTCTCATTGCCCTGCTTGATGGTCTCTCTAATCAATCACATGTCATAATGAAGCAGGACCTTCCAAGGACAATGTACCGAAAAACAAGGTCCCTGCAATCCTGACTCTAGGTACCAGATCCGAGGGCCTTGAACCCTAATCCGAAGCCAATCCGAACCCAGAATGCCTGGAACGTCTAATGTCGATGGTATTTTTGGAGTTTCTGAGCTGACGAGATTTGCAAGCTCACACGGTAGGATACAAAATGCGAGATGTCAAATTCCAAAACAAAAAACGACCCCGCACCCAACCAACAACCCTTTGTAACCAACCCTATTATGACATGGTGGAGAGTGGAGATCACAGACCCGAGTACAGAACAAAAGAAGCACTAAACTATCAAGAAGAGGAAGAAGAACGAGAAAGAAGGGAAATAAGGAGAGGAAAAGTTGCGAAATACCACGAGCTCCACGCGTTCATTGGTACCCCATGAAAACCCGTGTTCTCTCACCACGAAGTTGCCGCTCACCAGATCCCCGGGATACTCCACTTCCTCGTACACACACTCTTTCGCCAGGATTGTGGTGATAAGAGCTGCACTGTGGGAAATCAAACCAAAAACAATACAGAGGAGCAAGATCGGCTTGATTTGCGCACTACCCATCATGATCTTCATCATCTTCATCATCATCATCTTCTTCTTCTTCTTCCCTTGTATCGCCCCAGATCTCCTTTGCGTCGTCGCTTCTTCTTCCTCGAGCAAGAAACACTGCAGCACGCCCTTCCTACTTACCTACTGACCTATTCACCCAACCACCAAAACACCCATCTGAGAAAAAATAAAACAAATCAATTGCTTTCTAGACTTTCTAAAGATGAGATGGAAAAGTGTGAAAGTGTAAAGGTAAAGCCAGAGAATGGGCATTACTGCAATAAAAGGGCCTGTGCTAGGTGAGAGCAGAGTGCAAGTTCGATTTCTGTAATGCTCTCACCCCGCAAGCTTTCCATGGTGCAAAACCTTCAAACAACCTTCAAAGAGCCTCCTGCGGGGCCTTTACAAAGCACCAAACCCATTCTTCCCATAACAACAAGAAGGGTTGTGTCACACTGGGGCCTTGCCATTTACATTAAAAAAAAAAGTAATCTTAAAAGCAAAAGAAGAATTATGGAAATTCAAATATTTCATCATGCAAAAATCTGTTCTTAAAACATTCCTTTGAAAGAAACTAAAATCCTTTAAAAGATATATTATAACCCTTTAAGATATATTGTAATTGGACATGTCAAAATCGACTTGTTCAAAGTGACAAACTGGTTTTTTTTTTTTTTTTTTAATTCGTATCCAAATTGGATATTTTAAATTATATTTGCTAAAAATTTTAAAAACTAAGAATTCTACTAATGCCTCTATCATTTTTTCTCATGCCTATCATTTATACTTATTCTCATTTTTATTTTATTTTTATAGTAAAGTACGGACCATTTGGCTAGTCATTTTTGACTGGCAAATAAAAGAGTATTTGACTCTAGTCAAATTTATGCCCATATTTAAATAATTTATTTTTTAATTATTATCAAAAAAAATTATGGTTGGTAGGTACGTAGGTAGATAGGTAGGTTGTAAAAAGGCATGTAAATAGGCCTACCTTACCCTATCCTACTTGACTTATTTTAACCTAACCTAATATAGTTTACTTAACTTACTTGGCCTAACCTATTTATCTTAACCCTTTAAGCATGTACATAAGTTACAAGTATAAAGAATTGAACCTTTTACCTTCCCAATGATAAACTACCAAATTGAAGCAACCACATGAATATGGGCGAGTTGACATGCCATTCACCACAAATGTGTGGCAATAAGCCCCTTCCAACGTTGGGAAATGAATCTCCAATCCTTTAATGCACCAAAGGTTTATTTCCAAAAACTAAATACACAAATCCAATCCTCTTGTGATGCATTTACTAGCATATGTTCTATTGGTGAGATCAAGGTCCAAATATGGTGGATGACAATGTCATCAGTCACATGCAAAATGAATGAACCCACAAGTAGGATGTTTAGAGGCTTAAAAAAAAATGTAAACCTTGAAATCTCATGTGCTATTCTGGTGAGCTTGGTACACGGATAATTTGATTACCTTGTGCAACTTGCAAATGGGCAATAGGATGAGATAATCTTATAATGGCCTTGTAACCTTCATTTCATTTTTCCCCATGTTTAGAAGAAACATTATTTTAACACAAAATTTGAAGTTTTTCAAGAAATGTTGAACAAAACCAAGTCTATTTAACTAGCTTCCAATGTTGCTAGATGTTATATTTCTAGCCAAATAACATGGGTTATTTTTTCTGATATATTTTAGGAAGAGGTTGCCATTTGTTACCAAATCTTTTTTGGTATCCTTAATATTAATCCCATTGAACAAAAAATTCAAAACAAAATAGCTAGGTTTCCATTGCTAGTTGGGAGCATTTACAATAGCATCCTTCTTGGAATGCTTGTATTCATGTTAGACACAACACATAATTGTACAAGGAACTTGCAAAAAAATCAGTTATGTCCTAACAAACACATAGTTATTTTGGATTGACGTAGGTAGATTTGTGTTGTTGGTTTAGTGGATGTCGATCTTGCTTGTTGATTGTTTAAGATAGATAGATTATGACAAGGATTTCTTTCCTTGTGCGATCAGGAGTTGATAGAAGAAGTCGCAACTTGTTGTTAAAATTTAATTAAGTTGTTACAAACCATGAAACATCACAAATGTGGGTTGAATGACCTTCACCTTGAGTTTCCAAATAATTGCATTGTTTTTTGCATGTTTAGTTACAACCAAATCCTATTTTGAACTTCCCCTTAACGACTTCCTCTTGCGCAACCTTTTAACACATTGTGTGCACCTCCAAAACAATGTCCTCCTATGCAACTTCTTGACCTCCTTTGCAAAGCCCCAAAAGTTGAACTTTTAATGATGTGCTACAACACATGCATTGGGCTACCAATTATTTGAATTACATGCACTACACTACTAAGCTTCAAGCAACTTAAACACAAGCTTCACAAGAAGCTGAACTTCACACACTTAAGATGGGTTTCAAACTATACAACAAAAAATATCTTAAGCTTCACAACAACACAATTAAAAACTTCTTCCTTTGTGCTTGACTTAGAGGGAGCATGGCAAACAAATGAAAGGATGTGAAAAATCATTGAGTTTTTGTGGTTTCACACGTCTACAGCCAAACTCCTTCACACTCAACTTTGTGGCTTGGAAAGAGCACGTGGCAAACCCCTTAAAATTTAGAATATTCGCACAAGGATAAAGCCAACTAATATTGGGACTTGGTGTTTTTTAATTACTTTGGTTATCCATGGCAACCAACAACTTTAAGGGCCACACAAAAGTTTACCTCACTTGCATGAAGTAATAACTTAACAACAAACTTGTAGTTGATGGTAACAAACACAATAATATGATGGGTTTGGAAAATATGCAATTTTTTGGAAACAAGCATGGTAATGTAGTCCACTTAAATGAATGTGATTACAATGTGCAAAAATGACACCAAAAGATTATTAAAGAGGCCCCTGTAATAAGTTTATGGACTCTAGAAAAGACAAGTTTTGGTCACATATTGGCCCAATTGGATAACAATTGTGAAGGCACATTACTAGAAAGGAGGTAACAAAGGGAGTGGTGGGATATGTGTAATCACATATAAGGTCAAAGTTTCACCAACGTACATGACAAGCAACTATTGATACAACTAAGGTTTCTATCACCCCTCTTGGTTTTCTTCTTTCTTTCATTGGAACACATGTTTAGTCAAATCAGTTGCTGAAATGGGAGTTGCAGTCTAAAACCTATAAAAAATTTATATGGATTCATGCATAGGGTGGCGCATCTAGAAAATGGCAATAGGAGCATATGAAAGTGTAGGCATAGTGGAAAACTCATTATTAATATGCTCTCTAATGATTTTTACTTCATGGAAATGAACACACGACTTTAGGTCACTCTAAGTTCCCACTTGATAGTGCAAAAATAAATAAAAATCTACCATCATGTTGTTGTGTAATCTTGCTCTTTGTTTGATGCACGTGTGGAGTTTTTTATGTTTTTAAAATTTCCACCAAATTCAAGGATTTGTTCTTTTAAAGAACTTGTTGAAAAAATATTTTATAAATTTGAATTTGTTGAATAAAACTTAGATTTATAATAATTCCATGTTTCTGAACTACAAGTGGGACATTTTGTCACATAAATGGTGATAGGGCAACATTTAGTATAATGGAAAATTTGAGTTGCAAGTGGGGAAGTTCTTCCCCTTTGAAACAAAACTAGATCAAACTTTTAAGTATGTATGTTTTCTACCACAAAGTTATTGTGCTGAGGGGAAATAATTTTTTTTTATGCACGTGGAACCACATTAGGTTTCTTTTGTTGAATCCAACACATGCTTATGTATTTCGTACGTAATATCTAATGTTCAAAATTATCTCATATAAAATGACAATTATTACATCATCTAAGGTCAAAAAAAAATCAATTTCAAAATGTTCATAGTCACATTATTTGAAGGAAATTGACACAAGTCCCCCCCAAGTATCCTTAATCATGTGGTTACAAACATTCTGAATGTTGTCACGCTATTATTAAACATACCAATTTGCAAAAAAACTCCAAAGTTTAGGAGAGCTCGTTTAGGGTTGTGGTGTCTTTGGGCCAAAAACATCAACTCATTTTCTAGAAGATTTCTAATGATGGGAATCATGATATTTGCTACCAAACTAAAGACATAATTAATCAAAGTTTCATTCAACATGCAACAAGTTTGTGACAATAAACTTCATTTCACATTCACCTACCATTGTCCAAGCAACCATATAAGCCTAAGGCATAGATAGAGGCATACATAAAGCATAATAGTGGTTAAGGCCTCCTACACCCTAAACATGTCCTTTACTAATACATTTATGATGAGTTTTCCACAAGTATCATGTTCACAAGTTGTTTATTGGACTCTAGCTTTTGGCATAGTTCTTCATCAAGAATTGATTGGAAGGCTAGATTGATCCCATCAATGATGACCTCAAGATCTTTAACCATGGTGATTCCAAATGAGACCCTTGGCTGTCTTTGTAAAGGCAATCTACAAAACAACAACTTGCTACAAACAAGATCTAAGGCACCAACCATATTCATGTACCCATGATTTTTGAGAGGAGATCTTGCAAATTCAATAAATAGTTGAACAAAACCCTTCAATACTTTTACATCCCCTCTATGTAACAAACCAGTAATTGTTGTCAAAATTTGCGCATCATTGGAACCAAATTTTGCTTCTTCAAAAACAATTATTTTTGAGTTTCCCAAAATCAAATCATCTTCAATAGAATTTTCACTAATAGAAATGGTGTTTTGATCCAATGAATCATTCAAAGACTAGTAAGATTTAGAAGCAAGTTCAAGAATCTATGGATGGGAAGCTTGTAATGTGAGCTTTGATTCTTTAGCCTCCACCTTTGATGCCATAACAATGAGGACATCTATAAGCCAATCTTGGATTAATGGCTTTCAAATAATTGTTGTTGGACCAAGGCCTAGATTTCAACTTGAATTGTTTTGGACATTTGACTTTTGCACTAAAAGGGCATTGAAAAGGCTATGAACAATCATAAAACCCATGCCCATAACCGCAAATTTTGTGAAGAGATATGTGAGTTTAACAACATGTGTTGTTCTTGCTTGAATACAAGATTTCATTTCTTTTTTTGAAGATTTATCATCCGAAAAATAATTTGCATTCACCAAACTCCAACTGATAAAATCTAATACAAATGAAACAAACCTTTTATAAAGCAATGGAGTTTTAATGAGCCCCAAAGCCACAACATCCGCCATCAATTTTATTATAGATGTGATGACTTTGAAAGTCTAGAAAGTTTTGCACATCATGATGGCATTTGAATGGTTGTTTATCATCCCTACAATCACCATCTAAATTCAGAACCTATTGTGAACAAGGATGAGAGACATGAAATTGACTATATCCATAGCAAAGAGCCAAGACATTGCAAAAGGTCCAAAAAGGCTAAAAATAATCTAAGTAGCTACTCTAACCAAAAATCCTTATAGAGTAGAAAACATAGATATTGGTCCAAAAAAAGAAATAACATTTAACAGTATGTACAAAAGAATGATAGGAGAAAGGCATATACTTTGGTTGGTGTTGGATGGGGGTTCTGAAAGTGGTTCCTTTTGGTGAGCTTTAATGGTGTTGGCCACACTATTTTTTGCATTGGCCTTGCTTTTGCTATTTTTCTTACTAGGAGATGCAATGGGTGCATTTTCCAAGTTTGATGAAAACTTTTTCATCATATGCATGGTTCACTCCATGAGTTCTTCCATCATCATTTGTGATCTCTCTTGAATAGACATGCAGCCTTTTAGCCAACATTAACTATTTGATAAGGGTGATAAGATCAACATCAATATTCACAAAAGAAACACATTTTGCTAATAAATTAGTATGGATCTTTTGTACACAAAAGCATTCCTTGCATATCCCTTATATTATAGTGCAAAGGCGTGCTAGTTAAATGCTAGCCTTGAATACAAGTATTTTGAACAATAAAGTTTCATGGGTCTAATGGTGATATTAATTTTTTCAAAATACAAATTAGCAATTACACCACACTTTAATTCCTAAGAAATATTTCTTTGATTGTATGGCCAATATGTTTTCATAGAGTGGATAACAATTGAAAATGTTAGAAAAATGAACAAAAGACTTAAAGAAATCACAACCCTTGTGCTACTTGGCGTTGAAGTGGACTTTGAGGACTTCTTATAATTTCGTTTGCTTTTACGTGCTTCTATAGGTTTAGGAAGCTCCCCATCTCGCTCCATAACCAAATATAGAAAAAAATGTGTATGCAACTATTAAAGTATGGACCATTGTAGGATTACCATTGCCAACCATGGGGTTTTCAAACATAGATTTAACAACTTTTCTCAAGCATTAAAAAAACTCTTGTGAAGACAAATTTTCAAGAATGGTCTTCTTGGTCTTGTCTTCTACTAGTAGATTTTTGACTTATTCTCAACAAGATTCAAAGTGACGATGAGATAATTAAAGGTTTTGTTGACCCTTGATCTATAATAGTTTGGAATAGAAAAAACCACATAATTATAGGGGGAAACTAAGTAAATGGAAGTATAAAATTTAGATGATGTTCAAAGCTCAAAAGTTAGGTTAGGAATTGAGGTTCAAGTCATAGAATTGAAAATTTTCCAAGAAAGGAAATTATTCAAGACTAACACAAATAGAAAGGAAACTTATGAAAGACAAGGAAAAAAACTATTCCCATTACAAAACATTGCACAAGGGTGATATGTAGGAATGGGCAAATAGAGTTATAGAATCATGCTAGGAAATCCTCTTAACCTATCTTTGCACGAGGTGTAGTGCTTAGATGCATGAAAAACATTTGAACAAGACTGGTGGCATTGGGAACACCTTTAGCATTTAGGGGCAACAATGTAGGGAAGATTTGACCCAAGTTAATTAAAAAATGGTTCAATCATGCATGCATTGATTGGTCAAAGTTCACTATGCTAAAGAAATTTTCTTGCTGTGAAAAAATAGGTATGCCTTTCTTTTTTTGCTTCTTCCTTTTCTCCCTTTTTGTGTTCAATGACTTGGCATCACTAAAGGCCTCACACTTGGCTCACAATAGTATGTTGCAAAGACACAACAAAAGCTTGTAAAAGGTCATCAAATCCACCCCATAGGAATACAAGTGCATGCATAACCTTCACCTCTTGGTAACCATTTTCTAAAGTTGATGATCTATCCATGACAACCTACTTGCAATATGTGACAAGCTTGGACACATCCTAGAAACCACTAGAGAAAACATTAAATATTAGCTTTACATTTCTCAATATGAATCCCTAAAATTGTGCCTTCAGTTAAAAGGAGAAAGAAATCTATACCGTAAAGGCCAAGCTTGAAACTAGTTAGTGATGTTGAACTTAGTTTCAATTCCATTAGTAAGGCGCATCAACTCTAACCAAGTAGATGTAAAGAGATTGTATGCCACCGGCTCTCTTAAATGATAAATGTAGAAGATGATATTGATTTAGGTACAAATCTTGCATGGCAACTTCAAACCTTGCATTTGCAAACAAAAACCAATATGGCTTCATAGGGGTGGTGAAAGTCGTGAACAAGCACATGTGAAAGGTAGCAAAGTTTATAAGAGCTCAATTATGGAAAGGTACATAAGAGCACAAGAAGTGTTCACAATATTAATAGAATGGGTACCAAAGATCAAAAAAAAAATTAAAAGTAAAAATTCACCTTACCATTTTAGGAGATGAGATGGATGCAATCTTCATAATTTTTGAACGAACGTCATAAGAGGTGCCCATTTTATAAATTTAATCAAAATATCACTTGTTAAAACCTCCCCCATAATTGATTTCATATTTTCTTTTGTAACCAATAGAATCACAAATTGCTCCAAGGGCTCCAAGAATCCTCTCTTATGTCTATGTTCCATCAATTACTACAAAAATAGACAATTCTAAAAATTTCAGAAAATTATCCAAAAATATCATAGCATATACTTCCCCATGCTTAATAGTGACAATATTTTCCCTTGGTACCTTAAGACATGTGCTATTATATTTGGAGATAGGCTTCTCAAACTCAAATTTATAATTGTTGTAACTATTTGAATGTGTTGCAATGGCATATGACAAGTTAGCTGGAATTTTGTTAACTAAATTGTGCATTATCACATCATGTGTGTTAATTCCTTGGTTTATTGGTGTTTGACAACAAGAAAAGGCTTTATCACATGCTAAAAAAATAATAACATTGCAAAAGACACCGATCACCTCCATAAGGGAAAAAAGGGAAGTTTTCTCAGAAAGAGCAAATATGCAAAATTGGGCCTTAGTTATTGGGTTTCTCTTAACAAATGCCAAGTAGCAAAAGCATGCATCTTGTGCTCATATATCTAAAGGAAAATAGGATGCCATGATAAATCTTGTGCTTTGAGTTGCCACAAATGAATGATTAGTTGTTAACAAATACAATTAATGATTCCAACTATGACACCTGAGAAGATAAAAGAAAAAACATTTTATGTTTGTAGAAAAACAAATCCAAGCACCATGATATACAAGCATGCTACAAAATGTTGTGAGGAGTTTTATCAAAAAATACACACAAACACCTTGATTCCTAATATATTATATGGTATATGAAGTAATTTTTGCAATTCAAAAACCTTTTAATGTGAAAAATTTGTCACTTCTCCACCAATGTTTTTTTCAATTTTTGTGTAGCTAAACTTGCGATTTTTTAGGTAGTATTTACATTAAATAAAAAATATTTTTCTATTTTTTTTGGTTACCAAGTGGCAATAAATCGCCAAACAAAATCATTGTTCTTCACAAACCAAAATTCTATGGTAGTGTAAAATTTGAAAAAGGGAAACTTACATATATATGACAATTTTTTATGTGCCCTTGATAGCTAGAGAATAGATGAAGAGTAGCCAAGCAAAAAATTGGCTAGGTGAGCTAATTTATTGCGATTCTATTTCAAAAATCAACAAATTAAAATATGGCAAATACTTGTGAAAAAAGGCCACACATTAGTAGCCCTAAAAATCCATTGCATGACTATTCAAAAAATTCCAAAACCTCATAAGACTAAAGGCTACATGGTGTGATGCATGTGTGGCATGCAATTTCGTTGTTGTTGTTTTCTTGTGTTAGCGATTAATAGTTGGGTTGAAGTTTGTTCATTATGTTCTTTTGTAGTGTAAGAAAGAAATCTTCAAATTGTTGTGTTTTTTGTTGTGTATCACCATGGTCATGGGTCTTGATGTTTCAACATTCTTTTTCATGGTGTCCTTCTAATCATTGATGACAATTTGTTTTGTTTACCCCTACTGTCACTTTGTCATGTGCATGTGCATGTGTTGTTCCATTCAAGTTTTTCTACTTTTTCACCTTTTTCATGTTGCTTTAATTCTAATGATCATTGTGGTCTTTTCATGCCCCTTTGCTATGCAAGTAAATGGTCTTCCCATCATTTTTTATGTTGTAAAGTTTTGTGTTCAAAATTTTCCTTGTCTAAATTATGAACATTTATATTTAGACATGTGTACTAAGGTGTTAGCAAATTCACAATAAAAATCAATGTTTTGTCATTCGACACCATGATACCTTCATATTCAGAAATTCAAATTATGTGAGCCAAAATGTAAATTGTGTCATGTGGTACCTCATAGATCTCTAAGAGATCATGATTATATGTTCATCAAATTGTCGAGGGTATTCTCATAAAAGTTGTTCAAAATTCTTTTGTGGTGCAAATTTTTGTGGTGTTTTTTTTGTTTTGGGCCTTTTATTTCCAATTTTCTATCCTTGGGATTCTATTTCTAATTAAATCTTATGTTCTTAGATCTTTTGTTCCTAGTCTTTTATTATTAGTTTTTTGATACATCAAATGTGTAGGTTATTTGATTTTGCAATGGATGATGTAGATGTTTGCATTATTGAATCTATTGGAAGGGTTTTCAAATATATATATATATACAGACTTTATAAACTTTTAGTCATGTGCAAGGCAGTGGGTTAGATGTCGAAAGTGTCCATCTAAAAACTTATAATGTTGCTGATCTTGAGGTTGCATAACTTGTAGCTATACAAGTTAATCAAATCATATTGTGGCAACCACATAATCATAAGTTTGTTTATTGGATTTTTTTTTGCCATCAATGATAGATTACTTATGGATCTTGAAAATTTGTAGATGTTACAATGTATTTTTTGTTCAACTATTAGGATTTACGTGTTGTAAAACATGTAATGTCACTTGGGATTTTTAAAATCTTTTCCTTTGACTTTCACAAACTTTCAACTTTGTGTGAAAATGTGTTTCATTTCTTATGATTGATGTCATGCCATGGGTTCATTTTCGACTCAATCATGTCTTGTTTTAAGCTCATTGCAAGGCCAAAGCTAAGGTTATGGCATTTTCACCTCAATTGTCACACATCCACCCATTCCCACACTTCTCCCAATTTGAGTGAAAATGTGTTTCATTTTTTTAAGATAACAATTCACACTTTATCTTAGATTTGCACTTAGATCAATTATTTATCAAACATTCATTTTCATTTCAAGAAGGACATTTCATGGTTATTCTTGGGAATTGATTATAACTTAATCAATTTAAAATTACAACATTATGCCATTGGGTGAAAGTACAATCAATTATACACAAAAAGTAGTTATACTTCATGCAGTCATATTTTTAAACAAATGGAAGAAAGTAAAGTCAAAACATTTTCAATCATTATCAAACTATCAGTCATTCAAAAGTTAGTTTATAAATTGTTGTATATAAAGTTTGAAAAAAATTAGTATAATAAAAGTAGGTGAAAAGTATTTTTGAAACAAACTGACCATATGGTGTTCAAAAATACTTTTACATTTGAAGCTTGAAAAATAATTATTTTTACTTTATAAGTTGAAAGCACATAAGTATAATTTAGTGTAGCAAATCCAAGAAAGCAAAAATTGTCAAATATTTCTTTTACTTGAGACCTACTTTTGAAAAATGCATGCCTGCAAAGTTTTTAAAAACTATTTAAATGCTTATTAAACAATTTTTTTTTAATATCATTGGCATAAAAATAATCAACATGTTCGTATTAATCATAGGGACAAATAATATTTTAAAGTTCAATACACTAAGACATATTTTATGGCTACTTTCCATTTACACATACAAGGATCACACGAGTGTTTACTTGATTGTACTTTCATCCCATTGTAGTGCATTATCTTGTGAAGTGTAATTGACTTTTGAATATCTTGGGTAGTCAATTTGATACTTTTATTATAATTAATATCATTGTTGTGTTGTTATTGATTTTGAAAGGAACCTTGGTTTTGGTTGTTAGATTTAAAAAAAAAATAGAATCTCCAATACAATTTTAAGAATGGTTTTTGGGATTTATAGAATTTGTGGTTTCAAAGAGTTTTGAAAAAGTTTGGAGTCTAACTTTATTTTTAATCAAGTTAAGTTCCATTTATGACATTGCATCCAATTTTTAAACTAATAATTTAAAAATAGGTCTCCATGTTCATGGAAGTGGGCTATATCAAGTGTAAGAGAAAATTGGGGAGGAGCACAAGAAGGAAAAAAATCTTAGCAAATGATGAATTTTTTTCTTTCTCCTTTGCGGGGAAGAGCAGAATTTTTTGGTTTGTGTTTTGGGAAAAGGGAACTAATGAATTGGCAACCATTTCACAAAGAGTGGAACTAATGAGTCAGTAGCAATCTAACATTAGTTCATTAGACTAATGATAGATTTATAAATAAAACTACAAAAGAAATCTTAATGACACAACCTTTCTATTATTTGTTTTGATGATGCAACATGCATTAAACATCATCATGATTTATTCCACAAGGTTTGTCCAAAGTTTAGGGTTTAGATCATTTAGATGTTATGCATTGTAGTCCAATGGATCTAAATGATCCATCAACATTAGACTTACCTTAATGGAAATGGAAACATTTGTGGAAGACAAAGGTGGGGTGTACATTTGCCAATAAGATGTCTAATTTTGTTAATTGATGGATTTGATATGCATGGCTTTTGGTTAGGATTTCCATTTAATATGTTGGGTTATTCAAGAATGTGTCATTATTACATATTTTTGGAAGATATTCAAAGGATTAACACAAAGTGAATCCAATAGGGTGGACAAATGGGGGACACTAAGGTAATTGAATTGAACTTGCCTCATATACATAGCTTTATATAGCAATTTAAAAATTTAAAAATGGAATATGAAAATGTGAAAAATGATCCAATGAGTTCTCTTTTTTGGAACTCCACACACTTTGAAAACGCAAGTACTTATGTATTTTGGACCTAAGGCTTTGATTCGTTGATATCCCTAAACTTATGGGTATATCTTTGTATACAAAGGACTACCACTTTTTTTGTCCAACTTAAGTATATTTCCATTTGACATTTCAAAAGAATAATCAACACACTTGCAACAAAAGAGTGGGTAAATGTCAACTTGCAAATGGAATAAAACAACAAGCAAAAAGCATGTCAACTTTGCACCTTTCAACCTAAAAGCTTTGAAGGCCATAGTGATGAACCAGCACCCACCAGAGCATCTTTTTGTTGCATCTTTAGGTGCATTCACTCTTTGGTGTTAGGGACTCTAGTTTCGAGTCCCCTAACACCATGCTAGTCATTTGGGACTTAACTCATTTATCATGAAGATTTGATATTAAGCTAACATTCACTTAACATATTAAGTCATCACCCATTTAACATTGGGTGCCACCTAGGATGCCACCTAGATTTTCATTTAACATGGACTTAACACCAAGTGTGAATGCACCATTTGAAGTTGTTTATCTCTTGCATATTCATTTTGCCATAGTTTTTGCTTCTTACAAGATGTACTTACTCTAATGTTGCATCAAGGAAAGAGGCTCTAACTCTCCACTAATTCTACAATTTTTTATTTTTTTTGGCCTATATAAATATGTAACTATTATATAATAATAATAATAATAATATACATTTAAAAATTGTATATAATCTAAGTTTAAAATTGTTTGTTTAGGTCCACATTTGACTTTTTGGATTGGTGGAGTGAATTTGGACATTCTTTTGCACACTTTTGAGATATTGGTATTGAAAAGAAAATAAAAAATAAACAAACCCAAGGCCAAACCAACTGAAGTAATTTTTCAAATTTTAAATAAAAAAGAAGCTTAAAGAAAGAGGGAAGGGGGGGGGGGAGGGGGGAGGGGTTG
>Ga0116227_10000635_pt1 | contig 70702 bp, 60 predicted proteins | sample S1TSphgellanicum_FD_89693 | JGI IMG/M metagenome (GOLD analysis project Ga0116227, IMG submission 89693) | Host-associated microbial communities from peat moss isolated from Minnesota, USA - S1T2_Fb - Sphagnum magellanicum MG | ecosystem: Host-associated > Plants > Peat moss > Unclassified... | reverse complement strand
GGGAATGGGGATTTGAGGTTTTGAAGCTCACAGAAGTCATATTGGTGAGGAAACAGGCATTGGGTGGTTGCTTGATTGCCAGACTTCTGTTTGTTTCTTTTCTTCCAGTTTGCTATGTATATGTCTATATCTTGAACCCTGAACCAATATAACTAACAATCCAAGTCGCAAAATTCAAGATGTTTTGCAATATGTATATGTATTAGAGCTCTATTACGTTCAGAATTGAGCTGAATTGGCATGTCCACTGATGATGGCAAGAAGAACGAAGGCAAACCTTGATTGTGCAATTCTTCCTCCTTGTACACAAAAGCAGTCAATCAAGCTTCCCACAGTCATGAAAAATCTCTTCGCCCCATTGATTTGTTATGTACAGCTTGGAGTTTTTTTTTGGTTCTGCTGGAGAATTCTTATGCATCTCATCAGAAGAGTTTACTACTGGTCTTGTGCCACAAATTGTGAAGCTAGGAGGAATGATTTGTGGGGTTCCCCACCTTGACCTAATTTTTGAAGCAGTTTGCAACGAGCATTTTGTCATTAGGGTTTGTCATTAGAGTGTCCCTGGTGTAATTGGGTTTACAGAGATCTTTAGAAACCATTTTCTCTATATGGGTTGGCATGGATCTGTCGATCACTGATTTCAGTTTGTAGTAAAAAACCTTTGCAGGATTTGCGGGTTGGGTGAGCTCAATCAATTGATCTCTGTGCCTGCCATTGTCAAAAGGGAGTTCATCTCCGCTGCTGCAGTTTATTTTTAGTCTTTACTCAATGGCAGCTGCTCAGTTTAAGTCTTCTCTTTCAACTCCCAGTGCGACCATAGCATCATCATGCTCGAGTCTTGACCACAGCCAAAAAAGAAGAAGAAGCAGAACAGAAGTGAAAGAGAGAATTGGACTCCGGGGGCCAAGTTTGTTGTTGCCACTCAAGTTGTTTCTGAGCAGTTCCTCAAACCAGGTACAGAATCCAGCAAGGAAGTCTGGTGTCTTGGACCCACTGCTGGGCATCAGGTGTGCATCGGCTTCTTCTCCATCTCCTGGGTCAGACAATGCCAAAATTGGTGCACCACCTTCTTCTAATGGAACTGGTGCATCACGGATGGTTCCTATTGAAGTAGCTCTGAAAGGCCGTGTCAGCACACTTCCCGTCAGCAAATCTGAGTATTCTGTAAAAGGTTCCACTGCTGCCTCTTTGAGTCTCCAGTCCGAGTCTTGTCTTCATCATTGCTTCAGAACAATAGTTATTGGATTGATTGGATCTTCATCCTTTGTATGTGAAAACAGACCGCCAGTCAACCACTGAGAGCTAATTTCTATCCCTTGCGTCAAAGTCTGTTGTACTTTTTCCATCACAAGAATTGTTGGTTATTTCTCTGTAGGTAAAGTTGGGAGCTTGCCAAATGGAGCTGCAAATGGACCCACCAATGGTGCTGCGAGGAAATCCTCAAACAGTGCTGCAAAGAAACTCTCAAATGGTGCTGCTACTGCTGCTGCTGTGGCCATAAATAGCAGCATGAATGGGAATGCCAAGGTGTTGACACAGGATTTGAAAGCAAATTCCAGTACAGGAATGGTGATATCAAGTGCACGTGCCAAGACAAAGCTTGTACAGGCACCCATAGATGTATCCATCTCTAAGGATTCTGTGAGGGTTTTGCCTTCAGATGAGGGGTTTAGCTGGTCAAAGGAAAGCTATAGTGCAACACAAAGGCAGATTGATATATGGAGTTTTGTGCTTGCTTTACGAGCCCAGATTTGGCTACTGGATGCAAAATGGACATACATTGGCGGGTTCACTGAAGATAAACAGGTCAGTACTGTTCTTGATTTTCATTGGATGTCAAACTCTTTCTCCTTAGAAAAGTGCTTTCCCCTCATGTTTTGCATCAGATTTTCTGTGACTGCAGAACCCTGACATGATCACTTGACTACAGAAAGTACGGAGGCGCAGAACAGCAGCATGGGTAAGGGAAAAAATCTTGCAGCTTGGACCTACATTTATTAAGCTTGGTCAACTATCGTCAACAAGATCAGACCTTTTCCCAGCTGAGTTTGTTGAAGAGCTTTCCAAGCTTCAGGTACTCATCCCATTGATGCTCATGTGTTGTTGATGAGCTTGATGGATTTGTTGGTTTGGGATTTTATTCCATGCCCCTTTTGCACTGCAAAAATGCATAACAAAGAGCGTTTGCAGAGTGGGGGGAATTGAAGATACAAGGCTTTTATGCATCTAAGTTTCTAACTATCAAAAATTTATAATCCCACCTGATGTTATTTGTAGCATTTACAAATCTGCTGCCCCAGACTGTGTTTGAACAAGCTAGAAGTCTTCTGATTAGGGACTAATTCATCTGTGGCTGTTGGGTTGTTGTTTTTATTTGGTTTTTGAAGGATCGGGTTCCAGCTTTTTCAGCTGAAAAGGCAACAGTTTTTATTGAGAAAGAGCTAGGACAGCCAGTGGATGTGCTGTTTAGACAATTCGAGCCTCAACCCATTGCTGCTGCAAGTCTTGGCCAGGTTCTTAGCAAACAAACCCGAAAGAATTAGTATTGGTTATTTCTTGTCTTCTTTGAGAAATAGGATGAGGTTAATTGAGGTCCTTTCTGGTTATTCTTGTCATCTCTGAGAAACAGGATGAGGTTCATTGAGGTCCTTTCTGTCTCATGCTTACATGAAAATTGCATACAGGTACACAGAGCAATACTGCCTAATGGGGAACAAGTTGTGGTAAAAGTTCAGAGACCGGGTTTGAAGAAGCTTTTTGACATTGATTTGGGTGAGAAGCTTTTGGTTGAAGCCTTTTTCATTTGGGTTTTTGGGGTTTGAAATGAAGTTCTTTCTCCAAGTTGGAATTTTCATTGCTTGATAAATTGGGGATTCTTGATGTTGAGTCACATTTTGAGATATGAGTTTCACTCTTATGAATTCTCTCATATTGTGACTAAAAAGGTGGGTCTGTTGTGCAGGCAATATGAAGGTGATTGCTGAATATTTTCAGAATAGTGAGTCAATGGGAGGTCCAACAAGAGACTGGGTTGGCATCTATGAAGAGTGTTCAACGTAAGAAGCACACAATTCAACCTCTGCAATTGTTGCAAAAGATTTCTCTTTCTCTTGTAGTGAAGGAGGGATAGCAGATGGGGTTTACTGAGTGTTGTCATCATCTGCATTGAACAGGATTCTGTATCAGGAAATTGACTACCTTAATGAAGCCTCCAATGCAGATAGGTTTAGACGTGACTTTCGCAACCAAAAGTGGGTCCGAGTTCCTGTACGTTTCTCTTCCAAAAGTGGGTCGAAGTTCCTGTATGTTTTCATTTTGTCTTGCATCCAAAAGTGGGTTCAAGTTCCTGTACATTTCTCTTTTTGCTCTTGCATCCAAAATTGGGTCTGAGTTCCCATACTTTTCTCTTTTCTCTGGCATCCAAAAGTGGGTCTGAGTTCCTGTACATATTCTTTTTCTCTTGCATCCAAAAATGGTTCCGAGTCCCTCTATGATTTCTTTCTCTTTTAGAAAGACTAGGAATATTGCTCATGTCTTTTGAGCATAATCACAGCAAGTCTACTACCAAGGAAGATTGAGTGTTTCGTCTGTTACATATTAACCTTGTGTTTCACTGTCATCCTGAAGAGTAGCATCAGGGAATTGAAAAGGGAATTGTGGTGTTTTTTTTTCAATTTCCTGATGGAACCATAGTGGTAAGCATCCCTAGGCAGATTTCGACTTAACTGGCGACTCTTTTCCAGACAACTCATAAATCTGTAGCCAGTACACATGAATGTGGAAACACCCTTCCCAAAAAACCAGTTCTCTGCCACAATTTGACAAATTTTTTAATAAGAAAGGGGAATTTGCGACAGAATATTCCCTTTTCAGAAAACTGTGTCACCTTTTGTTGATTTTTCTCCCAAAAAAATTCACTGATCAGGTGGTGTCCAGAACAGATGTCCAATGGAAGACTTTTGTCAGGTGTACAATGTTCCAAGTGTTTTTACTTTGATATTTTGTTGAGTTTGCAGCAAGTATATTGGGACTATGTATCTGAAAAGGTGTTGGTACTTGAGTACCTGCCAGGTATTGAAACATATCCATTTGTCTCGTGTATCCATTGATTGAACCACAGTTAGATCTGTTAATGAATCACAGACAAGTCTCAAATCTTTTTTTTTCCTGATTCTTTAGACTATCTTACTGCGGTTATGTGTGCCTTATGCTGCAGGTATAAAGATCAACAATCTGGCAGAGCTGGATGCAGGTGGTTTTGATCGTCCAAAGATCGCAAGTCTTGCTATAGAGGCCTATCTCATCCAGGTTCAGTTGCTGATCCAGAGCATCATCAGACCAGATACTTCCATAACTGTGTTTGTTATGGCTCCAATGTATTGACTCACTGAGACACTGTCTCTCTATCAACTTTCTTTGTTTTGACTGCAGATATTAAGGACGGGATTCTTTCATGCAGACCCACATCCTGGTAACCTGGCAATAGATGCTGATGGCTCTCTCATCTACTATGATTTTGGCATGATGGGTGAAATCAAAGCTTTCACAAGGGAAAAGCTATTGCAGATGTTCTATGCTGTTTATGAAAAAGATGCAAAGAAAATCATTCAAGCACTTATTGAGTTGGGTGCACTGGTGCCAACTGGAGACATGGGATCCGTAAGTCACCAAAAATAAAATAAAATCAGCTCTTGCCAATTTTTTTTTTTGTGGGTGTTGATCTTCACTTCACAAAACAGTGGCCAATGAAGGGAGGTGATGCAGGTTCAGCACCAGAGGGTTGAGAGATCAACACTTCAAAGATGGTCTTACATTCCATTTCTTCCTGTTCTGTAGGTGAGAAGATCTGTGCAGTACTTTCTGGACAACTTGATGGATCAAAAGCCTGACCAAGCAGCCACATTTTCAGCAATTGGGGAGGTAGGTTGTTAATACTTCCACCTGTGCATTGACCACCTGCTGCACTTTTTGGGGGATTCAAATGCATCTGTTTCTTCTATTGGAGGGTGGTATAGAGACACTGTACATTGCATAGCTAGTTGATGGTCTTTGATGAAACTGGACTGAAAGTATTTTGTTGTTGTCATTGGTGGCAGGACTTGTTTGCCATTGCAACAGATCAACCATTCCGTTTCCCAGCCACATTCACATTTGTGCTTCGGGCATTTTCCACTCTGGAAGGTGTGTGCACTCACTCTCTTACCGTACTCACTGTTCCTTGTCACTACTCCTTGCTGTAGCTGTCCTTCAAGCCTTGTACAATACCCACTGCTCCTTATTGTTTCTCCTTGCTGTACCTGCCCTTCAAGCCTCCCAGTATATCTTTGCAATTCTGTAGAAAATGGATGTTGGGTGTTTTCTTAGGATGTATGTTATGGTTGCATAAGCTCCAGAAATCTGTTAAAATGGCTGTTTGGATTTTGTGGGTTTCTTTCTGCTCCAATCCACGTGCTGTTGTATGATGCAACTCCAGGTAAAGCTTGTGAGCACCTAGGTTGGATTTTTGGTTGAGAATCCACCAGAAAAGTTAGAAAGTTCTTTTATATAAGTGAATGGCAAAATGGATTGTGGGTTCTACACACCTAACTGCTTTTTCGCACATTTCATGTAGGAATTGGGTATATACTGGATCCCAAGTTTTCATTTGCAAAAATTGCTGCTCCTTATGCTCAGGTAGTCATTCTTGAAACCCAGTAACTCTGTACTTGCATGAATGTGGAAGTTAACTTCAAAGGTCAGATAAAGAATTGGATCACCTAAGTCTGTGAATCTGGCACCTTGAACTTGAGAAATAAGTCTTTGCAGAATGTGATGGGCACTTTGTGCAGTCATTGTACATGTATGAAAAGTGATGCTGTTTACCAGATTGGTGGTCTCTTAGCCTTCTGTCTTGTTTTCCACAATAGGAACTGCTGGATGGGCGCAATGGGCAAAGGAATGGACAGTACTTTGTCCAAGAGCTGCAGCGACAGGCAGCTGATGTATGTACACATCTAAATCACCTCTGCTAAAATCAATACTTCTGCAATCATTTTCATAGAAACTCATCATCTCTTTGACATGACTTAACTGCTTGCTAAATTTCATGTGGGCTTTACAGGCAAGAGATGCAGCAGTGGCAATGCCATTGAGGGTGCAGCGTGTGGATGAAGTCATCCGCCAGCTTGAGGCTGGTGACCTCAAGCTCCGAGTTCGTGTCCTTGAGGTAGTAGCAGTTCATTTTTGAGCACAACCCTCTTGAAGAGAATGTCAAAATTTTAAGATGCTCAATTTGGAAAACTTCACAATTGAATTTAGCTCTGCTGAGTGGGACAGTTCACAAAACTGTAAAGGCTGATGGGAGAATGTGTTGGGGGTGATCCCACAGGCAGAAAGGGCAGCACGGAGGGCATCAATACTGCAAATGGCCACCATCAACGCTGTTGCAGCTGTAGGCTTGCTTAACATTGGAGTCACACTAAGTGCAGCACAGGGAATCACAGTGGTCTCCAATGGATCATTTCTTGGGGCTGGTAAGCCACTCACACTGCATGCATCTTTTTGAGTAGTTTACACTAGTGTAGCATCATGGGTGCTAGCCAACATCATGACTGAATCTTCCCATCTCTTCTGGAAATGTGACAAAAACTTAGGATGCTGATTTCATATAATGGCGTAACAGATTTTGGGCTGATTGTTATATGTTTTATCTACTCCCACCATCAGGAGCTGATGAAGTCAGTTTTTAGTCATGGCTACTCCTATTTGTGATCAAGGTTGATGATGGTCTGACACTTTGTGAGTGACTCTCATAAGGTTATGACTGTACTCATTGTCATGTTATCTTCCAATCATGGAGATTTCTCTGTCATTTCATAGATTTAATATTACTGTAGGTGTCATGAATCTAAGTTCAAAGACAGCTATCATTACATCCTATTTTTGATCAGACAGGTGATTTCATAGGAGGAAAGATCCCCTACAACTAAGTATGTACCCATAAGCAGCCCCAGCATATGGTGCAGACTGGTATGGTGCAAAGGGTTCAAAAGGTTTAGGGCTTAGGGCATGATGCAAAAGATTCAAGAGCTATGGTTTAGTGTTTAGAGAAGAGCTACGCTTTAAGGTTTAGAGAACTTCATTACATATATTGAAACATGTTGGGGGTTCATGGGTGGGTGGTAAAATCAGGTGTTTTCTTGCTTCTTCTGGTGCGAAGTGTGAGGCGGATACAGAACCTTGACAAGTTTGAGAAGATGATTTAATAAGGTATAGTAGTGTTCTGCATGTGGATATAAACATACCCAATTTTAGTTTCTGTTCAAGACAAAGGTTTAATTTATTTCTTAGTGGTGTTTTGGCAGGGGGTTTATAAAGGGGTTGAAGCAGTTCATATTGAGCTGTGTATCATTCTTTTCATTGCACATAGGATACCAACCCAAGCAACCATGTTTGGGTTTTATGAAAATTATTCTGTTTTCCTATGTAGCCTTTCCACTTCAAAAATTAGTCCACAATGAGACATGCATTGTAAACATGTAACATTTATTGTGCTCAAATCTGAATTTATGATTAAAATGGCCTTCAAATTGTGCTCTTCAAAATCTGGTCTCAGTGCAGTTCCATATCCCGTAGTATTGTTTCGATAATACTCATGTTAGCAAACCTACCATGTGGTGAAATTTTGATACCCATTTTCATTCCCAACTACACCCAAGAAGAGTGGCTCAAAATCAACACTTGAAATGATATGAAAATAATTGACTGTAAATCTGCCAGTTCTTTACCAGTTCTTTCATGAGAACTGCTGGTTCTTTCTCAAGAGAACCAAGTTATAACACTGAAAAATGCATTCCATACAGATACATAGTGATGCACAAGATATTATCACGTAATGAATAGTATCATGTAATTGCAGCAAAATTGTGCATGGAAATACAAGAAAGTTCTCTAACTCTGCACATCCTACCGCATTGTTCTAGCACTCCATAGAAAGAAGTAACATGTCGATCAAGAGAAAAGCCAAAACATAATCAGTCCAGGAGCCTTGCAGAGGAAACTAATCAATGGCGAAGAAAAACATGTAGTAGAGGGCACCAAAACATAAGCACGTGTAGGAGAGTCATCGAGGAAACAAATCAGCGGCGGAGAAAAACATGCAGTAGAGAGGGTAGTAAACTAATTAGTGGCAGAGAAAAACATGTAGAGAGATTGTAAATTAATTAGTGGCGGAGAAAAACATGCAGCAGAGAAGGTAGTAAACTGATCAATGATGGAAAAAAACATGCAACGAGATTGTAATAAACGAACACAAAAATCCAATAAAAGATCTGGAACCATCACAGGGGAGACAAAAAGGGAAGGCTAAAAAAAGGCCAAAAGATGCATAGCTCGTAGGAACTAAAAAAAGGGAGAGAGCTAGTCCCTCTCATGCTAAGAAGTTATTTCACCCACAACTTCTTTCATGTTGCTTGCATGCAAATTGTGAGATCTAATATTAATGGGAGGTCTAGAACAAACATTATTTGTTAATGTAATTTTTCTCTTTATAACAAGAGCTAAAACACATTGAAAAACAATATTAAAACGTAACTTGAAAAATTAAATGCAAAAAGACAAGGCTAAATGACTTTTCAATTGTCTATCATGGAAAAAATGGGCACACTCCCTAATGAAACAATTCATATCATACTTGAATGTGCCATGCACCTCCATGACCATCAGAATAAAGTGATGCCTTTAATGAAACCTTCTAAAGTTGGCTAGTGACATTCGAAAACACTACTCTCCCACATCGGGTCAATAATCACCACATCAACAATGAAAACATAATCTTTTCAAGTCATGTAAAGATCGATTCATAATGGAACCCCTAACATAAGGGTGTACCATCGTTCTTTCCATACAACGTGCTCATTCTTTTGAATGAGGGCGTACATGACGTTTGAGATGACGTCATGTGTGGTTATTCGTTGACTTTCAAACAAGCAACAAGCTAATTGTGTGCTAAATGTGTTCAACCTGTGTTCACACTCACACATGAAAAGATTAGATGGCAAAGACTAAATCAAATTGAGATAAAAACATAATGCTAAAATGAAAATAAAATGTGCGATGCAAAATGAATAGATAGATGACTTAATAACCAATCATAGTTGTGCTCCCTTACTTGAATAAAAATGAATGCAAATTTTGGATGTCAAGAAAATGAAATCATCTTCCACGATAGATCTAATAGTTGTGTTGTGATGGATGTCCATCAAAAAATACTTATAGACCTGAGATGCCAATATAATAAACTAATCAATGAAAAAATCAATGGTGAAAAGAAACATGCAGCAAAGAGAAGGTAGTAACTTCAAATAATCATGCCTACCAGAACACCTTGCACTAGGTACATGGATGAATGAACTCCTTCACTCTCACTCATTCAGGCAGTAACGAACGAGTGCAGGATGCGCTACTGGAATCGTCTTCTTGTGAGAAAAGCACAAAAAAAGGCTCTCAAATTGAGAAACTCTAAGAAGCTCCCACTGCCTCTCATGTTTCTGATCTTAAAAGGGAATAGAAAGAAAGAAGCCTTTGATGCAATCCCAAACTGCCTATGTAAGTAGGGCGTCTTCTCTATTGACAGTGCCTTTGTCAACAGGTCAGCAATCTGATCTGCTATAGGGATGCAATGAACATGAATCTCCTTGGATTGATGATTTTCTCGAATGTAATGCTACTGCAACTCAATGTGTTTAGTGCGGCGATGGAATTCCGGATTCTTCACCAAAAACGGACTGCACTTTGGTTATCACAGAAAATAGACGTATGATTTATTTGTGGCACGCCTCGAAATGTTTTGTGCATGTTTGCTTCTTTACTGCACCACTACACTATGGCTCCATTCCCAAATGTGAAAGACATATCACGTGCGAGACTTGCAATCATTTTGATCTCCTGCAAAGTTTGCAGTACAAAATACTTGTCAGTATTTGTGCCACTCTACATAATGCCACAATCCTTTGTCCCATGGAGATAACGCAAAATGCGTTTCGCTGCTACCCAATGCACTTGAGTCGGTCGCTCCGTGAATTGCGCCGCAAGCTCACAGCATAGGGCTATGTCTGGTCTTGTGAGCGTCATGGCATGCGTAAGGCATCCTATTGCCTCTTTGTGTGGTGCAGAAATTGGTGCATCTTCCTCCGTTGCTACTATCAGATGAATGTTGGGATCTTCCCCGGAGTTATGGCCGGATTGCAGTTTTGCGAACCAAGATGTTGGATAACACCAGTTATGTATCGTTGCTAGTTGATGAAAAGACTGCGCGGGTGTTGCGATAGTGCTGCACGTCAAACCCAACGGAGTAGTCGCCAACTCCTTGCGCACTTCAAATTGTTTTCGCACATACTGCAGCATATCAGTGAGCTTCGACTCATCAATTGAGCAACTGATCCCATCGTCGACGAAAATCCCTGTGACTATCTTGACATGTCCATCACTATGACAGACACATGAATCCGCACTACTTGCCACCAGACTGTATCTTGTAAGAAAGGAGTCAAAGGTGCGATTCCATTGCCTTGCTGATTGCTTCAGGCCATAGATACTTCATTTGAGTCTGCACACCAACATCGCATCCTTTTCGTATCCCTCCCCCGGTTGCTCCATGAAGTTTTCTTCGTCCAATTCTCCATACAGGAAGGCTATGCGCACATCACACTGAATCATGTGCATATCACGGGTTGCCAATAAGGCAAATATACTCCGGATTGAATCATGCTTGATCACAGGGTTGAAAGTTTTGTTGTAGTGAAATCCATGCACTTGGGTGAAGCCTTTCGCAACCAGCCTCGCTTTGTACTCCTCTGGAGTACCATCCATCTTGGTTTGGATTTTGACGACTCGCTTGGACTTCGTTGTTTTCCGCCCTGGAGGTAATGCTACTAACTCCCAAGTAGAGTTGAGCAGCAAAGATTTATACTCAGCAGCCATTGCTGCTTTCCATTTAGATGCATCATCTGATCGAACAGCCTCCTGGTATGTTCTTGGTTCTATTGGATGAGAGAATATGCAGAGCGCACTTGTGATGCGTATAAATTACCCATTCTCCGTATCTTTTTGGAGCATGTCAGGCTCTCTGTGGTCGTTGAACTAGTTGTTCAACGTTCTCAACGTCGGTAGACTCTTCTTGCTCTGCAAACAATCCCAAATCTAGATACAATCAAATTGTGCCTTTCTGCTAAGTATTCATGCTCTGGGGATAGCACACGGGAGCTACTCTGTCTTGTGCCCCTTCTTAAGTCATCATTTGAGTGATCAGCTACACCTCTAGCATGATGATGGTCGTCACCACCAACACCAACAACTACACTTCCCCTCGTCTCCTGTATCTTTTATTGAATGATCGGTTGCACTTCTTGCACCATCATCTTACACCAACACCAACTGCACCTGCTTCATCTCCTGTATGCTCATCTCTAGCACCACTGACTTCAAGCGCTGGTGCTGCAGGTCCTTAGCTACTAGACCTAACCCTAGCACTAGCCCAAGGGTCTTAAGGCCCTAAACCCTAAACAAGGTTTTGGGTCTTGAGTCAAGGTAGGGTTCAAAAGTAAGGGTCAAGAATTTAATCAACAATTGCCATTTTTTGCATTTTGCAATTCCTTTAGGAGAAGCTTTTCCTTGTGGCCACCTTTGTAGGTTTCCTTATTGCAAGTTTGGGCAAAACATGTGATGAGGTAAAAGTGTGGTGATCACTTCCATTAAACCAAAAAATGGTGATTAACACTTCTAATAATAAAAATTATGCTCAAGCAACAACAAGAAGATGATGCAATAACACCCAACATCCAATTTTTTTCACCAACCTTTTATCCTATAGCATTAGCCCAATTGTATTCTTGAAAATTATAAAGGTAAGCAAAGGAAAAAAATTGTATATATTGTTTGAATTCATCTTGTAAAGTACAAACTTCTACTTGGGGATTTTCATGAACATGAATATTATCATGAGAAGGGGATTATATTTCAAAATATATCGAAACTAGGATGAACTTCAACAAAAACATGCTTAAATATAAGTCCACATATGAAACACAATAACTAAAAACAAGAAAATGAAATGAGCAAAAAAAGAAGTTAAATTTATTTATTTTGATGATGAATGAAAACATAAACATAAAAATAAATAAAAAATTAATTAATTAAAAAAAATGATGCAAAATCAAATTTCAAATTGATGTTGAAAAAATTAGAAACAATGAAAAATAACTTTTAATTATATTTATTTGTAGATCTAGTTCAAAAAAACTTTTATGCAGCTTCCATATGGCCCATCATTTAAAGACAATCTTGAACACCTTCCTACCTACACATCATCCATAAAAAGTGGCCAATGATGTGTGATTTCAGACATTATGGATTAAAAATGGACATTGATGGATGAATTTTATTCATGTGAATGAAATTGATCCAATTTATGAAAAATGATGAATGAATTTCATGCATTATGGATGAAAAATGAATGTTCATAAATGAATTTCATCCATAAATGATGATGTGACGATGATGTTGGAGACAATGAATTATCATATGAATTATTTTAACCAAATTACTTAAAATGTCTTGCTAGGTGTTTAATGAATTATTGTGGAAAGTCATCTATGACAAGGAGTGCTAAAATAAGTAATATTTTTAATGATAGGCCAATCAAAAAGGCTCATTGCAAAAGAGAAACAAACTTTGTGTGCAACCCCCTTAACTACTTAATATGAATCACACAATACATATTAAAATTATCATTAAAATATTGGCCAATTTGGGTGGGTGTTTTTGCCATGTTTTCTACCTCATGTCTATTTTGTGGCCATTTGTCACATCTCCCAACTAAAGGGTGAAAACATCAAACAAGGGATGAATCCACCTTAAAAAAAACCATGGATACTTTTCATGTCCAACTTTCGCAAAAGAAAAAACAATGCAAAGAGGTTTGTCTTGTGATACAAATGACCAAAAAAGGATAGACACACAAGATAGAAGAAGCTTGAACTTGCCAAGAGAAATTCAAGTTATTTTTAAGATCAAGAAAACATAATCTATAGGAAAACAAAAACAAAAAAAACAAAAAATAGTCAAGCAAGCAAGCAAGCAAGCAAGCAACGAAGTGTGCATGCACACATAGAGTGCACACGCACACACATGAAGACATGAGAGCTCCTAGAAAACAACACACGAGCTCTTATTGGAAAACACAAAAAGAGAGCTCCAAGGAAGGCATTTGCTCAATTTTTGTGTGCTTTTGGAAAACATGAGTGTAGACCTCTTGCTCTTGTTGAAAAACGTGAAAAAGAGAAGAGCTCTTCAAAAAGCATGCAAAAAAAGATCTTTGAAGAAAGCTCCTAGAAATACATGAGAGCAACTTCCTTTCCTCGTGCTTGTTGCACTTATGAACAAAAGACCTCCTCTTGTTCTTCTTGTAGACACAAATGTCACACTTTTGTTGAAAACACATGAAAAAAGAAGTATGTGTGTATAATTCGAAAAACACGCCTCCCATTGAAATGTAAAGGCCTATGTAAAAAAACTCAAAGTTAGGGTTCGTCCCATGGAGTTTCATGAAATCAAAAATCTACAAACACAAAGTAGAACAAGAGTGGAGAAACCTCACTTATTGTCAATTGCACAATCTCTCTTATCATATACAAGACACAAGGTGAAACTTGTTTGATCCCTAATTTCAATGGAAAAATGAATTTCACCCTATCTTTTTTTCCTTTGTGAAACCTTCGTTGCAAGCAAATATTCCCTTTGTTTTTTCAAAAACATTTTTTTCAATTTTTTGGCAAAAAACAAAAAAATCGCCATGTTTCTACACATAAGCAAGTAGCCATGATACAAGAGAATTTTTAATAAATTTCTACTTTCATAGCTGATCTATAGCCAAATGTGGCTAAATGTCTTAGTGTGGCAACATCACAAAATTGAAAAAAAGAAAACACTGATTCTAGCCTTTTTTAAAATTTTAAAGCTGGTTATGTATAGCCAAAATGATAAAAATCAAAAATTTTTTGAGATTTTCAATGGCTAGAATTCGACCAAAATTTAAGAAAAATCGCCAGATTTGTATACATGGTTCAAGTATATAGCCAAAAATATAGAAGGATGTTTTTAAAAAATTACTTTCATATTTAACTTGTAGTCAAATTTGGCTAAATCTTCCTGTGGATCATCGCCACTTTGGCTATGAACACAAAATTTGCCAAAAACAACGCTTGCAAGTTGTGCGGCCCAACCCTAGTTATAATTGGAGCTACCTGTTTTAGGGTTAGGTTTAGGGTTTGAGTCTTCCTTGCAGGAAGGAAGCAAGCAAGCAAGAAGAAGACGAGAGGTTTGCTGAAGTTGTTGGTTTGTTGCGTCGATTTGCGGTTTCGGTTTGAGAGTTTTGGTGGAGGAGAAGGAGAAGAGCGAAAGAAAGGAAGCAAGCAAACAAAAAGCAAGTCTAGCAAGCAATGAAGGTGAGGGCAGCAGTACGCCGTATGTGCGAGTATTGCAAAGTGGTGAAGCGGCGCAACCGCGTGTTTATATTGTGCACTGTGAATCCCAAGCATAAGCAGCGCCAAGGCTTTTCTGATTTGGCATACGAGTCTGGTCTGCCTTCCATGTAATGCGCGCGCTCTCTCTCTCCTTTCCGTGTTCTCATCAGTATAATACACACCAATTTCCACACTATATGATTGCTAGGTTGGGAAGAGAGATAGAGACTTCCAGGCTTTTGTTCTTTTTTTGTGAAGAAATCAAACCCATGATTGGAATTTCTACTTGAAACATAAGGAACATTCTAGGGTTACGATATTTGGTCGTCTGTATATACATTGCATGTGTATATATTGTGTGTGATAAGAAGAGGTGCTTTGGACATGTTGGAGAAACCATAAAGTTTTATGTATTGAGTTATGTAGCACATTTTTTTTTTGGCACACAATCATACACACGAGTGTGCACACATGATGCACACAAGTATGCACACATCATACATGCAAGTGTGCAAGTGAGCATATCATACACGCAAGTGTGCAAGTGCATGCTCACAAACACCAGTTGAGGCAACAGCATCAAGCTGCAATACCAGTCAAGTTATTGGTGTCCCCAGCATTCTTTAATCCCTGACCCTTTTGGTTCTGTAATTTTTTTGCAGGCCCTTTGAACATTTCAGTCAGATTCCAACGTTATGCTTACCTAGGCAAAGCTCGGAAGCAAGTGAAAGTGTCTCAGGTTTAGCAGCTGTGCCAGGAGTGGGCAAAGAAGGTGTGGGGCTTGCTTCCCTTCTACCCAAGTCTTAGTATCTTGAAAACAGTTTTGGATACCAAATATGAAACAAGGGATTTCTTGCTCCCGACACATTATGTCAGTAACATGATACCATTGATGTTTCTGGACAAATGGACATATGCTTGGTGTAAGACCTGTTTCATTCCCTTGATGAGAGCTGTTATTATAGAGGTTGCCAGCAGATGCATGAGCCAAAGTCTTTGCAGATGTTTGCAGCAATGAGTACATGCTTTGGGTGTTAGACCTATGTCATTCCCCTTGGATTGCAGATGTTTGCAGCAATGAGTACATGCTTTGGGTGTGAGACCTATGTCATTCCCCTTGGATGACAGATGTTATAGAGCTGGCTGGCAGATGCATGAGCAGATGTACATGCAGATGTTTGCAGCAATGCACTAACTTTCTGAAGAGCAATGGAGTTTCTGTACACATCTAATGTGTGTTTAAGCGCAAAGTTGGGAATTGGAAAGTGGATTGTCTCAGATTTAGTACTTACAAAGAAGTTATGAGAACAGAGCAAAAATGTGCACAGATTTGATCAATTCAAGAGTTAAAGAATTTCTAGGCAAAGTGACTGTTGAAACCAAGTTGCATTTCAGCATTGACAACAAATTCTAGTCCTCTTTTGTACTATGGAATGATCAAGCCTGTAACATTATACTTTCCCATTTTTTCCAAATGTTGTAATGATGGTTGTGTTTAAGAAACATTGCAAATATTTCCCTTGCAACATTTTTCATTCCAAACATTTTCTTAAAACTGACCATCATTATAACTCAAACACTTAAGTCACAAATGGCCATACAACATGAGAGAAGCATTAATAGGTAGATGAGAATCATAGACAATGGAGTAAACATAAAAACATCTTCATCCCATGTTAAATTATGGGGCTGTCTCAGCCCATCAAAGCTTGGATCAGAAAATGGAGGATCCATCCCCATATCTCAGCCAATCATAAAAAGTCATTTCTTTATTTACCAGGCATTGTGAAGACAACTGTATCCTTTGCAAATTTATAGGTCCAAACTTAGCCCATTTTTGCACTATTTGAAGGCTTTACTTCATCCAGAGTACAGTGTACAGGCCATGTTGGTGAACCTGCTCCAACATTGTAAACTTTAGCAAGTTACACAAGTATCTAGAGTGGTCTTCTAGATCCTATTACAACAAATTGAGAATAAGTACAGCAAAGTTCAGATAGGAAAACTGTTCTTGGGTCACAACCCAATGTAGTCCTTTGCAGGAGTGTCACAAACTGCTTGAGAAGATGATGCATTTGACAGGGATCTTTTGTACCTTGTATAATGTGAAACCAAAAAGAAATCAACTGTGAAAATATCACCAGAAGATCCTTGGTAGGTAGGGGAACTCAAGGAGGTAAGTTGGCTTGATTGGCCACAGCTTGAACCATCTTTTCGGTAGATTGCTTGGTGAATAGCTTCTGCTTGAAACGGACAACCGGATATCCAACAGCAGACAAAAAATGAGCAGGCTTAGAGAATGAGAGGATCTCATACCATACACTGTCATCCTCCCTCCATTCGATGCCAAACCTCTCTTCTCCTGCCTGAAGTCATGCATCATCACTCACAAACACATATCCACCAATTGTCAAAGTAGCAGCTCTACACTGATGGGTAGATAATGTATATTCACTACCAAATCCCATGGAAACTCTATTCTCCATTTTTGGCCAATTTCTGTAATGCATTTGCACTCTTAGTTCAGAAGAATCAGTTGTGGAAAGGGACATGATCACCTACCAGCAAATGGCCTTGAAGGGTTCCACTTCCAAAAGCAAAAGCTGCCTGTTGTGCAGATGTTTGAGACTGGGCTTTTGAGAGTGGACAGAATGGACTGTCCTTGGAATCCACATACAATATCTGGAGTGGGTTTATAAGCCATGCTACCAACTCACGACTACAAATGCAGAATTTGTGCCCCTCTATAACTGGTGTGTTTGCATCCACAGATGCCCATGGCAGCTGAACATGCCTGCACCCAATTAACAGTCAAAACTATTCATCTCCTCAGTCTCAGCATCACTGCAGTTCAAGCTAATCATCCCATGTGCATAAAGACAAATGAAATATCATGAACGGCTGTAAATTTTTTGGTGATGGAATTCAGAGACAGAAGAAAGAAGTATACCCCCAGTTTTGCAACAGCTGCTTTCCTTTCAAGAATGCATCATGTCCAGATCCAATCTTGACCTGTGCATGATTCACAAAATAACCATCTTTCTTCAAACTTTGTTTGCAACTCTCCAACAGGGGTGTGTCTCTTGTCGCTCCCTCATACTTTGCATCATAGTTGAAGCTTCTTTCTCTGCAATTTTTTTCCATTTGCCACAAAGCATTCATGGTCTTCCAAAAAAAAACCCAAAACAAATTTTAAAAACATAGCTCCTAACCTGATTCACAAAATGCTAATTTTCATCAGGAAAATGAAAATCTCTCTTCTCTTTCATCTGACATGATAGACAACATTCACAAACTCCACAGTAAGATTGAATGCAAATGATTCTGCAAAACCCTAGAACTTCTTCTTCTACAACTTTCGAATCCCTGTGAACTTCCTCTAAGATCCATGGCCCCTTGAATTCTTCCACATTTCAGAAAGCAAAACAAAAGAACGGGGAGAAAAAAAATAAAATCGTTTCACCCTGCAAATTCTCAAGCAAATGAGCAACAAATCATCTTCCAATTCAGTTGTTCCTGTGACCTAACTAGTTGCACATGACCTAAAACCTAAAAAACCCATTCAAATAAAAACTCAAGGAGATGATTCCTCTTTTGTCTGTGCTGGTCCCCAATTGAGACCAGTAAGGGATTAGGGTTTAGGGACAAGCACTGGAGCTGGCAAAGAGCTGGAGAAATCAAATCACCTGCAACGAGCGAGGCAAGAAGCTTCTTGTTTGGAAGAAGGACGAGTCCATGACAAGCTGATCATACTCTCTCTCTCTCTCTCTCTCTCACTTTTTCTTTCGATTCCTTTTTGATATCCACTTCTCGAAAACACTTTAGGATGTTTTGCACTTCACCTGAATTCTCCTTCTTCTTCTTCTTCTTATTGTTGCTGCGAGTGTCGTTGCCTAGTCAGCTTCTTCTTCTCCACAACCAGGTCCGGAGACACATGCGGTTCCGGTTGTGCCTGGGCTTGTTTCGCAGCCCATGACCAAGTTCGGTAGCATTTATGGACGTCGCAAGGGGAACTGTCAGAACTCAAAGTGGAACCCACACTCAAGGGGGCTTAGTTTTTTTCTTTTGGGTTTTTGTGGAAATGGGGAGGGGCAGATTTTTTTTTTTAAAAATTTTTTCGGTCGGTTCCCAATTTGTTCTGATTAGATTGGGCAAAATGCTCTCCAAGTTCCCAATGTGTTCCCTAAGATGTTCCCAATTACACCTCAATTTTTAATCCCATCTTCTATCACCATGGTTCCACTTCCAAGCATATAAAAGTCGGGGGAGGGACAGGGTCCGACCATGACAAAGCGGTGCTTATGTTTTGGGGGAGGGAAGTATATTTAGGCTTCTATGTTAGGGAGCGGTTGCATGTTCCAAAAATATTGGTGATGGTCCAATCAAATGGCTCCTTTTGAAAAAAAAAAAAAAAAACTACCATGGGTGCACCCCTCACTATTTAATAGAAACATGAATAAGTACCCTCAAAGTCTATGACACCACAACTGGTTACTTAATTTTAACCACAACTGGGTACTTAATTTTAGTGGATCTTAGCATTTCAATTCAGGGCCATTTTAGACCAAGGTACAGGGACCAAAAGCCTGGGGACCAATTTGAAGCAAATTGAACCTTAAATTCGAGCCTTCTTCATATTAAAAAAACACTTTTTTTCAAAGGTGCAATGAGTATGTTTAAAGGCTTAGGGTCCAATTCGAGAGTTTGATTTGAGGGTTCAATATAAAAAATGTGTGATGTCAATGTGAGAAAATGAAGTAGTCACAAAAATCCAATAAAAGATCGATGGCCTAAACCATTGTAGGGGAGACAAAAAAGGAAGGCCAAAGAAAAGCCAAAAGACGTACATTCTGCAAGAACCAAAAAAAAAGGGTGAGAGTCGATCCCTTTCATCGAAGGAAACTATTTCACCCAGAGCCCCTCTAATGTTGTCAACATGTAAAACATGAGATCTAATAGTAATGGGAGGTCTAGAACAAACATCACTCACCAATGTAATATTCCTCTTTATAGCAAAGGCTAAAACATGTTGAAAAGCAATATTAACATGTTGTTTAAAAAATTGAATGCAAAAAGACAAGGATAAATGATTTTTCAATTGTCTATCATGGAAAAGACGGGCACATTCCTTGATGAAATGATTCATATCACATCTGAATGCACTATGCAGCTCCATGGCCATTGAAATAAAATGATGTCCTTCATGAAGCTCTCTATATTTGCGGATATTAATAATGGCGCTAAGTTTTGCAACTACATTTGTTGGTTGATTAATGGCACTCGAAATCATCGTCTCTTGCATCGGGTTAATAACCACCACATCAACAATGAAAACTTGGTTTTTTTGGGTCATGTACATATTGGTTCATAATGAAAATCTTAACATAAAGGTGTACCATTGTTCTCTCCATATAACGTGCTCACTTTTTCGAATGATGACATACATGACATTTCAAATGACATCATGTGTGGCTATCTGCTGACCTCTAAACGGGCAATGACCTAAATGCATGCTAGATGCGTCCAACCCATGTCCGCATTGACACGTGAAAAAATTAAATGCTGAAGGCTGAATCAAATCGAGACAAAAATGCAACACTGAAATGAAAGTAGAATGTGCAATGCGAAACGAACGAATAGATGGCCTAGCAACCAACCATAGCCCTACCCCCTTGCCCGAACAAGAATGAAAGTGGGCTTTGGATGTTGAGGAAATAAAGTCATCCTCCAAAATATATCTACAAAATGTGTTGTAATGGATGTCCCTCAAAGATGCCTATAGACCTAGGGCATCAATAACTATTAGACTTTTGTAAAAGGTGCATTTTTTTAGCTCTAGGAAGAAAGCCATCTCGTGTTACACATCAACATGATTGAAGCAGGTGTGAGCCCCTTCAAAACAAATCTATCGAAAATACGAAACCTAGCACACAAATACAAAACCCAACTCCTAAGAAAAATAAATAGATCAAATTTGAGGCCTTGCTAAGGGGCCTTGAAAAGACTCTCACAATTCTGAACCCATAGTGTCCCCACATACCTATTTAAGTTAACCTTTGATTTTTTTCAAAAAAATTCATGATTTTTTCTATTTTGGTGTTTCAACATTTCATTTTCTGCTCCATCTTCTAATTCACCTCCATTTCATGCAATTGGAAAGGTTGAAAATGCATTCTTTTTAACAACCACCTTATCAAGGTGCACCAAACCAGTCATGTGAATTTTTAAATTGATAAAAAATGAGATAGTTGGTATCTTTTCAACAATATCATCAATCCATAGCATGTTTTCCACACTCACATAATTTGAACAACAATGGTAAAAAACCCATAAAAATGAGCCAAAAAATAAAATAAAAATGAACAACCTTGTACCTTGGCTTACACTTTAGTTCTTCAAACCATGAGCTTTCCTTGAAGTTCTTTTTTTTTTGGGTCCGGACCAAATATTTCCTTCCAAAATGAGGCCAAGAAGGCTAAATCACAATTTGATTTGTCTTGGTCCTAGATTCTCATTTAAAGGCCTTGGGACCAATTTAAAGCTCTTGACCAATAGGAATGCTCATTGGACCTTACTCTTTAGGCCCTTGTCTAAAGTGGCCCTCAGACTTTTGATTATGCCTTGTCTTTCATTACTTCACTCCCAGATTCATCCTAAAGCCTAAACCCAACTCCAAACACCCAAAGTTCATTTTTTTTCCTTCTCTGATGGCCATTTTTTGGGCCCATCACAAAAGAAAATTGATCAAATCTTTGGATAGTCCCAAAATAGATTATTGTGATCTCCTCCTTTTGGGTTGGTTATTTAGGTTACAAGCTTAAAACTTCCTTTACCTTATGGTGAGAGATCATGACCATGAAGACATTGAAATATTGTAACCCCAAAATAGGTTATTAAAGGTTAAGGTTTTAATTTTAGGATATCATGGGGCCCAAGGGTAAAAGGAGGGACAAGTATGAAAAATAAATAATTTAACTTATGGGCCCTATCTTGAGGATCTTTGATTAGGGGCTTTCAAATATGGAGCCAAAAAGAGACAATTGATTATTTTAGGTATATTTTTATTTTTAACTTGATATTTTATGTAACTTAAAAAGTGATTGGTTTAGGGATTTTTTTTCCATCATTTTTTTCCATCCATTTTTTCTTCACTTTCTCCATTTTCAACAAGAAGGATGACCATGGATCATAGAACAAAAAATATATATATATGTAAAAAAAACTCAACCAAACACAATTTTTTTTGGCTCAAGGGCTAATGAACTTTGCACTCACAATTTTTTAAAAAGTCCTAAGTTTATATATATATAAAATTTAACCAATCATGGCCTTTTAGGCCCATGGGTTAACAAAAGTCACGCCTACTTTGAAAAAAATTGAGAAAAAACCATGACAAAAAAATTGTGGACTAATCGTGACTTATTGGACTCATCATCTAACAATTGTTCAACCCATCTCTAAAAACAATTTGTAAAAACAATTTGAGTTTGGAATCCAAATTTTAAAAGCCTACTAATGAAGCCAATTAGATCATGAAACATTATTCATAGTGCATTTAATGCTGATTTTTCATCAATTTACATTTCCCTAGTCCTTGGTCATTCAACCTTGTGTAAAGTGAACTTAAACCTTAAAATTACTTTTCCTCCAATCATAAATTTTCTATTTTGATCATGGGCTTCCAGGTTCTAGTGTAAAAGGGGCCTAAGGATATGTGACAAAGTGAGTAATATGGAGAACACATTGGAAAGTTGGGGAACACAATGGGAACAAAAAAAAATCCCTACTCCCAAGCCCCCATCCCTCCCCACCCAAAAAAATTTATTAAAAAAATTTAAATAATAATAAATAAATAAATAAATAAATTAAATTATTAAAAAAAACTGGGCCCCTTGAGTGCATGCTGCCTCACCTTTGAATTTAGTAGATTTTGCAAATGCCCTGAATGCAGCTAAACTCTGTAAAGCTCCTATAATAAAAGCGCCTTGCAGCGTGCATGTCCTTTGAATGGGCCACCATCAAAAGACATGAAACATTTTAAATACCCTTTCAATAATAGCCTAAGGCAACTGCAAAAAAAAAAAAAAAATCAAAAAAATTCAAAGACACCAATTTAAATAATCTCATTGGGTATGTTTATTTTTCTTGAAACCTTGAAGTGCCAATTTTCTGAACAGAACTTGGCAAAACAATACAAGGCTTTTCCATTTCTAAAAACCTCATTGGCCACAAAGGCTTTATTTATTTATTTATTTATTTATTTATGTTTCATCCTGAGGCACAAGCCTATTTGTATATTTTTGTGTGTATTTTCACTATTCTACCATAATACCCTTGTCTCTTACTCTCAACCTATACAGGGTGTTTTTTTTTTTTTGGTCATATACAAAAATCCTGACCAGTAGTCAGAGAGACCCATCACTAAATCAGCCCCACACCATAGGTAACCCTAATTATGTCTTTTATTGGGAACAAATACTAGTGTGCCATCTCAAAAGGGCCAAAAAACAGACTGAGACAGAGATGGAAAAGCTCAGAGGAGATGGAAACCCCAAATGGGCCCAAGTGGCAAATAAGTGAACTGGCCAGCAGAGCCCACCATAGAATCATCCATTACTCTTCACAACATAAAAGATAGGTCCTGTAGGTGTAGATAAGTAGGTGCAATGTATTAAGGTTTAGGGTTTAGGGTTCACACACTTGGTGTTAAGGACTATAGTATTAAGTACCCTAACATCAAGCTAGTCATTTAGAACCTAAACCTATTTACCACCAAGATTTTATGTTAAGTCAACATTCACTTTAACATTTAACATTGGGTGCCACCTAAGATGCCACCTAGATTTTCACTTAACACTGACTTAACCATGAGGTGTGAATGCACCTTTAGATAGATGGTTAGTACATAGGTGAGTTGTTAGTAAGTAGTAAAAGCAAAAACCTGTGGTAGTAGTAACTAGCAGCTAGGGCACTAGAGAACCCAATGGAAAAGCATTTCCCATCCATCATCCATCATCCATCATCCATCCCCTCATGGTGCATTGCTGGGCTGTTGGGTCACTCTGAGATGTAATGAAGGTAATGGTACCTACTGGATCAAAGTACCCACCCCCCAAATCCCCCTTTCCTAGAAGTGAAGAAGAGCTCCCACTTAATCATTATGGGAAAAGCCAGTCCCCACAGACTTGTCTACTTACTACTACTACTACTCCTCCTCCTCTCACATGAGCCAAACCCACTCTTATAAGAAGGTGCTTATGAGGTGGCTTTTCATTCCCCTTTCATTTATCATGAGCAGTCCAGAGGCAGGTAGGTAGGTAGGTAAGGGTGATAGGTAGGTATGTGAAATGGCTGGCACCAGATCTAGATGTTATTTTAGCCCTGGGGCTTTTGCCAAAGATGATGATTATGATGGGGTCTGATGTTCTTATGGATTCAGCCACAAAACAATACTTAAGTTACCTACCTTGTAAGTTGTAGCTAAGCTAAACTAAGCTAGAGAGAATCGCATAACTTGCTCCACATTCATACTCTAATGCTTCTTTGTTTTTCCCTTGCATTTCCACTGTTGTGTGTTTTGCAGAGATAGAAAAGATTGATGCTTTTGCAGGTAGACAAGATTGGTGTTTTTGCAGAGATAGAAAAAGATTGTTGCTGCTTTTTTGTATTCTTCTTCTTCTTTCCCCAAAAAACTCTCACACCCAAAACCCAAAACCCCTTGCTGCACCAACCAAGCAGTGAAAGCACCCACCCATACTCTCATTGTCAGAGGTAGAGTTTCAGAGTTCTGTGCTGTTTCTTTGGTTTGGTTTTGGTTTTTGTTGGGTTTCGTTTTATTGCATTGTTTGGTGTGGGATTGTTGTAGCTTATGTTGCAATGTTTTTGTTGCATTGTTTTGTGAATTTTTTTCTTTTTTTCATTTAAATTTTGCATTGCATTTTTGGATGGTTGCATTTTTCTCCTTCTTCTTCTTCTTCTGACTCACTGTTGTTGTTGCATGTAGCAGCTTTTTGTCCTACTTTCAGGCTAGCTACTACTGTAGCTCGAGGGTACCTCAGTTTTTCTCCACTTTTTTAGTAGTTGGAGGATTCAGGAGATTGGTGTTTTGTTTGCTGGAGGAGGGAAAGGAGGAGAAGCGTTGGACTTGTAACACAAACTCCCCACTTTTGTGATCACACTTTGGTTTTGCATTCTGTACTCAGAACATGAACCTGGAAATGATTTGAGAAGTGGGATATGGTGTTTGTGTTTTCAGCTGCTACACATTGTCTGCTACTGATGAATCAAGTATGTAGAAGAAGAAGAAGAAGCGAATTGTGAGGACAACAGAGGAGAGAAAAAGAGAGAGAGAGAGAGAGAGAGAGAGAGAGAGAGAGAGAGGTATTTTGTGTCTGGAGATAGCAGCTTTTCCTTTTGCAGAGATGGGTTTTTCTTAAGTCTGTAGATACAGCTACCTAGTGTTTCAGATAATAGTTTCCAAGACTTCTTCTTCTTCTTCTTTACCGATGATCTCCTCTTCCTCCTCCTCCTACTCCTTGAACAATGTTTTTGTTGCAATGAGAACCAGTGGAGCCTTGCAACAACAACTCTAGCTGCCTCTCGGCTCAGCTGCTGAGTTTTCCTAAAATGACCAAAACCTGAACTTGGATTGAGTTTTGGATTGATTCTTTGGAGAAGGAGGCCGCTCTGTGGGAAAAGAAGCCAGAGAGAGAGCTTGTTAACCAACCAGCATATGAAAAGATCGGTTTGGAGCAAGTGCGTGGGGGGACAAGAGGGAGCTTTGGGAGCTGCTGCTGATAGGAATGGGACATACCAGGCTCAGTGCTGTTGTAACCCTAGCTGTAGCTTGTTCCCTTCTGTATGTACTGTCTCTACTTCTGCATGCTTCAAAGCTCTGCTCAGGTAAGTGTGTCATTGATGAAGATTGCTCCAATTTCTCAGCTTCATTTACAGCTTCTTCAGACATGCCAGCTGATTTGTATCAAGGGATTCTTCTGGCACCAACAACAAAACCACTCAAGCAAGGAGCATTTGTTTCAAGACACACAAGAAAGCAGCTCAATAATCATCAGGCAGGAGTATCATCAATCAAAACTAAGAAGAACCATCTTCTTCCCATCACCACTCCCTTTCTCAACCCTAGAAAAACAAACTTGTCAAGGATAGTATTTGGAATTGCTGCATCAGCAAATCTGTGGAAGATACGAAGAGAGTATGTGAGAAGTTGGTGGCATCCCCGCAAGAAGATGCGAGGATTCGTGTGGTTGGATGAGCCTGTGAAGAACATGAGTTGGGGCTCAGATGTCCCACCTTTCATGATCTCAGAAAGCACCAAGGCCTTTGAATACAGCAACAGAATCGGTAACAGATCAGCCATCCGCCTTTCACGCATTGTGATTGAAAGTATCCGACTGAGGCTGCAGGATGTTGACTGGTTTGTTATGGGAGATGATGACACTGTTTTCTTCACAGAGAACTTGGTCCGAGTGCTGTCAAACTACGATCCCACTAAGATGTACTACATTGGGAGCCAGTCAGAGAGCCATCCACAGAACACAGACTTCTCATACAATATGGCTTATGGTGGAGGAGGTTTTGCTATCAGCTATCCTTTGGCATTGGCATTGTCCAAGTTCCAAGACAGTTGCCTTCACAGGTATGGTTTCCTGTCTTCCCTTTCTCAGACTGTGATCATGGTGGCTCTTGTTTCTGTACTCAAAATGACATGCAGCAAAACCTGTTTCATTTAGTCTTCTATTCTGGCAATAATAACCCTAATTGCAAAACTCAGGCTGGTAATAGTTTCTCTGTTCTCATCAGCAGCATTCTCAAAAAGAGTGAGTTTTGCAAGACAAAATGCTTACGGTATGTGGCAATTTTGTGTGATTCAGATACCCACAGTTGTTTGGGAGTGATGACCGTATGCATGCCTGCATTACAGAGCTTGGTGTCCCAATTCTAAAGAATCCTGGATTTCATCAGGTATCCCCATCTTTTGAACATCATCATCATCCTCCCAACCTCTCTAGATCCACCATTGATAACTCTTGTGAGACCCTGGAGAAAGTCTTATTGATAAGTAGTAGATCTCCACCCCCTGATTTTTGTGACTTTTCTATGAAGAAAGAAAAGCAGGGTTAGAAGACAAAACTCTCAATTGATTCCTGTCACGTTTGCCTTCCCATGAGCCTGATTTGAGGAGCTGTAAAAAGGTTGATTTCATGCTCTACTATTACAGCTACCTTGCAACATGTGCATCTATCTATAGAAGAAATTGTACAAGACTTACAGGTTTTAAGGTGTGGGATAATTGCAGTTTGATGTTTATGGAGATGCTTTTGGGCTACTGGCAGTTCATCCTTTAGTGCCATTATTATCGATACATCACTTGGACATCATTAAACCTATTTTTCACAACATGACACGGGTGCAAGCAGTGCGGCACTTACTGAAAGCGGCGTCAGTCGATCAAGCAGCAATGCTGCAACAGACAATATGCTATGGACAGCGACAGAGATGGTCATTTTCCATCTCACTTGGCTATGCTGTACAAGTGTACCAAGGATTCATCTCTCCATGGGAGCTTCAACGAGTCCCGAGGACATTCCTGTCATGGCATGGCAACAAAGCGAGGTCACATTTCCCATTCAATATCCAGGAAATCTCTGTTGATAGTTGCAAACAACCAACAATCTTCTACATGAGCTCAGTTCATCAGCTACAACACAAAACCACAGCAAGAGGTGGTGGCTCTATAGAAACAGTGTACAAAAAGGAGGATCAACCAGAACGGAACATGACAGGATGTGACACTGTTCTGAGCAGCGTGCAAGTAATCCACATCAGAAAGAAGCCAACTCTTGAAACCCTCTCCCAGGTACATAAAAACCAAGCCCCCTGCAGCATCAAGTTCTTTTCCTCTTAACTGTGATTTGCTCAATAATGATTTTGCTGTCCATCAATCACCCCTGTTAAGCATAGAAGACAGAAATGCTGTGTGGTGGCCCTTGATCATCAGCAATTAACATGGACATTGATCTTGTGGTGTGATGTGGTCTTACAGAGGCTGTGTTGTAAAGTCCAACACTGGAGAAGCAGGAGCATCGACATTGATGTGCAACCATGTGGAGATGGCGAGCTTGCCATTGATAGCTAGTATGTATGTATGTTGCAACAAGATCCTTGTTGCAAAACCATTCTTTGTTTACACTAATAACCCTTGATTTCAGAGTTTGCAGTCAAATTTGACTTGCTTTGTATCTCCCTCAAACTTTTCAAGAAAAGGAGGATGAGGACGAGGACAAGGCCTTATGGACACACATACAGGAGTGAGTAGTAGCAGAAAAAATTGCATGTTATGATTGTGGTGATTAGCAATGTGAGGAATCACATAACAAGGTGCATTCCACAAGAGGGGTAGGGTATGAAACAAAATCTCTTGGAAATATAAACCAGTTCTTGAGATCAATCATCAGTTTTGTTGTGCCAAGAATTGTGGCCTGCATGTCCTCCCTTCCTGCTTTGTATGCAGAGATGATGAACATTTGTAGCTACTTGCTCACATCTGATGCAGTGGTTTTCTCTTAGTGTAGACACACTTACCTCCTATGCAGATCTTCATCTTCACGGGGAGCTGAACTTCCTTCTTCCTCCCATGACCTAACATGTCCAGAGATTCTTCTGCAGCAATTCTCTTGATAAGCTCCTTTTCCCCCCCTGTGCCTCAGAAAACTTCTTTCCTGAAACTGGAATGTTGTGCAACTCTTCAGATTACTACAAAGTGCATGAATGAGAAAAGGAACAAAGAAAGAAGATGCTGAAACTACATGAATTAGTGCACTTGGAAATGCAGTTTCGTGATGGTCTGACACTGGAATGGTGTGTCAAACTCTGAAGATTGTGACAAAAGTGTGCAAGCGAAGGAACAAAGACAACATCACCATTCTCAGAAAAGTTCATGTCTGAAACTAGAATTTTGTGCAAGTGTTCAGGTTGCTATAAAGTGGTGCACAAGGAAGAAACAAAAAGATGTCGACAGATGTTCCATGAAGAAGTGTGATGCAAATGCAGTTTCTAATGTGCTTTTGGAATCTGCACACATCCATACATAGCTGCCGACAATCACTCCATCGTAGATCAGATCAATACGGTTTTCCTTTACTTGTTGCAACAACACTTAATTGAATTGGTGGTGATTGTACAATTCTACTAGATGCCTAAGAAGAAGAAGAAGAAGAAGAACATGAAGAAATTGCACGTCAATTGTTGCACAATTCTACAATTCAGAGTGTAGTTGGAGATTATGATTCAAACAAACTCTTCTTTGCAACAAACAGAGTTGAAGTCTCAAAGGACATCAGAAAGTTTGCAATTCTCATTTCATTAGCCTTTGTTGCTTCAACCTTAAACCCCCCAAACCCCAAAGTCGTGCAGTTCAACTCTTAAGACGACGAAGAAGAACCCGAAGAAATTGTTGTGAGTGTCAATTGCTGCAATTCTGAAATTCAGACAGTGTTTGGTAGTTTGTTATTGAAACACTCCCGTTTGTAACAAACAAACAATCTAAAAGTATCAAAGAATCTCAGAAGTTTTCAATTAGGGTTTGGAGATCCAAGCCCTAATTTCCTGGAGTTCAGCTCTCTGAAGACGACGACGACGACGAGGAAGAAGACAAAGGACTCGTTTTGAGCGTGAATTCTTGTAGTCTTTTGAAGTATTTCAGTGGGTGATTATTGAAGCGTGATTCGAAGAACTAAGACGAGAAGGAACAAGAAAAAAGAGCAGGGAAGAGGAGGAGGAGGAGGAGGAGGGGCACCTGCTGTCGCTGTTTGTTTGATTGTTAACGTTGTTGTTGTTGCTGTTGATGTTTTTCTTAGTGGACATTTTTCTCTTGAGCAGTGAGGGGAGATGCAAAGTTTTCGGTGTAAAGAGAAGTTCATCATTTGCACAGCAATAGAGGAAGATGCGGGGACGGAGGGCAGCAAGGAAGATGCTACGACTTGCCTATGCCCCACCACCTGTGCACCATGGAGTTCTTACGCAGTTTGCACCTCTGCTTGCAGCTCTTTTCCCAGCTCGATGGTTCCAGACCACGGCAGCAGCGGCAAGAGGGCGTGGTCGTGGTAAGCTCTCTCTCTCTCTCGATTGGCAACAGATTGGCTTGTTTTTTTCATTGCCTCTTCCTCTGTTGATCAGTGGTGCCATTGAACCCTGCATCACTCCAATACAAAGGGTTCATTTGAAGAGAGGCTTCCGTGCTGCACTTCTTCAAGAACAGGGCTTGTCCCTCCTCTCCAATAATTTTGAAATGGAATTGAATGGTTTCTGATGACTCCTGAATTGGATTTTGTGATCCCTTCAATCTGTTTCTCACAAAACTGTGTTCTGGAGGATGGAGTATCTTCAGAAGGCTAGTTGTAGGTTTGATGAATCCTCAAACATGAAGCTTTGAACCCAAAGAATTAGGGTTTCAATGTGATGGGATGTCATCTGTCATCTAATGTTGGTTCTTTCGTTGCTTGATCAGTGCACTCAAAGAAATCTGGGATTACAAAGGGAGTTGAGCAAGGCAACATCAAAGCACAGTACCAGGTATACATCAATCCCTTACATTTTCCTGTCACATTTGTTTCGCCAGAGTCACACACACTTTACTCAGTATCTTTGTTGTCTTTGTTCATTCATTTTCCAACTGAAAATGGTGCCTCTACTACTTCTGGACCCATTTGGAGCCACATCCTGCTCTTGGAATTTTGTCACTTCAGTTGATCTGCGAGGTGCATGTATCAGGGGATGTTTTGTGCCTGAAAACTGCATGTGTATCAGGGGAATATTTTGTGACTGAAAACTGCTGCAACATCCTGGTCTGTGATATCACTGTCTGCCAGATTGCTTTTGTTTCCTTCTTGTGAATGTAGAACACTACCAAAACTTGACAGACAACAAAAGATAGTTGTCTCTTCTTACCCTTTCAAACCTGTTACAGTGTTTGATTTCCCTTGTTCATGTTCTATAGTATGATGTGTTTTTTCTTTGGATTTTCCAAGATTACAGGGTGGTCCAGCAAATGTGAAGTTGCATTATGATCCAGACAGTGTTGATGGTAAGCATCTTGGCCTGAATTTCACTGCAAGCTTTAGCTGTGCTGGCAGAATTTTGTGTCATTACTTTCACAGCATTCTATCCATTGCCTGCACATGCTTGAGCTTGTAACTTTGAAGGGATTTTTCAATGGGAATTGGGATATGAATGCATGCAATCGATTGCAGTATGACATAATTGTGACACACAGAATGGAAGTGCCCTGTGCATGTGTATTCTTTTCACCAGTTTTTGCAGTTTGTGACAGGCCACAAATGGAGGATTGTAGAGAAACTTTGGCAAGAGTTTTTCTCAGACCCTTCACAGTGGTGGGATCACAGGTTGGAGAAGGTAAGAAAAACAACCACTGTCATGTTCTTTTGTGGATTCAAGACATCAATATGCATGGTCCTTCGTGTCTGTTTTGATAGCATATGTGTGCGTCTGCACAGGATCCTGTGAGGAATCTGGGGTTGACCAGCTTGGTTTTGATTTACGTTTGCAGGCCAATGCAAAATATCCTGACTTTAAACACAAGAAGAAACAGGCAGCACTCTGGCTCAGTAGCTTATGGAATCCTCCATGGGTAGGACCTGAACTGGCTGCGATGGCACCAGGGACTGTACAAGTGAGCATCTTCTCATGGAATACGAGGCTTATAAGGTCTGTTGAGGCTGGGGACTATGAGAAGACATTGAAGCTTTTTCAACAAATGCAACAAGAGGGCATGATTCCAAACAGATTCACTTTTGTTCCTGTGCTCAACGCATGTACTAGTTTACAAGCGCTTGAAGAAGGCAGACGTGTCCATGTACAGATCATGCAAAGTTGCTGTGAATCTGATGTCTATGTGGGAACCAGCCTTGTTGACATGTATACCAAATGTGGAAGTATAGAGGATGCACAGAGAGTGTTTTACAGGATGCCCACACGTGATGCGGCTGCTTGGAGTGCCATGATTCTGGCACATGTGAAATGTGGACAAGGCCAGAAGGCTTTGGATCTCTATCAACAAATGCAAAAGGAAGGGGTGAAGTCAGACCCTATAACATTTGTGGGGGTGCTAAATGCTTGTGCTAGTTTACAAGCACTGGAAGAGGGTAGACATGTTCATGGACAAATGATTAGAAGTGGCTGTGAGTTGAATGTCTTTGTGGGTAATAGTCTCATTGATATGTATACCAAATGTGGGTGCATAGAAGACGCAAGGAGAGTTTTTGACAGGATGCCCACACGTGATGTGGTTGTTTGGAATGCCATGATTCTGGGACATGTAAAATGTGGACAAGGGCAGAAGGCAATGGATCTCTTTCAACAAATGCAAGAGGAAGGGTTGCAGCCAAGCTCTGTCACCTTTGTGGGCATGCTGAATGCCTGTGCTAGTGTAGCAGCAATTGAAGAGGGCAGGAGTGTTCATGAACAGATCATTCAAAGTGGTTGCGACCTTGATGTGTTTATTGGTAGTAGCCTCATTAACATGTATGCCAACTGTGGGAGCATAGTGGATGCACAGCGAGTGTTCAACGAGATGCCTGCACACAATCTCATCTCTATGAATTCTATGCTCAGAGGATATGCCATGCATGGGGAAGGTGAAGAGGCTCTTGGACATTTTGAGTGGATGTGTCAAGAGGGTGCAGAGATGAATACAGTCACTTTTGTTTCTCTTCTTGCTGCTTGTAGCCATGCTGACCTAATGGATGAAGGCCTGCACTACTTTGGGTGCATGGGTCTAGTTTATGGAATTTCTGCAACAGTGGACCACTATGCATGCCTTGTGGATCTTTTTGGCCGTGCTGGCTGTCTGCATCAGGCAGAGGAATTGATAGAAGTGATGTCATGTGCACCAGATATTTCTACACCCAAGGCTTTGCTTAGTGCTTGCAGAGTTCATGGTAATGTGGAGATGGAAGAGCAAATTGCAAAATGAGTTTTTGAGTTGGACCCTGGAAATACTGCAAGCTATGTGCTGCTATCAAACATCTATGCTGCTGCTGGCAAGTGGGATCTCAGACCCAATGTTCAACAACAGAGGTTAGAAAGAGGTGTGAACAAACTGCCAGGATAATCAAGTGGATAAAGAGGTGCATACATTTTGGGTTGAGATATAATCTATTTCAATCATCAGAGGTAGACTGAGGACATTCTAAAAGATTGAATTCTGTGGATAGATGAGGAACATTGGATTTGTACCCAACTACCAGGCCTGTGCTACATGAGATGGAGGAGGAAGAAAATGCTTTTCCTTCCTCATGCACCACAATGAGGAGCTGGCAATTCATTTTTGATTCATCAGCATGCCTCTTACTCTGCTCCACATTTTCAAGAAACTGCAGGTATGCAGTAGAGAGTCCCACAATTGCTATCAAGTCCATTGCAAGGAAACAATCATGGTTAGGGATGCCAAACATTTTTGTCTCTTCAGGCACAGTCTTTGTTCTTTGCAGGGATTGCCGGTAATGACAGTTGTCTCTGTTTTGGATTGGGTCCATTTGCTCACAGCAGGTACCAGCTTTCACTATGTAGCAATACTTGAAATTTAAAGGGTGTGATTAGAAGATCCCATCTTATGTACAATACTGAACTTTCACATATGTAGTGGGTAAATCCAAATGCTTGAGGTTTCAGTTGTTCAGATTTAAGTGATTGAAGTAAGTGACCAGCCAGTGATTAGATGTACATCTGTTTTGCTATCCCAAGATGTGGAGCAGATAATCTGTTGAATCATAGAATCAAAGTGGGCAATGATGAGCCATGTCCAGCAATGAACAAGCAAAGGGCATCATGAATTTTAGAATGGATTGCCACTCCTCCATGTCATCATATGCCACCATTAGAGCCTGCCTTTGAAACAATATAGCACCTTGCATGGTCATGAGATGACCTTTTGGAAGTCACCTTATAAAGAGATGGTAATTCTCTTGGGAAACAGGATTCATTGACTGAGACCTGTTGGAAAAGTTATCTTTACCCTCGTCCCCCTCTTGATCCTAGTACGAGTTTTGTTTGCACAATTTCCTTTCCATCCAATTAAATATCACCAGCTTGTCTGCCATTTTCTCCAATTACAAAATATGCTAGCATGACCAGAGTGAACCAGCAGCCACTAGCGGACCATCCATTGCAAGTCAATTATAACTCAGTCATGGATGAATCCCAACTGAGTTCATATTGGGTTTCACCTTTTTTAAACTATCCTTCACTACAAGACAGTTGTTATTGCATGATTACCCAAGTATACAAACCAAATCTAACCTCAGTGAAGTTTGGATTCATGGGGTAAACCTCAATAAAGGAATAATGTAAAGGTTCAAATTTTGCAGTCTATAGTGAACTTGTTTTTTTTATGTTATCTGTCACATAAATTTGATTCCATTAAAAAAATTAGTTGCTGCAGATATTCAATCCATTTTCTTTCATGAATCAAACAAAATGAAATATTTTAAGGCATTTTTTGTATTTACATCCAAATGTATTCTAGATTGGTGTGAGGTGTTTTTGCTACATGCTACAAGCCTAGGTTGCCTTTGTTTTGTTTGAAGTGGCAAATGTAGATTGTCAATTTGGACATGTTTATACCTAGATGGAATTATCACTTTTGTAACTTGGTTATATATCTTTTCTTATTATCTTCTCAATGATTGAAAGTGGATCTTGGATCCTTGTAATGGATTCTAGTTGAGAGGATAATATCTGGAGAAAAAACATCAAGTTTGGATAGCTATAAAGGGGATGCATATGTGAGCCAATTGGACAATGCACAATCCACTAAAAACTAATCAAGTTCAATAATTCTGATGTTAGCCTATTAAATCAACCAGGTTACTCATTATACATCTCTCCTATTCACCTCTCCTATTAATTAGATGAGGTCCTCCCGAGTTCCATTTTATTTTATTTTGCAACGAGCCAATTTGATTGACCTATCACTCAAATAAAAAGAAACTATGGAGGCTCCCCAAAATACCAGGTTCTATTTTGAAGTATAGAGTTCCTCCCCTTTGGCCCCACCTATACAGGTGAAAGGAGGACAACATTTGCCAAAGCATATGGGATAAAAGTGACATGCTATGGAGAACATGTTGGGGAACACATTGGGAACTTGGGAAACATATTGGGAACCCATTGGGAATTTAAAGGGAACATAATGGGAACACATTGGAACCAGGGGAAAATGAAAAAAAATCCTTCCCCACCCTCAAAAAAACTTAAAAGGAAACAACACAAGGCACCTGAGCGCATGCTTAGGCCTTCCCATTGGTTGCATGAAATTTCTCTTCCAAAAAGAATTCATCACCATTTTCGCCCTGGACTAATACCCTCTACAAATAACACCCTACCTATTTAGTCATCAAAACCCTGCAAAACTTTATTTATAAACACACCGCTGATTTGGAAAACGTACAAAGTTATTAGAAAAAAAAGGAAGAATTTAAAGGATGCCAAGTTAGCACAAACTAGATGTCAAAATTTCTCCATCTAAACAACCGACCACTTGTGATAAGTCAATTGTGGCAATGGGGTGTGTGTCCTAAAAGGGTGGAAGTCAAAAAACAATTAAGCCAACCATTACCACCCAACTTAAGATGGAAGATTTTTGCATTTTTGCAACGTAATTGAATTTTATTATGAAAAAAAATAACCAGTAGAAAAAAAAGAGGGGTTTTCTAGTCCTTTGAAGCTCCAAATGGCATCAACACGATCATGTAAAAACATATCAGCATGTTTGTGTAGACATCCAAATACGTCAAGTGTTAGAAGGAAGAATTGATCAGTGGAGTGTCAATCATAATAACTCTTTTCTTTGGCTTGAGCTACATCAAAAGGAACAAATCCTTAAGTTATGCAAGATTAGGGAAATAAATCCACATGCATTACATTGGCTATGACAACATCAACTAGGGTGTGAATTCCATTTTTGATGAACACAATTTTGATTCATTGATGAAAAGAATTGAACATGGGTAAGGGAAGTGCATGTAGTTGTTTTTGTCACATGTGAACGCCAACATTTCATGCAACAGTAACAAAAATGTCGCAAACTACATCATGGGTCCTTGGGCACTCATTGACATGGGTGCAACATAATAAATGGATACCCATAAGGTCAATGATATGTGTGCACACACATTAGGGGAGGCTTGCAATTGAAGGATGTGGTAGTCCAAGCCTTATTTGAAGTGTTGTGGAAAAAATTGGGGAAAATAATCAAAAGGTTATAAAAATTGGTCAAACTATAAGCCAAATGTTTTCCCCAAGGCTAGAACATGATAAAATTCAAACACAATGGGCCTCACATATCCTATCAGAAAACATGTTAAAGAGGGTATGCTCCAAGATGGAATCTTGAAGTTGAACCATTTATTTCCCAATGAGTTGTTCAAAAAAAGGATCACATGCACGTGCTAAGGGCAGTAGAAGATCGCATGTTGTCTTCACATGTTACTAAAAAATGAAGGTGTTATTATCAACTCATGTTAAGGCTTCAAGAAAGAAAAGATGTACGTTGACCATAAGCCTAATGCCTATGATTGAAATTACAAAGGCCTAGCTCTTCAAATGGGCTACCAATTCAATGGTGGTCATTAATATGAACCTAATGCCATGAAAAACTATTGGGAGAAAGGCCTATTTGTGGGCTAAAAGTACTTTTGGGCTATCAAAAGACCTTAGACACATGAAACATCCAAACATTTGATGGAGGGAGGAATAAAAGGAAACAAAAAAATCTATGAAAGTGGAAGAAAGAGGTGTGCAACATTAAATGAAAGCACACTAAGGTGGCGTATTTTTTGACATATATGGAATCCATATTAAAATAAAAGTTCATTTTACATTGGAGTAAAATATATTATCTTGCACAAGTCGTATGGCAAGGCTAAACAATTTTTTTTTACTTTTACTCTTTATCAAAAAATGGAAAAACTAAAAACTTTATGCATAATTTATAAACAAACATGTATTCAAATTACATGAAAAATTCAAGAAAATCAAAATAAATAAATAAAAGTGTTTCATTTTTCATTTCCAAATGAAAAATAAATAACACATAAGGTCTCAACCCCTTTGAAATCAAATTCTTCCTCCTTGTTATATACAAGTTAATCCAAAACTTAAATAATTTAAATAGACCATTTAAATAGTCACTAATCAATAATAACACTAATAGTTTCGAAATTCAAAAATTAACAACCTGCTTTAAAATTATCTATTTTGCAAACTACTAGTTCTACCAATTATGTCATGACCCTAGCCTTGGGCTCATGACCAAGGCAAAGGCATGGAAAGGTGTGGGTCGAGAGTGCAACCTAGGAGTCACATTTGCACTCCTGAGAGTGCAAGGGAGTGCGAAGGAATGAGCCCACACTCCAAAATGAACTTCCACTTTAAGAATTGGAGTCTTGATTTTTCAAAGAACAATTTTAAGGGTCAAAACGCATTGTATTGAAAACTTTTTTATACCATTGAAAATCCCTTGAGACGTAGGTGTCTAAAATGGGTTTGCATGATCCATTTGAATACTTACAACACAAGTTATGGTTATTTGAGGGGTTAGGAGTTAAAGTGTCAATTTGACTCGTGAACATTAAAAGTCAAGAATCACCCTAAAATGCATGCGTATAGGTGGTGTGTCACAAATCGTTGAAAAGTTATCGAAGAGGGCTACAACTTTGCTTGCAACCTCATTTCAATCAGAGGTCTAAACAAAAAGTTATGGGCCTCCAAAGTGATGGGAGTCCCAATTTCGAGATTTTTAGGATTCCCAACTTGGGAGTCCTCGGAAAAATGACATTTGGGTGTAGCCCCTATGGCTAATCATAGATAATACTATAAGGGGGAAGGTGGTGGCTTCCCCCAAATTCAAACCATGGTGAATCTTATGAGTCTGTGTATGTCTATAGTTTGTTCATGCACCAAATGTCGCAACCCTAGCCTTGGCTCACGACCAAGGCAAGGGGGTTGCAAGGTTGCGGGCCTATAAGTAGACCCGAGAGTTGTATCGCATGCTCCCGGGAGTGCAAAGAGTGTGAGGGAATGAACCCTCACACTCCCAAGTGAACTCCCATGTTGGGAGTTGGTGAAAGTTGGAGTCCCAAAAGGACTCCCGAAACTTCAAAGAGCGTTTTGAGGGGTCAAAACTCCATGGCTGGTTGCGCTTTTTATATCAATGAAAAGTTTTCGAAGTGTAGATGTCCAAAATGGGCTCGCATTGCTCATTTAGACATCTGAAAAACAAGTTATGGCCAAAAGAAGACCCGGGAGTTGAACTCCCGGGATTCCGCCAGTTTTGACTCCCGACCACTAGAAGTTGGGAATCGACCCGAAATACTTGGCTGCAGAAAATGTGCGACATACCGTTGAAAAGGTCTCGACGAGACCTACAACTTTGCTTCAGATGGCAAGTCGATCGGAGGTCTACTCCGAAAGTTATGAAGCTTCAAAGTCGCAGGAGTCCCGAAAATGCGCGATTTCGGGACTCCCACGCGGGAGTCCCGGGAGTCCCGGGACAAAATGGCCATTTGGATGCCACCCCCGCGGTGAGTCACAGAGTATACTATAAGGGGGAAGGTGGTGGCTTCCCCCAAGGTCCGGGCCGTGGTGAGTCTTGTGTGTCCGTGTTGCCCGTGGCTCGTCCCAACACCAAAGGGATCTAGAATGAGTTCTAACCACTTTGTGTGGTTTCATGCAGGCCCGTGTGAGTGAGTAAACTTGTCAATTCTTCCTAGTCTTTCCCGGGACTTCTAGCACGCCCCTCTCACCCCCTCTAGTGCTGGAAGTCGGGATCGTGCTCCAAGTTCCAATTCCTTCCGCATTGCCGCATACTTGGACCTTCAAGTGGGTCTACGAGGAACTTGGGAGCGCGACACCAAAAGTGTTCCAACTACGCACTAACCAACTTATTGTTTGGTTTGTGCAAGTCTGTGTGAGTAATTGACCTACTTGTCACTTGTACTGGTCCCCATCCCAAAGCTCCAGTACATCCTTCTTACCCTTGAAATGCAAACTAGGGAACATACCCCAACTATTTCTTCCATTATTTTCACTTTTGGATTTGCATTTGAGTATTTCAAGGAGTGTGGGGGTGCGTCGAATTACATGTTTAGCCAACCACCTATTCAATCAATCTATTGGTTCAACATGTATCACCAATTCAATAATATCACCGGTTAAGCTATTATGAGTTAGAGGATCATCAAATATTAATTAACAGAGAATTATGGTCAACATCATCCCCCTTTCAAAACTACATTTTGTCTTCAACATGTTAGTTTTAAGATTTTATGTTCACTTTTTTTAATGTAACATGCTGGTTAGTATTGTTTTTAGTTGGTATAGCATTGGCTTCCTCCACAAGTTCAATTTGACTTAAAATCTAAATACCTATTTTTGTTGCAATTTTATGTTGATAAGGTGTTTCTTCAAAGCTCGTTATGGGTGTTGCAAATACCTTTGATGCATGAGGCGTGTTGGAAATTAAAGTAATATCCAAACCTACACTTATTTGGGGTGGAGTTAATGGTATGGTAGTAAATAGAAATTTTAAGGTTTCTAATTTGTTATTCACCACAAATGATGGTGCATCAATAGGTTCAGGAATAACTTCAACAAGTATTGCTAAAGTTACCATAGGTAAATGTATGATTTTTAAACTTTTTCCTCTTCTAATGGGATTAACTGGTTTGGTGGTAACAACAAGTTGTTATCTCAAATTAATGAAAAAAATAGATGATGTTGCACCTGTTGTCCTTGTGTTAGTTCCAATTTCCATAGACACAAAAGAAGGTGATTCATATTTGAAATTTGGGAAAATAGTTTGGTAAGCTTGTAGTTCTAATTGGTAAACTTATTTGTCAGCTTTAGCCATCTCCATGTTTTCTTGGATTTGGTCCTTTGTGAACTTTTGGACTATTTGCCACCATTCTTTCCACTTGGATTCTTATCCCTTAAAGCTTGATTTTGCATTTTGAGCAAAATGTTGTCCAACAACAATTCCTCAAATTCCTTCAACCTATTATCTAGTCTAGCAAGTAGGACTTTGGTTGGTTCGTTCATTTGTACCTTTGTTATTTCCAATTTGCCCTTCCAATCTTGGATTTAAGCTTTCAAGTTTTGGGTTTGCTTCTTATAATTAATGTTGGCAAGTACTAATTGCTTTTTAAACTCTTGACATGTTTGTTCTAAACTTGTTATAATCTTTTCATGTTGCATGCTAGACTGCTCCATTTTGTTACAATTTCAAGTCATCCGTTCATGTTTACTTTGGAAATGTTTCAAATCATTGTGAGTTTTTTGATTAAGCTAATTAAATTCATTGTACTATAGTTGCAAACTCTTAGCTTTCAACGTAGCTTGCTTTGCATGATTCAACTTCATGGATAGATTCTAATTTTCATTTTGAACCTGAATAGTTGCCCCTTGACTGCAACCAACTCCTTTTCTTAGTTCTTCAAGGTTTGTTGTACTATAATCAATTCTAGATTATGGGTTTGTAATTGGTTATTGGTATCACACAAGTTCTATTTGACCTCTTCACATTCAACACTCAGGTTTGTGCTTCCATTTAAAATTCCTAACTAGGTTGTAACATTGTGGGTAGCTTGTTCAAAAAAAATATTTATTTGTTTTAGATTTTTTGTAGGATGACCAAAAATTGGGGTAGATTGAAGTGTAAAAAATTATGTGTTTTCTAAATTAACATGTTCAACTACTAATTGAATAGGTTGGTACATCCTTACAAATACAATTACAAGTTCTCTAACCTCTACAACTATTACCATAAGTTCAACAAGTTCAACTTGAACATCTTCATTACTTGGTGAAGATTTACATTAGGTTCTTTTTTAGAGTTGGCCTGTGTTGTTGTTGCTTGGAATTTTTCATCATTTCCACCACCCATTTCCTCTAAATGTGTCTTCTTTTCTTCATCTTTTGACCCAACAATTAGAATTTTAGAATGGTGTCTAGATTTTTTTCCTTGGTGGTGAAGTAATAGGTTCAAAACTTAACCTATTTCATGGCGTAAGCGATTCTATGCACGTCTTCAACCTATGAAACTAATGTGTCAGTAAAGGCGATGAAATTGTTGATCATGCTAATTTTCGTTCTCCTTAAAAAATTGTTCCCTAATGATAGGTTCAAAAGATATTTCATGATCTTAGACAATTGGTTGGGTTGAACATGTTGGTGACATAGGTTCACCTTAGGTTGTTATTCTTGGTGAAGAACCTTCAAACAAAGGGAACCATTTCTAAAATAGGACATTAAGGATCAATCTTAAGTAGCAAATGGTAGTTTGCTAATTCTAAGTGTTAAACTAACTATTATATTCTTCTATCATTTAATCCATTGAGTCAATTCCATGAACATTTGGGTAAAAACTATAGAACATTAGTCAACAAGTTGTGTTTTGTTCGCCAAGTCAAAGGTAATATCTATTCAGTTGTTAAAGTAAACTAACCACTTTTGTTGATAGATGATTTGCAAAATGGCTACAAATTTGGGATGAAATTCCTTTTTCATGCGTACAACACTTCATTATTCATTTTCTACAAGCACATTGGGGCTTGCAATTTTTTTCAAAACAATATTTACATCTTGAATAATAGAATTGGCAACATCCATAACTCCTTCATTGGAAATGCCAAGTTCATCATAGATAAATATTTGGTCAATAAGAATTTTTTTGCCACAAACTTGAGCTTTCATACAACCATCTTCTATCTCCTAGGTTTGTAGGGATTTTTTTTACAGGTCTTCTCATGGTGTAGTCTACTAAATGTTGAAAAGTCCTTCCAAACCAATTTGTTTCGCCCATTTGTAATTGTCTAGGTCCATTTTCATCCATTGCAACATCTTTTGGGCCCCTTTTGCCTTTGACGTTGGTATTTTCTTGATAGGTTTTTCAATTTGTTCCTCCACAAGCACTTTCCTTTTCCTCTTCATCATTGTTTTTGGGTGAGATCATGGGCGTTGAGGTACAATGTTGGGAACCATTTCTTCTTCAAAAAGTTTTCGAAGAAATGATTTTTCAAAATTGTTGATTATTTCTTTCAACTCTCTTTCCTCTTCTTTGTTTGTTTGCTCAAGTGTTTTTGGCGGTTTAGCAAAAGGTCAAATGAAAACTTTAGGTTCTTTTTTAGAATTTGAAATTATAATAACCAATGCTAGTGTACAAATAAGAGTGGGTCATTGAAGAAATCATAATGTAGCCTCGAGTTCTTCTTGCGAATTTCTACTTTTCTTTGCGCATCAAAAGTTCTAACTTCCTTAGTTGTTGGCTTTCATGAAGCTAAAGGTTTTACACAAATTATTCCTCTTAGCCTAACCTATTGCATTCTTTCTCGCTTTATTTGCTCTCTTCTTACACTTTTCACCTTTCTTTCAAGCTCTTTCACCCTAGCCTCTCTTTTCAACTTATCCAAAACGCTCTCACTCATGGCATCAAGCAAAACAACAAAGTAAAACAAAATGAAAAGCCACAACAAAGGTTGCAATGGTTCTTGATATAACTATGGTTGATAACAATTTTGTGGTTGTGAATAGACACACCTTTTAGGGTTATAGATTTTTAATGAATAGACGTTCATAGTATTTACAATGGGTATGTCACTTTAATAATTATGAATAGGTGCATTGCTATGATAATTACAAATGGGTATGTTGTTTATAGTGATAGGTCCATCTATTGAGTCATTAGTAACCAATTCAAAAATTATAGGTTCAAAAATGTCATTCTCAACATGTCATGGTTTAGGAATTTCTTTTTGAACAAGTATTTTAGTGGCCAAATCATTGGGTTTAGCAAATACAAGTTACAAGGTATTATCATTTATAAACTTGTATGGTTTCAATTTGCTGATGTTGGTTAGGATTGGGTTAAAATTGAACTTATCCATGGTGACAAGTAAAATTGTATTATTGGGCAAACAATATTGTATCCTATAAAGCCCAAACCATCTTCGTTAAAATTTAGGAGCATATGTTGAAATAGCCCTTGGAAACCAAAATACATAGTTTCCAAATTGAAACTTAATTTCAACATATGGATTTTGTGACCATAATGACCTATTCCACTGGTTAAAAACAATTAAATCCTACATTGCCATCAATTGGTCTTCCCATAATTTTCCTAGCTCTGATAGATAACTAATTAATATTTGGACATGTGTTGGATCTAAATTGTTACCATATCTAAATGGTAATAGGTATTATGTGAGTAATAAGGATGTAGTCCATAAACAAGTTGAAATGGAGTATGACTTATTCCAACTTTGTATGTTGTTTGGTATGAAAATAATATTTCATGGACAGGTGTTTGTTTTAGTCATTTTGGTTTTCATTGATTAATTTGGTTAGTAAGGTTCCAAAAACCTTATTGGTAAACTCAACTTATCCATTTCCTTGTGGATAATAAACAATAGAACTGATATGTTTAAGGATAAAATGGTTTATAAGATATTTGATAACATTGTTGATAAAATGGGTACTTTGATCGGTTATGATAGTCAAATTTGGTTAGAATATGTTCATTTAAGAATTTAACAATTACAGCAACAATGTTGGTGTGGAATGCTCATGCTTCCACCCACTTTGTTGCATAATCAATGGCCACCAAAATGTACCAGTTCTTGGTCAATTTACTGGGAGGTTTGACCAATCCAATGAAGTCCAATTTCCATTTTTGAAATGGTTCTTTAGATAGAGTAGTAACCAATTTTGCTAGGATTTGCATTAACAAGTTACTTGTTCGTTGACATTGATCGCATGTTTTGTAGTATTCATGAACATCATGATTCATTGTTGACCACCAATAACTAGCAATGAGATTTTCTTCATACTAATGTCTGAAGAGAAATGACCTCTTGCAATTCCTCCATGAAATTCTTATAACACTGTGGATACTTGTTCTAGTTGTAAGATTTGACAAAACTTGTTGTCTTGTTCGAATCGATACAATACTCCTTTCTGGGGCACAAATGATTTAACTCTCTAAACCAAATATTGTCGTTGTGAGAGTAGTAAACCTCTTTGGCATCAATCCTTCTAACAGGTGCTCATAAACATTCTACACACCCGATCCTAAAAAAATAGAGGCCATAGCCATGAACACTTTGAGCATTAAAGGCTTTGTATTTGAGCATTAAAAAGTAGAGGCCATAAACACTCTGAGCATTAAAGGTTTTATATTTGAGCATTAAATATAAAATATTAAGTATGCTTACCAATATTGGGCTGTTGTCAGAAACAGGAACAGACCAGTGTTGGGCAGGTACCCAGTTTGGCAGGTTAGAATCATCAGTTTCAATTCTGGTTAGTAAAAATCAAATTGGAATTGAGTCTGATTTTCAGAACCCGAATCGAAAACAGAATTGAACCTAGAATGAGAACTGGACCCAGAACTGAGTTAAATTGGAATTGAAATTGAGAATTTATTTAAAAAGATGACTAGAATGGGGTGTAACCACAGGTTAATTGGCAATTAACTATGGGTTCGAGTCTGGGTTAGTAATAACCAGATTAGAACATCCGTCTGATTTTTTGGAACAGAATTGAGAATCAGAATTTTTTGTTAAAGAGCCAGACCAAGAACCAGAATCATTCTTACATTTATTTTTTAGAACTGGAACTGGAACCATTCTAATTCATTTTAAAAAACTGAACCGAAACCAGAGGTTCATCATTTTTTTTAAAAAGAAAAAAGAACCACCCAACAGTAAACCATCCTCTGGATACCTGTTATTACTGAGTTATAAATGAACCTCAACTGAGTTAATATTTGGTTTCACTTTGGTAACCAATTTTGTAGGAAATAGGTCTCATATATAGGTAGATAGGTAGGTAGGAAAATAAGTAATTACTAGGTAAGTAAATGGTTAATACATAGGTAATGGCTGTTTTAACTACCTATCTACTAACAACCTGCTTGTGGGTAGTTAGTAGGTAGGTAGGAAAAAAAAAAGGATCTGAACTAACGACCATGGTTAGCTAGGGAACTGGAACTCAACAGAAAATTGTTTCCTGACCACTAACCATTCATCCTTCATGGTGCACTGGTGGGTGCTAGTTCACTGTGGCCCCTAGGGTGTGTTCATTGATGGTTTCCTGAGTTTCACCCTGTCTTTCTTTTTTTTTCCCTGAGCGCCTCCATTGCTGCTACATAGATTTTCACCGCTTTGCACCGCTCCTACCTCTACACTACTATAATTCCTCTCGAACCTTGTGCATTAATTGCTGAGATTCAGCATTTTGTAGCGAGTTTCAGTACTTCATACTGAGATTTAATAAAATTTCCTTACTTTGCGGATACCACTAAAAGAGGGGTTAGGGGGTGAAAGGACGCCCAAAGACAGGGCGAACACAGGGTGACTTTATGGATATCTCTGTTATCAGAGTGAGTTTGATCCTTAATGGAGTGAGATTAAAATAATAATAATAGCAAATACATTGCATTTAAAAGGGGAGTGAAGCCAGAATGCAACTCAAATTACACTGAATTATATGATAATTTAAGTTTGATCATCTTTCTTAAATTACACTGAATTTTGTGACAATTTAACTCACTATCTTTCTTTCTTTTCTTGAGCACCTTCATTGCTGATGCTCTTAGTGCCACAATAATTATAATGAATCCCATGCACTCTGTACTACACTGTTAATTGCCCACATAGGTATATGCATTCGCCATTTCCAGAACCAAAGGAATCTTTCAAACCATTGTGTCAGTTTACATATTGATGTCAAATACAAAGGGATGATGGATCTGTGTATGGATTGTGCACCAAGTTCAGAGTGCCTTGTGCATGGATTGGTTCTCCATGATCCTAATTTAAAATCATATTTCAATCTCAAGCTTTATAGCTTATCAAGGATGCAGGTCAATATAGTTGTAACTCAACCTGCAGGACAATCATGAGTAGCTGGCTTGAATTCTTCACCACCAGTCAGGATGAACTCTAAGCCATCGAGGATCCCTTACAATCAATCTTCCCTAAGGATTTGTCCACCTATATAAATTTCCATTTGCAGTCTCAGTTTCTTCTGCTTGTATGAACAAACAAAATTAACATCTGCAATGCAGTTAATGTACATGCAAAAATAAAAGCAAAGGCATATGTCAATGGGTGCAAAGTGCACAGAAAAACCCATACAAGAACAGTGAGAACCAAGGACAGATTCTAAGCTTTGGGCAGATTATAGTAGTCCAGAATTTTACTTCTAGCAATTGCTTTCCAAGCAAGAACTATTTACTCTAAGCTGGTAGGATTGGCTGTTCTACAAAAAATCTATGTTCATAGAAAGATGAAGACCCCTGAACAAGTGATAGAATTAGGAGGTAAGATTCTTGCTCCATGGAATTTCATCAAGTCAAACTGTTAGTCTCAGGGCAGTATGCTGAAATTAGTTTGAGATTGGCAAAGGGGAAGTCACTGCGGTCCACCTCAAAATTCAAAGAAACTACTTCTTCTCTAAAAACATGTTGCGGAACTCAGAGTTGGATTTGGGTGCTTGGTCTCCAATGGAGGTTGTTGAAGAATCCCCATGTGGGGTTCCCCACCCCAGTGGCCGAGCCACAGTCCTTGGCACTGCAAAGGTGTTAGTACCAGTGAGCTTCACATGGCCACCTCGACGATGGCTTATCATTGGAGGTCCTGCCTGACCCAGTCCACCTAAGAAAGCCAACACAAGAAAAAAAACCAACTTTAGATTCTGATAACCATTCAATATGCTTTGACAAGAAACACCAGACAAGTTCACAATTTTTGATCCCTTGAATGGATTCAAAATAGATGAGTGCCAATGGAAACAGACTCAAACCAGAAGAAACCCATCATGCTGTTCAGAGCAGTAACTACAGGCATGAATGGAAACTTGAACACGGAGTACAATATATGAACTTGCAGACCATGTACCTTGTTGCTCTCCTTAATCCAGGTTGCTTGAGGAAATACAAACTAAAGGTACAATTCATGATACGTGAAGGTTATACCTCCTTGCTGTTCATTGTGTTGACCTCTTCCTCCAGTGCTGATGTGGCCTCCTCGCCCTCCAGCCCCTACTCAAAAAAAATACAAAGATAAAGTCTTAACTAAAGTAGCATAGCAGAGCCATGGATGAGAGAACTAGGAACAAAGAAGCTCAACTAGCCTACAAAAAAGAGAAGCCCAAGGATGGTAGCAAGAGACTACATGTCAAAAGAAGCTTGAACCTAAGAAAAAGAAGACAAGATGTGATTAAAGCCCCAGCATCCCCTTGAGATAGATTGGAGAGCAGTAAATACCACGACCACCAGCAGCCCCTCGACCTCGCACAGATCCACTGCCCCGTCCTCCACTTCGACCAGTCTTTGGATCTGACCGTGCAACACTCAAAGGGCGTCCCAAGAACTCCTCTTTGTTTTTGGCTACAGCTGCTTCTAAAGATTGTTCATCTTCAAATTCAACATAAGCCAGTCCCTGCAACAGAAAGAAAAGGATGCCCTAGATTGTGGTCAACAACAGGCAATACTAAACCATCAAATTTAGTGCACACTGGTCATCTCATTCCAAATAAGAACCAAAAACATCTTTTTGGGCAATTTATGCAATTTTCAGCCTCCAAAGCCAATGGACCTACCCGTGGCCGAGAGGTTGCACGATCTCTCAATAAGCGGACATCCTTGACACCACCACAGGACACAAAGAACTCTTTTATCTGCTCCTCTGTTGCCTGCAAGCCAAGCACAGGGGGAAAAAAAAACATCAGCTAACATTAGGAGCTTTGGCCCAATTCTACAGATTACTAAAACATTTCACTGATACTTGATCTGTAAAGACAGGGCTGATCTCTTCCCCAGCCACAGGGTTCTGTAGAAGAATTATCACCTCAAATGAAAGATTCGATAAGAAGGCTGTACATTGATCTGTATACACAACAGCAGTGTTCAAACTTTGTGACTGAGATTGCATACTTTTCCTTGTCCCTTCTTGGCCCCCTTCGATTTCTGGTGATGGCCCAGTAATCACATCTGCTTGCTCCATAGGATGGTCAGTATCCTTCACACCACTTGGCCCATTGGTCTCAGTCCCACCCTTCTGTCGCTTAGCTGAACTTTCATGCTCTGAGAAACCAACACCTCTCTTTCTACTCTTTGGCACATGAACATCAGCAGACTTCGTAGCAGCTGATTTAGTTGTCACTTTTGAAGTCTTAGACTTACGTTCACCTGCCCCTTGTGCTTTTGCCTCCTCCAGAAATGAGACAGCATTCTGACTTGTCTTTTGCTCTTGTTGGTGTTGCATTGCCTGAACTTCAGCTACCCGGGGCCCCACCTATGCGGAGGCCAATAACCACCCTCTATAAGTTGGTTAGCACTATCTCCTCCCTTAAGAAAAAGCATGGATAAACTCCAAACCATTTAGGAAGAAAACAAACAGCACAAAGCCAGAACACACATGCACAGTGCTCACCTTCAGAACTGCTCGATCATAATCTTCCAGAGTTCCATACTCTTCCTCAAACTGTAACCATTTCCTGCACAACACCTGATGGTAGCCACTAAGAAAAGAATTAGAGGTGCAGATCTATTCCCAATACAAGGCAAATGCCAAGACAGAATATCTAAGTGTAGTGTCCATCCCAGGGCAAACATCAAGTGTCTCATTACAACTTGTGACATTCATAGCGCACAAAGAAGGCCAGTTAAGAAAAGCAGCAGCACATCAATATTGTTGCAGGGCAAAACTCCAGAAAAAACATTTTTAGAGCCAAGCAAAGGTCAAGCCATTAGACAAATCCATGTGCACAAGTTACCTTCTCAGAGGCAGTGTCATAGCAGAAGCAATGATGGAAATATTTCTGAAAAGGGAAGGAGTAGATAGCTAAAGTCAAAAGGGATAGGATTTTGGAGGAATGATAGGAGTTCTGCAATACCTCAGTTCCTGTGCCTTCAAGTCTGCGACTGTAGCAACGTCTGTAGATAGAGCGAGTCTCCTTCACATTGCCTAACAATATCTCCATTGATATGTAGCTTAGCCAGACCTCAGGCATTCGTCCACTGTCCATTTCACAAGACCAACAGTTCAGAAACAACAGACACAAGAAAATGCTCTTGGTTTTCCCTTCCAGCATATGCTAATGGCCAAACTGTATCTTTTCTTTTTGGTTTCAGATGATTGATGAGAGTTTAAATCTTTACAGAATTTCAGAACAGAATTTGCAAAGAAATTACAGACCCATCTCAATGTCAGTTGGATATCCGATCCCATAAGTAATTGCAAACATCCAACTCTCAACCATCAAAAACAAAGAAAGAATTAAAATTTTGTTAGGTAATATTGGTCCCTTAAAATTGTGTTGGGTGAGCATCCATCCCTTCAACACAGTTGTAGTAGTCAAAAGCCCTAAAGGTTTTTAATGTAAGGCCTTTCCAGCAGCAGATAGGGCTATGCCCTTTACCAAAAGGTGTCAAAGTTCACACATGAAATCAGGCTGGCATTCTTGTATTGGCACAAAGCAGGCCTATGTTAGAAATACCCCACCTCCCATAAACTGCCAACAACCACCATGCTGGAACAGACTTACTGAGTTTTGATCAAATTTTCCCAGACCCCCCGAGCAGCTGCCACATCCTTCAGAACATGGGCTTCAAGATGAGTCCAGTACAAAGGAAGCCGGAGACTTTGGTCAAAGAAATCTGGAAAGTACTTTGCCACGAACTGAGCAGCACGCTGGAGAACAACACAAATAGAAAGCTGTATAAGCAGACCCTGAAATAAAAACTCTAGAAGAAAGGACCCACATGATGCAAATAGTTCTAAATTGTACCTGGCACACTCAAACAATAAGGGGTTGGAACAAATGCTGCAAAGAGGATCTCACATCCTCTGTCTCCTTTTCTTTCGGATATGAATGAAGGGAAGACCTATGCAAAAATATTTTTTGATGTTTACAAAGTACGACACTCTCACATGAAAAAACAACGGACTATGTTTGCAAGAGTAGAAGATATACTCACATCAAATGTTTCATGCAGAACTGCAAAGTCTAGTTTATTGTCAGCATCTAAACCTGCTGCCATGATTCGCCTTCGAAGTCCATGAGCTCTTGTAAGAAACACTTCCTCATACTGTAATTACAACACAGGAGATGTCACTTAATCCTCTCTAGCCTTGATCCAATACACAATCATCTGTGTCCAGAGAAGCTTTTAATTTTGTAAAAGCTGAAAAAGCATGAGTATGGTAAAATACTGACCTCATTTGGAGTCTGGAAACCACTTAACAATGCTTGCTCAAAAACCTGCAACAATGCCCCACCAGCTCAAAACCCAAAGAAGGCACAGTTATAGTGCAAATCTACAAAATGCATTATCCTGTGAGCCATACAGAGAGCACCAAAGAGGTGGTGATTTTACTTACTGCAGCAAGTTCAGTTTCTGGAGCAGAACCACGCTCTAAAGCCAGCATGTACTTTGTCCATAAGGTAGCAACCCAAGGACAGTTTCGCACTGCCCTTGCATACACCTTCCATATGACTGATGCCACCTGAACATATCAACATCACAAAATTTCACTGGATTCAAGAACATGACAATAAATTCAAGTACATGTTTCCAGATTTGTGCCCTCACGATCAACAAGATTTGATGCCATATGCGCCACATGCAAAGGGCCACGCCAGATAATAGTAAGATTGGTGGCAATCTAATTTGAGGATGTTGCACATGAAGAGCAAGCTACCTTTAGATTGACATCTAGGTACTCAGTATATTTGAGCCATATGTCCTGGGTGACAGGAAACTCTGAAACCGCACGCTCATAGAGTATTTGGACACGAGCTGGCTCCCCAGTTGCCTCCTCCAAAGCTATGTATCCCTGTGTCGAATTGAGAAGAACTCTTAGCCTTCTGTGCAGCAACAAACACTGAGATGGGTGTTCATTCCATTATCCAGCCAAGCTAAATCTAATCACAGAGGTAAAAGTAAAAAGGCTATCATAAAGGTCAAGAAGCACTTCTGGTAACAGTACTGATAATTTATTATTGTGAGATTAACAAACCAGATAGTGCTGAAGCAGATCACCCTGCGCAGATGTCTCACGAGCTATCTGAGCCTCATAAGGTTCACGTGCCCTGCACATCTGCACAGCTTTCTTGTAGGCCAATGCAACACCATTGGGGAGGCCTATCAAGTCATCACTGTCATCTCCCACCTGAACACCTTGCTGTTGCTCCCAGTCCTTGTACTCTTCAAGAAGCAGATCATGATTGGCTAAGGGTACAGTCAACTGACGACGAAATAAACTTCTCACAATTTCAACCTGCTTAGATTTTGCCTGCCAATTCAGCCAGGGAGGATGATCAGACTTTTAAGCTGATCTGTGAAGCAGGAGAGCAGGGTCAAAGCTTATGCATGATATGGCATGCATACAAGAGAATAAATGCATACCTCTTGACTTACTTCCACCATGCTGATCAACAAGGCTTGTTCAAATTCTCGATAAGCCTCCCAAACTTTCCCTCCTTCTGTGAAATGCAGGCCTGCAGCTGCCAGTGCACGCTCGCAAAGTGCCCTCATTTTCGTGATTCCAGGAGGAGTGCATTGAGCAACAGACAAGTCGTTCTCCTCAACAAATTCAAGATAGTCAACCCAGAGAGATGCAGACTACACAGCAGAAACCCAAAATACAAAACACAGGTAGCTGCTTAGAGAACAGTTCACAACCTCAACATCAACCTTTCAATTGAAGGCCTATCAAGGCTGACCTTCAGTTATCTACATCTTGAAGTCACCAAAACCAAAAGAGGGGTATACAGAAAGAGCGTGAAATCTTACCAGATACTCTCCTACACCCCGCTCATACAACACCTCCACAGACAAGAAATCTTCAGCACTGCCACGTGAAGGAATGGAGTCACAGTGTAACAGAAGAAGGCCAAGCAAAAACATACAAAGATAGGTAAACATCAAGATGAGTGTGCTTCAAGCTTAGAAGATAAAATTTTGTTAAAAAATGTGCCATACAATTGTGGCATATTTTTTTTACCAAGAGGCTAAACGAGCTTCATCTTGACACCATTCACGCCACATGCTAGAGGTCAGAGGAAACACTGCATTCATTGCCTCCCTGGCTGTCCTAATCTTCTCCAGCAATCCTGCCTTCCGAAGCACTGTCACATACTGCAACAAGATGTGAACCCATGAGATAAGAGTGACTGGAATTCCTGATAGACTCGTGCCCTCAGCAGATGCACAAAGAATACCAGGGCATAAAACAGGCAGAGATCATTGTAAGCTTGAATCAAATGTGTCAAATTTACAGAGACTAAGAGCCCACTTCTTCTTCTAAAACCCTAGCCACAAAGCAGACTCAATGTCCACATAAAATACTCACTCAAAGAGTGATGACCCTTCCCGAAAATTCCACAGCCAACACCTCCTTGCATGTTGATCTCGTGGAAATAGAAATGTCTACAGGTCTGTTCTGTGCATAAACAGCACTATGGCAAAGATAGTACTGAGGCGGAATTTTTACATAGTCCCAAACCCTAATTCTAACCCTAATCTTCACTCGAAAAGTTCAATCAACACCCTGAATTGAAGGCTTTATTTTTCTCTTCAAGGCTTTGAATATGTGCGCCACTGGCAATGGCGGGCGCAGTTGTTCTGCTTTCATCTTAAGGTATGTTAGGCTGTGAGAAAAGAAAGACTGGACCCCATCTTTAACCTTGGCTGAGACATGCTTTCTTGTTTGTCCTCTTGGCTTCTTCCATGCATTCAAACCGCATGTGAGATTGTTGACTAAAGGCACCCGACCAAGAGAAGGCTTTTACACAGAAGGTGCTGGCGGGGCATAGAGCATATGCAGTCATCCCAACGACAAGGAAAACAACATATGAGGGGTAGGTAGCGAGCGAGAAAGAGAATTGATCAAGGGGGGCGAAGAAAAAAACCACCTGGAAATGAGCCTCATAGCTATTGGGATTGCCAGCCACTGCAGCCTCCAACTGCTCCAGTTGCGCACTAACTTTCTCACCATCATCTTCATCTTCTGACCCGGAATCAGAAGCCTCGGAGCTGGGACCATCATCATCATCATCATCATCATCATTCTCTCTGTGTTGGCCCCCAGCAGCAGCGAAATCTTTCTCGTCGTCTGAAGACATGGTGGGTACGTTGCAGAGGAGGTATGCCTGCTGGCGTGCAAGCTCGCTCGCTTCGCTTTGTGGCGAGAAAGAAAGAGAATAGGAAAACGTACGAGAGGGGGGTACTGTGCCAGAATACCAAACGAATGGAAAGAAGTTAGGGTTAGGGTTTCCACTTTGTTCGCTAGGGTTTGCAAGCGCTGCTGATCAGGCAGATAGGAATAAACCAGTGGTGTTTGGATCTTGATTTCAAGAGGAATCTTCGGTTTCAGTCTTAACTCTTTGTTTTTTTTGGGGGGATGGAACCTCCGGTTCAATCTTGAGATGAGTTTTTTGGCTTTTAAAAACCTTTGGTTTCGATCATTTTCACAAAGAATTTAGAGCTGATTAGATTTAAGAAAAGGTCCAGTTCATCTCCATTACACATAATTAAACTTTTTAAAAAAAAACGTAATTAGTTCGTTCGACTAATACACACACTCCAATATAAAAGTTATGTAATATTAATTATGTAAAATTAATCAAGTGTAATAATTTGTCTAAAATGTAAAGTTAGGCTCTTTTTTTTTTTCAATATAATTATATTTATGTACTTAAAAAAGTTGAACCCTATAAAATGAGGTAGCACTTTGAATTCAAGTTCTAATTCAATTTAGAAAATATGTTGGTTCTTTAGTTAAGTTTCAATGGTGATTCTAAGGAAATTTGAAACCTTTAGCCTGAAGCTCCTAAAACCTAACTTAAACATGATAAAATTAAGGTTGATTACATAAAACATAATAAATGGCCAGAGGGTGGGTGGGCTTATTCTTGTTCATCGACTTATATTTGTGTCCTAGTAGAGGGACTCATATTGGGTATCTAGGAGTAAATTCATTGTTGCAAATTACACTCAACATAAAATTAATATATTAACGTATTAACTATTGAAAACATGCACATATGTGAACAATGATGAATAAAACTAAAAAAAATATTGAATATAAATAATGAGGAGCATCATTTCAATTTTTGACGGCCAGCAATACTCAGTCATTTGTGAATATTGTTTTAGCAAGCAATGAAAATAAATGTCACATTAATTTGTTCAATAAAACAGATGTTTTCATATTTTGAAATAGATTGAGACGTTTTATTGTGGTGTTTAGAAGAAACTTCATATGGTATCCAAAAAAAACTTATGTGTGAATGTTAAGCTGGCCATTTCAAATTTTGTATTTTTGCTTGAAAAAACTATTTGATTTTTGCATGAATGTAAAGCTAAAGTTTTTTGTCTTTTTGTCTATTGGTTTTAGCAATAGTTGTCGTTTAGGTTAGGCGTGCGTGGTCATGGAGGGACCTGAATGGAACATTCTGCTGTTTGTTGGCGAAGATGCTCAACCATCCTCATCAACACCCAATAGTCAATTTAGAAAGTTCATACTCTACCCATGATGGGTCAAAATTTTCACTCCGTCAACAACAATGGGCACAATCTGATGAAGATCTTTTTGAAGGAGAGGTGAGAAGAAGAATACAATCTTTTGTATCGAATATTGAGAATCATGGGATGATTCATACTCAATAGAGTATTCCAGGAATTCAAAGTCCTCACTTTCAGCAAACAAGGCGTCATTCGAATCTTCAAGATATTACCAATATTGAAATCCCCCATGTAGATCATACATCTGAATCTGGCAGGTTGTAGGAAAAGAACATGTAGTTGGATTGGTGCAGATTTACAGTAGGCTTTGGAGGCATGCGATGATGGTGTGCTTGTGACTGTTGCAAGTAGGCGATGGAACATTGCTCCGACATCTTTGCATGACCACTTGTTTGGGAAGACAAAGGGACGAAAGAAGGGACCACCTACGAATCTGCCCATAATAACTTGAACCATAATTTTGAGTTTCAATCTAAAAACAATGTGCATGACTTGCTTCATCCTTCACAACTTGATTTTGATTACACACATGATTTGTCATGAAAAAATCCCGTTGATGAATGTCAAATAAATAATGGGATTGCCATAGAAAATGAGATTGAAAACAATGAGGACCCTAAATTACATACGGTAGAAAAAAGGGATCTGGGTTTATTGAAAGAGGTGTTCATAGAGATTATTAGATTGATTGAAAAGGTTTTGGCTCCAAAAATTGCTACTAATATTTATGGAAGTTGTGAAAACAAGCATGGTGGCCAATTAGGGTGACCCAAAACAAGCAAATAAAGAGCTAGAAACATGTAACCTTTACTAGTTCAACTTATGGGGTCAACATTTTGAAACATTTTCATTAGCACCATCTAAGTTTCAAGGTCTTGAACCAAGAGTGAAAAATGCATATGAGAAGGTTCTATGGGTCATTTTCAACCTTTTTTTTGGAACACTAAAGCACATTATGTAAAATTGTTATTAAGACAAATAAGTATGCCTCAAAAATTATCCTAGGAATATCAAAAACGAGAGGGGAGGAAATATGGAAGCCTTTGTAATGAATAAATTGAGTGTTATTTGAATTTGTGTTTGTTGATGGGAATAATTAAATTCCTTAAGCATATGAATCAAGGGGTGAAGACATTGTAATTTCATTTCATCCATCATGGCTTATGATAGGTTCTTGGAGCTCAATATGTGTTCGCATATTACAAACCCAAGTTTTTGTGTGAGTGACTAGTCCCACCAAATTATGACAAAATTGGGAAAGTCAGATGGCTAATGGAAAAAATGAAGAAAAAACATAAAGCACTATACAATTTGGGAAAATTTGTAAATGAAATGATGTGTCACTACAAGGGCAAATATTGCACAATAGAACAATATTTTCCCAATATGCCAATATATTGGTTCTTGCAACTTTGTGTCAACCAATAAAACAAGGAGGCCAAGGAAATACCTAGCTTTTATGGTTTGGTTTGTTTGATTGTGGATCTATGCTATGGGTTCAAAATCTCTTACCATAGTTGGGTAAGAGTTTTAAAAAGTGCACTAAAGTAAGGACAAGGTACAAATAGTTGGCATTGTTCACATTAGAATTTTAGCCCAAGCCCCCCTAATGCAATATATGTGGTTTTTATTCATTCAACATCATTTTTCAATTTGTTGAATAATAAGAGGCCAATTGCTTAACATGATTTTTTTCCCTCAACCACCAAATTATATGGACATTCATTTGTTTGAAGTATTGGATATGATTCATTCTAGTCTTATGCATTAAAATTTAAGCATGAAATAACTAAGATATAAACCTTTTTTGTGAGGCTTGATTGCAAGGGATAAATGTTTCATCAATTTTTTTCCATGCCTTCAAAACTTTGCCATAGCTTTAAGCAAGACTTGCCCCACTTTAGATTGGTGTATTCCAAATGTCTAATATTGCTCATATGTTTATCAAATGGTATGAAAAGTTCATAATTTGTTCTTTACATTATGGTTTTCAAATCCAATGATGCTTTTACCCTATATTGCAATATGTGTTTAGATCCATGAAGAAATCTATTTGAAACTTTTTTGGTAGTGAAAATCATGTTCCAAAAACTTAACATTGTAAGGGTTAAATTGATTTAATAATCAATAAATGTGTTATTGAAATTTCTTTCAAATTGTGTGTATGTGGGCCATTGGAAATGATTTCAATGATTTTCATTTGTTGAAATGTAAACCAATGTGTGTTTCATGTGATAATGTTTTATCTTGATAAAATGCACAATCAAGTTTCATCCAACATTTTTTTGTTGTTGATGAAAGTGTCAACAAATGTGTGTTTTGGGAGATCAATATTGATTTCAATCATATGTGAAAATCAAATTTGATTTCATAATCTTCATTTGTTAACAAAATATCAACCAATATGTAGTTTAAGCAATTGAATTTCAATTTCAATCATGTATGGGCAATCAAATGTGGTTTGAAAATTTTCAATTGTTAATTAAAATGAATCAATGTGTGCTTTGTGTTCAAATTTGATCTTAATCGTTCATGGGCAATGAGATTTTATCCAAAGATTTTCATTTCTTAATGAAACTGTGAACCAATGTGTTGTAATTTCAACTATTTATGAAAAATTAGATTTGATCCAACAAATTTCACTAGTTGATGAAAGTGTGAACAATGTGTATTCTAAACAATTTAATGTCAATTATCTATGGATAATCAAATTTGATTGGAATGATGTTGAGTTTAATCATCAATCCACATTTTGTGCAATTATTTTAATAATATGATGAGATTTAGACCTATGTTTAAGCTTGTTTCAACACATCAATATACATCCATGCTCCCATCCATTATTATTAGTTAAACAAAAAATTGTAAATAAATCAAACAAAGGATAATTATTTTTGGTAGCCAATGATGTGAGCCAACAAGTGCCCAAGGGGCCAATTTTCTTTCTTTTGAGGAGGGTGGACATGGTAACAGTGAAAGATGTGGGTTTTTCCATATGGGGAGGTTTGGGAGGTTGGTGCGGGATATGAAAAATAGTTTGATTTCAATTAGTCAAAACAATTAATTGTAAACATGTTTAACATGTTTTGATCAAAAGCACTCATTGAATGTCTAAAAACACAAAGTTGCATGCCTTTCACTTTATCACATATCCTTGGTAGTAAGTTCTATTTGTATAACCTATATAAGTAACCCAAAGGAGGACATTACTACATATCTATTTTGGGACTTCATCTAAAGCTTAAATTAATTTTTTTAAATGATGGGTCAATCAAATATGCCCCTCACAAAAGAAAAAAGAAAAAAATTTGAAAATCCCCAAAACTGTTGAATGTGATTCATAATATAAATCCATAGTTCAATTCATTAAAATTTAAATAACTTGTAGATTTTTGGAAATTTCACAAATTTCCATTTCAAGTTTTTCATTAAGTGAAAATACCTATGGTAGTGTTAATCACATTCATGGGGGAGAAAATAATGTTGAAAGCAAGTGGTTTAGGCTATATTGTTGTCTTGAAACACTATCATGATCTTTTGTTTACAACAAAATTGTGTCTATGTTGCACAAATCTTGTTTCTAGCATTATGTATGACCATTGCTATTCTAGGTTAAAAACTAAGTTTTTTGATTGCATTATCTTATATTTAATCCCAATTTGGAATGTCCAAGGAGGGCTTGAGACTAGTCACATGTTTCACACTTTTTATGTTTTTCCTCTTGTTCCATTCAAAAATAAAAAATGAGTGCAAGTTGAAAAACACATGAAATTGAAAAGAGAAACATGGTTTGTATTGAATGAAGTTACTAACTTGTGGTTCATTGCTCACAACCATGCAATCACAATTGATTTGGGACTATGAGAATCATTAATCAATGTTCTTGTAATGTTCACAGATATTCGTTTCATTATTTGGTGCTACATGTAAAGGCTACCTTTAAAGTTGCAAATTACTCTAAATTGGCCTCTATTTATGCCAAGGATTAACTACACATTCAACTTTTTGGATTAGTTGGAATTGCAATAGATAATTGTGTGTTGTATCCATAAAGGATTGCTAGATTTTAATGCTGATTTTTTTTGCATAATGTATCCATGTTTTTCAAACAACACAAGTGGTGACATATGAAAAGGTTGTTTTGAAGTTTGTTGCAATTGGAAAATCAATTAAAATTTTTCATTTCATCCAATGTGTGTTCAATTTGTTCATGTTCTCTTCATCCAACCTAACTTTTTTTGTTTATTTGTAGTTCAAAGTCTATTGGTGTTAACTAGGATGCACAATGGACATATATTTTCAAGAATATTGGTTTTTATGGGCAAAAAGTTGTATCACTTTCAAATCACAACAGTCTCAACCTAGGTTGGCAATGTTAAACTTGGACAATGAAAGGTTAAAATTTCTTTTCTCTTTATTTGTGATTTTGCTGAATGTTTCAGCAAAACTTAAAGCCAAGGTTCAAGTTTCTATGTGGCTTCAAAGTCCCCCTCATCAACATGTGGGTGTGTTATGATAGATCAATTAGCTACTCTTGGTTATTAACAAAATGGACGAGGGAGGAGAAAAATAGGAGAACTCCATAATTTCAAATTAGGATCAAAGCATTGTGTAAGTGTTGCAAACCTTTTTGAGTGAATGTGAGGATGTGCTAGATGAAACTACCATTGTCAAATTGTTGGGCAAGTTTAATTGCTTCCATTTGTGATCTATAACCATAAATACTTTTAAATTATCAACACTTGAACTTAGAAAAAGATGAAAGTATACAAATGTCTACTAACATGTGTAACCTATGGTTTTTGCATCAATCTTTTAAACTTCACAAGCTCATAAATCCATTTATCCACTAATCAATTGTGTCACATGGAAACTATGTTTGGTGCATATAGAAATGTGAATGGGTCATTGCACTATTAAAAGCACATAACTCTTAGAAGATGTAATTAAATTCAACCTATAAGTTCACTAATTTTTGTCTTGAAAATCAACAAAACAATAATTTGATGTATGCTAACTCCCTTGCACATTTGTAATATTTGCATGGTTAATTTGTTAGAGGATAGAGAAATATATTATTTTTCCTAACAAAAGGCCTTTTTGTCACTAACATGAAAAAGTTTATATGGAAGAGTGGAAAAACTAGTGTTTTTTGTGGGCTTGAAGGAATAATGTGAAATTCACACATTCATTGTTACATTTAGGTCAATTGGTTAGACTTGCTTGATGCATTATCATTTTCTCTTTTTGTAAAAGGAATTTTTGTTTGTTGTTGAAGTTAAATATTCTTATTGATTTCATTTCATTGGTGTGATGATTTTTTCATCAACTTGCATGGTTTATAGTGGAAAAGGAATTGTGAGATAATTGTTTTTGAAATCCTTAGGACCATGAAGCTACAATGAGTGAAAGCACATAATGGTGACCTCCTTTGGGATGTCACATTATATTACTTTCCAAGGATGTGCATGTTTGAGTGTATCCCATTCTAAACTTTTGAAAGAATTTCACAAAAATATTTTTTCATATTCTGTTAGAATAGAAACTAGACAATGTATTAGAAAGAAGCTATTTCATTTCATTTTATGAAGTGGGAGATTGGAGTATATTTGTGAAAACAAATGTAGTGTACATGTGTATTCAAAAACACACAAATATACTTCAAAAAAATTTAAATGATTTTTAATTTTTAATGAAAGTTGAAAGTATATTGAACCATATATCATTTCATATAGTTTGAACCATGTTTGGATACAATGTTACTAATTTCAAAAATTTCATTTCAAAAAATAAATTTTTAGCAAAGATGTGATAAATGTGTGACAAATTGAAATTTTGATAAGTGATCACATTCACATGGAGGATGACAAGCATAACTAGATGGGCCATATTTTAAATTCCATTAAAACTGATTATTTAAATGATTAATGAAACTTTAAAATTAGTGTAGTCAAATGAAACAATGGCCTTATTATACCAATGTAACGTGGATCCTTCAATATAGATAATTAAATTTATTATTATTTGTTGATGACAATATTTTTGTAGAAATAATAACTATAAGGCCAAAAAACCATAATTGATACCTAAATTTAAATGTGCCATACTTTTAGAACAATTATATTGTATATATTATAATACTAAATTCAAAAGTGCCCAAAAGAGGGTCACCGTAGTGTGTTTTCACCCCAACAAAAGGATGCAAAGAAGGTTTTGGAAAATTTTCAAAAACCAAACATATCTCCAAAACTTTAAATGTTGTAATTTGGTTGGTTTTTTCCATTTGTTAATTGAAAAATGCCCTTTTACTTTGTTATTTAAAGGTGGATGGTTGGAGGAGATTTTGCTTGTAATAAATTTATTACAAGCAAAATTAAGATTGTGTCTAGAAATTTTGTAATCAATATTAAGTTTGTTCAAGACTCTAGTACAAGCATAAATAACTTGATAACATGAAATTATTTGTAATGTGGAAGATGAGTAAAGTTTAAACCATGGAAGAGATCATGCCAGTTGTTTTTAATTTTCCAAAATTTAGTCCTATTCATTGTAATCTCTTGATGCCCATTATCATTTGTTAGGTTTGTTGAAGAGTCTACTACAAGTAGGAGTAGCTTGACAACATGAATTTAATTTGCAACGTGGGTAAGCAAACAAAAAAAATGCAATTATTTCAAAATTTTTATGTTAAACATGGCAGGGGACACTTGGATGGCCCAAATTACTTTTGTGATCCCAAGGGTGCATTGTAACTCTACTTGGAAGATAAGCAAATGTGTGCTTATGTGTACACACATGGCATGATGCATATGCAAAAGGAGGCCATTATTTTAACGCTTCAAATAATACACTAAAACTTCATTTGAATTTGTCATTCTGATTAACTTTTTGTTCATGATTTAAAGTATCTTAATGATCATAATGTGTGCCATGTAATTTGTGCATAAATGGACCAAATTGTTGAATCCTAGAGTACCAACATTTTTGCATATTGACATAAATATGTAGCTTATGGATCCAAAGATTACAAAGATGGAGCTCCCTTCTATATGTTTTCCCATGTGAACATGCATTCCATGTGGATTACCTTACCAACCATGTCATCAAATATATAGATAAAAATGAAGTATTTATTTCCTCTTAGTCCATTTGCCTGACATTTCTTTTTGGCTATTATCATTTTTGATGCTACAACAAAAAGAAAGGTTTTGCTACTTAAGGTGTAAAACATTTTAATTTGGTTTATTACAAAGATAATGGGTCCATTTTCTAACTAAAGGTGAAAGGTGGAATGTATGGTATGATTGTCCAGAGATATTGTATATGAGGATTATTTATCAACAAATACCACTAAGACTTCAGTAGAGATTATACCAACTAATGGGTGCCTTTTTCACATATATCTAATATGATTTGAAATATAAAAATACATTTTATTCTTTTTCAATTTGGGCCTATTTTGGGTTTACAAGATCTTCAAAACCTTTTTCATGAACCTTTAAACCATAATCATTCTTAGATGGAACCCCTTTTATTTAAGTAAATAAATTATTTTCTATTTTTTCTTTTATTCATTCGTTACAATACAATAATTATTCAACCACAACATCTTTCTTTGAATTTATATTGCAATTAGGACATCATATTACATTTGTTATTAGGATGATTTTGAAACGAAGTCCATTCCAAATTTTTCTTTAAAAAATGGAACATATTGTTTATTAAATTGAGTTGATTGAACTAAGTACACAATTAAGGCATATTATTTCCTAATTGAAAGCAAAGAAATTATAGCTGAATTGTGATTTTTTGTTTTATGCAATTCTAGGCGTAATTAGATGATGCAGTTGTAGGTAAGTGTTTATAAACCACAAGGAAATATAGGACCAAAACTATGTATGTTTATTATATAGCTATGAAAATCTATATTTTTATTTACACAAATATTCCTTCACCTTTCTATTTTCTATGTGTAACTATTATGCCACACCATTCTCCTACCATAGATTTCACATAATCATAAATTATGCCAAAACTTTTAAAAACTAAAATTATAATTCCCTTCACAAATCTATTGCATGAAACTTTGCACTCATACAACTTGTTCTTCTTAAATGAAGGTGTTTCCAAAGGCCTTAAACATTCACTTATATATTAATAAAAAGGACTAAACTAAAAATTTCTTAAAGTCTTACACATCACATGATTCACCATGTGATTCAACATGCACATTAATTTGTGCAATTTTTTTTTTTTTTTGAATCACCATGTTTGAATCACGCACATTAATTTGTGCAATTTTTTTTTTGTGAATCATCATGTTTGAGTCATGCACATTAATTTGTCTAGAGAATTTTTTTTGTGAATCACCATGTTTGAGTCACGCACATTAATTTGTATAAAGATTTTTTTTGTGAACCATCATGTTTAAGTCATGCACATTAATGTGAGTAAAAACTTTTCACATGAATTATCATGTGTGAATCATGCATATTAACTGAAACTATAACTACTTTGGTGATGACTCACCAAACCATTATTAAATTATAAAACTGAACAATCAAATAAATTACCAAATTTAACCCCTAAGTAACAAACTAAATTAATTACCAAACTTAAACCCTAAATAATTACATAAGTAACAAACTATTTACATCAAGTTACATGCCCATTTTGTGGGGGAATTGATGATAATGGAAATTACACGAACATTTATTGGATATGAGGATTTTGACTTGGTCATATTAATAATCTTCGAACATTTGTATATGTTCTTAAATATGGCTTTTAAAGGTGATTCATGGATTAATTGTTGTGATTGACAATATCAATTTTATAAATATTACATTGTCTTTCCAGAAACTATCTCTAGTGAAATGCTAGCTATTGTTGTTTGTTGTACCATTATAAAAGATAAGACAATCTAACTTTGTCATATTAACATCATGGGCAATTATAACATGATGAACAATGCTTGTATTTGTTCGACCTTGCATTGCATCTAGTAGCCCCATAAATTACAACATGAAATTTTTTGTAACAACATGAAAATAAAACTCTTTGCAAGTTCTCACCACAAGGTTGTGAACATGGATTCCTAGCATAGCCAATTTGATTTTTAATTTTTTTGGGCATGGTCAATTTCATTCACCAACCCAAGAAGAAATATACCACCTTGACATCCCACCACAAGACATGGTAGCCCATTAAACCTGATCCTCATCATGTCTTGGGGAAAGCAACAAGAGCCTTCTATGGAAGTTTTGGTAGAAAATAAAAAATAATTTTATCCATAAGTTCTACTAAATTTTACCCAAAAAAAAAGGGAATGTAAAATTGCAGGTTTTTTAAAATACATATCCCACCCAACAATAGTTTGTACTAATGTTGAGACGACATTTGGTTTGTAGGGTTAAAACCAGGGTTAAGTCCAAGTTCTTGTAACCTAGGTTCAAGTTGAGACCCTTTCATTGGAACAAACACTAGAACTAGATCATGAAACTAGTTTATTAGTAAATCTGGAACTGAAGCTGAATTGTGAAAAAAACTTTTTTGAACACAAGATCAAGATCTTTAGGTTAAAAAGTTGATTTTAAAAAAACACCCTTATAAGTAGGTTAAATTTTATAGTTAAAATTTAATTTTACTTGGTTACTGAACTTTGTACCTATATGATCCCTGTTTTAATTTGTTACAAAACTTTGTATTTGCAAAAAATTAGCATTACGGAATGTGTGCATGAAATTAAGCCCAAAGGTTCTTGAATTTGAAAAACTATGCTAAAATTGAAATTAAAGAGTTTAAAATTTGAAAAAACCAGGCTCAAACCTTCACCCAAAGAATCGATTTTTCATTTTCAAAACGGGGATTTGATGTTCTCTTAAAAGATAAGGAACACATAACCCTGGTTTGTACAACAATTTGACACAAAGTGGCATATATGATCAAATGTAGAATAAATAATGATGCCAAAGTTTTGAACACAAGGTTCCATAATTTAAGGTTGTTGGTTTATGTGTGTTTCCATTAGTTCCACAACCAATGCACCATGTGGGCAGCTCTTAGTGCTTAATACAAATTATGTTTTGGACAACATCATTCAATCATTTCACTAACTCCATTTACAAGCCATAACAATTGTATTCCATAATGGCCGTCGGGAGAACTTATTTAGCTGAATGGTTGGTGGGCACATGCTGTGAAATCCAATTTCCATTCAAAATTGATTTTATAATTTTTATTGAATTTCTAATGAGAAAATTAATTCGAAATTCAATAACTCTAACCCTATAGGTTAGGAAACTACCCTAGTACCCCCATGTTCATTGAGGACTTTCCAATTGTACCAAGGGCAAATCCTCAATTTCCCTTAAGTTTTAATTTTTGATTGTGATTGAATTTTCAGTGATGAAGATACTCAAAATTCAATCATCCTTACATTGCAAGTTTAAATATTACAAAATTACCTTGGTGTACCCCTATTCATTGAAGGCTTTTCAGCAAGACTAAAAACATGGCTAGAGGCTCTGGTTTGGGATATTTCAACATGACAAAACAAACAAACAAACAAACAAACAAACAACCTTCTATAATAGCAAGATTATAGAAACTTATTATATATATATTATGATGATCGCAATAAAATTTGGAGAACATTTGATCATGATATATAGAATAAGGTTACCCAAAGAAATAACCTTTTATCAATTTCTGATAGCCGTAATCGTTTTGTTGCTCTTTAAAGCTAGATTTCACATTGCAAATTGACACATTGGAACATCTCCTTTTATGGTTATGGGCTATCATGTCTCTAAACTTAGAGGATGTAAAACAAAAAAAAAAACTTAATCCTTTGATTTTTAAAAATGGTTTTGGTACAACATATTTGCACAAGATACAATCATTGACAAAAGTCAGTGTATAGGTTAAATCTTGCTATGGATGGGCTAGATTGCTTGATTAATCCTCACAACCCAGTCTCCCATTGTTGTGTTGATTGGCCATATTATTTAGTGGTCCACTTATTTTGCTATATTAGTGATCTTTCCATTCCATTTTGATTTTCAATTCTTTGACCTTTAGGGTTTAATAGATCACTTGTGCCATTCAATTTGAACATCACATACACCTTGGCACGAGTAGGAATATTTGGCAAGAATTTCTAACCTGTTTTACTTGCAAAAACTATCAAGTCATCATTAAGGGCATAATGGAGTATTAATTTAGAAGGAACCATCTTAATTAGATTCTTTTAAGTTCATATTACCAAACGATTGTTTTACTTTATGTTCAAATCTCATCATCAACCTCATTATTGTTTTCATTTTAGTTGAGACCCTTTTACCTACAAAGACATTCAATTCATTTTGCAACCTTCATAGCCTAGTGGCAATTTCAACACACCCTTGTATTAGATTTGACTTCAAGCCAAACCATTCATTGGCTAAATGAATGAAAGCCATCTAGATGGGTAGAAATTAAAAAAATTATTATCCTGCCCAGTTTTGTTTCTGGGCAAGAAGAAAATGTCCAGATGCTTTAGGAGTGCCAATAAGATATGGGAAAACATTTTTTTTTGTTTTTTTTCTTTTCCCCAACTATAGCCCCTGAATTAAATGACCTTGTGCTTTGCACCCCCCAAAGAAGCTGGTGTTGTTCTGAAGAGGGCCTTTAGGAGGAAGGAAAAGACACTTCCAAAGTTCATACCTTTTCCTCCCTCTTGCTCTCTCTTCTACTCTCTTGTGCCCTTTATTTTCACATGGGTTTGCTTCAACTTCCATGACTGAATTTTCCCATACAACATTTTGATTCCAAAATTGTGCCCATAAAATCCGTGTGTTAGATATAAAGGGTTTCACTCTTTGGTCTGATTAGAACTTGCCTAGATACAATGAGCACAAAGAAGCAAACACACACATTAATAAGCATTAAAATTTATGCTTTTGTTTAGGGCATTATTTCCTCTGCCCCATTCTGCACATGAAAGAGAGTGACATTGCTTTGGTTTGGTTTTGTTTTGTTTTTTTTTTTTGGTTTTTGCATCAATCACAGAAGTGAGGAGTTGAGTTAATTTTGCAATCTAGAGGATTTTGAGACAAGATGGTTACATTCAGATTTTATTTGCAGTCATTTTTCAAAGGATCAAATGGAGAAAATGATTTTGTTTTTCGGCTCTGACTTGTAATGGTTTCACACAATTTTTTGAGATGCATATACACAAGTTTCTTGTGACAACATTATGAGCTCAATGGCCAAAATAAATTGGGGTGTGGTATTGGGTTTATTGGTATGCTATCTAATTGCATTCTCGCTTGCTATTGCGGCTGAACAACATCGATCAAAGGTTCAAAACTCCAACACAAACCTTTCATGTCGTTTGATGAAAGAAGATGCATTTTTTAAGTATCCAGATCTATTCTTTCCAATACTATAATGGAATCCATAATAGCAACATCGATATTGTTGTTTGTTTGTTTGATTTTTGGGGATATTATTGCACACTGGAATATTGCATTTGTATAATGATTTGATTTCTTTCTACCTGTGAAATTAAGTTGTTCTTTAGAGGTTGTTTGAAGCACTCCTGGGGGTGAAAAACCAAATGGGATATATATCATAGTACCTCAGCCAGTTTGACACTAATTATAATATTTTCAGAAATGTTGAAATTTTCCAAAAGAAAATTGATTTTCAGTAATATTTTTTTCTGAAGGAAAGTAAAGAATCTGAGAGAATTTTTGAAAATATATTTCAATTGTTGAAATGGAATCCTCAAAATTAATTAATTATTCGACAAACATGTGTTGAAGTGGTCAAGGTAACGGGGTATTGCATTGTATGCAAAGACATTGATTTTAATGGAAACAAGAAGAAATGTATGTTTGCATAGTACAATGCTCAATCAACAAATAAGGCATTGTATGCAAATATTCATTGTAATCCAAGTGTCATTTCACCTTAGGGGTCACTGCCTTTTATTGACAGTACACCCAAAGAAACTCTCTGCAATATATTCACTGGAAATGGACATTTTACAAAGTGATTGACATTCATGCATTTGTCCAAATTTTTTAGACCTAACCTCACTTTCATAAATTGAAGGCTGTTGAAATTGTTTGTTATGGAACTTGTTCAAAACACCCACTAGCCCTTATAACACAAACATATGATAAAAAATCTTCAAAGTGTAAGTCTCCCACCTAAGTTGTGCATACCAATGTAACCCATTTACTATGCAAAGAATACCACGAAAAATTGATAAACTTAATGGAGTGGTGAAGAAAGAACACCACACAACAACCCCCCCAAAGAAACTTATGGAAGAGTAATATGGTCATAGGCAATCAAGGCACATTATGTGAAACTTAGGAATAATTTGGTTACTACCATAACAAAAACACTTTTTTTTCGGGTGAAAATACTAGGCGGTGGTAACATACGTGAGTCTAAGTTCAAATTCGACAAGTGAGAATGAAACAACATTGAATGGTACATCCGATGGGAACGTGACAAATTACAATGGCTACTACTATTGCAAGTATGACTCGGATAAGTCCTCAACATATGGAGTGGTCGGGTTTGTCTTTCTATGCATCACTCAGGTGGTGATCATGGGATGTACCAAATGTTTATGCTTTGATGGTGAGCATAAACCCGGCGGCATGCGAGCATGTGCTGTAGTCTCCTTTGGCCTACTATGGTATTTATTTATACACCAACCCTTCTCTTCCCAATAAGAAAATAAACTTGTTACCCAATATGAACAAGTTATGATCATATTTGCATCACTCACACCAAAGAAGTTTTTAATATATAAATACAAGTTTGTGACTCTCTCTCTCATAAACAAACTCTAACATTTGATACAATATTAGTCTGAATAAGAATTACTTGATTCATCATGTATTCTCAAACTTCATTTAGTAATAGTGTGGTACCAAGTTACAACTCTATTTTCCACACATGTCATTGTATATTTATGCATGTGTAGTTGTAATCAAGGGTCTTTTCTATTTTTTTCAATTAAAATGTTTTTTCCAATTTTTTTTTTTTTTCAAATTTCAATCAAAGAGCATTGGCAAATTTTGCATGTTTTTTGGTTAAAAAAATGACAATTTTTTTTGGCAAAAAAACACTGGAACTCGTAACTTGAATAATGTGGTTGGCTTGAGGGTGGTGTTGTTGGTCCCAGGCTATGCTTTGCAATAGCAGAAATTTGTTTTCTGGCAGGAGCGAATGAGAACTCACTTCGGTCAAGCACACGCGAGTTTGTGACCGGGCAACAAGAGATTGATAAGTATTTGACATGTGAGATGATGCACAAGGGCATATTCGGTGCAGCTGGTGCTTTCACTTTCTTCTCGGGAGTGACTGGAGTGTGCTACTATGTTTGCTTAGTGCTTAGCCGCAACGTAATCGCTCCAAATTGGCAAGGTCGAGGAGGCGACACTCCATCAAACCTTCCAAACTCTTCAACATCATCATCTGGTGCTGCTGCAATTCGTCCCAATATTCCAAATCCGTATGCACTAAGCAATGACGACTTGCCGACCGGAAGGCCATCGCAAATGACCTCAACAAATGACGTTTTTGGTGCCAATAGGTCAATTGCGAATATGAATCGACCTCTTCCAGGCCAAATGAATCGGCCCCCAACAAATCAGCCTAGTCCATATTCTCTTGGTTGATGACAAAGCTACTAGGGTTCTTCAAGAGCAAGAAAAGTTTATAAATGTTGTTAAGGGGCCCCTAAAAACAACGGGCGGGCCACAAATTTTAGGGCAGGTCAAATTTTCAAGTTAGAGTATGGCCAGTTTGTAGAGAGTTGGTTCCCTGGAAATAACTACATGTGCAAATGTGGTTCATCAGGATGGGGAAGTTGGGAGGGGTTGGGGATCTTATGTTGTGGGATGGTTATATATATACACCTTTATCTTGTATGGTGCCTCTAATTACCATTTACCTTCTCACAAATCCATTCCCATTTGCAAATCAAGACAAATTAGAACTTCTTGCATAATTATTATAACACTTTGTGGATATGAAGAAACTTCTAGAAATGGGCCATCCATTAACATCTTGCTATGGTCTCCTCCACTTGTACACAACACTAGAAATGATCCTTGGTTGAAAATAAGTCGGGTAGTAAAATTTGTGGTGCAATTTAGTCACAAACTTGACAATGAAAAACTACTAATCATGAATTCACTACGAATTCATAAGACCGTTTAACTCTGCCAAAGTTGTTGACACAATATTGGATTGTTGTAGTGAAGCTTTGGGATGGATATGAGAAAAGAGTTTCACATTTTGGCCCTTGTAATTTGGCTAATTGTAATTTGCATTGAACATCTTCAACCCAAGGAGCCTCTTCCCAAGTCTTCTTTCTCTATGGTCTTAAAACATGTTTAGAATGCAGTTTTGTACACAATTTTCTTAGCCCCAAAATGTGAATGTTCATGTGCAAATATACCTCACATAGACTCTAGATTTCTTACACCTAGGATGTCATTGTGGGCCTACTGCTTGTCTCAATACCCCATGCAAAATAATTGGGGATTGTCTCACAAATTGAATTTAGTCCAATTTAAATCTAGGGAATTTGTGCTGTTGTTTGTGGGAAGGAAAGGAAGAGTGAGAAGGAATAAAGGCAATTTTATTTTGTATGTATTCCTTTTACAAGTTTGAAAAAAAAACCTCAAAATGTTCACAATGAAATATAGTGAATGCTTCAAAGTTTGTGGATGACATTGATCGTGAACATACTATCATCTGTCCATAAATGAATGCAATGACACCATACCATTGAAATTAATTTTTGGGATGCAATCCTCAATACACATGAATTGAGCTACTTGAATAGGATTTTATGTTGGTGCATGACCTTTATCACACACATAATTTTCCATATGGATTAAATTGATGATCGATGAAACTTTGTTCATGGATCAAATATGGCTAAATTTGGAAGAATAAGTAAATGCTCCCCATCTCACCCTTTCAAACAAAAAGAAGGTTAGATATTCAAACGAAAAATAATGTTCATCCATTTACAAAGGAAAGAGAGGTTTGAAGGGAAATAAAATGAAAAATTCACATATTGAAGGATAGGGATGTTGAAGAGAGAAATAATAATAATCATAATCATCTCCACTAATTTTTAAAGAAAGAGAAGTTGGAAGCAAAAAAAAGGGGAAAAATGCATCCATTCTAAATGATAATTAAGACATTGGAGGAGAATAATTAACTACTCACCCCATTCCAAAAAGAAGGAGGAAGGTTTGTAAATAAGTTTGTAAGAGGGTATAATAAGCTTATAAGTAGATACTAAGTCCAACACTTGAATGGTTTAATGATTTGAACTTGGAAATCATGCTTAGAATCATCTTTGAAACGTGCTTTTAAATGCCACTTTTATATCCAAACCAAACAAATTTCACGTTTTAGTTCCAATGTTGACTTTAATTTGACACTCATTAAATTCACTTAGAATTTGAAAATGTTGTGTCATTCTAAACAAAATTGGTCAAGTTGATGGGACAAGAAGTATGTGTGTTCATTGCAAAAAATGGAAATGACT
>Ga0116227_10000634_pt1 | contig 70715 bp, 69 predicted proteins | sample S1TSphgellanicum_FD_89693 | JGI IMG/M metagenome (GOLD analysis project Ga0116227, IMG submission 89693) | Host-associated microbial communities from peat moss isolated from Minnesota, USA - S1T2_Fb - Sphagnum magellanicum MG | ecosystem: Host-associated > Plants > Peat moss > Unclassified... | reverse complement strand
TAGAAATTGTAGCAGATGAAAAATAAATATTTGAGGTTCCTGAAGTTGGACCTGAATTAGGAGTTCCATCTATTTTTTGACCTAGTGTAAATGGAAAATTATTAACAATTGATGGATGTGTAAATACAAACCATCCCTTATCTAGGGCAACAAATCCAACAGGTATATCATAATTGTATCCTTGATTTGTTTGTGTAGGATAATTTTGAGATATTGAGACTGCTTTATTTACACCACTCCAAGGTCTTTTATCTGTATTTACATCAGTTGATTGAATTTCTAAATAAGAAACTGCAGCAGGGCGATTAACAAATGAAGAAGAAGGATTCCAAGTAGTATTACCTGATTTACTAATTATGGTTCCATTTGTAGTTCCTGTATATGGTAAATTAATTTCATCACAAAATAAAAAAGCTACATTAGTTCCAAGTAATTCACTAGCTTCAATTTTTTCTAAAACAGTATAAGTAGAAGAAACAACAGTTTTTGCAGATATATTTAAACCAAATGTTTGTGGAACTTTTAAAGTAACTGATCTTCCATCAATAAATTCATTATAAAATCCATTAGGTATAGGAGAAATTATTATTTTATCAACATTTAATTGTTGCAATTCTGGTTTAACTAATGATAAAGTAGAACCAGTTGAAAAAGCTGATGAAATATATGGTAAATTAAATGATGCAAAATAATTAGCTTCTACACTTGACAAATTATTTCTATCACATAAGGTATATGTTAATCCACTACCATTTAGTGTAACATTGGTTCTGATTTCCTGTCTTGTTGATACTGGACTTTCTATAGGTTTAAAATATTGATTCATATTAAGTTTTAATTAGCTTGATAATTGTATGCATCTACTGTTACATCATTAGAAATATATTGAAAATTATCTTCAAAACTTTGAGGAATAACCCCTTCAAATATAATTATATTATTTATACTTAAATTTAATGCTGCTTTTAAACAGCTGTCTTCACTAGTTCCAGCTACATCAGGCATTTGTCCTGTAGAAAAATTAGTAGATGTTCTATAATTTCTATCATTATCAAACAAAGCAAATTGTGTTATTTCAAAATTATCAGTTCCATTAGAATCAAATCTAATAGGATTACCATTATTGTCTTTTCCAAAAAGATATCTTCTACCTGTTTCTGTTAAAAACGCTGATGAAGTTATAGTTGTTGCTGAAGGTACTTTTCCCATTTTTTTTATTTTTTAAAAATCATATTCTAATTTAAATGATAAAAATCTACTATTAGATTTTCTGATTGGATATGTTGGTTTACCAACACCAACCAATTGATTTGCCGTATTAAATATTCCTATTTCTGTTATATAAACATTATCATTAAAATTTGGATCAAAAGTAGGATTAACAGTAGTGTTGAATGAACTACCATCAGCTATTACCACAATAGAACTTTTAAATGAATATGCAAGAATATTTGTATTTACAATACCAAAGAAAAATGATTCATTTCCAAAAGTTAACCCTGTATTATACAAATAATCAGCGTTATTTGTAAATACATTATCTAAATTATAGGTAGTTCCACTATTATAATCAGCTTCAGATATAACAAATTGATAGCCTTGTAACTTTAAAGGATCAATAGTTAAATCATTAGTATCTCCTGTATAAATACCATTACCTATACCATTGGATATCAATTTCCATCCATCAGATGGAATAGTATTATAATTATATAAATCTGTATCATTTACTACATTTACCAAAATTTGTATTTTGTTAGCATTCCATCCTGTACCTGAATATGTTGAACTTGATTCCATATTCAAAGATGAACGTAAATATGGAAATGAATTGCTTGGAAAAGAAGCGTTTATATAAGTCTTATTTCCATTAGAATCAAATTCACCTTTTATTTTTTGTACATATCCACAGTGAAGACTTTGTGGGTATCCAAATGTTATACCAGAATTATAAACAGAATTGCTATTAACAATATATGAAACATAATAAGTTTTTCCACTTTCACATAAACCTAAAGCTTGTGAATTTGATAATGGATACTTTGGAGCTGTTCCTAACGAAACAGATAATGGTGGTAATGTATAATTTCTATTAGATTTATAGGTCATAGCATATAATAACTCTTGATCTGTTATTACAGCTATCTTTAATTTATGATAAACACGTCCTACAATAGTGTTATTAATTGAAGAACCGTCTCTTAATAATCTATATGTAGTATTTGCAGAAATATCAAATGTAGTATCTCCTGCAATATCATATAAATCTATACCATATGACATGCCTTCACCATTATTTGCAGGGGTTTTATGCCACATAATATTTGGTATAGTTAAATGAAAAGAACCTTCAACTAATTGTTCAGCATAAGTATTACCTGTATATAAATTCGTAAAGTGAACAATTCCAATATCTCTTGTTTCAGATGAAAAATTCAAATATGCTCTAGTACCATTATATTCTATAGAACCATAACTTGTATAACCACTTAATGTAGAATATGTTCCTGGAACAGAATTTGTTCTAACTATATTCATATTCCAAACAGAAACAGGTACTGTATAAGCTGTACTATAATATGTTTCTATCCCATTAAATGGATATACATAGGCATTAATTTTTTGATTAGATGCAGTGGTGCCAAAGTTAGGTGTTGGTCTATCTAAATATAATGTATTTGTAGATGCTGATATTATTCTATACCATAATCCAACTGTAGGGTTACCAGAATACAAAATAGTACTAGAATCATATGTTTTACCAGAATTTTGAATAGGTTCCCAAGGAATATATATTAATTGACCTACATTTGGTGAATAAGGTAATTCTGAACCAGAATCATAAGCTATAGTATTTAATCCTTGTGGCAATCCATTACCAGAATATGTAAATGTTAATTTTGTATAATATTTAGATTGTTCTATTCCAAAAGCATTTGTAGAGCCTGTAAAAAATCCAGTAGAATCAGTTACACCTGAAATAAGCTGTTTTATTGAAGTCACTCTAGATGGTCCTAGAGGAATAAAATTACTATCATCTAAATTTGTAAATGTAGGTTCATCGTCTTTTGGAGCTAAAATTCTATTATTTAGAATAGAATATGTATTTGTATGGTCAATACCATAGTCTATTTCTCTATCTGAAAGAGCAGCTTTATCAAAAGTTAATCTACCCAAAGATAATAAACGTCTTCCTGTATCAGTAAGTTTTATATTAATAAATGTGGTTGGTTCATTTGGAAGAAATCCACTCATGTTAAATTCTATTTAAATAAAATATAATTATTAAAATGTCAAAAATAAATATAGTTAAAAAAATTTTCTTTAAAATAGCTATATTATTTATTATGTTTACCATATAATAATAAAAAATGATTTCTTTTTATTAATATTTATAAAAAAATAAAAAAAAATTGGATATTTTAACTATAAATACAGGACAAACTTTATCTGTTTTTGCATCACCTGGACAAGATTCAAGAATTCCAACAACTAAATCTGAATCAATATTTACTTTTGGTTCATTTAGAATGGAAAGAAATTTTAATGATAATGTATTAACAGGAGATTCAAGATCAATAAATTTTAATAATTTTTCTACATTAGAAACATTAGATTATACACAAACATATGATCAAAAAAAATCTTTTTCTGTATCCAATAATGAACTTAATTTAAAAGAAAATGAACCAAATAGTTATGCTTATTTTGGTTCATTTTATTCTACAGTTGCATTAGCAATTAATAATATTTTAGAAAATTTCCCATATGCTTTATTAGGTAATCAAATAATAGATTATAGTAATTATACTACAGGTATAACGATTTTTAGCTCATTTAAAATACCATATAGCTCAATTACTAATCAAGGAGATATAATTATTAATACAGGTTCTACACAAGAAATATCTTTAGTTAATAATATAAATAATTTCTCTATTCAATTAAGTGGTTCTAATATCATATATGATATAGTGGATTATAAATATATTGCACCTACTGGAAATACTCCACATTTACAATTTAATATAAAAGGAGATTTATTTAGTGGCTCAACAGCAACAACATTTTCAGCTCCCATTTATATAAGACCATCTGAAGTTATATATAATACATATTTACATAATTTAAGTAGATTAGAATCTCAAATATTATTAGATGGCGATTTTTCAATTCCTAATGCAACAATACCTGATCAATATGATATAATAAATTTCAAATGGCCAAAAATAATTGATGGGTTTAATCCAGATACATATGGATTTTCATTCGAAGAATATCAAACTAGATTTTTTTATGCATGCGATTTAGTAGACAATGATAAAACAAATATCATGTTTAGAACATTTTTTCCAGAAAATTTTATTGAATTAGATGATGAGTTTAATGACATTAAATCATTAGCAGAAGTATACACAAAAGAATTTGATCAAATAAAACAATTTATAGATGGAATAGCTTTTGCTCATTCTATAAATTATGAAAAAGAAGAAAGTGTTTCCAATAAATTTTTATTTAAATTAAGCAATTTACTTGGCTGGGAATTATCATCATCATTTGATGAAACAAACATGTTTGAATATTTAATAGGAGATATTGAAAATGATGGTTCATTAAGTGCATTAAATATTGAAATTTGGAAAAGAATTTTAGTTAATATTGTATGGTTATATAAGAAAAAAGGAACTAGAGACGCTCTACAATTTATTTTTAAATTAATAGGTGCACCAGATTGTTTAATAAATTTAAATGAATTTGTCTATGAAATACAAAAAACAAATTTTAACCAAACAATTGAACCTGATGGAATCAATAATCTTAATGAGACTGGTCCAAAAATAAACGAAAATGGATACATAAATTATGATGATAGTAATTATATATTTCAAGAAGGCGGTGTTGGTAGAGGTGATGGACAAGTATATATTGATCAATGGAAACCTGAATTTAATCCAATAAAAAAAATTGACAATATAAAAACTACTATAGGAAATCCTGATTTTTTTGGTACACAAAACATAATGAATACTAAAGAATTAGAAATTACTATAAGTCCTGCTGCTGCTATTGAATGTGATGTATATGATTGGTTAACATCAACTGGAACAACATGGTTATGGGGAACTACTAGTGTTACTTTTGCTTTTTCTTCTTTAACTGTTCCATTTGAGTTATTACCTTTACAAAGCGATTTTTTTTCTCCACACAATTTAAGTGGATTAACATTTTCACAATTTTTAGATCATATCTATGCAAATTTAATAGATCCTAGAATTAGAAAAACTATTGATCATAATCATACAAGTTATTATTATTTTCAATTGAGAAATTTATATTTATGGTATTATTATAGCACATCTCCATTATCAAATAGATTAAATTTTAAAAAATTAGAATATTATATTTCATTGTTAGAAATACAATTTCAAAATTATTTCTTACAACTTATTCCAGCAACAAGTATTTTTCAAGGGACAGGAACAGAATATAGAAATACTATTTTTAATAGACAGAAATTTGTTTATAAAGAGGGTATAAATTCTGGTTCTGAATTTAAAATAGAATTTATACCTCCTCTTGAAAGTCCAATATGTATTAATGAATTAGATTCTGAAATAAATAAAAAATTTACTGGAATAACTAATATAATATGTGTCCAAGCATATCAACCAACAAAATTTACAAATAATGTAATTATGTCTACAGTTAGTTCAACTATACCAAATATACTCAAAAATAAAATATCTGTAGCAAAAATAAATTCAACTGTCACTTCATATATACAAACAGCAAACCCATATCTATAAAATGGATCAAAAACAAATAGAATATAGAAAAGTAAGTGGAAATTATAATGATGTTGCACAATCATTTTTCTCTAATAGAAATGTAAATTATTATCAAAGTAATAGACTTATTAATAATTTTGAAATACCAATATATAGTGCTACAGGTGGAACTTTAAATTATTATGGACAAGATCCACAAGCAACATTTACTAATTTAAATAATCCATTTATAAGATATTTCTTTTCTGCTAATACATTTTCAATATCAGCAAATACATCTGTATTATTTAGAGTGTATAAATTAGATTATACAACTTATAAAAATTATCAACCTGATTTTACTAAAATTAATACAGATCAAAAAAATATAGTTAATCAACAAATTCAAGAAGAAACTATAATTGTAAATGGTGAGAAAACTATTACGACAAAAATAACTAACACAATAAATACAGCAACAACAGAAAATGCTGCTAAAATAGATTTGTCATCAAAGGATGATATACAAAATTTATTAGAAAATCCATTTTATGAGTTAGAAATACCTTATTCATCAATCACAATTCCATATTATGATCTTATATTTCCTGTATTTGTAAAAAGTACAGGAATGACAAGTGGAAATTTAACAAACAAATTGTTTGAAGACAAATCTCAATATTTTGTTAAAACCATATTTAAATTTAATTTTCCAATTTCTAATAATTATATATCCAGTAACAAAATATATACAGAAATACAATCACAAGAATTTAGTGATTTCATGTTAAATGAACAATTAGTATATTCATCATATTATGATTATGGACAAATTTATAATATAACATCATATAATTATACAAATAATATTAATGATTTTAATGTCTCTGATTTTCCTGTTTATAGTGCAGATACTTTTTTTGAAACACCACATGATAGTTTAATTTCTGCTGGCACTTTCTCTGATTTTTTAATTGGTGGTAGATTTTTCACTTATTTTCAAATACCAAATAAACCTAAAATTGAAGAACCTTATGTACAAGGTCAATTAGATACATTTTCACCTAAATTTTATTATTCTAATATAATAGATGGAGATTATTCTCAAATAGAAATTTCTTATGGAACAGGATTTTCATATTCAGATGAAATTGTAATTTATGAAATAGAAAAAAAATTATCTAATGATTCTAATATTCAAGAGGCAGGTGTATCAATACGTGCAGATGCTACTAATTTTGTATATAGAATAGGAAATGTAAAAAAAATAACAAACATATTTGGTGTAGATCAAAGAATTGTAACATATACAGATTCTTATAGTGCAACAACACAAAATTCACCAGCTACAACATTTGTATTTACTCAAATAGATTCTCCATATGATCCAGTGATTGCTCCATTTGTAAATCCTCCTAATTTAGCATTATCAAATCCAGGTTTTTATAGTTTATCAGGACAAGTATCAGGAAGTGTAATTTCACAATGTTTATTAACTTTAATTTATCCAGATAGTACAAAAATATCAATTAGTTCAGATACACAAGGAAATTATGCATTTAATGGATTAACTTATGGTACATATACACTTATTACAGAATATAGGGATTATGATACATCCTATCAAACATTTTCTTTAAAAGAAGATAAAGATTTAGGATATAGAATAATAGTATTATGGTCTTCTACACATGATACTTGGGCTGATAAAGCAACTGATAAAATGGGATACAAGTTAACTTAATAAAAAACAAATAGGTTATTTTTTTTAAAATATTTATAAACAAAAAATATGAGCGAACTTTTAGGATTTAATGATAATTTTGAAATTGGTAGAGTTGCTTTAAATAAAGCTTTTAGTGGTTTAGCACCATTTAATGTTGTTACAGCAAATACAATATATGGATCAATATTAAGTGGAAATACTATATACTCAGGAACAACTGAATTATCTTTTTTATTTGCTCCAATTAGTTTAGTATCTTCACCATTTTCAGGAAATTCATTTACTGGTGCTATAAAACCCATAAATGGATCAAATATAGCTTCTGGATTATATTCTTTTATTGGAGGTGGAACAGGAAATACAGCAAGTGGTAATTTTTCTCAATCATTTGGTTTTAGAACTAGTGCTACCACTATTGGAAGCCATTCTGAAGGAAGAAATACATTATCATCTGGATTGCAATCACATACAGAAGGCTATAATACTATAGCATCTGGAGCAAGATCACATGCAGAAGGACATTCTACTAGAGCAACAGGATCATATGGTTCTCATGCAGAAGGTTATCAAACAATATCATCTGGAGCATATTCACATACAGAAGGGGGATTAACATCAGCCACAACTACTGGTGCACATGCAGAAGGAAACCAAACATTAGCATCTGGATTACACTCTCATGCAGAAGGATTAACAACTATAGCATCTGGTCCTAGATCTCATGCAGAAGGACAATCTACAAGATCAAATGGTCAAGGTTCTCATGCAGAAGGAGTTGGAACAACTGCTACAACAACTGCTTCGCATGCAGAAGGTAGTAGTACTTTAGCATCTGGTATATATTCACATGCAGAAGGTCGTTTAACAATAGCTTCTGGAACAAGGACTCATGCAGAAGGATATTTAACTACAGCTTCTGGAATAAATTCACATGCAGAAGGGGTATTAAATTCAGCTTCTGGTTATGGTTCTCATGCGGGTGGTTCAGGTTCAACATCTTCTGGTAATGCATCATTCATACATGCATCTAATTCTAATGTATTAGCAAATAATGCTTCTATTATTGGCGGTTTTGGCAATAGATTAAATTCTGCTGCTACAGGGTCAACAATTTTAGGTGGCTCTAATATTACAGGAAATACAGCAGATATGATTTATGGTGTAAATTTCACAGCAAGAACAAGTATATATGCACAAAATTTTTTTTCTGGAACAACAAATTTAGCAACAATAATATCACAAACAAGCTATAGTTCAGGAACAACAACAGCATTTAGTTTAGCGAGTGGATATGGTGGAAGTCCTTCTTATAGAAAAGATTCTATGGGATATATACATTTTAAAGGAATATTAACTGTAGGATCAATAGGTGGAAATAATGAATTTGCTACATTACCATCTGGATTTAGACCATCTACTCCAAAAGAATTTGCAGTTGCAGCAGCAGCTGGATCAAATGGTGGCTTTTTTATTTGTATTGTAAACTCTACAGGTTCTGTTCAAATAGTTAAAGGTGATGGATCAGTATTAGATAATGGAAATAATGTTTATGTAGATGGTGTATCTTTCTATTTATATGATTAAAAAAAAAGGTGATTAACAATCACCTTTTTTTTTTAATCATATTTTTTTTTATTAATCATTAATATTAAAAAAAACATTATCAATATATGTAACTTTTCCACTGGTTAAATTAGAACCATTTAAATTTACTATTTGACACTGACCATTTGTATTAACTACACATATAAAAGTTCCTCCATTAGTACTAGCAGCTCCTGCAACTGCAAATTCTCTTGGAGTAGATGGTCTAAATCCAGATGGTAATGTAGCAAATTCATTAGTAGATGTAGTTCCTACTACAAAACCGCCAATTAAATACACATTTCCAAGAGAGTCTTTCCTATAAGATACTGTATTACCAGCAATACTAGAATATCCTGAATTCAATGTCATAGCAGTTTTAACCCCTATATTTACTTTAGAAAAAATTGAACTTAATTCAGTATTTCCAGAATAAAATTTATTTGCATATACATTAGAAGTTGCTGTTAAATTTGGAATATATACTGTATTAGATGATGAACCAGTAATGTTAGAACCTCCTAATATAATAGAATTTGATGCAGAACTATTCAATTTATTATTCATACCACCAAGTATTGAACTATTACTTGATAAAACAGTAGAATTATAAGAGTGAACAAATGATTGTGGTCCAGCAGCAATAGAAACTGATCCACCAGCATGTGAACCAATAGAAGTAGCTTCACACATTAAACCATGTGCATGAGAACAAATATCAGTAGATTTTGTAAAATAACCATTGGTAGTAGACATAAAACCTGATGACACAGTTCCATAACCTTGTGCATTAGTAAGTGTACCAGAAGCTATGTTTTTAGTTCCTCCTATAACAACTGAAAAATCACCAGAAGCTGTATTTCCTGTACCTCCTGCTACTATTGAAAATAATCCCGAAGAAATATTAAAGCCACTTATTGTGTTTATAGAGCCATTACTTCCATTTCCAGAAAAACAAAATTTTGGAATAGAAGAAATTGGAGCAAATAAAAAAGAGAGATCAGTTACACCTGAAAAAATAATATTTGATGAAATTGAAGTGGCTGTTAGATTTGGAGCATATACTGTATCAGATGATGAACCAGTAATATTAGAACCACCAAGAATAGTAGAGCCTGTTGCAGAAATATTTAATCTATTTGCAAATCCACCCAAAATAGAAGAGTTATTGGATAAAGTAGCAGAATTTGATGAGTGAACAAATGAAGAATTACCACTAGCTATAGAAAAAATACCACCAACATGAGCAGCTTCACCTATAGCTAAGGTTTTATAACCTTCTGCATGTGAATATACACCAGATGCTAAGGTTTGATTTCCTTCTGCATGTGAAGCAGTTGTTGTAGCTGATGTCTGTAAACCTTCTGAGTGAGATACAAAGCCAGAAGCTATAGACCTTATTCCTTCTGCATGAGAAAAATACCCAGAAGATAATGTTCTAAATCCTTCTGTATGTGAACCATTTGTAGTAGCTGATGTTTCTAGGCCTTCTGCATGAGAATATGTACCAGATGCTAAAGTACTACTACCTTCTGCGTGTGAAATATATCCAGATGATAATGACATAAATCCTTCTACATGCGCAAAAACACCAGATGATAAAGTTCTATATCCCTCTGCATGACTTGCAGTAGTAATAGCAGTTGAAGCTAAACCTTCTGCATGTGAAAATTGTCCTAGTGCTATAGAATTAAAGCCTTCTGCATGTGAAGCTAAACCAATACTATAAGCTCCAATACCTTCAGAGTGTGAAGCTTGCCCAGTAGCTTTTGTGGATTGTCCTTCTGCATGTGATCTTGCTCCAGATGCTATTGTAGTTAATCCTTCTGCATGAGAATGAAATCCTGATGCTAGTGTTTGAGCTCCTTCTGCATGCGCACCAATAGTTGTGGCTGATGTTAATCCTCCTTCTGTATGTGAATATACACCAGATGATAATGTTTGATAGCCTTCTGCATGAGAATACATTTCTTTTGCAAAAGTACCAAATCCTTCTGCGTGTGCATAATTACCATTTGTTTTATTATTTTTGCCCCCTGCAACAAAAGAATAAAATCCTGATGCAATATTATTGCCTGACATTGGGATAATTGAATTTGTTGAATCTTGTCCTAAAAAAGGTGTTCCTGAGATACTCATGTTTATGTGGTTTAAATTTATTTCTACTATAAATAGAAAACAAATTAATAAACCCGATTTTATTTCAGTTAATTTTTAGGTTTTAAAATATTCATAATATTATGAACCAATTCCTTGTGCTAAATTAAAAAATGTTTGATCTAAATTTATAGAAGTTCTTTGTTCTTTAATATCTATAGAACCATCACTAAACTGTTTTTTTTGAGTATACAAATTATATTGTTTATATAAATTTCCAAATTCATCAAAAATCGAAAATACACCTGAATCAAGATCTCTAGTAGAATTTCCATAAATTCCCCAACTAAGCGTTTTAATAGTTTGATCTACCATTTCTATTTCAATAATTTCTGGATCAAAAAAAGTATTGGAAAGTAATATTTTTTGACCTGCTTTTCCTAAATCAACTTTTTGTTGATTTGAAATCAAGCTTAATTCATCAGGAGTTAAAGTTAAAAATAAAAAAGAACCATTTGAATCCAAATTATAACTTGTAGAAGCAGGTGAATTACTATTAGTATTTGAAGCTAAAGATACTAAATCAGAACTTGTAATAATTCTAAATAAATTATTTATTTTATTTCCATTATCATCAAAATATTCTATCTTATATCCTATAAGAGAACCTGTTTGACGAAATTGTAAAGCTGGTATTACAATTCCTTTTTTAGAAATTTGTATTTCATTATCTTGATTTTGAACAATAAAAGAACAGTCTACAATTTCTATTTCAAAAGATTTTGGTTTAATTAAAACAGAATAAAAACCCAAACGATTAAAAACATTAGCAGGTAATCTAAGCTTATATAAGCCATCTGCACCTATAATTTTTCTAAGTTCATTATTAGTAATATTACTAAATAATGGATTAAATTGTAAATCTCCCACATCTTGTCTTGTAGGTGAATAAGTATAAAGAATATCTACATCATTAAAAGATACACTTGCAAGATTTTTTAAACCGTATGTTCCTACACTCATTGTTTTTTTATTTTAAATAAATAGTTTTAAATAATTATATATAACCTATCATTTTTTTTATTACAAAAACCATCTTTTGATTTAACAAATTTCCATTCTAAAAAGAGAAAATTAGTGAAACAAGCTCTTACTATATCATTCATACTATAAATTTTTTTTCAAAATTATTTATGATATGTGTTTTTTAACTTCATTTTTTCTAAATCCTCCATACCAATCCTCTAAATGGTCAAGTCTATATCCTTTTTCAACTCTTATTTTTTTAAAATTTCTAAAACTTCATCAGTTATCATAATATATTACTTATTTTTTTGTTCATTAATCCAAGTTTTAATCATTTTTTCAATTAATGCTGATCTATTAATAGTTAATTCTGTTGTTAATTTTTTAAATTCATTACAAACATCAACGTTTATTGTGTGAATTAATCTTTCTTTTTTATTCATATAATTATGTTTTTTTCATATAAATAGAATTAAAAAAGTATAATTGTAAAATATTTGTAATTTTTTATAAAAATTTGTATTATTGCCAATAAAATACTATATAAATGAAACCAACCATATTATTTAGACCAGATCAAACCAATGAAGAAGAGCTTCAAATAGTTAAAAATATATTTCCAACAATAACTTATCGTTCTGAAATTCAAAAAGATGATTTAATTATAGGAAGATATTCTGTTTTACCATATTATAAAGAATTAGAGGTGGATGTAAATAACCTGGGAGGAAAACTCATAAATTCTTATGAACAATATAAATGGATAGCAGATTTTCAATGGTATGAAGCACTAGAACAATATACATTTAAAACATATTTTCAACCAAATATTTTACCAGAGGGTAAATTTGTTGTAAAAGGCAAGACAAACTCTAAAAAACAAATGTGGGATACTATGATGTTTGCTGAAAATAAAAAACAAGCTATAGAAATAGGATGGAAACTAATGCAAGATCCTTTAATTTGTCAGCAAGGTGTTATTTATAGAGAATATGAACCACTAATAACTTATGAAATTGGAATAAATGGAATGCGATTTACTAATGAGTGGCGTTTTTTCTTTTACCAAGAAAGCATTTTAACATATGCTTATTATTGGGGGATAGCTGAAAAAACTGATCATAAATTAAGTGAAAAAGCATTAAATTTTGCTAAAAAAATAGCTTCTATAGCAAAAAAATATACTAATTTTTATGTAGTAGATATTGCACAAAAAGAAAATGGAGAATGGATATTAGTTGAATTAAATGATGGTCAAATGTCAGGATTATCTGAAAATAAAGCTAAAGTTTTATATAAAAATTTATGGATTTGTTTAAATAATTAATACCAAAATTCATTTGGATTAGTGGAAATATTTAAATTTACAAATCCTTGTTTCAAGTTTACTGTTTTTCCACTAATTATAATTTGCTCATCTAATAAAAAATCAGCAAATTTAATTTGTGCTATTTCTCCAATAGTAAAGTTTAGTAGAAGATCAATATAATAACTAGGTTCTATAGTATAGGTTGTTAGTTCTTCTTTTATATCATTCAATCTTTTTGTAGATGATATAATCATGGCAGGAGTTCCTGTCATTATATTTTCTACAATAGTAGCAGCAGTTAAAGCATAATTAATATTATTTATAGTAATACCACTAGTAAATATTAAACTTTCATCTACAAAAGACATCGAGCTTTCTCTTCCTAATAATATAGAAGTATTATAATATTTTTTAAATAAATCTGATAACTTTTTGTTATCATTATTTATTTCATATAATTCTGAAGAAGATGTATTATTGTTTAAATAATTAAAAAAATCAATTGCTATTTTTTCGTTAGATGAATCATTTAAAAATTGTTTTACATTAAATTCTGTAACAATTCCTTTATTTAAACCAGATTGATCATAAGAATAATAATTATCATTTAAACTTAACGAACTAGTTATTCCTGTAAATAACAAATTATTATTTTTTTCTAATATAATATAATTTCTTGACATGTTTATGAATTTATTTCTATTGGATATAAATTAGCTTTAGATACAATACTTAAATTTGTTTTTCCTATTATATCAATCATATCTACTGTTACTTCTTGTATTGTTCCTGGAAACCATGGCAATTGAGAATATCCTATATTATTAAACCAAGTTTTTATATCTGTAGTTGAAGATATGTCTGGTCTTACTGATCTAATATAATTTATTTGTAAAGAATTTAATTGATCACCATTAAATATTTTATTTCTTGTTACTGAATCAAAAAAAGAATATTCTATAAAAAATGGATTAAAATTTTGACGTTCTATTGTCTGAATCCCATCTTGTTTTTGAACATCAACATATTCTTCTATTCTTGATTGTTTATATAATGGTATTGTTAAAAAAAAATCAGATTCTGGAACATCTAATAATGTTCCATTTTTTCCTCTTATTTTAGATATTAAATCTATATTAGAATATGTTGTATTGCCAGTAATAAAAACAATATCCAAATATAAACTATATTTTAAATCATTATTCATACATCAATTATATTAAAATATTAAAACCACCTATATTATTCTGTTTTGTACAATCTATTACATTAATAGGTTTAGGTAAAAATTTACTATAAATAGTATCGGTTAAATTATTTGAATTAAAATTAAATAACAATCCATTAACATAAACTGTTGAAAGGTTAATAAAATTTGATAATTCACCTGGATTCAAACATTCTTCATCTTTATAAGCAGAATTTATATCTCTATATCCTGTAACTAAATAATATGTGTTTCCACTATTATTTGCAAGTAGTGAAGTAGAGGATATATTAATATCTTTATATCCTTGTTTTTTTATAGTAAATTCATAATTACAAAAATTACCATCTTTTGAATTAGAAAATAACTTTATATTAGGAGGTATAGATGAATAAGGTATGTAATTAGTAAATCTTGAATCTACTCCTGACATAATGCCAAATTCTACTGGTGTTATATTTGTTTCTAAATTTTTAACTATAATTGGTAATCCTGGTGTTGTAGAACGTAATAATACATATTCTTCAAATATGTTACCATCTGCATCTAAAATTTGCTCTAGTGAATAAATATAATATTTAATATTATTATCATTATTTAATTTTGTAATCAAATCTTGATTTGTTTTTATATTAGTATATATAATTCCATTTATATTTACAATAGCACTATATTGTGAAAAAGGACTAATATTTATTTTTATACCTAATGATTGCGTAGAATTACCACTATATGAATTTATATATTGAAAACTTAATGTTTCACCCGATTTAAATATTATTTCATTATTTAAAATATCGTTTGTTGAAAATAGTGTATCTATACCTAGATTTTTAATAGAAATTACATAATCATCATTTGGAAAGAATGATTTTGAATCCAAATCACCTACAAAATATCCATCTCTTAAATTAGAAAATAAAACTGAATTATTCAGATTATTTTCTCCAAAAGAAAGTAAATTTTTATACAAATTTTGTAAATTGTAGTTTACAAAATTTGTAATCTCTGTTTTTAAAATGGTTACTTCTAATTCTGAAATGGCACCTATTTCACATTCAAAAAACTGAGACATACTTATTTTGAATTTTTCAGACACTTCTACATTAGAATCAATATTTGCTTTTATTGATAAACTTGCATTCTTTGTTCCTTTATTAAAAGTTAAAGTATTTTGTAAGATTGTATAATCATCTTGTGTTGCTGTTAAATTTAAATATTGTAACACAATACTACAAGTTTGTAATGTAGGTTTATCTAAAACAACATTTACATTTATAGTTTGTCCTTCTTTAATTTTTACTGTATCTACTTCAAAAGATACTTTAGAGGTATAAGCTCTATTTATAGTAATATTATTTTTTACCCAATGCTTATTATAAAAAAATGGAAAATTGTTATTTACACTAAATGTAGTACCATCATTATTTATAAACTCATCTTCTGTACCATATGGTATAAAATTTCCATCTGTATCAAAAAAAACTAACTCTTGCTTAAATAATTGATTTCTTACAAAATAGTTATTTGATGTGCTTTTTACTTTTTCACTATTAACAAATAAATATACAACATGTTGATCAGTATTATAATAGTTATTAAGTTCTATATAATATTTTCTTGTTTGGATATCTAAAATATTTCCTGTTGTATATTTTAATAATGAAGTATTTATCAGTTGAACATATTGAAGCGTTGAACCATCATTTAATACAATTAAATTCTTTTCAGAATAAGTTTGTATTTGAGGATTCTCTATATTTTTAGATGGTGGTATTATTTGTTTCCATAATTCTAAAAAATTATTAGAGTCAATTCTAACTATAGAATCAATCATACCATATAAAACAAAATTTCGTGAAGTATTTCTTTCATTTTCAAATTCTTTTTGTAAATCAAAATTATTGTTATATACTTCAGGTCTTATTTCTGAAAAATTACAATTTAATTCTATATCTAAAAATAAATCTTCATTTGTTTGATTAAATAATCCTTCACTATTTAATAGTATTTTTTTTTCTTGTTTTGACATAAAATTATACTATTTGATATGGTAAATTTCTAACATTACCAATTAAATCAATTACAAACAATGAACTATCACATGTAGTTGGCAATTGTCCATCTTGTACAAAAATTGAATATGGAAGACTTGATGGTAATTTCCCAAGGTTTCCACCACCACCTAAAATAACACCATTAAATTTAGCATTGCCACCAACTAAACTATTTCCACAACTTCCATTTTTTTTTATTTTTATTACTTGTGTTAAAACCCTATATTCATTAATCATAAAATGATTTACTCCTTTCTCAGTAGCCAAACACAAATTAGAGTTATAATCAATAGTTGGAACAGTAGTTGTTTCATTAACAAAATTTGTAGTTGGACCTGTTCCATCTTCATATTGTGAAAATTCAAATAAATAATTACAATTTTTATAAGAAAAACTAGTAACATCAAAACCATCATTACCTGGTAATTGAATTGTTTCTGGAAGAAAATTTATAGTTCCAAAATCATAGGCGTTTCCAGGTAATACATCTACTCCTTGAATTATAACTTTTATTAAACCTCTATTAAATATTTTAAAATTAAAATTTCTAAAATAATAATTATTATTACCTTCATGACCAATTGGATAACATACGCTATCTCTAGTTCCTTTATTATTGCCAGTTGGTCTTACCATACTTAAATCTTTATTAGAATCTCTTTTTCTATAAATATTTTTAGTTATAAAATTAGCAAAAGTTGGTACAATTGGTGGCTCTGGAGGCAATAAATCTAGTGGATCAACAATTCTATAAATATCTATACCACCTTCTTTATAAGGTGCAGTTCCATCAACATTTAATCTAATATTAAATGTTGAATCTATAGAAACTTGTTTAACCCCTATTGATAACATGTTTTTATTTATTTGATCATAGGAATTGTTATAATCAACTTTTGGCCATCCAAATGGTTTTAAAAAATATCCAAACCCAGCTTCTACTCTTTGATATCTTTCACCATTTTCTACTTCTGTAGTATAATCTCCTTGTAATCTTTTTAAAATTACAGGATATTCATTTGCATATTTTTCATGCCAACTTACCTCTGCTTCATATTTATATAAATATGAAGCATTAACTCTTTTACTAAATTTATTAGCAAATTTTCCTCCATTATTATTCTCTTGTAGCCCCAATCCACCTGCTTGTGCAGAAGCGTATTTCATTCCAACCAAATCTCCATCTGTATAACGTGGATCATCAATTGTACGAAAATTAGGATTTAAACTCTTTGGTATTTTTGGTATTTTAATTGGTTCTGGATAAGTTGCTGACCAAGGTTTAAGATAAGGTTCCTTTTTTAAGGAAATTCCAGAACCTGTTGTTTGTTTATTTGTTAAATTAGAATCATATCCTCCATTAAATTTATTAACATGATAATGATCTTTAGTTGTGTATCCTTGATTATTTGGTAAATATTGTAATTCAAATCCAGTTGTTCTAAAAACTCCATTATCTAAATATTGCATTTTAAACTGATATGCACAAAACCAAGTACCTAAAACATTAAATGGTGAAGGTTTATTTATATTTTCACTATTAATATAATTTTTAGAATAAATATTAGCAGGAACTTTAAAAGCATTATAATCATCTGTTCTAAATTCTGCTGTTATTTTTTGTTGTGTAAATTCATTCCTCCACTCATATTCTTGACTAGTATCTCTATTTAATAAATTAGCAATTTCCACTATTTCAGTATTATCAATAGGTATATCATTAGATAAATTAGAAATATCAAAACTAAAATTTGATTTTGTCATATCTCTTACAAATATTTTTAATGATGTATCTAATTGATCTTCTGTTTGAAGTTGTGTAATATTTTTATTACTAAATGATATTGGAGGAATAAAATAAGTCGACCATTTTCTTAAATCTAAGTTAACAGAAATATTTAATTCAGTATATCCTGTTTGGATATCACCCCAAGCAGGTACAACATCAATAGGAAATTGTCTAAAAAAAAAGTGTGGAACTTGATCTATATTAGGACTTTCAAATGTTGGATAAGGAAAAAAATTTAAACCAACTTCTTCTTTTGTAAGTCCTTGTTTTAATAAATCTACTTCAAATATCGCTACTTGTGTTCCAATAGGAACATCATATAAAATAAATTCACCATTTTCATTTGTTTTAGTTATATATTTATATTGATCTGGTATTGAAGTGTATGATGAAGAATCTTCTAAAAATTTTTCATCAAAATCCATTGATTGTTGATTGAAATATTCTGTAAAAGAATAGTTTTGTTTTTTAATAATAGGCTCTAAGTTTAACATAATTCTATTACCATTTTCATCAACTGATGTTGGTGATTGAAAATCTTCTGAAGAATTAAATATTCCAATAGGAACATTTCTTAATGGTATTTTAATATTAACTCCAGTATCAGGATCTATAATTTTTTGAATAGCTTCTAATTTTCCAAAAACAACACCTGTTTGTGCTTCTTGTTTTGGCATGGAACCAACTAAATTATTATAAATACTTAATGTATTTAAAAAATCATAAGTAGAATGTAATCCAACATTTAAATATAAATCTTCATTCAACTTATCTTCAAAAAATACAAAAGTTCTAGAACTACCAGAAGTTTCTTCTAATGCACTTTTTTTAAATCTTTTTTCATATCTCAGTTTTTCTGAATTTAATAACACATTATTAAAAGAAATAACATTAGTATATCCTGTAATATAATTGTTTGTAGCAGATGATAGTACAATAAAATTATTTTCAGGTGTTCTAGAAAAAATTATTTTATTATCAAAATAATAAAGACCATTAGGTTGATTATTATCATCAAATAATAAATATGATGGAGTAGCTTCAAGAATAAGATTTTGATTATTTAAAACAGTATTAAACAAGTACATAGTAGTACCTGTAGTAAAGTTAGAATTTATTAAAATTTCTTCCATTATTTAATTTTTTTAAATCTAATTGATTTATTTTTTTTAATATTAACATTAAACCAAGTTCCTTTACTTTTTGATGCTATAAATTCTTGCAGTTGATTTTCATAAAATGGATAATAATCATAAACTGAACCAGTTGTAAAATTCACTCTTAATGTTAAAGTATTAACATAATAAATTATTAAATTTATATGAGTAGATTCTATTTTATATTCCATAATTTTAATTTGTTCTAATTCTTATGTCCATATTTGGATATTTTATTTCAAACATTGATAAAGATGTTCCAAATATTGTATTATTTATAGGTGTTATTTGTGTTCTAAATCCTCCTCCAACTAAAGATTCACGAATTTGATTAGCTTGTGTTGTTCTTGTAGAAGAATAATTACCACCTTCCATATTATAGAATCGTATATCAGATACATTTATTACACCTGGAATTTCTCTTAAAATATCAACAATTTGTGATATATATATATTTTCGTTCATCTCCCAAGATTCTACATCAAAAAAATCTCTTATTTGAGAAATAGAATTCAATTTAATTTCATTTATATTAAATGTTTTATCAATGTATAAATCAACTTCTATTTGTAGATTTATTATTTTGCCATCATTGATCTCAATAAAATCATTTATCATTCTAAATTGAGACATATATAAAATTAAATTATTTTTTAAAACAGTATCAGTACTAACAACTAAATTACCATTTCCATCTCGTGCAATAATATATAAAATTACTTTATTATCTTGTACAATACCTTGTATTCTAAAAGGCGCACCAAATTTACTAGGAATTTGATAAGATTTTGCAATATAATCTTTAAGTGTTACTGCTCTATTTTGAGTAGCAAAGTTAGAAGCTGCTTGAAATTTAATTTCATTCACTGATGGTAAACTTGCTCCACCAACTGCTGCTATTGGATTATTAGCTCTTGTTGAAGATATTACTTGTTGGTTTATAGAAGGATTTGTACCTAAAATAATAGCATCTATGTCACCAACCTCTGTTAATACACCTGTTCCAACATTACTAAGCAACCCTCCACCAACTTTATATTTTACAAATAATGTTGAATTAGATGGTATTTTAACACCTAATGCAGTATTATCTAATAATTTAGATGTATCAATAGTCTTATTGTTTGTAATAAATGATGCTTCTCTTAAATAATTTTCATATGCATTATAATCAGGTGTTCCATTACCAAATTGTAGTTTACAACTTCCATCAGAAAGATAATCTTTAGTAAATCTTTTCTCTACTTCTAAAAATATTCCTGCACTTACTCCATTATTTGGAGATGAATTAGGGTCCTCTATAAATATTTTATTTTGTGCTAAATATTCAACTTCATAGTATTTTAAAGATGGATCATTAAATTGTTGATAAGTTGGTGTTTCAGTAATTCCAAGTTGTCCTATAACTATAACACTAACTATATCTAATATATTTTTTTCTGGTAAAACTAATGAATAAAAAGGTTTAGAATCAGATTCTGAAATTTCTTGTGAAAATATTTTTGTTGTTCCAGCTTTAATTTTTTCTCTTTTTGTTATTCTATATCTTATTAAATCTTGATTGGCATTAAATAATGGTTCAATTAATCTATTAGCAACACCTTCTGAAGAAAAATCAGAAGAAAAGTCAATTTCAAATTCTGTTTCAAAAGTTTGACCTCCACCTTTTACTTTAGCACCAGGTCTAAAAAGTGGCAAATAATTAGGATCTGGTCCATCAGCAGTAGTGGGTACTTCAATAGATATATCTACCAATGTAATTGCAGGTCTAAAACCAGGTGGTTTTAAACCTAATGTTTTTGCTAATCTATACACTGATTTACGTTCAGATACACCTTCTAAATAATTTTCATTATATTTTTTATCAGCAACAAATGATAATAAATCACCAACATAAGCTGCTATATCTACTAAAGCCATTCCAGGTGAAGTCACATTAAAATCTTTCCAAACTTCTGGATAATAGGCTTTTAAATAGATTTCTAAATCATTTCTAATGCTTGCAAAATCTTTACTTAAATAATTTACTTGTACTTTTTTTTTTGTATCCATTATGGTTCTTGTGTAGGTATTATTAATTTCACATTATCTTCAACCCCAAGAGCATTTATAGAATAAATTATTGTAACAATAGCAAGATTATCATCATCATTAGAGTGTTTAAGAGATACTGATAAAATTGTTATTTGGGGTATATAATCATATATTTTTTCTTTAATTGCATCTTTAAGTTCATTTTCAGTAATTTCATCAAATGGTTCCATTATAAAATTATATATTGGAGAAACGCATTCTTCTCGCATAACACGATTACCTGGCTTGGTTGTTAATAAGAAAATTAAATTAGTTCTTATAGCTTGGGCGCTTGTTTCAGTAGAGTTCATCACTCCGCCTTTAATCGTTCTTTGTATAGGAAATTTTAAACTTATAGACATATTAAATATATTTATTATAATAAATATTTCTTTAAAAAAATAATAAAATTAGAATTTAATTTAAATATTTTATATTCTATTTATTAAAAAATCATTAATAAATGTTATGGGAGTATATAGAATATATTCAACAAAATCAAATACTATAGCATCTGGATTATATGCTAATAATAATGCAGGACAAAATGCATCTTTTAATTTTTTTTATGGTGGTGGAGAAATATCAGCAATACAAAATTCTATTAGTAGAGGACTATTATTTTTTGATTTAACAGAGTTGCAACAAAGAATAAATAATGGTATTATAATGCCTGAAAATATAATAAATTACAAATTAAAAGTAAAAAATATAATACCACAAGATGCTTTATTAGAAAATAATATTTTCTCAAGATTATCAAATAATATTGCCTCTTCATTTGATTTACAAGTATTTCCCATTAATCAATATTGGGATCAAGGTTTAGGATATGATTTAATTGAACAACAATATATATCTAAATCTTTTGGAACTCCAACATTAACAGGCTTTTCTAATTGGAATTATGCAACAAGCATGAGTGCTTGGACTAATCCAGGTATATATACAGACCCAACAACAGCTGTTACTTATAATTTACCTACTCAACATTTTGATTTAGGTTCAGAAGATATAGATATTGATATTAGTAATATTGTAAATGAGTGGTTATATTCTGGTGTTACTAATTATGGAATTGGTATATCTTATACAAATCCATATGAAACAATAAGTGGAAATAATAGATATATTTCATCTTTTTTAACACAACATACAAACTCTGCTTTTAAACCATATATTGAAGTTAATTATAATCAAGTAATTAAAGATGATAGAAATCAAGTATCTAACAATAGAAAAAGTAGATTATTTTTATATACATTTAGTGGTAATACTAATGTAAATTTTTACTCTGCTTCAACCGTTTTTATAAAAAATGCAGCTGGTATTCCAATTATTACAGGATTAACACCTATTCAATTTTCTACAGGAGCTTATTATATTGATGTGTTATTATCATCTGCTACTAAGGGTCAAAAATATTTTGATGTTTGGAGTGGTATAACTTTTGATCCAGGTGTTGATGTGCAAGATTATGTTAAAAGTTTTGTAATTACAGACAATTACTATACATCAAATGTTCCATCAGTAAATAATTATACAATAAATACTTATGGTATAGAAAATGACCAGATAATAACTAATGATGATATTTATAGAGTATTTGTTATATTACGTTCTAATTATTCTCAAAAACAACCAGCACCAAATTATATATTAGAATATAGATTAGTTATGAATAGTCAAGAAACAATTATTCCATGGACAAGTGTAAATTATGCCATACTTCATAATTGTCAAGAATTATTTTTTGATATTGATGCATCTTGGTTATTGCAAAATCAAAATTATAGAATAGAATTTAGAATAAATGAATTAGGTTCTAAACGAGTTTTAACAGAAAGTATATATTTTAAAATTATAAAACCATTCTTAGATTAAGAAATAATGTTCATTATATTAAACAAAATATATATATTTTGTTTAATATAATGAACATTATTTCTTTTGTTTATTTAAATAATTAGCAATTTGATTTAAATTTTCAAAAATTTTTACACCATTTTCTTTTACCATAGATTTTACCATATTTAATGATTTTATTTGATGTTTATCAAATTTATTATCTTCATCTTTTTCTAAAATACAAAATAGAGTTTTTTCTGGTCTTTTATTTGAATCATCCACAACTTCTGCTATTGAATAAACTCCTGACATTTTTGGAGTAATAACATATAAAATATAATCACAAGTCTTACGTTTTTTTATTTCATTTTTTTGTACCTCTTCATTCCAATCATTTACAATTGGATTAAAATAATGTATTTTCAATTTTTCTATTAAATCATCACGCCATTGACTATTATTAGCTGTACCACCTAAAAAAACTTCTATTTTTAGATTTTTGTCAATTTCTTCACGAATTATTTTTCTGATTATTTTCATAATGTTTTAATTTATTCTAAAAAACTTTGAAATAATTGTTTGTAAATTACCATCAATAGTATATTCAGATAACTGAGATGATAAAGAATTAGGAACTAATGCTTTTTGTGGTGTATGAACATGATTTAATATTATTTTTATCATTAAATCAAGTAATTTAATTAATTCATCACCAAAAACTGCTGGATGTAAAGAGTTTGCTAACTCTCCTAAATATGATAAATCAGTATTAGCTGTTTCATATTTTTTACCTTGTTCAGGATCACGAAATTTACCTAAATTAGAAAAAACATTTATATTAGTAGCAGAAATGTTAGTTTGTGAATATGGATTTTTTGAAACTCCATCATATTGTTTAAGTTGAATATATAATGGAGTAATATTATTAATTTCAAAATTATTATTGCCCGTTTTAAATTTACCTGCAGTAATATATACTTCTCTAGGTTTTAAAATAACATCAGCATCATCTCTACCTTGTAAAGCTATATCGCCTTGTGCAGGCATTACACTTAAAAATCCTGTTTTATCTTTTGCTTTTGAAGATAAATTGAATTCCGTTTTTTCAAAAATAGAATTAGAACTTAAATATGATTCACCTTTTAAATTTGATTTAGAACTTATAATTGGTCCCATCCAATATCTTATAGAAGTTAAATCTTTTGGATTTTCACACATTATCCAAACCATCTCACCTTCAAAAGCTCTAACATGTAAATATGTAGATAACATTGGAATACAAAATGGTAATTTATCTTTTGGAATCATACGATCTTCTCCTGGCTCTTCTTTTCCATCATTAGAAATACTTATTATTTCTACTATAATTCTATTTTTATCAAATGGATCTTGTGTAGAAATAACTTTAGCAGGATAAATAATTTTCATTGTATTACCTACTTTAGTACTACTAAATTCTTGACCTGTTTTACCAAGTCTATCATCTACCATTTTATTAAAAATACCAGCCATTATTTATTGGAAGTAATTAATTCTTCATATTCTAATTCTAATAACTCCATCTCTTTCATAATAGAATTTATTGTTTCTGTAATTGCAAAAATTCGTTCTGATTCTTGTAATTTATCTATTATATTTTCGCCTTCTTTCAATAAGAATTCTATTTCACTACTTAATAAAGTATGTTCATCTACAATTTTTTGAACTTTAATTAATTTTTCTTTTGCATCCATATTTTATCTTGCAACTCCAATTCCAGTATGAGGAGCAATAGATGCACCTATTGCTGTTACAGGTCCACCAGAATTTGCTCCAGTAGCTTGTAAAACAATTCCTTGATCAACTGCCACATCTATTCTCATATCATTTTGTATAGCATCTACAAATTCTTCACAAATAATTTTAATCAAGTTTTCCATGACATTAGGAGTATTTTCTTCTAGTGGACCTGTTGGTATTCCTATTTCAGGAAATCTTGCCACAATAGCTGCTGCTATTATTTCTGCACTTAATCCTGATCTAGATTTAGATGTTAATAATTCAACAATTGATAATTTAGGTACTTTTACTCTTTTATCATCTAATAAGAATAACATGTAATCCGCAATTGCTTCTGAATCATTTACATCATCACTTGCTTGAATTATTGAAGCCATATGTTATACTTTTTCATTTCCTAAAATACCACTTAAAGAACTTAATGCTTTTTTTTGTCGAGCTGCTCCTTGTAAATCTTCTGAACCTTTAAATATTTTAAATTTTAATTTAATTTTTTCAGCTTTTCTTCTCATTTTTTCAAGAGCTGTCTTAGCAAAATATGCACTTACTAATTTTTTAAAACCTTTAATTGCTTCTAATAATAAACTTTTAATAAGTTCTCTATATAAAGAATTTATTAATGCTTTTGAAAAAGCTTGTGTTTCTAAAGAGTTTGGATTGGCTTCAATTGCACAAGTTCCATATAAAGTATTTTCTGGTGTTAAATTTATTGTTTCATTTCTAGTTTTTAAAAAAGCAAATATTGGACCTAAATAAGGAAGCACTAATGTAGTTATATAATTTAATAATTTTTCAACAAAAATTTCCATAAAAGTTTTTCCAACTTGCTTTGAATTTTGTTGATTATTAATTTGTTGAGCCCTATTTTGAACATATGATACTACTAAATCTATACTTTGAGCAGGTGTTATTGGTGAACTAGAAATAGTATTTGGTCCACTTGTATTAAAAAAAATACTTGGATCATCTGGAAGTTTTATTTTTACATCTTGACAATTTATTTCAAATATTACTTCACCTCTCTCTAATTGTTCAGCTAACTTAACTCTATTAAATGCTATATCTTCATTTCTAATAGTTGGATTATTAGATAAAGAAAATATATTTATTCCACATACAGCTTCTCCTAATAAAAAATTTCTACGTATAACATCAGGAACTAAAGTTTGTGCTGCAGAACCATTTCTTGGTCCAAAAATCATATAAGTTAATTCTTGTGCAATTTTTAATTTAACAGCAACTAAAAAATTTGCTGGTATAGCAGCTCGTAAAACATCAGCATTAGTTTGATTTTGAGATAATTTTATTCCTTTTGCATCTAAAGCTACTCCCATTGCTTCTATAACTTTATCTTCTAAAAAATTTTCAGCAATACTAAAAACTTTATTAACAAATATTTGAATTATTAATTCAGGAGTTATACCAATAGATCTTAATATTTTCATTAAATAATCATATGAACTTATTTGTTGATTTTTTGGTATATTTTTTTTAAAAATAGATGGTAATGATAAAAGCGATTTCATTGAACCTATTTTAGAAGTAAGCTCAGATTGAGAATCTGTTAAAGTTGCACCATTTTGATTTTTAAAAGCCATTTGTTATTCAGCATCTAGTTCATTATTATCTGATCTAAAATCATCTATATTATTTTTATTTTTTAATTCTTTTACTAAATCTTCTAATTCCTTCCTTTCATCATCAGATGTTGTTGTATTAGAAGAATCATTTAATTGATTAGCAAATGTTATATCTTTGATATCTTTAGTTAAAGCTAACATAGTATCTGTTCTATCAGAAGCTAATTTCAGAAAAGCGACCATTTCTTTACCTTGTAATACAAAATCTGTAGGTTCTTTTACTGTTTCATCCTGAATTCTATACCTATCTAATGCTAGATTTCTTTCTTCTTCTAAATTTTTAAATATTTTATTTAAAAGAGTATTATAACCATCTTTAGAAATATCTATTTTCATAGCTTTTTTATTATAAATATTTTAATAAAAAAAGTTTATTTGTTCTTTTTAAGAAAAAATTGTTTATTATTTTTATAAAAATTTTTAAATCGAGATAAAGAATAAGTAATATCTTTTGTTTGTAAAGAAGTATATTCTTTAATCATTTGATATAAATTATTTTTAGAATAAATACCTATTTCTTCATGATTTAAAAATATTTCAATAATTGCATTTCCAACTTTTTTGTCATTATCTGACATAGATGGATCTTTTATTTCATTTTTTAATTGTTCTATAGTAAAATTAAATAATTTAGAAGATTCATCAAGATGACTAGGTTGATGTATATCATATTTATTTTTAATATCTACTTCTTCTTTAGAAGTTTCATATTCTAAGTGACTTTGTTGATCTTTATAAAGATCTTTTTTTTCCCCAATCAAATAGTGTTTAACAACTGTTCCATAATAAGAATATGCTTTAGCGTTTTCACTTGGATCAAAATTAGCAAACTTAGTCATTAGAAATCCTAGTGCATCAAACTCTAAACTTTTAACATCAATATCTTTTCTAAATAATTTATAATTAAAAACCACATTCTCAACTAATTTATTAATAGGTTTTTCAATTTTATCTCTAAAAATTTTTTCTTTTTTCTTTTTGTTTTCAGATTTTCGTGATTCTTCTATTAATTCATTATAAAGTTCTATATTAGATAAATCTATTTTTTTTTCTAATTTTTCTATTGATTCTAACAACCATTTTATTTTATTTTTTAACCAAGTTTCATCTAACCATAGATAATCAATTACAGCACGTTCTTGTTCTTCTGTCCAATAAACTTTTTGATCACTTGTAAATATAAAATCATGTTCAAAAATTTCTGAACCATCTATATTCAAATCAGCACTTAATGGTGTTGACTCTTCCTCTTCATTATCATTAATTTGATTATTTATTGACATGTTTTATTGATTAAATATTACATTTCTATCTGTATCAAAGAAATATTCTTTTTTAGCAAGTTCAAGATAAAATTGAAGTTCCTTTACATTAATACCTCCTTTTTCTGTAGGTATTATTGCAATATTTTGAGGTGTTTTTGATGAAGTTGATAAATATATATTTTTATTTATTAATTTTAGTTCATAACCAATACGTGGAATAGTTTTTATTTTCAAATCATTATAAATCATTCTCAAAAAGAATTCATAAGAATGAGTAATTTTTATTGATTCTTTATATGGATAAAATTTACCATCAGATTTTTGTTCAGAATATTCTTTAATTGAAGATACTTTATAAACAGCTCCTAATGGATTAATAACATTGTATCGTAATAAAAGAGCTATATCATATTGACCAAATTCTTCTGCCAAACCCTCTACCATAGAAGCTTCATTAATAAAACCTGAAAATGTTCCATTAACATTATTTCTAATTAATGGTACAAATACAGAAATATTTGGATTTTCATCAAAATAAATCATAGTAGTATTAAACCAATGAATAGCAAAACTATCTTCTTGTTCTATTACAGAATAGAATTCATAATTATTATCTAAAGAGTAATTAAATCCTTCATTAAAAATTTTTGAAAAATTATCAGCATTTGTTTTTATTAATTGAGCATTTAATAATTCATTTTCTAAAAGTTTAATTTCTTCTATAATAATAGAACCATCTTCTTGTTGTTTTGGTAATTTTAAAATAGGATTTTCAATAATAGATTGTAATTTTTCTAATTCTTCTGTTGTTAAAGAATTATATAATATTATTAAATCAACTTTTTTTATTTGTTTAGCAATACTATACAAACAATTATTTAAATCATTTTCATTCTTTAAACCTTCTGAATCTACAAATAGATTAATTAAGGTATTACTTTGTTTGGAAATTTGTAAGTTCATTTATTCTTTCGTTTATATATTCGTTGTAAATTTTTAAAATTGCTTCTTGTTCTTTTTCTTCTGTATATCTTGATAAAGTTTCTTCATAAGCTTTTTGAATTTCAGGATTATTATCATATACACCATTAAATAATCTATCCACTACTGCTCCAAGGGTTTCAGCCATTTGAAATGCATCTCCATTTTGAATCCAATATCCATTATTTTGATTAGCATATTGTGATGGTCCATATGCCAAATATGATATATTTAAAGTTCCAGATGCTATTGCTTCTAATGAACTTGTTGAAAATGCTCCAACAGAATCAAATGACATAAAAATAGAACCTTCTTTCATTCTATTTGCATATTCTTCTTTTGATAATCCTGACATTTCAATAAATTTTACCCATTTATAGTGAGGAAACCACTCTTGAAAAGTACGTATAACTGAATACGCTACAGCTCTACTTTCAGGACCTCTATTAGCATTAAATAATACAATAGGTTGTTTATGAGAAATTTTAGTTGGAACATTAAATAAATTTCTATTAATTGATTGATCGAATTGTTTTATATTAACTGCAGGAAAAATAGATTTAATATAATTAGTAACTACATCACTTATACTAATTACATCTTTTATTCCAAGATTAGACCAAGTTTGAGATGGATTTAAACTGTTTAATATATATAACCAAGATTGTGCTAATACAATTCTTTTACATGTTAAATTAACTGTTTGAGCTATAATATTTCCAAAACCTTCTGGTATAATTAAAAAATCTTCAACTCCAATTGACAGTGGTTTTATTTTTTCTTTTGTTCCATCTGAATATATTATTTCAGTAGCCTCTCCTGCTTGTGGAATAAATTCTAAATCAGATACATTAACATCCATCCAATCAAAATTCATTTTTTGAAAAATATTAACTTTTTTTTGAGCTTTTAATGTTGCTTGTGCGCTAGCTCTCTCATCTATTTTAGCTTCATACAAAACCTTAACATTAAAACCATTATCTTTTAAAATTCTACACATTCTATACAATAAGTTAATTCCACCAGACTGAAATACTTGTCCAGGAGAATATACATAAATAGAAAATTCTCTATTTTTAAGCTTTTGTATAGTCTCATTTAAAATCGAAATTTGTAATTCTGACATATTTTTATTTTTAAAAAAATATAATCAGGATAAAAATAAAATTAAAGTGAAAAAAATGTTTTTTTAAATAAAAAAGAGCTTTTTAAAGCTCTTTTTTATTTTTGTTGAAAGATTCCAAAACTTTTTAATACTAGAATCAAATCATCAAGATTTTTATTAATAGCATCATGAAATATAGTTGGTATTTCATCATAAGTTTCAACAGGCTTTCCAGTTTTTTGATTATAATATTTATTAATAACATTATCAAAAATTATATTTTGAATATCTTTTTTTAACTTTTGTTCAGGAGATATAAACATATCATTAACTATTTCATTTAAATTATTTAAAATAAAATCATCAGAATGATCATTTGATTTCTTAATTAAAGAAATAGCAGCAAGTAATATTTTTCCTTCTTTAGTTGAATTGTCTATTTCTGATAGACTGTTTAATTTAATCATATTCAATATTTTTTTTAATTTTTACAAAATTTTATAATATCTTCAATAAATTCCTTATTTTTTATTAAATCTTTCAAAGATGAAAAAGAATAATCAGTAGAATCCCAAATATTATAAGGTTGTTCAATTTTAACAGATAATTTTCCTTCAGGCTTAGTTTGAAATGATTCAGGAGCAATATCAATTAATACATCACAATATTCCCATTTTTCATAATCATAATCTACAAATTTAATGTTTTTAGCTCTACAACCATTATTACCCAAAAATGTATAAGTTGCAGTTATAGCTTTACTATTTAAATGAGATAATAAAATTATATCAAATGCATCAGATTCTCTTCCTTGTAATTGTAATTCATGTAAAGCATTAAATGAACCTGGAAATGGTTCTGCTTGACCAAATATTGGAAAAGTTTTTAATTCATATAAAAATTCAGATAATTTACCTTGAGGATCAACTTGTTCTCCAAGATAATTTTCACCTGATTCAAAATAAAAGTGATTTAATAAGTCATATGAATCAAAAGGTTTTTTAATTCTTTTTTTTATTTCTTCTTGAATTTTTAAAGCTTTTTTTTCAGCTTCCTCTTCTGTAAGTTCTTTATATTGAAACTCATCTGTAGTATCTACTATACTTGGATTACTAATATAAGTAGATATATAAACCTTTTCAAATTTATCTAGGTAATTTCTTAAAATACCATCAATATTAATTCCTATTTTTTTTTTCATATTCAAATGTATATTTATTCTATATTATTCATTATTTCTAAAATAGTAGCATTTCCAATAAATGGAGTTAACATTTTTTTATGCCACCACCAAGTTACACCTTCACCCTGTACAATAAAAGAATCATCATCTACGAATGTTACTAAAAATTCACTTACTCCAAAATTATTTTTTTCTCTATTATCTTTAATTTTTAAAATAGTTCCAATTTTAATTTCTATTTTATTGATTTTTATTTCATTTTCATTTTTTTCTTTTAAACGCCTACACATTTCATCAAATCCATCAAACACAGCATTAAGCCAAAATTTACGTTTTGTCTTTCATAAGATAAAAGATAATATTTTTTTTATATATATTTTATTCAAAAGTAGTATATTCTCTATCAGGTCCTGAAAATATGATTAATTGACATTTTCCATCATTATGAATAATAGCATCTGCATGTACCCAACAAGATGGTCCTTGTGTATAATTTAATTTCAATTTAGAATTTGTACCTACTTGAACAGCTCCATCAAATCTAAAAGCCCCATGTCCATGAGCAGTAATAGTTTTAGTATTTAATTTTCTAAATTGTTGAACACTTCCTTTGCTGCCATTAGAACCATAATGTCCATGCATAGAACATTCCCAACCTTTTACTTTAAAGCTTTCATCTTTACCTAAACATTTTATTTTAGGAAATTTATTATTTATAATATATGGTATAATTCCTTTTGGAGCATTACCCTCCAACAAAATTTTACCATATTCCATATATTCTACTGCATTTTTTATATTTTTTTTAACATCACCATTATTTATAAATCTAGTTAAAAAATCATCATGATTAGAAAAAACAACATATAAATTATAATGTTTTATTGTATTTAAAAATTCTAATAATACATTTATTTCTTTTTTTATATTATTTTTATCATGAATTTCATTAAAATACATTTCACTTAATGAAGTAATATGTGGATTTACTGAAATACCATCAAAAATATCATGTAAAAATATTTTTTCTGGTTTTATTTTAGGAATTAATTCAGAAAAAGAACGTTCTAAAACTTTTTCATCATGACTTCCATAATGTAAATCACCTTTAATTAAAGCTAAAGTACTATCTATACGTGATATGTTTCCATTTTTAACATTAAAATAAAGATCATTAAAATCACCATTTGAATCTGCAGTTACTTGTCTTATAAAATAAGTTTCATCATCTTTAATTTCTACAACTACAAAACCATAAACAAAATGAAACTCTCCAATACGACCTGAACGACTATCTGTAAAATTGGGTTTAGTAATAGAGCCTGTAGAAAATAACATTTTAGGATGTTCAACATCAATAACAGGCATTGATTTCATATGTACTCTAGGATGACCAACAATAGCAGAACTATTTTCAGTTAAAGATTCTAGTGAAGTTAAAGGGCTAACAGCAGTAGGTTGAATTTTTATATCAGCTAAAATTGATATATGTTTATGTATATGATGTCTAGATGCATCTAGGTATTTTTCTATTTTTTTATCCCAAGTATCAGGTGTATTATTTTCTAACTTTTGATTTTGATTATTATATCTTCCACAAATACAATGTATTGAAGCATTGATATATTCTGCATATGCTTCAATATTTTTTAGAAAACCATCATGAACAGGAGTAGAATTTTGAGCCCAAGTTATAATAAAACATTTTTTACGTTTATCAAATTTTTTTTCTTTAGCTTTTTTAAATTGTTCAGATTCAATATTTTGCTTTTCTTTAAATCCTAAAGAAACTAAATATCTTCTTACAGTACGTTCAGATTTACCAAAAAATTTAATTAACTCATCTATTCTTTGACCATAAGAAAGTGATTTATTATAATAGGTTGATTTTATATATTCTAAATCTTTCTTACTCAATTTTTCTATCTTCATATTTTCATACCAAATTTTACAAATTTAAATTATTTTTTTTACTTTTATAAATCATTTTATAAAAGTATATTTCTAATTACAAAATTCATTTATGATTGAACATATAAAAATAATCTGATCTTCTGTAAGAGAATGATTATTTGGAATATATAAACCATACTTATGTATATAATCTGCATTACTCATTATATTACTATCTGTTCTTCCATATCTTTCAATATATACAGGATGTACTCCTAAATTACCAGCTATCAAAGGTCTACATTGAATATTATTTTTTAATAAAGCTTCTACTATTTCATCTCTTTTTTCATGAAGAATAGGAAAACAAAAATTAGATGTAAAAGTATTATCATGTTCTTGTGGTAACCATTCTGTTTTTAAATATTTTTTATAAAGTAGATAATTTTTATATCTTACCTCACACATTTTATCTGCTTTTTTTAATTGCCTTCTACCTATAAAAGCTTGTAAATCAGTAGATCTTAAATTAAATCCTGGATAATAAAAAGTATACATATCATTAAATGAATCAGTATTCCATTTATTTTTCATTTGTTGTTTATATGATTCTGAATTATCTCTTGTCCAACCATGAGAACGTAATGATAATAATATTTGATATAATTCTTCTTCATTTTCACCAATATTTTCATTTACACATACCATTCCACCTTCTATAGTTGTAAAATGATGTGAATAAAAAAAACTAAAACATGACATAATACCAAAAGTACCAAGCTTTTTATTGTTGAATGATGAATTCAATGATTCACAAACATCCTCTAATAAAAGAACTCCATATTTTTTACATAATTCAACAACTTCATCCATTTTTGGTACTAACCCTAGAGCAGAAACTAATAATAATACAGAAGGAGATTCTTGTATAAAAATTTTTTCTAACTCAACTAATGAAACACTTAAATCTTTATCATTAACATCACATAATATTGGTTCTAATCCAAGTTGTATAATACTTGATAAATCTGTACTCCATGAACATGCAGATAAAACCACTTTATTATTTTTCATTTTTTTACCTATAATTAATGTATATAACATTAATAATATAGCAGATGATCCTGAATTACAAAAAACAGAATTTTTAGAACCTAAAAATTCGCTGAACTCTTTTTCAAAAGCAACAGTTTCTGGTCCTTTACTCCATTGATCATTTGTCATTAAAAAATCACATAAAGCCTCTTTATCTTGATGATCGATAGTGTTAAAAGTTAAATTAATTGGTTCTTTTTCCATATAGTTATATTTTAAAAAAAATATAATTAACCATATAAAAAAAATCAAGCTATTTTATATATTCAGAATAATCAATATCTTGATTTAAAATATCTGAATAACCTGATCGTTGTGAACTAATACCAGGATAAAAAGTATAAATATTATTTTCAGATTGAAGCTGTGTATATAATACATCTACTGGGTGTGTTATATTTTGAAATTTATTGATTACTTTTTGAAAAAAAGTATTTCGTATAGCATAAGAATGTGTAGTATATGTTAATTTACATTTTCCAATATGTTCAGATATCATATCTAATTTATGACCTGTATGAAAATTATGGTTTCCTCCAAAATATAACATATCCCAATCATGGGGTAATTCTTTTATATATTGTTCAAATTTTTTATTTAATTCATTATCAAAAATAATATCATCTTCAAGAATAAGTATTTTATCATAATTTTTATGTTGAGCATCTTGTATGATTTTTAAATGAGAAAGTACACAGCCTACATTACCTTTTTCAATTGTTGGATTAACAAACATATTAGATGTATCATAACTATTACCATCAATAGCTTTAAATATATCTACATTTAATCTATGTTTTATAAATTCTTGATTACATTTTTCTAAACGGTCTTTACGCTTTTCAAGATTTATACAATAAATTTTATCAAAAAAAGAATTAATCATACATTATTTTATTGAATCTATATATCCAAAAGTTTCTTTTAAGCCTTCTTCTAATTTTGTAAATTGAAAATTGGGTAATAAATCATCTGAATTTTTGACATCTTTTCTAAATTGTCCATCTGGTTTTGTAATATCAAATTTTATTTTTAAATGTTCTGCATCACATGCTTTAAGAGCTATTTCTGCTATTTTTTTAATAGAAATGTTTTCTGGTGGAGCAACTACAAAATCTTCTCTAATATCTTGATCTACTGATATTTTTATTGCCTTAGCTAAATCCTTAGCATATAAAAATTGTCTAAGTGGAGTACCTGTTCCAAATAGAGTAATAAAATCATCATTATTATCTTTAGCTACTTTTATTTTTTTTAATAATGCTGTAACAAAGTGAGCCTTATCATGATTTTCAAATTGATCATATATACCATATAAATTTGGTGGTGTAATACAATTCCAACGAGTACCATATTGTTTGTTATAACAACTTATTTGAACTGATAAACATCGTTTTGCATAACCATAAGAAAAATTAGCTTCAGTAGGTGCAGAATCATGAAGATTTTTAAGAGTTAACGGATATTTATCATCACTTAAACGATCTGGAAATATACAAGTGCTTAACATCGCAATAACATGATTTACTTTATATTTCAAGGCGCATTTTAAAACATTTGAATTCATTGCAATATTAAATTCTAAATAATCAGAAGGTAATTTTAAATTTTCTATAATTCCTCCTACTTTAGCAGCTAAATGTATTAAAACATCTGGTTTATATTTTTCAAAAATTGCTTCTGTTTGAATATAATCTCTTAAATCACCATCTTTAGATGAAAGGTATATTGCATCAGGCATAATATCTTGTAAATACTTACCAACCAAGCCATTTCCACCTGTTACTAACACTATCTTTTTTTTATTTTCCATAAACTAAATTATTTTTCATTACATTATAAGTCTTTTCTATACCTTCTCTTAAAGAATATTTGGGTTCCCAACCAGTTAATTTTTTTAATAAAGAAACATCTGCTACAAATTTCATTACTCCTGTAACTTCTTTATTTAAAGATTTTATTTTTTTTCCTGATATTTCTTCTACTATATTTACTATATCTTCTACAGAAGACATAATACCACTTCCTAAATTTAAATGACCAGTAAACTCTGTGTTTATTACTTGTAATATAGCAGTAGCAGCGTCAGTAGTAAATACAAAATCACGTTTAGGTGTAGTATTCCAAACTGTTGGATTTTTCTTTGTTAATACATCATAAATCAAAGTTGGAACTAAATCTGGTCGTATAAGAGAAGTATCGCCATAAATATTTGAAAGTCTTATATTTATAATTGGAACTTTTTCTTTATAAAATTCTACTACTTGCTCTGCTAAATGCTTACTAAATAAATATTCATTTTGATAAGGATATATATCATCTTGTTCATGAACAGGTCGATCTTTTGATTCATTTCCATATAATAATATACTAGTAAAACAAACAAATTTTTTTAATTTTCTATTTTGAAAATAATTCAAAGCTTTTTTTAAAGGTATCACATTATATTCTATACCATCCATACAGCTATTATTTAATAAATGATGATTAGAATTACCAATTAAAAAAATAACATTATCAAATTCTAAATCATCTAGAATGGATAAATTATCCATACTATCTAAATGTATATGTTTATTTATTATATCGAAACCTGGATGTGTTCTACCAACAGAAATAATATCTGGATTTTCTCTAAGAAAAACATTTCCTAAAAATCCACTACCACCAAATAATATTGTTGATTTTGACATAAATTTCTATTTAATTATATTTTTAAAAAAAGTATCCCACATACAATTTTCAGGGAGTGTATATTTTTTAGCTTTTTCAAAATTTTCTTTTATAAATTCTAAAGATTGATTATAATGTTCATAAGTACATTGGGTTAAAATATTATCTAATTCATCAATTTTTTCAAAACAGAACATTCCATTTTTATTAAAAAAATCTCCTATTGAATTGCAGCCCCAATAAACAGGAATAGTACCTGTCATAAAACAATCAATTAACTTTTCACTAAACATAGCATCACAATTATCATTTTCTATAATAATAGAATATCTAAAATCTTGTAATGCTTCTAATTTATTTTCTACAAATTTATATCCTTTTCCATATATACCATCAATACTATTATTAAATCTAGAAATAATAGAATGACGTAATAAATGACCTACAGTAGTTCTTTTAGAAGAAGCTATAATAGATATATTTTTATTTTTTTCATATATTTTTCTTTGATCAGGATAAATCCAACAACCACCAAAAATATAATAGATAAATTTATTTGGATTAATATTAATAAGTTCTTTATTAAATGTTAATATATAATCAAATTTATTGTAATTAATTGGTTGTGTAATAAAATCATATGATTTTTTATTACTCATAGGCGACTCTATAATTAAACCTATTTTAATTTTTTCAGTAAAATGATCAATTAAATGAAAAGAATCTTCTGTTATAACAACAAGATCATTTATATTTTCTGTTCCTCTATACCAATCAAAATGATCAGAATATAATTTTAAATCACCAGAACCTAAACTTGTTCCATGAGAAAATTGTGTATCAACTATTCTAATTAAAGGTTTTTCCAAAATTAAAATTTAAAAAAAATATAATAAAAATTTAAAAAAAATTAAACTATTTTTAAAATACTAATTTATTGTTTTTTTTAATATTTTTATATATAAAATATTTTATTTGAATAATAATTTGATAAATTTTTATTCCAATTATTATTATTATTATTATTATTATCATAATATTTATCACATAAACAAAGATTACAAAATTTGTAATCATCATGACCTATATTATCTAATTTATGACCAATAATAAAACAAATAATTTTTTTCATATTTTAAAATAAATCATAATCAGTAATATCATTTTCATCACCCAAAGCTGTTTTTGCAATTACAATATTTCCAAGTCCAGTTGGGATAAAAGAAATTTCAAAAAAACCACCAATAGCTCCACAATCACGTTGTTTATCTGAATATTTTTTATTCATCTTTTTTTGGAAATTGTGCCATTTTTCAATTTCTTTATCAGAAAGTTCAAAAATACCTGTTTTTATAAATTGTGTTGCCATGATTTTTTTAACTAATCTCCCAAATATCGTCTTTTATTAATATTTTATTAGCTTCACAGGAAATATGCCATTTATCTCCAATAGCCTCTATTCTGTCTTTTGTTGTTATAATATCTATACCTATAAATTTAACTGCAGGAACTAAATGTTCAACATCATCAATTAATAATCTCCATGGATTTTTATCATCCTTATTATTAGTATTATATCTTAATTTAATTTTCATAACTGTTCTATTCCATTAAAATAAATATCTTTTACATTCAAATGAGAATTAGCTGGACCAAACCATTTGTCAGCTGATGGTGCAATTATTCTTTTATTTGGATTATTATTTAACCATGCACCCCACCAAGAAAATGAGCTATTGGCAATTATATTATTTTTACAAAAACTCATTAAATGAAGATCAATATAATCAGCTTCATTTTCAATATGAATAAATTTTTCACTAGGAGGAAATTGTTGTTTACACCATTCTATATCATCAGAAAATATGACAAACATAGTATCTTTTGAAAAAGATTTAATAGCTTTTATGTAATAATTTAAATCAAGATTAGTATGATATTGAGCTAAATTTAAATAATCACCTCTTCTTATATGAAGAGAGCAAGTTTTTTCATTATTTATAATAGTATTATATTTTTCATTAATATAGTTTAAAACATCTGTATTAGGAGCAAATATTTGTCTAATTTTTTGTTCTACATTTATGAAATTTTTTTCACTTTGAAAATAACCATTTATAGCATAAACATGTTTTTGTGGATCAAAATTTAGTTCTATTGGTACTTCATGATAAGTAAATCCAGGTTCTGAAAATAAAAACTTATGTGAAACTGGTCTAGATGTTAAAAATGGACCAGAAAACATATTTTGATAAGCCCATCCTTCTGGAATAAAGGCTTGATCCTTTAATTTATCAGCTATACCATAAGCAGCAGCTATTTGAAACATTTGATTCCCTAATCGGGAATAAAATTCTTTAATTGTTACCATAATTTAAAATATTTTAAAATAATCAAATTCTTTTTCATTATCAAAAAAGTCAAGAACCTGTTTAACACATTGATCTGTATTAAAATATTGCCATTGACCCCAACGTCCTAAGCCAAATAAATTGTAATTTTTAGAAAAATTTAATATTTTTTTCATGGATTCTTTATAAATTTTTGTAGGTAAAGGATAAGAATAAATATTTTCATGTTCATATAATGGAATGCCAGCCTTCCATATTTTATTATTATCAATCCATCTTTTTCTATTTATATCAGTCATAACTCCACCAGGTTTACTATATGGCGCAAAGTTACAAATATAAAATTCACGATGTTGATCTACATCTGGATTTGGAATATACATCCAATGTGCATTATGAGTATATGGCTCCCGTTCCCATAAAGAAATAACATCACTTAAATACTCTAAATTTTCAAATTCTTTTTTATAATCAAATCCTTCAATTTGGATATCAAATTTAGTCCATGGAGCTGTGTTAATTATTTTTTTAGTAATATATTTTTCATTGATATACCATAGTTGATTTTCTTTATCATATCTTAACGTTTTAACATCAACATTTAATTCAATTTTATCATTTACAGTTTTTTTAATAGCATCAAAAACAGCTTGAAAACCTCCATATTTAGGGTAATAAAATGATTTATGACTAACTATTCTTTCTGTAAAATTAGATTTTTTTTCAACAATTGTTCTAAGAACTAATTTAATATCAGTTTCAGGAATTTTAATTAACCAATCTGTATTTAATTTTGCAATATCAACACACCATAATTTCTTATTATATGGAATCATATAATTGTCTGCAATTTTATCGCCAAGATAATTTCTTATCCAAGATTCAAAATTTTCATATTTTACATCTTTACAAGCTGCAGTCAAATAACTATATAAATATTCTATTTGAAGATCTGTTGGTAATTGCCATAAATTTAATTCTATAGGAAATTCTACAGGATTACCTTCTAAATCAATTAAAACCTTTGTATCATATTTATTAAAATCACTTTGTGGAATGTGATCAAATATCCAATCTAATACATCTTGATATTTAGAATGTAATACATGACCACCACCTATATCAAGATAATGACCATCTACAATTTTAGTCCTACATAAACCACCAGATTCATGTTCGCTTTCCAATAATATTGTGTTATTAATACCAAGTTGTTGTAATCTTCTTAAAGCTGCAACACCTGTAAAGCCACCACCTATTACAATATAATCATAGACCTGTTGTAATTTTTCCATATAATTCTTCTGTTGTAGGAATATAATTTATAAATTCTATTTTAATTTTTGAAAAGTTAATACAATTATCATAAAAAGATGGATCTCCTCCATGTTTTGACATTAAAAATGTATTATCTATAATAGTCATTTCAGTATTGCTATTACCAAAAATTAAACAAGGATATACCCCACCTGTCATAGTGGAACATACATGTTTACAATTTTTGTGTTTAACTATAGTACACCAATCTTGATAATTTTTTATATATTGAACTTTATCATTAGAAAATATATTTGTTTCTTTTCCAAAAACAAACACTGAAATGTTGTTATCATATAATTTTGACAATAAATCAACCCAAAATTCATGAGACATATTTTTTTCTGTCCAGGCTCCTCTTTTTCTAATAACTAATGCCACAAAAGGTTTAGATAAATCATAATCAGATACATTACTCCAATCAACATTAGTTATTAAATTTTTATCTCGTTCCCAATTCTGATAAAATGGTTTATATGGTATTTCTCTTTCCCAAACATTTCCACCTGCCATTCTATGAAAAACGCCTATTTCTAACAAATCAATAATACTATTTTCATGAACATTTAAAGTCAAAAAATATTGATAATCTATAACATTATTAAAAAATTTTGTATATAAACATTTTCTTTCTTCAACAGTAACTACACAATCTTCTTTAGTAATTTGTCCAGTTTGTAATAGATCAATCAATTTAAGTCTGGTAATAATTAACTCAGTAGCTATTTCTGTTACTTCCAAAGGATTAGGAACATCGTTTACTGAATCTCCTTGATAAACATTTTTTGCAACAATAATATATCTCATAAATTACTATTGTTGTTTTTTAAATAAAAAATCTTCAACTAAAATATAATCAAGTTCTGTAGTATTTAATACTTCTAAAGCATCTTCTATAGTGGTTAGAATTGGCTTTCCTTTAATATTAAAGGAAGTATTTAAAATTATTCCTATTCCTTTAAGTTTATCAACTTCAGTTATGAGATCATAAATATATTTATTTTGATTTTGTGTAACAGTTTGTACTCTAGAAGTTGTATCTTCATGAACAATTGATTTTAATTTTTCCAACCACTCTATTTTTGTTTTTGGCGAATAAGACATAAATTTTGCATCACCATTAAATTCAAAATATTTATCAACCTCTTCTTCTCTTACAATTGGTGCAAATGGTCTAAACCATTCTCTGAATTTTACTTTATGATTTAAAATATCTTTCATATCAGGAAAACTTGGATCACAAATAATGCTTCGATTTCCCAAGGCTCGTGGACCACATTCTGATTTACCTCTTATTACTCCAATTATTTTACCATTTATTAATAATTTTGCAATTTCATTAATTGTTACTTTTTGTGCATTATAATCAATAACATATTGTGACAAATTTTCTTTATCTAAAATATCAAATCCATTATAAGTAACATCAACTACACAATTTGGTGGCTCATTAAATAATAATTGTCCTAAAGATATTCCACAATCATTTGGATTTGGAGGAACAAAAATAGGATAAGATATAGTTTTTTTTAATCTATCATTAAACAGAACATTTAATGCACAACCTCCAGTTAAACAAACTGGTAATTTGTATTTATTTATATATGGATTTATAATTGATAATACAATTTCTTCAAAAATATATTGTGAAGTTGCAGCTAAATCATAACTATCTTGTCCACTTATAGTATCATAAGTGGACAAATCTAAACCTATGTTGTTACCTAACTCAGTTAATTGTTTAAATTCAATGCCTAAAAATTGTTGTTTTAAATAAAACGCTCTTATTGCAGACACCCATTCTTGTCTTACTTTTCCATAAGCAGCTAATCCCATAATTTTACCAGCATAAGAAAGATAATTACCATTTCTTATTTCTTTAATTGGCATTGAAATCAAAGAATATGCATTCCCAACATCCAAATGAGATTGAGCTATTTTTGTAATTGTATTTTCTTTTTTATTAGCTAAATAAATATTAAACATAGTTACTTCATTGGTTTCATCCCAACCACCACCATCAATAGAAAAAATTATTGATTCATCAAATGGACTTTGATATAAAGCTGATGCAGCATGTGCTATATGATGCCCACAATCTATAAATTTTTTTATTCCAAAAACCTTAGTTAATATATTTTTTTCATTTATTGAATTACCAGAATTTATTCTTCCAAAATAACAAATATCAAAATCATTAAGATGATATTCTTTCTTTATTTCATTAAAAATGAATTGACAAGCTTCTTCAAATTTAGGATGATCATTAATTTTGCAATAACGTTCTTTAAGAAGTCTTTCAAATTCAAAGATTCGATATATTCCTGGTGCTGGATTTATAGCAATAGAAGCATCATGTGATGCATAAATTGAAATAGATTTATGAAATGTCATTTTACAATTTCTAGAATTTTTTCTTTAATTCTATCTGCAAAATTAACAAATTTTTGAGATACATTAAAGTTATATTCTATAGCTTCTTGCATAGAAATATAATCATCTTCTTTTAATAAATTTATTTTATAAAACAATTCTTCTAAATTATCAAAAGAAATAATTCCATTTATATCAAACCAATTATCAATATTGGTACAACCCCAATAAATTGGAATTGTTTTTGTTTGAAAACAATCTATTATTTTTTCAGTAAACCAATTTTTTCTTTTAGAATTTTCAATACAAATATGATATTGGGTATCAAATAATGGTTCTTTATTACTTCCCAAAACTGGATTATTATTTATATTAGGAATACCACCAAAATTTCCACTAGAATAAAATATATTTGGTATCTTTATTTCATTTTGTTTATTCCATAATAGATGTCTTAATAAATGACCAGGAGCCATAGTTTTCCCTCCAACTAAAGCAGAAACACCAAAATTTTTATTTTTAAATTTATAATTATTTATCCAAGTAGTACCATATTCAAATAAAAAAGAATTTGGACAGTTTTCTAATAAAAAATCATTATGAGTTAATAAAAAATCATAATATCCCCTTTTCATATACATCATAGCATTATTAGTCAAATCAAGAATTTCGATTGGTTCAATCAATAATACAATCCTAATGGAATCACTTATTTTTTTTGTATTTGGAATACAATCAACATATAATTCAATTTGTTTTTCATGTTCTAATTGAACATTCAAATTAAAACTACAATATATATCAATTTTTTTCATTTAACATCATTTTAAACATCAATTTGATTTGGAATATGACATACATTATATGATGTATTAATTATTTTTTTAAATGGATATTTAACCAATTTAGTTACAAATTTCCAATCATGTCCATAACCATCATCCCAAGTTTCATTTATAGAATTTAAATGACAAATTGTTGATGTTCCTATTCTCGTTTCTATAATTTCATTAATTCTAATTGAATTAGAAAAATTATTTAAATCTATAAAATTACTTACCAAGTAATCATCATAAAAAACCCACTTTACATCATCTGTAAATTGATTATTAATATTTTTTAAATGATCTTCACCAAAAAAATCATCTGTATCTAAATAACAGATTTTATCTCCATTTGCTAGTGATAGTCCACATGTTCTAATAGAACCAGAAAATGGAGCTTGTTTTTTCTTTAATTTAAAGAAAATAATATTATTATACTGTTTATAATATTCTTGATATAATTTTTCAGTAATATCACAACAATCAGAAACTATAATTAACTCTTTTGATTCAAAATTTTGTGTTAAAAAAGAATCTACTGCTCTTATAAATTTTTTTTCTCTATTTGTAGCTGCTCCTGGATAGTATCCAAGATATGAGGCCATTATTACTGATATCATTTGATATTATTTTTTTCTAGAGTTGCAAATTTATATGCTAATTCAGCAACAAGTCCATATTCATTAGCTCTCTTTTCTTCTTCCACTTCATTTTCTAACGGCTCACCTATTCGATGACCAATTTCATGACCAAAGAAAAATAATAACTCTTCTATAGAAACATCAGGATTTCCAACCCAATAATGAATTACATTATTATTATCAACCCATCCCCAATATCCTTGTTGTATCAAATAGTTTTTATATTCTTCAAAAGAAAATTCGTGTTCATTTCCTTCTAAATCAAAACCAACAAGTCCATCTATATCTTCTTTATTTATATCACCATCATGATATGGCGATAAAATTATATCATCAATAGTGTTATATTTTTTTAAAATAAATTTGTTTTCTATCATAAATAAATCTCATTAATTCATTTTTTTATTATAATTATATTCCATTAATGTTTTTTCTGAATCTGCAAAATTTTTCTCTGAATAATCATACCAAAATTTCATAAAATCTTTCATAGAAGCTTGTTTCATCCAATTTATAAATTGGATAGATGCTAAATTAGTATTATATCCTGTTCCTGGAGGATGAAAAACTTTAACATTATCATCAATTACACATCTCATATGTTTTTTTAAACATAAAAATCCTTTATAAGCATCTAAACCATGTCCTAAACTATTGATTTTTGTATCAACTGGATATATTTCTTCTAATATTTCTTTTTTTGCAGCAAACATAAAACCTTCTACAAAAACAACATCTCTTAAAGAATTAGAATTATAATTTTTACAATGTTTATGACTTTGACCAGAAGAAGAAGGTGAATATACTCCAATATTATCATCTTCAGTTAGGTTCGTTAAAGTATTAATTAATTTCTCTGCTTCTTTTTTATTTATAATTACATCAGAACAAATAAAATTAAGAATATCTCCACCTTTTTCAAAAAATAATTCCACTGATCTATTAAAAAGACCTGAATATCCCACATTTTCCAATGTGTAATCAAATTCATCTAAAATAATATTAGAACCAGAATCTATTAAAAAACAATTTCCAAATTTAGAGAAAATATTTTTTAAATTGATTGCATTATCATTATTATTATGATTTACTATTATTGTAATTATATTCATAAATTACCTAAATTACATTCTATTTGTTGTGTAAATTCATGGGTTAAAAATTCTTGATAATCTTTTAATAAAATCATAGTAGGAACATCAAATTCTTCATTTAATTCTTGATCATATATCATATCAAAATCAAATAATAAATATGATTTACAATTAGAACATTGCATTTTTAAATTCCAACGTTTATATTCAAAATGAATTTCTCTTTTACAAGAAGGACATAATGTATTATACATAAATTATAAATTAATATTATCAATTTTTTTCATTCTATTCTTTTTAGCCACTTCTATATGGGTATTTGTTTGTCCATATTGATTGATTTTATCATCACTTATAGGATTTTCTCTATTATAGAGATAAAGAATACTACTATTATGTTTAATTTTATTAAAATTTTCTGGTTTAACCATATCAAACATATTTAAAAACATGACAGCATCATAAGCTATACGATAAAATTTGCCATCTTTATCCTTCATACAAGAAAAATTTGGATCTTGTTCTTTTATTTTTTGATAAAAAGATGCACGAAATGTTCTTAAATGAGATATTTTTAAAGGTGCTAATCGTATATTATTTTTAAAATCATTTTCTGTATAAGGTCTAGAGATACAACTTCTACCATCAGACCATTTACTAGAACCATATAAACACCAAGGATCATATTTTTTATATTCTTCATTTAAATGAGATAAAACATTTCTATTAGATAATTTATCATCTCCATCTACTAAACAGACTATATCATTAGGATTACAATAATTCATAATACAATTATGAATATTTTCTAATGCTGTTAAATTAACAGAATTTTTAATTGAAATAACCCTTGAGTCAAATTTTAAATTTTTAAACCATTCAACATCAGTACAACCATCTGTAGATGCATCATCAATAAAAATAACTTTAAAATTGCTGTATTTTTGAGTTAAAATAGAATTAACACAACCTTCTAAAAAAGAACCTGCATTATAAAATGGGCTTATTATAACAAAATGATTATCTTCCATATTTGCAAATATAATAATAAAGTATCATAAAAATAAGTAATAAGAATATCATTTTTTTTAATCTATTTATTTTAAAAAATAAGAACATGTCTAAAAATAAAACAATAACTGCTGAAAATATAAAAGAAATAATTTTTAAAACAGCTGTATATCTAAAAGAAAGAAAGGAAATAGCAGATAAAGCATTAGAATTAGAAAACGAATTAAAAACTTTAGAAGAAAGTTATCAAGGTATGACTGGTTCATTTGGATTTTCTAGTCCTGAAAGTGCCTCTAATAAAAGTAAGACTGGCTTTAAAAATGATTTTTATTTTGCTAGACTAAGCGAATTAGGGGCTGAAATACAATCAGAAATGCAAAAACAAAATCAAGATAATGTTTTAAATGAAGATTTAATTGATGAAGTTAAAAAATTAAAATCAGAAAATGAAGCTCTTAAAAAAGAGAATGAAAATTTAAAAAAATAAAAAATAATGAAAAAAAATATATTTGGAACAGAAATTTTTGAAAAATTTGATGAATTTGTTACCAAACAACAATTAATTCATGAACAAAAAATAATTGAAAATGAATTAAAAAAAATCAGTGAAAATAGTGAAAATTGTTCACCATATAAATTTGAAGAAGATGAATTTGGTGACAAAATTTATCAATTACCACTAGATATTTTTGGTGATTTTGATTTTTATAATTTATCTAAAGAAGATGAAAAATTAGAAGAATTTCTTAATTCATGTTTAGATCATGGTGATGGAATTAAAGTAAATAATGGAGATGTATATTGGGCTACAGATTTATTTGATTCATTAAAATATTATGAAAATCTTGATAAAGATGATTTAGAAGAAGTTATTGCAGGTCCTGATACAAATTGTGATGGTAAAAAAGAACCTTTATTTATAGTTAAAGGTAGTTCAATTACTGAGGATAATGAAAGTGAAATTACAATAGAAATGGATGAAATATTTTCAGACATAAAAAAAGAATGGGAAGATAATATTGATCAAGATTTAGAAATTGACATGGATGATGAAGATTCTAATTTTGGAGAACCTATTCCTAAAATGATAAAAAAATCAGATATTTCATGGTCAACAAATGATATGATTGATGAAATAACTAAAGATTTATGTGAAAAAATGGATAAGGATGATGCAAATGAAATTGTAAATACTATACAAGAAACAACATCCAAATCATTACAAGAAACATTTTTTAGAATGAAAATGTTAATAGATATAGAAAAGTATAGATAAGAAAAAAGCGGATAAAATCCGCTTTTTTTATATATAAAAAAAACTCATAAATTAATTATGAGTTTTTTAATAATAATGTAAGATTAAAATTACAGTATTCCAGGTATATTTAATCCTTCTATATCATTTTCTTTTAAAAGCTCACGACCATCATCAGTCATAGTTTTTCCATTTATTCGTTCCATAAGACCATCTTTTTTAAAACGGACTTCTTTTACTTGATGTTTTTGTTGAAACATTTGATTGATTTTATTAGGATCTATTAAACCATTTGATCTATTTTCCATATCTACTTTTATTATAAATATATAAAAATTTTATTTATTTTTTATATCGTTTCATAATATCAATTAATAAACTATTTCTAACAATATCATCTTCAGAAAATTCATGAAACGAAATTCCTTTTATTCCTTTAAAACGCTCAAAAGCATCCTGTAAACCTGTTTTATCTGTTTCTTTAATTTTTATATCTACTTGGTCTGTATCTCCCATTATAATCATTTTAGCATTTTGTCCAAGTCTTGAAATAATTAATTTCAAGCCTGTTACTGTAGTATTCTGAGCTTCATCTATAATACAAATACAATTATCGAATGTACTACCTCTCATATATGCAATAGGTTCTTCTTTTACATATTCACGTGTTTTTAACATATTAGTGGTGGCTTTACCAATCAATTTTTCCATAGTAGAATAAAAAGATTTCATATAAGGCTGCGTTTTTTCCAATAAATCACCTTTTAAAAATCCAATATGTTCTTCACCAGCTTCAATTATTGGTTTAGTTATTAAAATTTCATTTATATTATTATCATTTTTCATAATTTCCAATGCAGCTCTTAATGCTGTAAATGTTTTACCAGAACCTGCAGGACCATGTATAAAAATCATTTGATTTTCTTTTATTTTTCTATATAGTTTCTTTTGACTTTCAGTTTTAAAATCTGTGCCTGGTTTAAATTGTATTTGTTCATTTTGAACTTTGGCTGACAAATCTTGCATAGATTTATCTATTTCTATTACTTCCAATTCTTCTATTTCTTCTTTAGAAAGTCTTTTATTATTACTTCTTTTTCCTTTGGACATATTTTTGTTTTTTATTAAAATTATAAATTTTAATAAAAAAATAAATATTTATAACAAACACACTATAAAAAAAATGAAAAATCAAGAAGAACTTTCTACTTTTATTTCTACTAAAATAAAAGATATGGGATTAAATAATGCTTTTGATGAACAAATGATGAATGAATTAAAAAAAAGTATTTTAAAAAAAATAGAAGAAGAAAATAAATTAGTGGAAGAAATAAATTTGGAAAAACAACCTGAAACTGATCAAAATACTATTATAAGTATAGAAAAAGATTCAAATTATATACCTTCATTACCATCATTTCTAGATAAAATAGAACCTGAAAAGTTTATTGTATTTGATAGAAATGAATTAAGTGTAGGTGGTGAAAATTTATCAAATAGATCTTTTAGATTAGTTTCAAATCCTGATAATAAAAAATCAATTCACAATTCATGGACGGAAGATGGCAAAAAAAGAGCAGAAGTATACATAGCTAAGTTAATAAAAATAGGAGAAATTAATTTTGATTATACTAATGGTATTTCACAATATATAGAAAATATTCAAGAAGAACCAAATGTTAACAACTTCGGTTTTCAAATAGAACCATTTGAAAAAGATGTTCCAATAAAAATAATAGATCATGATTTAGAATCAGAGTCAGAGTCAGAAATTAATAGTGAATTAGAAAATAAGATAAAAACATATATAAAAGATTTAATACAACAAAAAAATACTAATAATATAGTAAATTCTTCTATAAATGAATCCAACATAAATAATTCTGATCTTAAAATCAGAGAAATATTTACAAATGACAAAAAATATATGAAAATTGATACTCCTGAAGAACTTAAAGAATCTGTAAAAACAGGAAAAGGTAAAGCTATATTAAAAACAAAAAATGAAGAAGTTCAAGTTTGGGTATTAGAAGGTAAAGAATATTTTTTACCAACTAATATAATATCTAATATAAAATGTCACATTATTAAATAATCTATTTAAGTTTATAAAAAAAGTAATTAAATTAAAAATAAAAAAATATGAGTTATTGGAAAATAGAAAACAAATCAAATGTAAATGTTAAAATTACAGTTAGAGTAGCTAATACAAGAACTATAGGTCTCTTTTTAGAACCTAATAAATTTGTAATAGCTTTACCACAAATTACAGCTCAATTAGATGCACAAGTTAGAAGAGGTTATATAAATATTGAAGATAATTTTGATAATTCATATTTTAATCTAAATTTAGGTGATCAATATGAAAAAGGTACAATAGAAAAAATAAAAGAAGATTCAAAATCATATATTGGTTAAATATATTAATTGTAATCATTTTTTAAAAGCATGTTTTTATAAAAAATATGCTTTTTTTATTTAAAATAATAACTATTTATATTTATAAATTATTATTTATATTTTAAATAAAAAAACATGAAAACAGAAGAAACAGAATCACCACTATCTCAAATAGATGGTATGGAGAAATTTGATAATTTCTTATTTCAAGAAAGTAAAAAAGAAAAAATTTCAAAAACAATACTAACTTCTAATAAAATAGAAAGGATATTAGCTTATTGGCTTCTTAAAAAAGAAAATAATAGATTAACAGGTGCTGAATTATTGACACATTATAGTATTATACAAGAATATTTTAGTAAAGATTATAAATCTATGACAATTGTTAATACGCCTGTATTTAACATTAATACTCAAAATGGAAAAATTTATAAAGAAGATGATGAAGTTAATGATGAAATATACAAAACCTTACACACATCAAATTATAATTTAGAATTTAATACAGAATCAAAAATATTATTTGATCATTTATACATTTATTCAATAAAACTAATAAGTAATCATATAGATAATTATGATATAAAAAATATGTTTGAATTTAGAATGATAGGTAGTAATTTAAATAAAAAAAGAACTGTTACTTTTACTATTTCTGATAATATTATTAATGAATTTAATGAATTAGCTGATGAATTAGCTATAAATAAATCAAAATTTGTAGAAAATTCTATGAAAAATTTCATACAAAAAAATAAATAATAAACATTGAATAAAAAATATTATATATTTTATAATTTTATATTTATTTTTTATTCAATTACTTTTAATTTAATAAAAAATAAATATAATTAAATGATAAATAAAAAAATCAGCATTCTTATGGTAATGTCTGACAATCATGGTGTAGGACATTTTCGTTCAATAGATCCAGCAAAAGCTATAGAAAAATATTATAATGATGAATTTTCTGTTGAAATTAATCAACATCCAAACTTAGAAGATATTGAATATTTAAAAAAGTTTGATATTATACATTTTCATAGAGGATTAGGTCCAAAGGAACATGAAGATATTAATTTTGCAAGAATTAGAAGCTTAGGTATCAAAATAGTAGCTGATATTGATGATTATTGGGAACCATTTTTTGGACATCCAATGTATTTATTAATTAAACAAGAAAAATTTCCAGAAAAAATTTTAGATACTTTAAAAAAAGTTGATTATGTTACTACAACAACAGAATTATTTGCAGAAGAAATAAGAAAATATAATCCAAATGTTTATGTTATTCCAAATGCTATAAATAGAGAAGATAAAATGTGGAAACATAATGATACAAGAATTGAAGGTGATCAACGCTGCAGAATATCATGGATAGGTGGTTCTTGCTATGATGATCAAACAGAAATTTTAACAGAAAATGGTTTCAAATTATTTAAAGATCTTGTAAAAAATGAAAAAGTAGCTTGTTTAAACCCTGAAACAAATAACTTAGAATATCATATACCTAAGAATTATTTAAAAGAACATTTTGTGGGTGATTTAAATAGAGGAAAAAACAATTTAATAGATTATGCTGTAACTCCAAATCATAAAATGTATGTTTCTGAAGTTTCAGATCTTTCAAAAAAAGAACTAAATTTTAAATTAATACCATCAGAAGAAGTTTATAATAAAAATTTACATTTTAAAAAAACGTCTGGTTGGATTGGAATTGATAATAATCAATTTACAATTCCTGCTTTATATAATGAAATTGATGAAGATTATGAAGATAGTGAAGTTGTAGTTAAAAATATAAGATTACAAAAATATACTAAAGACAAAATAGTAAATATGAATGATTGGTTAAAATTTTTTGGTTTTTGGATAGCTGAAGGATGGACAACTCAAACAGAAGGATTAAATCAAGTAGGTATAACACAAATAAAAGATAATGGTTTTCTTGAAGAAATGTTTATTACATTAAAATCAATGGGATATAATCCCACTTTAACAAAAGATAAAAAACAATTGAGAGTATTTGATAAACAATTATGGACATATTTAAGTCAATTTGGTAAAGCAGAAGATAAATTCATTCCAAAAGAATTACTTAATCTTCCAATTGAAAAATTAAAAATATTTCTTGATTGGTTTTTAAAAGGTGATGGACATCAAGAAAGTGATAGTTTTAGATTTGACAAAAGATATAATGAAATTAGGAGTTTTAAAACTTCTAGAAAAAGAGGTTATACTGTTTCTAAAAAACTTGCTGATAATATTCAAGAAATATGCCTTAAACTTGGAATAATTTCTACTATTACAAATAGAGGATTAAAAAAATCAATTATGAAAGATGGAAGAAAAGTAATAGGAAAACATGATGCTTATGTTATTAGCATTGATGCAGATGACATCAGAAGCAGAAAAAATCCATTATTGAAATCAGAAGATCATTTTAAAGAATCATATAACGGTTTTGTGTATTGTGTTGAAGTTCCTCATAACATTATTTTTGTTAGAAGAAATGGTAAGACTATATGGTGTGGAAATTCTCATTTAAAAGATCTACAATTAATGGAAAATTCATTCAATCTTCTTCATAACAATGAAGAATTAAAAAATAAATATCAAGTAATATTATCTGGATTTGATGTTCGAGGAATTCTAACTTCTATAGATGAAAATGGACATCAAACTCAAACTAAAATGAAACCACAACAAAGTGTATGGTATGCTTTTGAAAAAATATTATCTGCTAATTATCAAGGAATTAAAGATGATGTTGAATATACAAAATGGTTACAAAATTATCAATCTGGTGAATATCCAAATGTATTAACAAAAAATTATGTAAGAAGAAATACATTACCTTTAACTAAATATGCAATACATTATGATTATTGTGATGTAGCCTTAGCTCCCTTAGATATAATAGATCAAGTAAAAAAACCTAATGGACAAATTATAAACCAACCTAATATTTTTAATAAAGTAAAATCTGAATTAAAAATAATAGAAGCAGGTATGAAAAAAAAGGCTTTAATTGCACAAGATTTTGGAATTTATAAAGAATTATTAAAAAATGAAGAAACAGCCTTATTAGTTAATAAAAATGAAAAAGGATGGTATCAAGCTATAAGAAGATTAATTTTAGAACCTGAACTTAGAGAAAAATTAGCAGAAAATTTACATAATTTTGTAAAAGATAAATATGATATAAAAAATGTAACAAAAGAGCGTATTAATATATACAAAGAAATTTTATCTAAAACAAACTTCATATTAAAACCTATTTAAAATAGGTTTTTTTTTATATTTATAATAAAAAAATCAATAATACATGGATAATATTTCTTTAAATTTTGGTGTCATCAAAGAATCTATTTTAAGATTAAAAACAAGAGAGTTTTTAAATGGAGAAAGACTTGGTTTGAATGATTTTATTAAAAAGTTAAATGAAAATACAACATTAAAAAAGCAAGCTTTAATTTTTAATATATTTGATACTAATAAACAATTTAAAAAAGAAAGATTAGCTGAAAGATTCATAAATCAAACTTTAGAAATTATGAATGGAGTAAAATGGGAAGATATTATTAAAGAAAATAGAGAAGTAAGAATTTTATTTTTAGATAATACACATGTTGGTTCTGCCTCAAAAGAAAAAGAAATGTATTATAATCATATACACAATTTAATTGAATCAAGATGTAAAGGTTCTGGTAATTATAATATAGCTAAAGATCAAGAATCTTATGAATATGTAGTTAATTATTTACTAAAAGAAAAAAATAATAATACAAAAATTATTGAAGAATCAGATGAACCATCTATATCTTGGGAGTTTATTACAAAAAGAGCCATTTCTTCTTTTAAAGAAAGATATTCTCATTTAAATGAATCAGATTTTAAATTAGTTAAAATATTAACATCTGATTATAATACAAAATTTAATTATTTTACTGATTTAAAAAATGAAAATTTAGATAAAATAAAAAAAATAAAAAATTTTGATTTAACACAAGAAGATAAAATCATCTTTGAAACATTTGAACAAAGGCTCAATACTTTTAATCCAAAAAAAGGAGATAATTTAGATGATGCTATCATTTCATATTATGAGCTTAATGAAAACCTAAATCAAAAAATTTAAAGTAGTTTATTTAATTGTTCATTAGAGTTTTTTATTATCTTATTTAAACGATAAGATAAAGATTCATCACTTTTTATAGTAAATTGATAATCAAATTCAATTTCTTCAAATTCACGAAATCTTTTAGGAAGTATTTTAAGAAAAATTTTAAATGAACCTATATTAAAATAATCAATATATAATTTTACATCAAACATTGATATTTTATTTAAAATAATTAATTCATGTAAATAATTTTTACAATAAAAAAGAAATTCATATATAACTTCTTCATAATTTTTTAATGAAATAGAACAAAATTCTTCAAAAATATTATTTATATCTATTTTTATTTTATCAAAAAAACATAAAGAACAATTATTATCTAATACAGCCAAGTATTTATGATTATAGTTTTTTATATCTAAATTAACAGATAAGTTATATAAACTCATTTTTTTTATTTACGATTAAATATTAAAAAATCAGAATTACCAGATAATATATCAGAAGTAACAATTTTATTAGCAATTTTTAAAGATTCATCAAATAAAGGAGATTTTTTACTCAATGGAAAATTATTTGATTTATCAAATAAATTAATAGTGTGAAGATATAATTCAATTGAGATGAAATTTTTTTTATTATTATAATTTACATTTTCTGGTGTATTAACTATATACAAGTTTTCTTTTGATTTTGGAAAAAAATAATTATCATCCAATAATGATGATAAATCTAAAAGATAGATATCTTTTAATTTTTTTAAAAGTTTTTTATTTAATTGTTGAGTATCTTCTTCTGAGTTTTTTGGTTGTATCCAAAATGAAGTTTCAATATAAATTGTTTCTGGATTATTTCTATTTTCTATAGTACCAATTTTAACACTTACATTATGATTGTTTAATATTTTTTTATCCAACTTTATTTGTCTAGCACTTCTAAGCATATTCAATATATAATATTCAAATATACGAAAAATATAAAAAAATTATAAGATAAAATATAAACAAAACAAAAAAAAGTAAAATTAAATTATATTTTTTTTATCGTTTTTTAAACTATTTATACCTAAAAGTATAAGTAGTCAAAAAAATGAATACATCAAATCAGAATCAAAAATATTTAATTTCTGAATTTTTTACATTTAAAGCCAGCAAGGATTTAATTCTTGAATCTGAAAAAAATGGAACAGATCTAATACTAGTTGGTATTCTACAAAAAGCAGATACAATAAATAGAAATGGTAGAATATATCCATATAATATATTAAAAAGAGAAGCAGAAAAATATATGGATTTAGTAAATGGAAGTATGGCTTATGGAGAAACTGATCACCCAGATAGTCCTATTGTTAGTTTGCTAGGAACTTCACACATGGTCATAGATATGTGGTGGGAAGGAAATGTTTTATATGGTAAATGTATCATCTTTGATGAAAATCCAGCTGGTGCTATTTTAAAAGGTATCCTTAAAAAAGGAGGAGTTCTTGGAATATCCTCTAGAGGAGTTGGTTCAGTTAAAAATATAAATGGAAGTGATATAGTTCAAGATGATTTTGAACTTATTGGTTTTGACTTTGTATCATCTCCATCTACACCTGGTGCATATATGTTCAAAGAAGGTTTTGAAAGACCTGGAATGATTCCTTTATTAAATACATATGATATAGAAAAAGTAAGATCAGAAGGAAGTATATCAAAATATAAAGAAGTTTTAAAATGTATAAATGATCCATTTTGGAAAAAAGTACAAAATAATTAGAAAATTGTTTTTTTTATCATATTTATTAAAAATTAAAAAATATGTCAAATAAAAAGTCTGTAATTAAAGAAGCACAAGCTGATTTTGAAGAAATAAAAAAATTTGCTCAAAATGAAGCTTTAAAGCAAATGCAAAAAAAAATACAGCCCCAACTTGATGAAATAGTTCAAAAAACACTTGAAGAAGCTATAATTAATATAGAGTCTGGTGATGCTACTGTTATTGTAGATGATGATTCTATAAATGTTGATAAAGATGGTAATAAAATAACAATTGAAACAAATAATAATATTACTAATACAGATACAACCTCTTCAACAGGACAAGAAAATTTTACAGAAAATCCAACATCATCTAATGATATAGAATCTTCTAATAATGAAATAAATGAAGAAGATATTTTATTTGAAATAACTAATATAAATGAAGAAGAACAAGCTGCTGAAGCTAATATCGAAAATCCATTTGTATTAGTAATGAATAAATTAAATGACATTGAAAGAAAGTTAGAAGGTGGTACTACTAATAGTGGAACAGCAGAAGGAGAAGTAACAATTGTAGATGATGACAATGTAGATTCTACTCCTGCACCTACCCAAAATAATAATCAACAAGTACCTGCTCAACAAAATGCAGTGCCTCAACAAAATCAACAACCAATACAAGAAGAATATATGGATTATAATAATGAAGATATAATGGAAGAAGTTATCGATTCACAAAATGATAATGATGATACAGATTTAGATGATCTAACAATAGATTTAGATTCTGATGATAGTGATGATGATAATGATGAAATAGAATTTGAAATATCTGATGGTCAAACTGTAGAATGTAATTGTGATAATTCTAATGAAGATGATGATACATCTGTAATTGTAGATGATTTGCAAGAATCAGATTTTGATTATGATGAATTAGCTGTTGTTGATCAAGATGATATTGATAATCTATCCATAAGAAATTCATCAAATGATAGTTTTTTTGGAGATATAGATAATGATAATTCTAATGATGAAGATGTAGAAATTATTGATTCTGATGAAGAATCTTCTGATGAAAATGAAATAGATGAAATGAAAGGGGTATCATTTTCAGTTTCTTCAAAAGGAAAAAGCTCTAGATTTCCAATTGGTCAAGGTGAAACAAGTAGAATTAATATAGAAGAAAATATAAAAGCTCAATATGAATCCAAATTGGATGAGCTTAAAGAGGAAAACAATAGTTTAAGAAGGGATATAAAGGAATTTGAAAATTCTTTTGTAGAGCTTAGATTATCAATTAATGAAATGCAAACATTTAATGCAAAACTAGCTCTTGCTAACAAATTATTTTTGAATGGTGGTTTATCTAGTACAGAAAAATTAGCTATAAATGAATCTTTAGATAAAGCTTCTTCTGTAAAAGAAGCCCAGAAAATTTATCAAAAAATTGTAAAAGATAATAACATACTAATTAAAGAATCAACAAATAACAAGATAAAGTCAAATACAATAAATGTAGCAAATTCTTCAAAACCTTTATATGAAGGTAATGAAACTAAGCTTTTAAAAGAAGAAGAAGAAAAAAGAAGAAGACAAATTCTTTCTGGTATTAGAAAAGCCGAAGATTAATAAAAAAATCTTGAATTTCTAAAAAAACAAACTATTTAAATTAAACATTAACTAAAAAACAAAAAACAAACAAAAATGAGTTCTATACTAAATAGCGGTCAATATGGTTTAACCAACATTAAAGCACTCGCTGAACAAAGAAAATCAATCGTAGCTAACTGGGAAAGATCAGGGTTACTTGAAAATTTGAAAGGTATAAAAAAATCTAATATTGCTCAACTTCTTGAAAACCAAGCAGCAAGTATGCTTAATGAGGTTACTCTAGATGCTTCTGCAGGTAGATTTGATACTGTTGCCTTTCCTATTGTAAGAAGAGTATTCTCTAGATTATTAGCTAACGAATTAGTATCTGTACAACCTTTAGCTCTTCCTTCTGGTCTATTATTTTATCTTGATGCAAGAGTATCTTTTGGTGATGGTACACAACCTGATAACTCTTTCAAAAATAATTTAACAAGAGCACAAGAAGTTTCAAGAGGTAATGCTGGTAAAGTTCCTCCTCTTAATACAGCCAATGGACAACCTGGTCCAAATTTTGCAACAACTTCTGCATATGAAAGATTCTATAACAACAATGGCTTTGATCTTTCTTTTGGAACAGGTCTTACAACTGTTGGAATTGCACAAACAATAGCAACATCTAGTTTTGGAACTAGTGGTATCTATCCTGCTACATTTGCATTAGGTGCTGGTTTTGATATTTCAACTCAACAATCTTCTGCTTCATTAAGATTTACTGCTTCTACTGATATTTATTATTCAGCTGGTGCTGGAAATAATATTTTAGTTGCTAATGCAGGTGACTCTTTACAATTCTATAACCAAACTCAAAACTGGGGACAAGATTTATATAATGGTCAAAGCATGGATGTTGTGTTAGATGTTAGACCACTTGGTGGAAACTGGGGTACTTCTTTTGATTCTACAAAATTAAACAGTGGTGGAACTGGTGGTGCTATTACTAGTTTAACAGTTGGACCAGTATATGAAATTTTTGCTAGTCTTGAAGCTAATTCTAGAATGGCTGAGCTTACAATTAGATTCTCATCAGTAACTGTTGTTACTGAGACAAGAAAATTACGTGCTCACTGGACTCCTGAACTTGCACAAGATTTAGAAGCATATCACTCAATTGATGCAGAAGCTGAATTAACTGCTCTTCTTTCTGAGCATATCGCAGCTGAAATTGATAGAGAAATCATCATTGACTTAATTAATGGCGCTCCATTTAGAGGTCACTGGGATTATAATGGTCTTGCTAACAGTGCAAACTTCTTTGGAACTCAGAAAGACTGGAATCAAACATTAATCACTATGATTAACCAACTTTCTGCTCAAATTCACAAAGCAACTCTACGTGGTGGTGCTAACTGGATTGTTTGTTCAGCAGAAGCTGGTGCAATTTTTGATGACCTTGATTACTTCCATGTAGATGGTTCTGCTGCTCCTGAGCAAGAAAAATATAACTTAGGTGTTGAAAAAATTGGTCAATTAGGTTCAAGATATGTAGTTTATAAAGATCCTTATCTACCTGCTGAAATTGTATTGCTAGGTCATAAAGGAAATACTTTCCTAGAAGCTGGTTATGTGTATGCTCCATATATCCCACTTCAATTAACTGCAACAATCTATGATCCGAACGACTTTACTCCTCGTAAGGGAATCATCACACGTTTTGCTAAAAAAATGGTAAATAACAAGTTCTATGCAACTGTTATTATCCAAAACATAAGAAGATACTAATAATCTTCTTTTAAATAAAATAAAAAAGAGAATCTTTTGATTCTCTTTTTTATTTTATTATTTTTTTGATTTTATTCCATAAAATGGTATATTTGAATTATGAAAAAAAAAGAATTAACACAAGAAGAAATAAATACAATAATTGTATTGCATCAAAATGGTAAAAGTAATAGAGTAATTGCTAAAGAAATAAATAGTTCTACTTCTGTTATAGAAAGAATATTATATCAAAGTGGAAATTATGTTTTTAATGATAATACAATTAGTATAAAAAAACAAATTAATGATGATTATACACTTATATGTAAAAAAACAAATTTAATTTTTGAAGATATTCATAATAAATCTGGTATTATTACAAATCATATAAAAAAAGAATATCCTGATTTTAAAATAGAAACTGCATTTAAAAGAAGAAAATATGAGTCAATTCATGGAAAAAAATGGTATGCTGATTTTTTTGATATAGGTGAATTAAAAATAGATACAAGAGAAAAATTTAAATGTGATTTTTGTGATTGGACTACTATAGATTTAGATAATAAAAGTGGATGGTTTACTACACATTTAAAAAAAGAACATAATATTGATATTAAAAAATATATTAAACAATATCCCGAAAAAAGTTTTTTATTTAAAACAGAAATTGATAAAATAAAAAAACAAGAATATATAAATAATGCAGCTACTCATAATTCTGTTATATGTAAAATTTGTGGAGAAAAATTTTTAAAAATTTCTGGAACACATCTAAAAAAACATAATATTTCTTTAGAAGATTATAAATATAATTATGGTAAAACTATTACAGAAGATACTAGAAAATTTATGTCTGAAAAAATGTCAGACTTAAATAAAGTTATGAATCATACTTTTGTTTCCAAAGCTGAAATAAATATAAAAAATTTTTTAGAAAATTTTAATATAAAAATAATATCAAGTGATAAAAAATTACTAAATGGTACAGAAATAGATATTATTTGTCATGATAAAAAAATAGGAATTGAATATAATGGTAATAGATACCATACAGAAACATTTGGTAGAGGTGGAATGTTTCATTTAAATAAAACTAAATTAATGAATGAAAAAGGTTATGGTCTAATACATATATTTGAAGATGAATGGGAAATAAAACAAGAAATAGTAAAAAGTAAATTAAAACATATTTTTGGTTTAAATCATAATCTAAAGAAAATATATGCTAGAAAATGTGAAATAAAATCGATATCATTTCAACAAAAAGAATCTTTTTTAGAAAATTTTCATATTCAGGGAAATGATAATTCTTCATTTTTTTATGGAGCCTTTTATGAAAATAAATTAATAGCAGTTATGACATTTGATGATAAAAGAAGTATGAATTCAGGTAAAAAAGAAGGAATATTTGAACTAAAAAGATTTGCTACTGATATTAATTACCAAGTCGTTGGTATAGCAGGAAAAATTATAAAACATTTTACAAATGAACACCATCCTTCAAAAATAATATCCTTTGCTGATATAAGATGGACAATTAATAAAGAAAAAAACTTATATACTAATATAGGATTTAAAATTTCAAAAATACTTGCTCCTGATTATAAATATTATAATCCAAAAATTTTTCGACATAAACGATTACATAAATTTCAATTTGGCAAAAAATCTTTAAAAATAAAATTTCCAGATATATATTCAAATGAAAAAACAGAATGGGAAATAATGAAAGAAGCTGGATATGATCGTATATGGGATTGTGGTAAAATAAGATACGAATTATTAATTAAATAACCTTTTTTATTTAATATTTATAATAAAATTCTTCTATTATGAATATTAATGCAAATATGGAAATTGTTACGTTGACTTCAACGCAAAATTTCACTGGTAGTACACAAATACATGAAGTATATTGTGTAGCTGATGGATCAATTAAAATATGTGCGATTGCAGGCGGTTCAGCAACACTAACAATGGTAGCAGGTCAAAAAGTTGATTGTGTTATTTCTCAAACAACTGTTAATAGTGGAACATTTATTGGATTCAGAAAAGCTCCCACAATTTCTTATTTAACCTATATACAATAATCATATGAGTTGCGAAGCAGGATGTCTCACAGGTGTTACCATTTATGAAAAAACACAAATTTTTAATAGAATTAGAAGAAAGTTAGGCGCTCCTATAATGGGAGTTGAATTAGTTGATGAACAAATAGAAGAATGTATATGTGAAGCTATTGAAGAATATTCTTCGTTTATCAATAATTGGGCTATGGAAAACAAATTAGCAGAAATGTTAGGTTTACCAACCACTAATGATTTTACATTAAAATATATTACAAATAGTTTATATTTTGAAAAGAGTATGACCAATACTGCTTCTGAAATGATTGGTGGTGGTGTAAGTACAACAAGAGAATTATTTACTACAGGTATTACTTTAAGTAGTGGAACTCAAAATTATAATATTCCAGATACTCATGAAATACAAGATGTTTTATGGTATACTCCAAACTTTGTAAATATGTATGGTTTTGATGGTGCTAATTTCGCTTATACTGAATTTGGTGCTTCATTTGCAGGATATAACTTATATAGTGTATTACCTGTATTTGATACTGTATTAACATCATCTGCAGCAAAACAAAGAAATAAAGTTAGAGGATATGAATATTCTTATGCAGTTTTTAAAGGACCTCCTGGATATAGAACAATAAGATTATATCCTATTCCAAATGCCTCTGGAAATACAACTAATTTTAATGGAATAGCAAATTATTATGGAACACCAGGAACTGTATTTTACAGATTTTTTTTAAGACCTGATAATTATGTAGCTGGGAATCCTGAATTAGGATTAAATTCTATTGGAATAACAGGTCAAACACAAGGAAATGGATTAGTATCAGGTCCAGCTGATGCACCATTATATAATTTAAATTATTCATTATTAAATGATGTTGCTAAAACATGGGTAAAAAAATATGCACAAGCTTTAGCTAAAGAATTATTAGGACTTGGAATTAGAGGAAAGTTCTCTGGTGTATTACCAATTCCAGATGCAGAAGTAACAATGAATAGTGCAGATTTAATAACTAATGGAAGAGCTGATAAAGAACTTTATTTAGAACAATTAAAAACAACCTTAGATGCTTTAAATTTACAAAAATTACTTGAAGATAGAGCTTCTATGCAAGAAAGTGTAAATAAAACATTACAAACAATTCCGCTAGGAATTTATTTTGGATAATAAAATATAAATAATATGAGTAATATAAACAACAATAATTCATCTTTTGATGATTTAAAAGGTATAAAGAGACCAAAAGAAGCAGAAGATAATTTAGCTGACAAAAAAGGGATAAAACTTTTTTTTGGTGAAGCAGAAGCTAGATTCTTTGATCAAGTCGGTAAAGAATTAACCAATAATATTCTTCAAGAAAGCTTTATACTTTATAGAGTAGATCTTAAAAAAACTAGAACTCATGCACTATATGGAGAAGCAATAGTAAAAGAGACACTTCAACCTATTGAAGTATTTGGAAGAATAAATGTAGAAGTAGAAAGTCCTACATATAGAACTCCTAAAGGAGTTACTAAAAAAGGCATGGGAGAATTTAAAGCTTCTATGTATTTAAGTCATTTAGAAGAACTAGGTCTCTTAGAGAGAGATGGTAATGATTTAAATATATATATAAAACAAGGAGACTTTTTATCTCATAAAGGTCAATTTTATGAAGTTTGGGATGATGGATATTCACAAATATCTAATCAATTTTCTTATGCTGGTGATAGAAGAGCATTTTTGACAATAAAAGCATTTGAAATTGATAGAGATGTATTCAATGGAGTTTAAAAAAAATTTTTTTATATAATATTTAGCAGTATGCTAAATATTATTTTTTCTATTTTTAGGGAAACAAAAAGAAACAACCCCCCCTCCCCCCAAATGATTAATCTTCATTTGAAGTTGCTGTAATAAATTACAGCTAGGGTTGCTTTTTTTGTTAAACCAATAGAAGAATTTTCTCCCCTTAGTGCAAACACTTTGTTGCCGTTTACAACCCCCATAGAAGAAAGGCAGAGCAAAGTTAAAGCCAAAACAAAAATAAGAAAAATAATTTGAAAATAAAGTAATATTTTTATATTTATCTATAAAAAGATGGGAAGTCAAAAAAATCAAGATAAATTGTTAGATTCTGATTTTAAAAATTTTAATTTTTTACCTCAAAAAATACTTATTGAAGACCTAAATTTAGGTTTATTTAATTATATAAAAAATTTAGATTTTTCACTTCAAAATGAAAGAAATGAACATCCAAAAGTTCCATTAGTATGGGCAACAAGAGAGTTGTGGGCTGAACGCAAAAAAGATTTTGGATTTTTGGAAAATGAAAATGGTACTGAAATTAAAAGACCTTATATGGTTTTATATAAGACAGGAGTAAAAGAAGGAACTGCACCATTAAAATATAGTATTCCAAATCAAAAGAAATTTAAATTTGTTAAAGTACCTATATTTGATGGAACATTAAAAGGAATGGAAATATATAAAATTCCACAACCTGTTTATACAGATATAGAATATGAATTAGTTTTTGAAACACATTATCAACAACATCTTGATAAATTTTATGAGTTATTACAAATAGATGCTTGGTCAGATCGTCAAGCTTATATGAAAATAAATGGATACAATATAGCTTCTGTAATGGATGATCCATCAGAAAATAATATTATAGAAATCAATTCTGAAATGGTTTTTCAAGTGATAGTTCCTATTAAAGTTTTAGGAAAACTTGTTGATCCAACAAGATTTGAAAAGGTGCAAACCATTACTAAAATAGCCATTAATATTACAGAAAAAAAATAATTGTTTCAAAATTTTGAACTATTTATTTTAAATTATAAACACCGAAAAAACAAAATTAAACAATAAACTATGGCAACAACATTCTTATCACCAGGCGTATACACAAGAGAACAAGATTTTACTGCGTTTGCTGCTAGGGTTGGTATAACAAAATTAGGATTAGTTGGAAAATTGCAGAAAGGTCCAGCATTTGAACCTATAAAAATTATTTCTACAGATGATTTTGCTTTAAGGTTTGGATCTACACAACCCTCTTTACCTGCTTCTTATGTAGCATATAATTTTCTTAATCAATCTAATGAGCTTACTGTTACAAGAATTTTAGGAGGCGATGGATTTACTAACTCACCAGCTTGGGTTATTTGTGCAGGAACAGGATCAACTTTATCTGGTTCATCACTTGCAGTAATAAGATCAAGAAGAAATCAAATTGATGGTAGTTTTTATTTAGATCAAGAATCAGATATAAAAATAGGAAATATATCTACACCATTAGCATCATTTACATTAAGTGCTACTACAGGTCCATTAACTGCTTATACTAATAGTGGAATTACTGTTTCTCTAGATGAAACAAGAGAAGATTATATTGTTAAACAATTAACAAAAAATCCAAAAGTTATAGATGGCAAATTACCTTTCTATGTGGAAACTATTTATCCTCATTTTTTAAGAGAAGCTGTTTCAAGAGGTGAAATTAGCGATCTTAAAACTAATGTTGTTTATAGTGTTAATCCTGTATATACAGATTATGCAGATGGATATACAAATGCAACTACACCTTGGATTGTTTCAAGAGTTATAGGAAATTTACCTGTAAGATTATTTAGATTTCAAACCATTTCAGATGGGGATGCTTCTAATACAGAAATAAAAATATCAATTCAAAATATTGATATTGTTAATTATACATTTGATGTATTAGTGAGACGATATGATGATACTGATGCTACAGCTACTTCAACAGCACTAGAAAGATGGTCTAATTTATCACTAGATGCTACACAAGTAAATTTTGTTGGTCGTGTTATTGGAACTACGAATGAACAATATCCAAGAAAGTCTATGTTTATTACAGTTGATATGGCAGAATCTATTCCAGTAAATACTGTTCCAGCAGGATTTGAAGGATTTACAGTTAGAAGTTCTGGTGTATCTGGTACAACAAATCCAAATTTATATTATAAAAATGTATATTTTTCTGGTGATACTGTATTTAAAACTTATTTAGGAGTATCAGAGCTTGGTTATACATCATTAACTCAAACTCAAATTTCTTTTAAAAATGCTGTTAAGACCCTTGAATCAGATTTATTCCAATATTATGGTGGAGTAACATCAGGTACTACACAGATTAAAGGATTCCACATGGAAAATACAGCTGATTCTAATTTTTATATTTCTGGAGACAAAAATTCTTTAACTGGATATACAAATGCAGCAGGAACACTTATTGATAAGAATAAACTAAAATTTACAGTAGTACCAACTGGTGGATTTGATGGATGGGATAAATATGCTACTTATACAGAAAATTTTGAAGAATTTGAAGCTTCTAAGATATCTAACATTCAATCATTTAAAAATGGTATAGATACTTTTGCAAATGCTGAAACTACTGATATTAATTTGTTTGTAACACCAGGAGTTGATTTTTCAAATAATTATGAAATTATATCATATGCTCTTGATATGGTTGAATTTAGAGCAGATAGTTTATATGTGTTTGATTCACCAAGATTGACATCTGATGATGTTAAAGGCAGTCCAGAAGAATTAATTTCAGCTTTAGAATCTTCTGGTATTGATTCTTCTTATGCATGTACATATTGGCCATGGATTCAATATAATGATACTAATGTTAATATATATACATATCAAGCTCCAACATTGATGGCTGTAGAATCTATGGCATTTACAGATAATGTAGCTCAACCTTGGTTTGCTCCTGCAGGCTTGAATAGAGGAACTGCAAATTCATCTATTGTTAAGGCAGATATTAAATTAACAAAAGGGAATAGAGATACTTTATATGAAGGTAGAGTAAATCCAATTGCAACTTTTATACAAGAGGGAGTTGTTATATGGGGACAGAAAACTATACAACAAAGACAATCAGCTCTTGATAGAATTAATGTTAGAAGATTATTACTACAAGTTCAAAGATTAATAGCTGCTGCATCTCGTACATTAGTATTTGAACAAAATGATCAAGTATTAAGAGATCAGTTTTTATCTAGAGTAGAACCTATTTTATTACAAATTCAAAATCAAAGAGGATTAACAGCATTTAAAGTTGTTATGGATGATACTAATAACAATAATGATACATTGGATAGAAATACTTTGGTTGGTAAAATTCAATTGAAACCAACACCAACAGCAGAGTATATTGATTTAACCTTCCAAGTTTTGCCACAAGGGGCAAATTTTTCAGAGTTTTAATTTTTTTTTATAAAAAATATTACAAAAAAACCAAGTTTTACTTGGTTTTTTTGTTTTTATGATTACAGTAAAATGTACTAATCATTGAGAATCAGATGGAAAAAAATGAAGAAAAAATTTGTAAAAATTGTGGAAATGATAAACCAAAAAAATATATGAAATTTTGTTGCCGAAAATGTACAGATGAATTTAAAAGTAAACAAAATAATGAAGTAAGAGAATGCTTAGTATGTAATACAGAATTTAGGGTTCAAAAATCAAATAAAAAGAAAATTTGTTCTGATAAATGTAGAAGAGAATGGCAGTTAAGACCAGAAACTATACAAAAACAAATTGAATCATATAAAAAGACTATGCAATCTAATTTTGGAGTAGATAATAGTTTTCAATTAGAATATGTTAAAGATAAAGCTAAAGAAACGAAGATAGAAAAATATAATGATAAAAATTATAATAATTCAAATCAAATGATAGAAACTAAATTAGAAAAATATGGTGTTACACATCATTTTAAAAATCCAGATATGTTTCAAAAAAATTTTATTGCACAACATAAAATATATGAATTTTATTTTTTAGAAAAAATGGAAGAAAAGGGATTTTTGAATGAAATAACTCGTGGAAAATCATATATATATGAATTTGAAGGTTCACAACATACTTATCATGTAGATTTTTTATTTAAAAATAAAAATATAGAAATTAAATCTGGATGGACATATAATGAAAATGGTAAAAATAAAAAATTACAAGATATAAATGAAACAAAATGGAAAACAGTTATAGATTATGGTGATAAATTAGAAGTGCTTATTGATAAAGAAGCAATTGATAGTTTTGTATTTAATTTATAGTTAAAAAATACTTTTTTATATCATTTTTTAAGCTATTTATTTTTAAAATAATTATCATAAAAAATGAGTCAATATATATTTCCCACTCCATCAAATTCATTTTTAGCTAGTGGAGGAACAGTTTCAGGATATACAATTTTTGAAGCAGGATTAAGTGCTAATACATTTTCTGCTAATACAATATATTCTGCTAGCACTGATTTATATGATATATTTTTAACTTCACAATCTTCTAATATATTACATCCTTCTTTTCAGGATATATCTGTTTCTGGAACAGCAAATATAAATACTGTTATTGGACAAACAGTAGATTCTCAAATTATTAAATCAGGTTCTACAGATTTAGGTTTATTATTTGCTCCATATGGTACTTTAGGTGATGTGACTAGATTATCTAATGGAATTAATACATTTACTGCTGGTACAGATAATATACCAAGTATAAATATAACAGGAGCTTCATTTGATAATCTGTTTGTTAGTGGTACAAATATATCAAATGAATTTTTTTCTAATTCATTAACTGGAAATTCAATTTTTTCTGGACTAACTAATTTAAATTTTTTATTTGCACCGATTCAACATACACATATTCAATATGCTACTTTAAGTGGTGCAAATTTTACTGGTGGGATCATAATGCCTGCTATTACATCAAATACAATAAATAGTAATTTTATATATTCAGGTAATGTAAATATTTCATCTATTTTTCAAAAAATAGGACAAGATTATTATTCACATGTATTGAATGTTGCAAAAAGTGGTGCATCATTTACTTCTGTAACAGAGGCGTTGAATTCTATTACTGATAATAGTATATCAAATAGATATATTATAAATATACATCCAGGCTTATTTATAGAAGATACTTTGAATTTGAAACCTTATGTGGATTTAAATGCTTTTTCGAGTGAAGTTTCTATTATACAAGTAAATTCAACCAATAAAAATGTTATAAATTTAGCTCCAAATGTAGTAATTTCTAATCTTGTATTTCAAGGATCATCTGATACAGGAAAAACCATATTTAATTTGGATACTTCATTTTTACCAACACAATCTTGTGTTATAAGAAATTGTTCAGTACAAAATACTGATAGTATTTTTAAATCTAATTTAAATGCAGGAGAGTTTGGTATAGTAGGATTTTCAAATTTAGCAGCTTCAACTTTTAATAATGGATTTGATATAGGTGGAGATGGGTTTACAACAGTATCAATTGCTGATACAAAATTAGCTATTATAAGTACTGTTAATGATTTTGTTCATATAAGAGGTAATAATAATAGAGTAGCTTTAACTAATCTTGGTTTTATTGTTCAAGTTACTATAGGTGCAACTGTAAATAATTTTGTTAGAATTTATAATGGTTCTTCTATAGATATAATATCAGCAGGTATTGATGGACCTATAAATGCTATTAATAATGAAAATACAGGATCTGGTTGTTCATTAAGAGTAAACTCATTTGTTTGTGTTAATGCTATTAATGATTTAATAGTTGGGCATCCAAATACACAAGGCAATTTAACAGGATCAGTTAGTAAAAATAAGGTAACTATTAATCCTGACAATATGTCTTTCAATTTAGCTTATAGTGAGCCGAATGGTGGATTTAATATTACAGGTGAATTTGCTATTGGTGATATTGATTCTGAATTAACACAAGTAAATGATTTAATTTTATATACTCCTACTTTAGGTAAACTTTCTGGTGGAGAATTATCTTTAATTTCAGGATTTACAATTTCTATAAATGAAGGAACAGCTTATATTCATGATATTCATGGCGTGACTAAGTATATAACTTGGCCAAACGTTATGCCTGTAACTATTCCACCAAATTCTGTTAAATATGTTTCTGTGAATGAAGCAAGTTCTGTGGTTTTACAAGATAGTTTACCTATTAATATAAGTAATGTAAATTTAGGAAAAATTATAACAGATTCAAGTAAAATAATTTCAATTAATAATACACCTGTAAGCTCATATCATTATAATAATTATTTAGATAATCAATTACGTGAAGCTATTGGTTCTTTATATGTTGCAGGATCAATAGTATCTCAAAATGTCTCACCATTAAAAATAGATATTAGTTCAGGATCATATTATTTTACTAATAAGAAATTTACGCCAACTGGTGGAACAGCAAGTTCATTTACAACTGTTTATAAATCTACTGTAGCAGGTCAATATATTTATACGAATGGCATAGATACAATTCCTGTTAATAAATATGATGATGGTTCTGGTGTTTTGGCAACTGTTCCATTTGGAAAATGGATACAACATGATTTTTATTGTAATGGTGATGGAATTAATGAAAAATATTTTTTGGTGTATGCACAACAATATTTTAATACAAGTGCTGATACTATAAATGTTTTGCCAGTTCAACCAAAAGGATTTAATGAAAGTATTGTTAGAATTGCATCTTTTATTATTAATTCTTCAGGAAATTCAATTTCTTCAATTCAAGATAGAAGACCTATTTTTAATAATAATGGTGGAGGTTCTTTTTCTACTACTGCAGTATCAGTGCATGGTAATTTAAGTGGTTTATTGGCAGATGATCATCCGCAATATTTATTAACAAATGGAGGACGAGTTTTAACAGGAGATTTAAATTTAGGATTAAATAACATTATAAGTGCAGGAACTGTTAATGGGGTTAATATTACTTCACATGCTTCTCGACATTTACCAAATGGTTCTGATCCATTAAATACAGATGTTCCAATTTCTATTGGAAATAATAATAATTTGGGCATAGCTAACTCTTTTTCAAG
>Ga0116227_10000633_pt1 | contig 70738 bp, 66 predicted proteins | sample S1TSphgellanicum_FD_89693 | JGI IMG/M metagenome (GOLD analysis project Ga0116227, IMG submission 89693) | Host-associated microbial communities from peat moss isolated from Minnesota, USA - S1T2_Fb - Sphagnum magellanicum MG | ecosystem: Host-associated > Plants > Peat moss > Unclassified... | reverse complement strand
TTGTTTTTTGGTGATTGTTTTGTGGTGTGGCGTGTTTGTTTTTACGTCTTGGGGGGTTTTTCCTGCGTTGTTTTTGCGCTTTTTCTACATGGGAGGTTTGTGTGTCTCGCTTGTTTTCCCCCCTTTTTTTTTTTTTTTTTTTGTAAATGAGCGGCCTGGTGGCTAATCGGTTTCGCTACTGGTTTTTGGAAAGTGCATTACTTTGATGAAGTCTGCTGCTTCTGTCCTCATTTGTACTTTTGTAGTCACGAGTTGCAGCGGATGCGGAACTCACTGGACGGTACTTTTTGAACAACATCGGTTTTGAAAATCCATGGCGCTTTCGTTTCTCTGAAGGTATGTTGTTTGTTGAATTACATTTGTCTCCCGTGTATCTTTTCCTCATTGTTTCAGATGTTGCTGTAGCATTTCCGGCTGGCGACCTTACGTGAAGAATTTCAGTGCGTCTGTTACCAGCTTTTAAGGGTTCACAAATGTGGATTGGTTTCCTCCTTACGAAGCTGTATCTGTAGAGCGCATTTGTGGAACATAAAGTTAGGAGGCGGATGGAACTCCCCTGTTGGATCGCAGCATTACAACTCACGAGGAAATGAGGAGCTCCTCTTCGGACATTAACTTGGATAAGATCCATAATCGCCTCCACATTCCTCTGACATGATTGTTTTACCTGGTTAGTGATCGTGTGAAACGTGGACATAGAACCTGAATCCAGATCCTGGGATCAAATTCTGTCGGACTGCCGCGGAGGGAGACATCTCGTGTAGATTTCGAATCACAAACGGGATTCGGATTTGCTTTCACAGGTGGAGTTCTGCAGTAAGTGTATTTGCCATTGTAGGAAGGGCTCCTATGATGATTGACCTGTTTTTGTAACTATTGTTACCAGGGTTTGCGGAGCTGTGCAGCGGAGTGGAAAAAAACAGAAAGACATGGGATGTGGACAGAGCACACATCCCAAATGCTACTTAGACTTAGCGATCAACGGAAGTGTCATTGGACGTCTAGTCATTGAGTTGCGACCAGACAAAGTTCCAAAAACTGCTGAAAACTTTCGAGCCCTTTGCACAGGTGAGAATGGCAACTCGTACCAGGGGAGCACAATCCACAGAATTATTCCAGGCTTCATAGCCCAGGTACTTATTTTACACTATGATTTCTAGTATGTAAAATATTTGTCACATGTAGGGATGCATTGTGTATGATGTTTTCAAGACTCACATCAGACATTCCTCAAAATTTCAGAGATTTCTGGAGCACTTCAGAAACAAAGATAGCTTCCGTTACAAAATTAGGCAAGGATATGGTCAGTGAGTGTGAATTGCTCCCAGAGCTTATGTAATCCTTGCAGACCGTCTGTTATACCTGTGGTTGGTCTTTTGGTCTTGTAGCTCCAATTCCCATTACTACTATGGCTTTCAAAATGATAGAATCAACAGAAAGTGAGATAGGTATTGACTTTCCATTTTGTTATGGTCATGTTGCAGGGAGGTGAATGTGGGAAATCAATTTATGGCAAGAAGTTTGAAGATGAGAACTTCAAGCTTTTGCACAAGGGCAAGGGTGTGCTCTCTATGGCCAACACTGGACCCCATACCAATGGTAAGCTTATAGCTGTTGGTTTTGGTTTGAGTAATTCACATGATGGTGAAGTAATTGCTCTGCAGTAGACTGTTCAAATCTGTCTGATAATTTGTGACCTAGAACGGTGGGTCTGTGAACAGCTCAACCTGGGATCCTTTTGCAGATTGTAGGTTACAAGTTCGGCTGTAGAGTTACCCTCACAGTGACAATGTTCTGCATGCAGCAGCTCTTGGGTGCCAGTAGTGCAATCCATATTTTCAAGCCTATTTTGTTTTCTATATGCTTCCCTACCAGCATAGCATCCTAAGATCCACAAGTAGTTATCTCTATACAGTTGGCCCTATCTCAAGAACTTGCAGTTAGCAGGAAACCAGCCTTCTACAAAACTTTTCAGACAGCAGCAACTTCCATCTCTGCTACTTGTGCTAGACAAGTCAGTTCTGAAATGTAGCCTTCGCCAACAGGCTTTTACATGGGTTGGGCATGAATTACTTATGACTTGCTATAGTTGCTGAACAGAAATCCATCACTGAAGTGCTGTCTATTTGAAATATGTCTTTTGATTTTCTTGAACAAGGGATTTCATCCTCTCAAACCATTGCAAGTGACTTGTTGACCCTTCCTTGTAGGTACGCAGTTTTTCATTTCGTTGGGTGATTGCTCAGAATTGGATGGAAAGCATGTGGTGTTTGGCAAAGTTGTCGAAGGTGTGTTACCTAGCCTCAGAAACAGAGTTAACCAGGAAGTCCAAGAATTTCTTATGGTCATCCCAGAACTAATAATGATCTGTCAGTTGATTCACAAAATTGGAATTGCATAAGGTACTTTCTTTGTTTTATTATGTGTGGGGAGCCAGAGTCCCAGCCATGTAAGCAGATTGAAAGCCAACTCACTGCTGGCTAGATGTACAATTATTTTTTACCTTGTTGCTTAATGCATCTTCTGTTCAGGATTCTCTCATCCTTTGCCAAGTTTATGCAGGAAAAGAAGTACTGGAGGCATTGAATGACTTGGGCACAACTGAGGGCCAAACTAAAAGGGCAGTGACTATAGCCGACTGTGGAGAGGTCACTGGAAGACCTAACAAATGACTGACCTCCAGAAATACCAAGCAGCATAACTGCTACATACAGCACGTGAAAATCCCAGTAAGCCTTTTCTGCAGGAGTACATTGCAAATCTATTTGTGGAATTTGCTTTTCCCGTCTTCAGCTCAAAGTCAGGTTGATGATATGAATTGTGGATGAACCTGTCGTTGATTGTGGTTGATATACTGGCGAACACCTAGACATAATCTCTACGAAATCCTATCATTTCATTATCCCAAAACTAGATTCAGTTGATTGGCAGAGATTGGCTTCTGCACTACCCATCACTTGAGTAAATCCTTTATATTAATAAATTCTTGGTGGGCACAAGTGGACTAGTAAGGGACACAAATGTCTCTGTTTTCATAAGATGTCTTCATAGCCAAGCTAAACTTGTAGTCACCTCCAGTCTTCTTTAGAGCTTGGAATGAGAGTTTGTCCAAATGACATGTGTGTACATTTTGAAGTGCTCCTGTGTAGTGAGCTATGTGCTTTTTGGCAGCAGTCAAGACATGTGTGCATGCTTAGGTTGCAGTTTGGTTCTACTGACTTCCACAGTGGGGTTCCCTTGCTTCCATTGTCCAGCTGGTGTGACCCAGCACCCACTAATGCACCACCGCTGTTTTCCCATTTTGAGGCCATGAAGTTGGATGAACCCCAATTTAGAACCCCTGGCACAAATTTAGAACCCTCAGCTATGCAGAGGTTAGCTTGGGAACAAGAACCCAATCCAAAAATGTGTCCTGTACATGCCCACCCTTCTATGGTGGTGTGTCTGTGGGTGCACATGCACCATCCATGTATGGTGGTGTATCGTTGGTACTGGTTGACTCTGGCCCTATTACTTTGGTTAACATTTTTCATACATTCACTTGCTGTGACTTCAAAGGTTCAAGCCACAACTCTTAGCTTGATCTGCACATGTTCATATTCTCTCTCAGTGGCAAGGAGAGGGCTTGTTTACTGTCTATAGTGTTGAGAGTTTTTGCTTGCATTTCTTGTGGAAGGCAGAAAGTTGCTAGGCATGAAGTGTGCATTTTAGATTGTGCATTTCTTGATTAGTACTGTGGGGAAATATGATATGGTGAAGCTATGGGCTGTTACTACAATTTTTTCAACCAAGGGTTGCACATTTTTCTCCATTACTCTGTGATTGTATGCTTCCCCTCCAAGAGCAGCAAGTATGGGAGGTGGGGAGAGCAGAAGCTGCACTGTTGATTGTTTTGGAAAGTGAGTGCTGCCACATTTTATGAAGCTTCTAATTTCTGTAGTTACTGACAGTAAATTGCTGCCCTGCCCTTAAGTCCCTTGATTGATGTCTGATGCAATTTGCTCCTCATATCACTTAAAATTTGCTCAAATGATACTAACACATAATCCAGTGCTTATAGTTGGCTTGTACAAGAAATAAATCTGCATTATTATGACCAGAACTGTCAGCTGCAAGCCTGGTCTTTGTTTTGACATAGAGCAAGTAGCTCATTGAATAATAACTTTAAAGCAGATGCCCATACAAAAACTGCTAAAAACTGGCATGCAGACTTGTTTCAAGAAAAATAAGCACACAAGTAGTCACAAGTACAGCATCAAAGTGAGCATTTGTTTAGCATGTACACAATGGAGCAAACTCACCTCAGCAGAGAAGAAATGGGTGATAAAACAAAAAATGAAAAGTGAAATGCAGTTGAAGTGCACAAAAGTAGCTAATGTCATATCAAAGCTAACTATAGACTCGTTAGTTCTATTCCGATATTTTGTCATCTACTATCAATGCTCCCTCTTGATTTATAGAAAAGAATGGATCAATGTGATATTGAACTGAAATGGTTTTGGTGTTCATTCATTTGGCAATGGCAACAAGTTCAGCATGGAATGAAGATGCTGAAATGTCCTGGGCATAAGAGCCTTGTTGAGAATATCAGTGCACTGTTCAGCAGAATTGATGTCAAGCATGAAAATTTCATGACACTCCTCAAAGTCACAAATCACATGGTAGCAAATGTCAATATGTTTAGTCCCCTGATGAAATTCAGGATTAAACACAAGATGCAATGCATTTTGATTATTAGACATAAGTAAAGTAGGTTTGTCTTATGGAAACCCAATATCAAGTAAAAGTCAATGCAACCATACAATCTCCTTTGAAATTAAAGAAGCAACAACATATTCAGCTTCAGCTCTAGAAACTGCAGTACACAATTGCTAGCACAAAAACCAAGAATTAGGTGCTTGATTAAGATAAAGTAAAGATCCACTTCCTATCATTGTGTTCTCCTTGCAACTTATGCACACATGATTATTGGTATTTGTCACTACGTAGCAAAGCCCAAAAGTAGTGGTACCATTCAAGTAGTGCAAAATACAACAAATTGCATTGCAATGAGCTTTGTTGGGATAATTTGAAAATTTACAGATGACATTGATAACATGTGTAAGGCTTGGATGCGTACCAAGCATGCAAAACATGAAACTCCCAACAATTTGTTGGCAAGGAAAATCTGGTTCACAATGATCATCATCTTAAGTAGCATGAAGAATGACATCATTGTCAAGTGGTGTGGAAATTCAATTTTCCTTCAATTGCCCAAACTTGAGAAGCACATAAAGCACACAATGTGTTTGATGAACAAGTTACTCAAGCTTAACTCAGATTTGTCTTTGTCAACAATAAAACCATCATCCACAAAAATGGTGGTAGTACTTAGTGATGGCTTTTGTGAAAAATGAACATAAGGATTTGCAACGTTGTGGGCATAACTTCAAATTTGACAAGAAACTCATTAAAACATTTGTTCCATTTTCTTAAAGCTTGATGAAGTCCATTGAAACTCTTTAAGAGTCTATAAACCTTTGTTTTGGTACTAGGTTGAATGAAATCAATGGGCTGAAACATATATCTTTTCATCAACGCTTTCATGAAGAAAAGCCATTGTGATGTCAAATTGGAGTAGATCAATGTATTTTGCTACAACAACAAAAACAATAGTGCATATAGTATCATACTTCAACATAAGTGCAAATTTGTTTTTGATAATCAATGCATTGGATATGCCATAGGTTTGAGAATAACTATTTGCAACTAATCATGCCTTAAATTGGTCAATAGAACCATCGGATTTAGTTTCGACTCAATACACCCATTTACATTTCATCAGTTTTCTTCCAAGAGGTCCCCAAATAGCCATCAATGTCCTTGTTTCATTCCATTGTAAGGATGCATATTCTTAATGCATGGCATGCTCCCATTGAAATGTGTGTGGATAAAACTTGATAATTGTCAAGTTCATTGGACATTTCAACTAGTTATGTAATGCTAGCAAAAGAAGTGAATATTTCTTTATGAAAAGTTCAATCACCATAATGTTGAAAAGGACTAGAAATTTTCATGGGTCTTCTTATGGGTCTTTTGAAAATGTTGTCAACAACCTCAATAGGAGGTGATGTAGACTGAACACAATGAAGTAAAGGTTCAATCTAGTCGATGGGATCAATGGTTGGAGAACATAGTTTGTCATCATGAACAAAAGTTGGTACTTTTTATAAATGTTAGTCCATCAAATTGTCAACCTTTGGTTGTTGTAGTAGATGTTGCTCTATCAAATTGTCAACTATAGTAACCTCAATAGGCAAAGACTATCTATGGATTTCAATTGGGAAAGTCAACAACTTGATGTTTGACCCTTAAAAGACATAAAAGCAAACAACTAAAACATGTGAATCCATAATGTGAGACTATGGATGAATAGTTTTCTTATTAAAAGTCATGTTTCCATTGAAAACAATGTACCTAAAAAAAAATCCAATAAATGGCATCCTTTTGAACTTTCCCAATATGGAAATGCATTTTCAACTCTTGGAGTCCAACTTCTTGCATAACTATTTTGGAATGTGTGTGTATGAATCACATCAACTTTGATGCCATTTAAAGCTTCAATAGGATTAACATGTAAATTTTGTGTAACAATTATGTTAAGAACATGCACATCCACAATAAATGTTATTGCCAAAGATTTGAATTGAAGTCCTACAACATGTAGCATGCATTTAACAAGTTTTACCATAGTTCAATTTCCTCTTTCAATAAAGCCAATCTACTATAGGAATAGATAATTCATGTTTGATGTCACATTTTTCAAGAAGTTGAGTAAACTTGGCATTAACAAATTCACCTTTGAACGTGATTCATTATGATGTTCACAATATCATTTACATAATCTTTCTATTCAATTAAAAACAACATTTGTTTGGAACAAGCAAGAGCATCTAATTTTTGCTTGATGTAGTACAAAATTTTGTAGCTACTAAAATCTTCCTTGAATAGAACATGTATAGTATTGTGGTCTTCCAAAAGAGTTAAAATTCATTGGATCACAAATGACTTTGTGATTTAAAAAGTTTGCCTTTTGACCTTTTTGATGGACAAAATGTGATGGAAATGGTGGTTGATGTTGCTTCCCAAATGCATATCCTTCACAAAATGTCTTGCTATCACTAAAAGAAATCTTATTTTCTACTATCGATTTTGCAACTAATTTTTGACTTATGCAACTAACAAGTAATTAGATAAGCCAAAAATTAACTACATAAGTCTAAAACTAATTGCAACAACTAGTTATAAAAGACAAGATTTCTTCTAGTGTATGGAAATATGAGATTTTGATTCCTTGAATGACTTATGACTTAAAACCATTTTGAGAATCATGCTCATGCTCATATGTGCCAATCTATTGTGCCACAAATTGATGCTAGTAGGTGTTGTTGACATAGATGTAACAACAAAATGATTAGTGGTGTTATTATTATTAAAATTATTATTTGCAATTTGTAAAGCTTGCTTTCACAAAATCTAATTATTTGTACCTTGTTGTGACCATTTCCATCAATCATTTGGCATCCAAACTTCTTGTAAATAATGATGATATCATTTTTTACTATTTGCAAGATTGAAAATAAATTCTTCTAATAGTTCAAGAACGTAAAACACCTCCACAATCATTACTTTGATAATAATTCCATTGACAACACAAAAGTATTGATGTTGTTAATTCCTTATACCCATAATCTTTTTTTTTTGCAACATAGATTAACCCATTTTCGTCTCCAATAAGGAAAATCACATTGAACCAATGTCATTTATCAATCATGTACATCTTTAGGGTGCAATCATGGTTGGGGTACAATAACAAGAACCATGACACCCATTTGTCTTGTGTCCTAAATCTTAAACTAAGGACATAACAAAATGAATGTTATAAGATGTTAAACAATGAAAGGGGGATATGTATGTTTAGGCTTTCAACCAATAAGTGTTATAATGAATGATTCAAATCAATTGAACAAATTTTGAATTTCATCTTCAAGTATAAACAAAAAAGGAATGTAAGATCATTTAGACATTCCAAAATGACATACTTTCATTTGGAGTGCCAAAAACCTATTAAAAAATCAAATGATGTCCTTTTTTTTTGCTCCCTCGTCTCCTATACATCTTTTCAAGCCTTGGGAATATAAAATTTTAATTAATAAAATTAATTTCATTGTCCTTATTAATGCATCCATTTTATGAAAAAATCCAAGATTCTAGCATCAATTCCACAAAATTTGATGATTTATCATATTAAAAAATTATCCCATCATATAGAACATATTGTAATATATATGTGGTTAAAATATGGAACAATTTGAACAAATATTGTTAGTCTTATTGAGTCTTTTTTGATAAAACTATGTAGTGGGACATGGTCATGAGCCATGTTTTAGGACACTTAAGGACATGTTTTAATCATCCAAATCATAAAAAATCACCACCATTTTAATTTCAAAAATGTGAGTATCTAATGGAAAAAATAAATCTACCAAACAAATGATTTCATAAATGTTCATTCAAAGTAATGTCTTGAGAGTGATTTTGGGGCGAGACGTTCCTTTTGTGTACCCCAACCATGATTGCACCCTTTAGTGGCTCATCCATCCACAAACCATGCATCATCGATGGAAAAATTGGTCAATGACCACAAAAGTTGTATTTGGATAGCTTCCATCAATAATGTTTGTTTGGCTTTTAGAGAATGACACTAGCATGTGAGTAGGGAAAAATAAGTAATGAACATGTGAACTTGCCCAATGAGCAAGAAGGATTTTTTGAAAAATATTCCATGCCACATGAGGGTATGTTCTTGGTATATTTTAATGCCATGTGGATGTAAAATCTACCACATAGAATATTCTACCACATTACAATGTGTTAGAATGGGATTTGATGAATGAAATATGTGAAGGTTAAACTCATGGAAGAATTTTTTAAAAATATAACTTAAATATCAGCGCAATCACTGAAATTCAAACAAAATGGAAAGTTCAAGATTTATTTTGAAAATGGAAATAATGTAACAACCCATAGAATGATGGAACAAGGACATAAGGCATAATAGAGTCTATTAGCCATGTAGTCCTAAGTATTAATGGTCCTTTGAACTTTGCAACCAATTCATTGACAATGTTTTCCTAAACATATGTAGTTGTTTACACATATTCTTTTGAATTTTATAAATTAGAAAAACATACTAAAATTGATGCAAACATAGCCATGTTAGCCTATCATTGGCTTTTAATGGTTTTAATTCCCATTAGAAGACATTGAACTTTGTTCCAACTGTAAATAATGAATAGACTTTTTTGTATACCCATAATACATTATATTCTAAAGGATATGGTACATGTGCTTAAATTGCACCCAAAGTAAGTGCCCACCCAAAGAAGTTGTAAACATTGTGACAAAATATATCCAAAAGCAAGGTGGGAAATTTCCAATTGTCACATTATAGCATTTGTCCTTGGAGAGTAATGACAATGAAGAAAAAAATAATTCCTTTAATAGTTAATAAAACAATTGAAAGGTTAGTAAATAAATGTACAAGAAACAATTTGAATTCCACGTGATGTGTAATTGTTTGATAAAGATGGTGAAGGATATATTTCACAACAATTTTGAAGTAGGTTTAAAAGCCCACCTTCTAATGCACAAATGTGTGAACCTTGGGGTTTACATCATGAGGCCAGAGTAAAGGTGACATCTCAAATGTTATCAAAGAGCATTTTGAAGCATGTTGTTGAGAAGAAACCAATTCATAGTAAACAACATTAAAAGGGGAGGGGGGTTTCAAGGTATTAAAAGGATATATATATAATACAAAGGGGGGGAGGGGGGATTTCTAAAAAACGAGAGGATAAACAAGACAAATAGAACTAAGGGGGTTAGGTTCTAAAGAAAAAGAGGACAAAGAAGATGAATGGGATGTAGGGGGGTTTAGGTTTTAAATAACAAGAGGATTTACAAGATGGACATCACATTGGAAGGTTAGTTATAAATAACAAAAAGACGAACATTAAGACAAATAAGATGTTGCAAGGGAGGGGAGGTCGGGGATCAAGTTCCAAAGAAACAAGAAGATGAAGAAAACAACAAACACCATGTAGGGGTAGGGGGTCTACCTAGTTCTAAAAAAACAAGAGTCCAAAACAAGATTACTAGAAAACAAGAGGATGAAAAAGATGATAATCGCATGCACAACATACTTGAAAATGTATAATTAAAATTTATGTTCAATAGAACATGAAGAAGAGAATGAAACTTAAAGTAGTTGTTGGCTATGCAATTTAACAATAGGTAAGGGATGAGAATTCATGTTGATCCATAATCTCATAAACACCAATGTCCAAAGAACACCAATTGCAATTTGTATAATAACGATGGAATACAAATGCCACAAAAGGAAGAGGGAGACTATTGTTGCAGTGCAAGGGTGAGTCCCAAACCAAAAAAAATTCATGTGGTTGCATTGCTTAGAATTTTAAGTTTAAACAAACAAGGGTTTCCCCATATAAATTTGTAGATTGTCTCACTTTTTTTTTGCATTGATCCCCTTGTTGGTGTATGATGGACATTTTTACATAAAGAATCAAACTAATTTCAATTTGATCTAGTTTGAACACGGGCCAAATCTTGTCCATTTGTCAAATATTGAAAGCTCATTGATAGGGTGCAAACTATTTGTTCAGTAGGGTGACACGTGTTTGGTTATTCCCACAAATGGACGCAACCCTTTCCTTTGAGGAGGCATATTTTTGTTGTGTCTCCACCAACTGTTGTGATTTAAATGATTATGTGCATGCCTCAAAATGGGGCACAAGTTTTCTTTAGACTCCATGGCCAAAAAAGTGGTGATTAATGTATTTTTCTTCCTTAAGTTTTGATGAGTTTGATGAGCAACCTATCTACCCTAGTTTATAATTTATTTATTTTTCTTTTGTAGCTTTTTGAACCTTCATGTGTTCAATGACCAAACTAAATTTACCCTAGCTTATGAAGTTTTTTTTTAAAGCACAACAAAAGACTTGACTTAACAAATTATTGGCACCCCCCAAGTCAAGTTCATTGGTAAAGGGCCATTAGAAGTTTCATCTCCACACCATTGGGTTTGAACGTAAGATATATTGTGGAGCTAGGGTTTAAATAAGGGCTATACTAGTGAACCAATATCTTTGAAGTAACATATGAAACTTTTGATGTGCAAATTGTTCAAATATGCAATCTAATTGATTTATGGATTTTTCATCCCAACTGGAGGTTGAAAAGCTTTGAAGCTTTTAGAGTGTCAATGTTAATGGAAAAAAAAGTTCAAAAAGTTCATAGTTTGAGAGTTTATAAAGGTTACTATGTAGGTATTAGGTAGGTATTAGATACTTAGGTGAAGCATTTGGTGGCTACTAGGCAAGGTAGATGCATATGGATGATTAATACATAGTTGACCACCATGATTAATTTAGATAGGGGACAATAATTCAATGAGAAAGGTTTCCATGTTCCTACACCATCCATCTTGCATGGTGCAATGGTGTTAGGAATATGAAAAATCAACATTTACCGAAATAGGGAGTATCGAATAGTTGAAGAAGTCTAATACTTTTACCAAAATTAGCTAGTCTATCAAACTAAGGTAGTTGTCCAACTAAATTAAGGTAGACACCCTACCGAGATTTGGTAAGGTACTATTTGGTAGGGCCTTATTGAATTCAGTTATCAGTATTGTTACATGTCAAACTTATGGGTTTGTTGAAACAACGAAAGCTTTAGTTATTTGAAGGTTTGAAAAGACAAGGAGGAAAATGGAAATATAAAGGGCAAAGAGTATTGTTTGCAAAACATGCCTAAAATGAAATATGTTTTTGTATTAAAAACTTGACAATACACATTACAATTAATTCCTTGTTTGATGATGTCTATTTATGCATGTTTCCATTTTTACATTGTTTTGTTGATAACGGATTAAAACCTTGCGATTTGTTTTTACTACTTGGGTACGTGGTATTATGCATAGTATGGTAGACAAGAACTTAACAACAATGTTGAACTTATTTCTTGCCAAAATCATTGCTAACAAATGGTAGGTTTTGTTTCAATATGATCCTACATGATTCTTCCCTATGATGAATTTTGCTTCTTATTGAATCACTAAAGTTGGATTCACACCAAAAGTTAATAGGGATATTTTTATTCCATTTACCCCTCTATCAATTTGGGGTTAAAATGATTAAAATATAACAATAAACTAACCCATGTATGCTATTCACACAAAGAGGATAACGAAATAGGTTATTTATTCCAATGACAAGTTACATTTGAAGTTGGTACAAGTAAGACAAGTTTAGCGTTTACAACTTGTTTCATCCTGTTAAAATAGATTATGGTGGTCGGAATCTATTTTGAATGGAATAGAACAATGTCTTTTCTAATCTTTGCATGTCCTTTCATGTGTCAACATATAAGAATTAATTAATTTTGGGCTTCAAGAACATTTGGAAAAAAAATTATTTGTTTTTGTGCAAATGAGGATTTATTACATATTACACATTGCACCATATCATTATTACCCTTTTGCTGAAATTCATTTATATCAAAAGTATTTCAGCATTTTATTTCATTGACATATGAACATGTGTTGTCTATTTAAGCTTCATGTGGATATGTTAACATTGTTCAAAAGATTGTTAACAAAGGAATAAATATCAATGCAAAAAATGAGTGTAGCGAAATGCATTTGCATTTAGCATGATGGATTTGTTTCAATACTATTCATGGTACTTAATCATTTTTTCATTTCTCCCATCTTTTTTTTGTTTCGAAAATCATGAATTGCATACATTTGTGTAATTTCTTGCAATTTTGTAAACATTATTTGCTCAAGGATTTATGTATAAAGACCAAGAGGGAAAAAATGTGAAATAATGTAATGAGTTTGATAATGGTCCAATGAAAATGGTTCCAAACACAAAACAAGAATGAATGTTGACCATATATTATAATTGTGATTTTATCAAGTAGTTTGTAATGGAACATTTTTTGTTATGATTTTTTTATAATGTTTGGGCATGCACATATTTTCTTCTCCTTCATTGTGATTTGCACTCACTTAAAGTGTTACATAACAAGTGATGTTTATGTCACCTTACTATGTGAAACAAAATGGTTAAAAAAATTAGCGAACCAAAAAATGATGGATATATTATTTTCCTAAATAACTTTTTTTTTATATATTTTTCTTTTTAGTAAAAAATATTTTGATATGTGCTTTGATAATTTGAGGTTTTTTTTTTAAAAATTAATTTTAATTAATTTATAAAATTTATTTGCATCACATCATTATATAACACAAGCTATATGGAATTAACCCATTTATATCTCCATAAACATGTCTTTAATGACATGGATATTTATCTTTCAAAAGAAAAAACCTAAACACTTAAAACCTACCTATTTGTCAATAATTTTGTCAAAATGAAGTAAAAGATAAACTAATTTAAAAATTCAATAATACCAAAAAAAGTGATCAAATAATTATTGAAGAGGTATATTTACAAATGACATTATCTTTGAAATTCACATTTGACATTTTGTTGTCACATAAAATCAATCCTCAACAAAATTGAATAAGGATATATAAGACATTATATATGCAAAATATTATTTGATCATTATTACAAGATTGTGTGCATAAGATGAATAAGTAAAATAATAATTTTGTGCATGACTTGTGACAAAATCAATGGTTAAAATAATTTATTGGGATAATGACATGTTTGCCAATTCAACATTTTATATCATAAATATATGCAAAGGTCATTGCATGAATCTTCTATTAAATAAAAACGATCTTTTTATATATTTATGATGGATCAAGTTTGTGATAGTTTTATTAATTAAAATTCAATCAATTAATTATGTGGGTAAATGACCAACATTTTATTCATTACAAATGTCATTGATTAATGATAAATCATAATAAATTATCCTTACAAATTTCCTTTTTAATGAATTTAAAATATCCTTGCAACTTATGAAAACCCTTTGACTTGTTGTTGATATTGTAGAAAAAAAAAAAAGGTGAAGATGTTGGCACATAACAAACATGACTTGATGAAATCAAATCAATTGTATGTTTTAAAAAACTCATTTGGTGATCCCTATCCCTTATGCAAATTACATACTAGAAAAAAATTCATCTTGTTTGTTGCATAATTATATATATATGCAAGTCATTTTTATGTATTTATATTCTACTTATTATCATAATACCTTGGCATATTTGAGACTAGTTATGTTGTCTATAGGTTTCCAAAATAAAAGTTTCATAGAACAAAATTGTGTGAAGGAAAATACATGGTCTTTTGGAATATTCAAGAATATTTTATTCTTGACATGAAATCTTCTTAATTAATCAATTGTTTTACAAACATGTGTTGAAGTTGTCTTCACACTATAGTAATCAAATGCATTTAAGAAAATTTGAAAATATTATGAATCTATTAAATCATGTGTGTTTTGTACATCCCATGAATATGTTTTAAGGGTTGCCATTTTTTTTATAAATGTATGTCATTAATTTGAATTAAATGCACATGGTAGGATGAATGACTTGCTACCATAAAAATTTTACAATAATTTAAAAAAAGAAAAAGGTGGCAAAAAAAAGAAAAAGAAGTGATTCAATGCATGATCAATACACCAATGCTTGCAAATTAGGTGCAAATTGAAATCACTACGACTTTTTTTAACATACAACTTGATAAAAAAAACTTTCATTTTTTTAACACACAATTTTTTTTTTAATATTGTATATTGTTGAACCATGTTCAAAGTCTAGCTCTTGATTTCAAGTACTACAGTCTTGAAATTTTTAATATTTTGCTTAGATTAATTGCACGTTAACTATAAATCACATGTCTTTCAGCCTATTATCATATTTCACTATATATCATGTCAAGGTTCTAGAAAGGCTTGAGATTTTTTTGTGCATGTTATTATTCAAAAGTGCATTTGTGTTTCACCTTTTCATTTAAGAACTACACTTTTAAGTTTGACAACCTATTAAATAATATGTTATTAATGTTTTGAAACATGAATCCATAGTTATAATTAAAATTATTGACCTACACATCATGATTACAAATTGTGATTTTTTTTCAATTTGAACATTTGATTTCATAATAAAAAGAACATATCTTAGTGTATTTTAATTTATTAAACTACATTTTATATCCATAAAATTCTAATGGATTTGATATTTTAAAATTTTCATAATGTTCACAACTCTAACAAGTTGTGGCATTGAATTTTTTAACATGATAGTAGCTTTTGGTTTGTATTGAAAATAAAGTTTACAAATAAATTAATATTGAATTACATTCTGATTATAATTTAGAACTGAATTATATTTTAAGAATAAATAAGATATTATATTTATATAAATGATGGTTTAAATCAAAATAATAAATTAATTAAATATAAAATTAAAAAATATTTCAGTTAACTCCAAATTACTTTTTGTAATATTTTAATGAACACATTTCAATCCAAATTAGAAACATACTTATTCAAGCCAACATGATAAAATAATAAATAAATAAATATCCACTAGAACAATTTATCAAAGGTGACAAGTTCACATCATTTTTATCAATGTTATGTTTATCAAATTAATTAAACTAAATAAATTCATTTCAACATCAAATTCATTAATATTGTGAGAAGTGCCATTTAACAATCTTTTAACATTATCTCCACACGTGGCTTGAGGGTGGACATTTTATTTTGCCCCTTTTAATCACCTTAATTTTGGGGTAAACATGTTTTTTTCCTTCCAATTATTTTTCTTTTCAAATCAATTGAAAATATTTTCCCTTTTAACTTTGGTCTATTTTTTAGTTAGTGGAAATGACCTCGTTGTTTGCCCCCAAAATCTTTATGAAAAGTTAGATAAACCATGTTAATTCATGTTAACTTAAGGTAATATAAATCTAAATTTGTTAGTCATTCAATTTTGAAATGTGTGTTTAACAATCTAATTCATACATTAAAATGTGTTTATTGACTATGGTTAATGATTCATGTAGAACTTATAATGTGTGGAATTTTACATTTATTAAGTTTAATTTGAAAATAGTTTTAAACCCAAGTTCCAACACATGCCAACCTATCATGCTTATCCAAGTGTGTGCTTTCGAAATAAACTCAATTGAATGGTAATCCAATAATATATATGTAGTATGTACCATCCATGTTGAAAAGGTTAGGTTTATGGCCATGAAGGTTTGTATATTTACATATAAGATTAAACCAAAGGTGAAAACATATTACAAAGATTGCCTTTATGTAGTCACACTATATTGTTTTCATGGGTGAATGTTTTTGAGTTGAAACCATGTTAACATTAAGAAAGATTTTCATAATGTTTTTGCATGTTATAAAAAAACAAAACCCAAACAATAAAATAGAAATGACATTAAATAAATTTTATGTACATCATGGTGGATTGAAATATCTTTGTACACAAATAATATATGTAATTATGTCTTGAAAAATGGAAATATATTTCAAAAAATTTGAAATGATTTAAAACATTTATAAAGTTTGTAGTATCTATTTCACATGTGATTTCACATCCTTTTAACCATGTTTGTAAATAGTTTGGTAATTTTCCTTTTATAAATGGGGGTTTTTCAAGGCGTTGACCATAAGTATGTGGTAAGTTGAAATTTTAACAAACAATTATTTTGAAATGGAAATTGAGAAGCATTTGAAATGGGCTTTGTTATATCGTGTATACCATAAATGCATCCATGGTTATTTGAATTTAAATGATTAAAATTATTTATGTATTCAAATAATATTAGATAAGATTAGCTTTGTTAAAATTATAATCTTAACAAGGTCCAAACACCAAAATTTCAACCAAAACTTAAATGCATCATCTTTTGGAAGGTATATATTATATTACTACACCCAAAAAATGTTTGAAAGGGGGTCACCATAGTGTGCTTTCACTTTCAAATAATAAATACACATTTTCCATTCAAAATTAATTTCAATTTATTTTAAAATTAAACAAATCTATTTATCATTTCCAAAGTTTCTTGAGCTTTAAATCACTTCAATTACTCAAGAGTAGGGTTGCTAGGCCAAGATGCAACATTGATCAACCAGACATTTCAAATCCAAATGTCCCAAGTAGAAATTTGAATTAATGGGGCGTTCTGGTCACCACTACAAAAGTTGTCTTTTATGTTGTTTTTTAATTGAGTTTTAGTCAAAATATACACATACATAGGATGACTATATAATCAAAATGGGCACATCATTTTAGACAACATTAAGTAGCTCTTAGTCAAATCAAACATGACTAAATTGTTAGTTATGTGGACATTTGTCATGTTTGTTTTGATTAAAAAGTAAATGTGTCAGGTGATGGAACTAATTTGTATTTCCTAAAACTAGCAATTGTTAGTTGATGTAGTTTTTGTCTAAATCCTAATGTGGGTGCTAATTGACGTTGATTCATAGTGATGATTTAAAATTGTTTATTAATGAAATCAAAATTACAATTCCTAAAGGTATAAAATGTGAACCTAAGCATGTAAGCCTCCCATGCATGCATGTAAGCCTCCCTCCCCTAGGCATGTGGGCCACTTGTTAGGCTTCTTCAGGTACGTAAGCTTTAAGGTACGAACAAATGTCATAAGAGGGAGTTGAAGCCCTCACTTCCATGGGGACAAGCCAAAACATTATACATCCAACCATCATTCCATTTGATGACAAATATTGTCATAACAAAAAAAAAAAAAACAAATTCCTTTTGAATTTTTACACATTATAAGATTATTATGATATAATCTTGAATGACATATTATATCAAACACATAATTATAACACCTACTTACAAATTGCCCACATATATTACTTAAGCCTACATATTTATTGTCTACTTACCTACTTATTAACAACCTGAATTTACTTATATTACCAATCTACAATTTATTTAGTTACATGCTTAGGGGGCATACATATTTAATACATTTGGCACATATAAATTGTGGCAAGCCACATCACACATGAAATGACTAAAATGAGTCACACCATAATAAACATTGACATCATGTAGGCATGAATTAGTCCATGTGTAATTGACATTGTTTGATTTGATTAAAGTTTTTAATTGACTTAGTAAGATAAAACATGCTTAATATTTGGAAGGGTCAAAATCGACAAAAAGTATCCCTTTAATCACTTCAAACAAGAAAACTTATTCAAGTTGATTATTATAGTCACAATGCTAGGGACATAAAAGACATGGTTTTGTAATAGTGTGTTAGAGACTAGTTAAGCTTAGTCGATGGCAAAAGCACAACTGAAAAACACCAAGGGTGACAAGAGATATTGGAAGACCATCTGAAGGCAAAAATGCCAAGAAGGAACAACAAAATTATTACAAGTAATAGTGGGGGCATTGAAAAGGCATGTTGGAAACACTTTGAGCTTGACACCGAGTTAGATAGGAAATCTTTCTTTTTGGGCAAAATGAGGCATTGACAGACATTGAAGGCACCAAGTGATGCCAAAAAGGACATCAAGAAGGGCAGGGGTGCAAATTAGGTCATCAAGGGACATTAGGGATTTCACAAAGGTTAATGTTTACAATATGTGAAGATTAGATTTCATTTCTAGATTGAATGATAATTTTTTTTTGTTGCTGCCCACATATCTGGGTGCTCTCTCACATGAAAAGGAGTATGTTGGCAAGAACAACATACGAAGCTCTTGTGAACATGAGGGGATGAGACATATAAAGACCCATTTGAAATCAAGGGATCAAACTAACCTCCTTATTCCACCCTAACTTGATCCCAAATCTAGAAAAAAATGAAGATATTTATTCCTGGGGTTAAGATATCTCAACACATTTATCCCCCTCTTATAAACCCCAATGATGCCATGTCATTTGCCAAATCAGTTTTTGCCCCTTTTGTGTGTGAATGCAATAGCATTAGGGTTAGTTTATGCTTTTAGTTTCTTCCCTCGAACCCGCTTCGGTGTGAATCCAGCATGAGGTGAGGCTAGTAGACCAAGCATAGGTACAAACTGGAAGGCAAAAAGGACCTTAGGTAAGTGAGAAATGACAGAATCAGCTTCTGCCATTGAAAGGGCACGTAAAATCATGCACATTACCTTAATGTATGGTTCTCAATGCAAGCTTTTTCTGTGCCCCAAAAAACTGGGCATCGAATCCAGTGTGGGGACGGGGGTACGGGGTACCAAACAGGGGGGCAACTTTTACAGATAACTTTATTAGACCAGATAGATATTTTTTGTAGTTGCCAATCTATTATAGGATGTCCTATGGCTCATCTTGTGCCCCCATGGATAAACTACCTTTTTATCATGATATTTGGCTTGACCAATAAACCCCCCTGCAACAACTGTGTAAAATAACATGGCAACAAAATGGCAACTCAAACAAACATGCAAGCGATCTAGAACATTTGGTAAATCACAAAAGACCCAAGGGCATCATCATGGATGATGGAAAAACCACAAGTTGGGCCAACAATGGATGGAAATAAAGTCATCCAAAAATTGTTCACACAAGGTTATTTTCAACCAAATATGAGAATCAATGATCCTTATCATTTAAGGATGGTGAGGTGCACCATATGGAGTATCATCAGCACATCAAATGTGTTTGTCCCTGAAAATGTTTTTTTTGGTGGCCAAAGTGTCCTTTTTTTGTTTTGTTTTTTTTGGTGAAATATATATAATTTTGTTGTGTCCAAGAGTTTTTTTCCCATTTTGTGAAATAAATTTAATTTTTAAAGAAAATTGGTTATTTATTTGTAGTGTTATAATGTTCTCATGATATAGTTTGGAAAAAAATGTTTTCAAATATGTGAAACACACACCCATTAAAATCCCAATGTAATTTTACATAAGGGCTTTCTTGCAAATTAGGCTAAGGTTTCATTCATCTTTTTTACTTGCTCCAATATTTGTCGCTTCACAATTGATGAGTCTAATGCCTAAGCCACCTTGCAATTGGTAGCGAGTTAAAAATTAACCATTCAACCATATTGTCAGATGTTGTTTATTTATTCTAGTCATCCTAGTTAGCTTAAAGATCCATTGGGTTAATTTGGTATCTTTGATGTTTTAGTTATTGTAAAAAAACATCCTAATAATTGTAATGCATGACAAAAATTATATATTTCAAGTATGAAAGTATAATTTCATTAGGTGGATGAACAATTCATAGCGAAGGGAAAGCATGTCCCATTTGAGTATATTATGTGGTTGCATTATAATCCTTGTTAGGTTTACTACTGCAGGGGTCCAAATGTGATGCTTGAACAAGCACTATTAAGTACCCATAATGAACAACAACTACCTACAATGAAGTTCCACATTCATCCTGTTTCTATGGGGGGCTTTAAAACTTAAAACTATAACAACCTAGTGTTCAAAAACTTCTAAAGCATGGAATGAACTTTGAAAAGGCCACATTAAGTTAAGGCCCACCTCCAGAAAGTTTTCTATAATAATTCATCCATCCATCCATCCATCCATTCATCCATCGAGATGTGTGTCACAGTACAACAGTAGGCTGAAATTTGCAAGGGTAGTAGCACGTTTAAAAAACAAAGTCAAAAAAGGTTCCCAGTTCCCCGCTATTCATTACCGCGTTCCTAAGCCGCCAATGAACAAAAAGAAAGGGGCTGGTACCTACTACCTACCTACCTACCTACCTACTTGCATCATGTATGCGTTTCATGCATTTTCCCGTACTTTGGAAGCCCACTTTTGTTCAAAAAAGTGAATAAATGTGTAAAATACACAAAGGCCATGGGCCATGCTTATTATTATTATTAATCAGTTTTTAATTTTAATTACACTTCAGATTCCATTATTTTTAATACAATTAATAACTTATATATATTACTTTATTGAACAAAAAAGTGCAATTAAACCAAAAAAATTGCATAAGAAGGAAATATAATGAAATAATTCAAAAAAATAATTGAAAAAAATAAAGTATCAAATCAGTTGCCTCTGCTTACTCACCTTGCTTTTCCGGTCAAACATTTGCATTCAAGCTATTTCTTAATATTAAAATTCTTTAATTAATGGTGGATGGTACCTTGTTTGTAAGGTCCCACATCTAGGGTACCCCCCACGCTCCCTCCCCCTTAGGTATAGGGGAAGGGCATTGTTCCTTTGTTTTTGGGCACAATGGAACTTGGGCTATAGGGAACAGCGTCTTCCCTTGGTGCCCTCGTTCCCAGGTCCTCAAACAAAGGAACAGACCTCTGGTAGGTCCTGCCTCTGTAAAAGGACACCTTAAAGAAGTAGAAGAAATCTGCTCAGAGGACCTTATAGAAGTTACCTTGCACCCTACTTGTAGGACCTTACTGATCACACAAGGCATGTCCTAACATGCATGAAGGACCTTACAGATCACATAAGGTACCTCACAGTGTGCTTGAAGGACCTTACACATCACATAAGGTGATTCCTGGCCCAATTAAGGACCTTATGGATCACAAAATTCTACTGATTCTTTTGATGCTGGGTAAGGAACTCCGGGCTCTTCTGGGAACTTGGGTCCAGCTCTCAGCTCCAGCCTTGCATGGGCCCTTATTCAAAGAACAGGCCTGTTGGCGGGCCTTATACACTCACCTAAGGTGTACAACACAGCCAGGGTGAAAGAATTTCGTGAGGCTGAACCTTTAGGTACCTACTAGGTTGGAAAAAATCCGGTGAGGCTGAGCTTTTAGGTACCTAGTGGGTAAGTACCTAGTAGGTACTTTAACAAGATGGAAAAAATTCGTGAGGCTGAGTTTTTGACACCTCAGAAAATGGAAAAAGGAGTAAAATTAATTTTACCGAAAAAAAAGAAAAAAAAAACAGGGAAAATCGGGTCGGAAGAAGAGATGACTGCTGGAGTTCCCAAAAAGAAAACAGAGTTCCCGAATTGTTTAACTGCTAGAGTTCCCTTAAGGGAACAGAGTTCCGTAATTGCATGTTCCCGGAATTGAACCGCGTTCCCTCTCTGTTCGCCTCTGTGTGTCTGTGTGTGTGTGTCTCTCTCTCTTTGTGCTTTTGCTAAGGACTGTGTGGAAGACGGAGAGACGACGGAGAGGAAGAAGTGCGCACGCACGGGCAGGCGGAGATACCTTGGCGAGCTCCGGAGACACGGAAGGGGACGAGCTCCGGTCGCGTCAATTTGTTGCATGCAATAGCACTGGAGACGAGCTACGACGAAGCGCGGTAAACAGAACTCTGTCTTTCTCCTTTTCTCAGAAAAAATTCTTTGCTTATGTGTGCTGCATTGTGGAGAGTCTATTATCGTCTTTAGGTCTAGTCATCAGGTCAGTAGTGCGGTTGCAAAAGGACGAACGGCGGGAGGACAGGACAGAAGAGGAAGGCGAAAAACTAAGTTTTCTTTCTGGAGTGTGAGACTCTCTCTGTGTCTCTCTCTCTCGCTCTCTGTGTGTCAGAAAGGCACTGTATCCGTTGATTTCTAGGATGCTTTTGCTGTTGCTGAGAGAAACTTGATCAGGTTCAGTCTGTTGTGTGTATCATGCACATTTTTGTTTTGTTTTGTTTTCTGGAGATGTAAGTTTATCAACAGGAAGAGGAGGAGTTTTTTTTTCAAGTGTTCTATTATTGTGTCGATAAGGTATAACTGAACCTTCGTGCTTTCAGTTTCTGTCTTAATACGTAAGGTTACGCAATGTGTGTGTGAGAGAGAGAGAGTTCATGCCTCCTGCAGGTAAGGTGCCTTGTTTGTAATACTTGAAATCTGGTTTGGTGAGAAGCCTCTTTGCCGATTTTTTGGTCTCATATTTTCTCGACTTGAGGTTTAGTGCAGTCATTGGCAAGGGGAACTCTTGCGTGTCTAGAACAAGGTGGACGAATGTGCCTGACACAGGAGAAGGATAAAAACTCGTTGACCTTGGATTGATTATATTGATGGAATAGAGTGTGGATTTGTTTGTTGGACCAGGTCAAGTGGATTGATGTGCTGTGGAATGTGTGAGATTGCTAATTGCTTTTGTCCAGTATCATTTTGAGTAACCTGATTGATTTCTCTTCTGTTCTCTTTCTGTCTTCCTTGTTGCAGGGAAATGAGAGCCTAGGGGATTGTGGTTGATTTCTATGTGTTGGAAGATAGTCTATCCTCCAAATGTGGTCGATTACATACACTTTCCATATTTGCAAGATATTAAAGGCTCTAGGGGGAATTCTGTATTCTTGCCTGCCGGATGATATGCTCACTGTGCTCTGTTTCCAACTGATTCATACTGATTGACTATACACTTTTCTAACTGACTATTGGTTTCTTCTTTTGAATTGATTTCCTGCTTGCTGGATGGAAGGCATGCTGAATCTTGGATGATTCATGCAAAAGAAGATTCTGTCTGCAGATGTCTGCTTTTGTTATTACATACAGTACACATGCTCTGCAAATACAAGACTGGAGAAATTCTAGTGTCAAGAATCATCATCTTGCCATCTCATAGGCTTTGCACTTTGGGTGCAGGCTATACATTGGTTCCTCTCTGTCCATTGTTGCTGGGCTGCTTTTTTTTTGGGTTTTCAACCACCCATTTTCTTCAGGTTCAATTATTGATTGTGCAGTATGTTTTGTTTGTGCAGCTACCTGCTTTGAGATTTGATTGGCGTGCTAAGATAGCAATCATGGCATTTGCAGCAGCAGCATCACCTCTTTGCACATGGTTGATCGCTGCTTGTGTATCCCAGACTGTAGCTGGTCTTTCTAGTGAGAATTATCCTGTAAGCTCAGGACCACTTGGAAGGAGACTGAGGAGAAGGATTGCACGTTCAAAGAAGTTGGCTGCAGAAGGCTGGTTTCCTAATGTTGGAATACAAGCAGGAGCTCTGTCAGGACACAATTTAGTTGCTTTCTGTGAATCTGGCCTTTCAGAGCTAGGATCATTCTGTTCCCTTGAAGGCTGTCCAGAATACAACAGCTCAAAGCACTCACCCCTATTTGGAGATGGTTTCCTTTTTGGAGAGGGCTTTGGGGGTCTAGGATCAAAACCTGTGAGATCTGCACGGAGGAGGCTCAGCAAAGCTGCAGCAGGTATGAAAATAAAACTGCCTTCTGTGTTCTTTACATAGAAACATGTTCATGTGGCATTGTCACATTGCATTTGTGAAGAAAGGTTGCTAAAAATTTGGTGTGGAGGCAGGCTACTCATGCACACAGACACCAAATATGCAAGTTGTGTTGTGTATCATGACAACTGCTCTGTGTGGGACTCTGATATCCATTAGTATTTTCCTCTTTGAGGTACTTGAGGAATCAGAATACTTACATATCTGTAATCTGCAGGAAAGGCCACAGCAATTGCAGTGCAACCTGTGAGAGGAACACCTGAGAAGAAGACAACTGCCACCAAACAAAGAAGGGTGGTTGTAACTGGCATGGGGATTGTTTCTTGTCTTGGTCATGATCCACAGACTTTCTATGATAACCTTTTGGAAGGAAAAAGTGGCATCACAGAGATTGAGGGATTCGATTGCAAGGACTTTCCAACTGTAAGTCTCAGTTGTTGGAATGCTGGAAATTTTTGCTTGATGGTTCACTTTCTGTTGTGTGCCCACTTAGATTCTTTTGTGGTTAGACTAGGCAATAGATTGGTTTGATACATTAGGTCTGGGCATGATCAATAAGATTGTGAAGAAGAAAAATAAGAAAGTTGGTGTATTTGTATTCATGCTTCAAAATGTTAAATATTGCAACCACAACTGTACATAATCCTGGAGCCTCCAATTCCTGGAGGCTTTGCCTAACAGTAGAATGTCAAGCATTGAATTGCATTGAGTTCCTTAGAGATTATGCTGGTTGTTTCTTCCAGAGAATTGCAGGTGAAATAAAGTCATTTTCAACAGATGGATGGGTGGCAGCAAAGTTTGCAAGGCGCATGGACAAGTTCATGCTGTACTTGCTTACTGCAGGGAAGAAGGCTCTTACTGATGGTGGACTTACTGAAGAAGTCATGAAGGAGTTGGATAAAACCAAGTGTGGTGTGCTCATTGGGTCAGCAATGGGCGGAATGCAGGTATGTCTCATGTCTTGCTTGGTTTGGATCCTTGTGACTCACTCAGTTCAGCTGAGAGAGGCCCATTGAATCAGCTGGTAGTTGTGCAAGCACATTCATTCTACTTTAATCATTTGAGAAGTATGGTGTGAAATTTGTCTGAAGCCTTTCAGTCTTTCTTATTCGTGTTGCTGCTCAAGGTGCAGTATCCCGATTTACTTGCCAATATGGCTACCCAAAAGACATATTAGAGTGTCTGAATTAATTGTGGATAGAGATAATGAGCTCTTGTGTATTTGAGCAGGTTTTCAATGATGCTGTTGAGGCACTGAGGGTCTCGTATCGGAAGATGAATCCCTTCTGTGTACCGTTTGCTACAACAAATATGGGTTCAGCCATGTTGGCAATGGATTTGGTGAGGCCAAACTTGCATCATTTTCTGTTTCCTGCAGCTCACTCATGTTCAAAGAGTATTGTTTGGCTGCTTTGCTGGATTGTCTGCTGTGCAGCTTTTACAGCCAGTTGTTGAAGCTGTGACTTATTGGACCTTGCAGGGTTGGATGGGACCAAACTATTCTATTTCCACAGCTTGTGCTACGAGCAATTTTTGTATCTTGAGTGCTGCAAACCACATCATTAGGGGTGAAGCGGTAAGCTGTTGTGCATGATAGTCCTCAATACTTGTATGTTTATTGATACCACTAAGAAATAGGATTGAACCTAGTGCTGTGTTCTGTAAAGAACACTGGAGCTATGTCTGTTGAGTGCTAGCTCACATCACAACCGAGGCTTCTTATTGCTTCTGGAAATGTGACTGAAAATCAGGGCATAGATTTTGTATAATAGTTTGCCCAGAATTTTAGGTGGATTATTATATCCTTATCTACATCCTCCATTGGGAGCTGATGAAGTCAGAGGGTAGTCATGGCAGCTGCTATTTGTGAGGAAGGTGATGGTCTGACACTTTGTGAGTGACTCTCATTAGGTTATGACTGCACTGATTGTCATTTTACCTTCAAATTGTTGTTTGTGGAAATTTCTCTGCATTTTTTTTGATAAGTGTGCTAGCTAATGTTGTGACCGAGTCTTCCTGTTGTTGCTGGAAATCCAACAGAAAATCAGGATGTACATTTCTCAATAATGGTTTGCCTTAAATTTGGAGCATATTATTATTTTATTCACCATCAGGAGGTGATGAAGTTTGTGGGGATTATGGGCAGCTAGTCACTGCCATCCATGATGATGGTGATGGTCTAATATTCTGTGAGTGGCACTAACAAGGTTAGGGCCACTTATTCTTCTCATGCTCATTTTGGTTTTGCTTGAACTGACACAACAGTGAATGTGTTATTGTATATATGGCTGTGACATCATATTGTTGCCTATTTGTTGTCAAAGTTGATCATTCTTTGTATGGTTTCCTTCTGTTGTGCATGCAGGATGTGATGTTATCTGGTGGGTCTGATGCAGCAATCATCCCAATTGGTAATTTTTCTTGGACATCCATTTTTGTGGTCCATAGCAAGGTCAGGTGTGAATATAGCATTTAATTGATTCAGACCAGGGCATCTAAAGCAGTTGAGACTAACTTCACCTATCTAGAGGCATAGCTAAAGAATTCAGTGAGGCATGCTCAGGCCTGCATAGATTTTTTGTCTGTCAAGCCCTTGTTCCAAGTCTAGGTTGATAATTTGATGAGTAAGTGTTGTCTTTGGTACTGTGTGAGCAACTCTGAGGTTTTGACCACACTCATTGTCATGTTACCTTCAAAGTTTTGTGGAGATTTCTCTACAATCTCATAGAGATGTGTTTGGTACTATGGTGCAGGTTGGCTACACTGAGTGAGCATCATATTTGTGCTTGGATGTATGCAGGGTTAGGAGGATTTGTGGCATGCAGAGCACTATCCCAGCGTAATGAGGATCCTATGAAGGCATCACGTCCTTGGGATACGGTATGCTACATGAACATTGTCTCTTCACTCTGTCTGAACCGTTGTACCTTCCATCAGGCGGGTACCTGCTTTTCAACAATAGTGTGTCATCTGAGACCTTTTCATACATAGCTCTAGTGATTCTCCATTGGCGTGGTGGGACACAGTTCTTCATAGTCCCCATTTTTTGTGTTGGTGTCTTTTATTGGTTGGTATTGGCTGGAAGTCCAAAAGCATTTGGTTAGAGCCTTCGTTTAACTCTACTGATTCTTCATTGACTTGGTGATGATGAACACAAATTCATAGTCCTGCATTTTTCTGTGTTGGTTTCTTTAATTTCTTGCTATTGGCTGGAACCAAGTTCACAATGTCCAGGTGGTGGAGTCCAGGAATGGATGTGCATCAGCTGATGTTACAAAAGTGTACAGATGCTTAGTTGCTTGTATACTCATTATTGTGTCATTTGTTTTGAAGGAGCGGGATGGGTTTGTACTGGGAGAGGGAGCTGGTGTTCTCCTGTTGGAGGAACTAGAGCATGCAAAGGTGGGCACATATCCCATGAAGAAGCTGTCTTGATATTAGATATGGCAGTCTCTCTTTTGTGTACCTGACCCACTGATGTCCTTTTCAGTCACAAATGTGCTTCTCAATAATTTGTCCTTTTATCTCAAAGAGACTATATATCTACAGTGAGGTGTATGACACATGCAAATGATCAGAAGTCTGTACCTTTTATTTGCAGAGCAGAGGAGCAGAAATTTATGCAGAGTTTCTTGGAGGAAGCTTCACATGTGATGCTTATCACATGACGGAGCCACACCCAGATGGTATGTGAGGTCTTCAGCCTTTCCTTAGTCAACTGCACAGCTCTTGATTTTATTCTTCTGCTCATGATAGCAGGATTTCAGAAGGGTTTTCTGAAATTATTTTCCAACAACATTACTTGGGATTATATTCTGCAATATGTCAAGGACATTTCAAGGCTCCAGTTGCTGAGGATTCATACTGCTTTGATAAATTAGATGTGTGATTGGGAACTTTATTGATGCTTCAGGCTTCTCCAGTCTTTTTTGCTAACTTAATCAGTGAATTGTGTGTATTTTTGTTTTGTCAGGGGCTGGTGTGGTACTTTGTATAGAGAAGGCCTTGACACAGGCAGGAGTAAGTAGGCAAGATGTAAACTACGTGAATGCCCATGCAACCTCAACACGAGCTGGTGATTTGCAGGAGTACAAAGCTCTCATGCGTTCTTTTGGAAAGAATACTGAGGTGGGAATCAATTTGGTCGGCAAAAATTGAATTGCAAGAACATGCCATGAGATACTTTCTGTTGTTTTGAATGTATCCAAGCTCTGGACTGACATTTCAGCATGGACCTGGTCAAGATTGCACATAGGGTTCATGCTGAGGCAAATTGTTATGGTGCGTTGAGTACAAAAGATTGTTGGTACTTTTTGTGCAGCTAAAAGTTAACTCCACGAAGTCCATGATTGGTCACTTGCTGGGAGCCTCTGGAGGTGTGGAAGCTATTGCAACTATCCAGGTATGCAAATTGAATGTGATTGATGGATGGTATATGGAAGTCCAGGTGTAGATGCTGGATGTTGCTTCTCCTGGAAGCTGTCTGACCTTTTGATTAGTTGGGAGCATTTCTGATCAACTTCTTGATAGGTGATAGCGGGTTCTAGAATTGTAAATAGCATTTGGTTGTTATTCTCAGCTGCAGCGAGTGTTCAAATAAAGTATTTTCCACTGAATAAGAAACATGTGTGTGTATGCAGGCCATCAGAACAGGTTGGGTTCACCCAAATATCAACATAGAAAGTCCAGAAAGTGAATTGGTAAGAAATGGCAGTTGTTGATTGCAGGCATTGCTCAGTTGGGGAACGCATTTGGACTGTTAGAAATGTTTGCTTTGAGATTGTCTCGTTTTAAATGCTCTCAAAATCTGTCTAAATGTTTTACAATCTCTGAGATTTCTGGAGGTGCCTTCTGGTAGAATGCTTTCAATAATAGTTGCATTGTTGTAACCATGTCATTCAATTGTCTGATCTGTGGCAGGACATGAATGTAATTGTGGGAAGTCAGAAGCAGAGACTGGACATCAAAGTGGCATTATCAAACTCATTTGGCTTTGGTGGTCACAACTCGTCTGTGCTGTTTGCACCCTATGAAGAGTCAAATGAGGTTTGAAGCCTCTGCTTACAAGTCACTCTGTCTTCACAGAGATTCATAAGCTTCTCTTCCTTCCCCTCAACAAATCCATGCAAGAAAGAGAAAGACACCACCTGTCCTTACCCTAGGCTGCCTTGCCTACTCTGAGTGGTTGCATTTTGAAAGGGATGTGCTAAGTTCGCATTGCAAGGGTGAATGCTTCCTCTTTTTGCTTGCTCATGACCAAAATGTATTGTGATTGTGATGAAGCCTCTTCATGTTTTGCTTGCTCTGTCAATTCTTGTAGCTTGTGTAATTGTTTGTACTTCTGGCAAGTTTGCTTCTAAAATAGGATCCATGGTGTCACAAATCTGAAGAGCAAAAAGACTTGCATCATCTCCAAGTTCACTCACATTGGCATGGTCCCCCTTATCATGTCTGGAGATCATTACGCATTCAGAATTGGGTCTTTTGGTGTTGGGTAACGCCTGAGGGTTGGGGTGTTCCTGAAAGAATGGGTCCCTGAGGCTGGAGGCCAAGGGCCCCCCTGGTATTTCAGGAACGCCCTGGCCTGAGGGCGTTGCATGGTGCAAAGCCGCTCAATTAAGACCTACAAAATCCACAATTGAGACACAATGAAGTTGCAAAATCTGCAATGAAAATAATCTCTGTTTGTAAGGTTCCTAGATTTGAAAACATTCTTTATGTTGGGGAAGGAATCTGATTGAGGCTCTTCCTGGATTCTCAGGCCTGGCCTTGATGGGCTTCCTTACCCTATACTTCAGAATTTGAATCTTTATTGAAAAAAGATAGGTGTTAAAAGCAATGGAGCATGACCCATTTCCTAGCTTGGTGACTGCATAAATACTTATAAAGCCATTTTGCCATCTTTGGCAAGTGCATTAAAACTCTGTGAACGTGCACTGATTGATGAAGCTCCACTCCAGGCAGGTTCACAGGAAATCAATTGAAGATCTATATGAAACTCAGCTTTAAGTTGCATACTAGTATGCCTGCTTTCACAGTTCCTTTTGAAAACTGCAAATGGCATGCCCTGACTCCCTAGCTCAGACGGTGAGTTCCAGCACCCATCAGCTTCGTGTCTCCAAAATTAAACAAAGAACTGATGTGAGAAATAAAACTCCTACTATAAGTAAGGGATTACGAAGCCCTAAATCACTCTTAAATCTGAACTCGTTGCAGGCATTAATTTAGGAATGCAAAGAAATTTTGAACTGCAAAATCACATTCGTCTTGTGCAGTTTAGGACCTATATCTAGCTAATATATATACTTGATGGAAGGCACACAGCCATTAATAGTCGCGCAGCTGGTGTAGTGGTATCATAGTACCCTCCCACGGAACTGACCGGGGTTCGATTCCCCGGCTGCGCATTTAAATTGCATTTGTTGTTGCTGTAACGACCTCCGTTTTTTCAATCTGAAAGGCCTATTTTGGGGGTTATTCTAATTTCTGCAATTAAATTAGAACCCTTCTGAACTGAAATCGTAAAACCTCTTTTGAAGTTTATATGGTGGGATTAGGCCCCAGTGGGGGAACATATTGTGGCAGATTCCCAATTTAAAAAGTTCATAAATTCTTGAAAACAAGTTACAAAAAAAAATCCAAAAAAACACCACATTTTGTCCCAGGTATTATTATTAGGTTGGTAGTCAAAATATAGAAGGATACACCGAAAAGTGAACAATAATGTTTACAAAAGTGTTGTCAATTAATGATATGTCTTTTTTTTTTGGAATGCTTGGCAATGAGGAGGCTAGGCTACCATCAGAAAATGGAGGGGAAAAAAAAAAAGAAAAAAGAAAAAGTCCTTGGACCAAACAACATTGCGCATTGCATACACTTGTGATTGTGATGATCTTTATTGACGGGTTCTTAGTCAATTTTGAGTCCTCTCAATTTGCAAATCAAAATTGGAACTGCCCTCCAAGCCCTTTTGGGCCAGGGCATTATGGTTCCCTATGAACTCACATATTATTATTACTAGTGTGGTTGGCTCAAGTGTGAACTTTTAATTTCTCCTTCCAAAACCAGGTTTTTGTGACTTAGTTAAGATTTCAATTCTAAAAAAAATGCTCAAAATTCAATATCTCTTGCACCTGAGTTCTAAAAATTTCAAAATCATCTTCATTGAGGGCTTTCCAATGATACCAAGAGCACAGTGAGAGGCACCACAGTTTGGGAGATCTTCCTGCAACAAACATACTATGTTCCAGTGCCAATGACATGTGTTGCTAGTCCAAATGTGAATATGGCTATTACTGCAAGTGTGAACATGAATGACTCTGATGATAGAGCTCAATTATGCGAATTAAAGAAAAAATATTCCAAAGCCAGAAATGACTCTCGAAACTCAATGTCTTCTCCACCTTAGGTCTAAAAATTATGAAATCACCTCCAAGGAATCCCACTCATTGAAGCTTTCCCAACAATACAAGGAGCTTGCCTCAATTTCTCTAAATTTTTTTATTTTTGATTAAAAAAAATTCTTTGACAAAATTGTTCAATATTGAATAACTCTTGTACCATAGGTCTAAACCAGTGTTGTGTGTGTAAATGGTTTGGGACTTACACTCTGTGTAAGTGTAAATCTCATAATTTACATTTCTTGTAAGTGTAAAACTATGTAAATTTATTTTAAGCTATGTAAAACAATGTAAGTGTAAAACAAATACACTCATATGATTTTATAGGGTTGTGTAAAACAGTGTAATTGTAAAACAATGCAAATTATTTTGGCGGAAGAGGGGATTTCATAATGTTTTGGTCATAAGCCAATCAAATGACCCATTGCAGAAAAAAGTCATCAAAACATGTACCCAGAACTAATTAGTATGGATATGAAAAAAGGTATGATCATTAATGAGAGATTTTCATGATACCAAGAGCAAGGTCAAGTGCCATGGTTTGGGCAATCTCAATTTGACAAACAAAATAAGCCTGAAACTGGAGGTTCCATCAAATCGTTTAAACTAATGTGGCTTGTGCTATTGACTCAAATGTGAACTTAACTAATTAAATTTCAATTAGAAACCCATATTGAATTTTAATGCTGAAGATTAGTTAATATTCAATCTTCTTTACACTTCAAGTTTAAAAATAATGAAATTATCTCCATAAAATCCTACTCATTGAACATTTTTTGACAATATCAAAAATTGTGCCCCAATTTTATTACAAAATTTCTTTTGATTCTAGTCAAATTTCAATGACGCATTTGTTCAATATTAAATAGCTCTTGCATTGTAAGTCTAAACATAACAAAACCACCTTAATGCACCTTTATCCATCAAGGGCTTTCTAGTGATATTGAGAGTGTGTCAGGGATTTTGGTTTGGGAGATTTCAATCTGACAAACAAAACAAACAAACAAACAAACAATCTTCCTTAATAAATTGGATCAAAATTAGAAGTTTTATCAAATTTTGAATAAGAATTCTACATCGATACGATGGTAAAAGCCAATGTTTTTTTGGTCTCGATTTAAATTTTTTTATAATGAAATTCATGGTTTAATTTGGGGATTAATTCTTTAGATTTCTAAAACTTTCAGTTCCAATCATTTTCATAAAGAATTTAAAGTTGATATGTTTAAGACTAGGTTTGATTTCATCTCTACTACACATAACTAAAACAAGAAATAAACTATGCAGCATTAGTTCGCTTGACTAGTGCACACAATCAAAATAAAAGTTATGTAACATTAATAATGTACAATCAATCAAATGCAATAACTCAATTAAAATGAAAGATGATTTTATAAATTTTTAATGAAATTGTACTTATGTATCTAGAGAACACACAAAGGAGTACATCCCCAGTTTAGGTTCTAATTCAATTTTCTAAAATGAATTTCTTAGTTTAGTGGGTCAAGTCATTGAGGTCCACAATCCTAAGTGTCAAGGTGCATTACAAATGATGTCGTATTTAACGGGTCAAGTCATTGAGGTCCACAATCTTAATTGTTAAGGTGTGTTACAAATTGTGTTGTATTTAATGGGTCAAGTCATTGGGGTGAGGTCCATAATCCTAATTGTTAAGGTGCGTTACAAATCGTGTTGCATTTAATTGGTGACTCTTGTTGAGTGTTTGCACTCCAAGAGCATTGTCATCTTCATTTTGGAATGTACATGAAATCCTCCAAAATGAAAATTTAGGGCAAACTTTTGAGTTTGAAACTAGGGTGAGAAATGCTTACGTATTTGTTGATGTAAGGTGCTCTCCACCCACATACACGCAGGAAATTTTGACTTCAAAGCTGAGAAAAGCTCAGAAAACGTGTGCTATAATACAAAGGAGTCAAACATGAACAGCAAAGGTTGAAAAGTTGCAAACAATTTTGGCCCAAAAAGATGGTAGTCAAGAAGACTATAGAAACCCGAAATAACAAGGGGTGTGCCACACGGTGGTGGCCTTGCCATTTTACATTAAAAAGTAAGCATCTGAAGGCAAAAGGAGAATTATGGAAACTCAAATATTTCACCATGCAAAAATATAATCTTCAAAAAATCCTCTAAAAGAAACCAAAATCCTTCAAGATATGAGAACTATATAACTAATCCAAAGTTTCAACACAAGCCAAAAATATCATCTTTCAAAAATCCTCATATAAAAAAAAATAGACCTATGATTATTATTATTATTATTATTATTACCTAGGTGCCTATAAAAATCCCTTAAGACAGAGAACGAACGAACGAACGAACGAAAGTTATATCAGTTCCATTTCAGTCTTCATGTAGGGAGAGAACGAACGAACGAACGAACGAACGAGGCAGCGAGCGCAGGAGAGAGAGATTGAGAGAGAGAGAGAGAGAGAGAGAAAGAGAGATTGGGTGTGGGATCGGAGACGGTGAGTCCAAAGATCAAGGCGTGGAAGGAATCGGATGCAAAACTAGAAACTGTAAAGAGCCTTGTGAAGAGGGAATTGGATGTGTAAGTGAGCACATGTTGTAAAAAGCAGCTCCGAGCAATCGAGGAAGAAGAAACACACAATCGAGAACAACAAGGAACAGAAAGAAGGAGCCTGTGAAGGTCTTCAGGGATTACGATGATGATGATGATGATGGTGATGAGAAAGGAGAGTTTGCCTGAGCTAAATTCACACCATCCAAAGCGGGGAATCTAATGGATTTTGATCTTCACTCTTTCTCAGTTCTCCATTGTCATCATCTTCTCTTAGCAAGTAGATTTGTGGTTTCTTGTTAGATTTCAAGTCTTCTCCCATCCCTCCCCCCCCAACCACCTCCCACCCATCCCAGCCACCCACACACACCCTTGCAAGCTCTTCATAGCCCCGGTACACCAGTAACCCTAATTTGTGGACGAATCTGCTTTGCAGTTGGATTTGCAGAAGCAATCATCTATCTGAGAGGTTGTTGCTGTTACAATTGTGTCTTAGAACAGTGGCAATTCAGATGTGTTTTTCATGGTGGATTCTTATGTGTTTTAATTATATAGGGAGGGCTCTCTTCAAGAGAAATGGAGAAATTTACACCTGACAGAAAAGAGGAGGAGCAGCCTGTTAAAAGGAGCAAGGATGAGAAGAAAAGACAATTTGTGTTGTTGTCAAAGACTCCAAAACGGCCGCCTGAGACTGTCGGTGCTAAATCCACACCTAAGACAATCAATGTATGTAATTTCATTATGTTCAATCTTTTTGGCAGGCTCATGTTGCTTTCTGATCCTTTCTCTAGAATAGACTGCAAGCTTGCCTCACAGGTCTGGCACTCATAACCCTAATTGTTGATTGGGATGATGATCCATGCAAATGCTTGTCATCTTTCATTGTCTGATGTAGGGAGGAGGACTGGCTTCAAGTGTGGAGAAATTCACACCCAACAGAAAGGAGAACCTGGAGCCAGTGACATTCAAGGATGAGAAAGGAAAGGTTGTCTTGTCAAAGACGCCGCAGGCTTTCAGTGCTGATGTTACACCCAAGACAACCAATGTATACATTTTCCTTTGTCCTGCCTCAGGGCTCATGTCCCTCATTCTTATCTAGAATGATTGTGTATAATCATCCAAAGGTGGCTTCTTAGAGGTTTTCACATGTGTCCATGTTGTCTCTATAGGGAGGGGTGATCCAGAGGTGGCTCTTTGCAGGTTTTCACATGTGTCCGTGTTGTCTCTGTAGGGAGGGGTGTTGGCAAGTGCAGATAAAGAAACACAAGGTAGGAAGGAGCAGGACCCTTTGAAGAGCAAGGATGAGAAAGGAAAGATGTTGTTGTCAAAGACATTGAAGAAGCCTATAGTTTTTAGCTCAAAAGTTACATCCAATGCAACCAATGTATGGTTTTATGCTCACTCTCCATTGGGCTCAAATGTCCATTATTCTTCTCTAGAATGATTGCTTACCATCTAGGCTTTTCAAAGCTCTGGTACTATCAACCTTACTGACAAGTTTCAGCTGGGTTACAGAAGCTGTCTTTTTCAACATAAGCACCCAGTCTTTGCTGTTGCATTGTCTTTGAACAGTTTTGTTTGAAGGTTATTCATTGGAGTCTATGTTGTCTGGTGTAGGGAGGGATGTCTTCAAGTGTGGGGAAAGTAGTTAGGAAGGTGACAGTAACAACAACAAAGACAACAACAAAGACCATGAAGGAAGAGAAGCGAGAGAAGAGAGTGTTCACCCTGCCAGGCCAGAGACATGAACCTCCTGAAGAGGTGAATGCCATCAAGAGGCCTCAGGTTTCTTTAATAGCTTGGCTTGCTCAATTCACATCATAGGGGAAGCTTTCAATGACCTTTGAGGTGTACATTCCTTCAATTTTAGAGTTAGCTGTGATTTCATTGGGGAACCTTGTCTGTATCTGATTGAGATTGGGTGGCATGGGTGTCACTGAAGAGGGATGCATTACGTATTTTTTATGAGACTCTTCATGAACAAATACCAAGGAGTGAGATGGCAGAAGTCTGGTAAGCAATTCATGGTGCTCTTTATTATGCAACCTCTTGAACTATGACATTTTACTTAGTTTAACAGGATTGTTCTGTTTGCTGTTTCTATTTTCCCTTTCCTCATGAGGAATCTCAATGCAGGATGATGGAACATGGATTGCTAGCTTTTGCTGAAGCAAAGAAAGTGCTGGAGCGTAAGCAGAGACGAGCACAATACCAAAAGAACGGAACACCCAGCAAGTCATCATCTACACCTGTAAGACACTCCAATGGTTTTATTGAGAAGAAAGCCATGACCCATAATGGCAAACTCAAAGCAGCAGAACCATCACCTAAAGGCCAAAGAAAGAGAGATCAGAGTGATAGCAATGATGGCTTTATCAGGCCTGTGAAGCAGGTGAAAACATAGCACAGTTGTTTCAGTTGTTTCAGGACCCTTTCTTTGTGTAGCTTTGACTGAGAGCTCTTAAAGATGAATCTACTAGAAACAAGAGCTCCCTCATTAGTGACAATCTGATATACACAAATTCAAGCCTTGAGATCCCAAAGTGGATGTCATGGTTGGCATCGACCTCCTGTCAAAACAGGACTGATGCAATCATACTGAAAGCGGAAGTAGAGTTGTTGGTATGCTTACAGAATGCCAGTGTCTGAGTCATACTGATGACAGTATGCAGTACTTGGAACTGCTGCAAAAGATGTGCAGTTACCAAGAGCCTTGAATCATCAGAGAGTTGAGACTGGTGATCCACTGACGTTTTTAACAGATCCCTTGCCATCACAGATACCTGAAGAAAATCAAATTTCTTGATTCGAATATAGATCTGTAGTGCAGATTTGTCCAAGACTGGTGAGATTTTTTGACACTTTGCAATGGATTGTGGCATGTTCTGTAATGTTCTTTCTCAACTGGATAAGCTTCAATGGTGTCATTATATACTACATAACAGGCCAGGTACTGCCAATTCTGGCTCCCATCAACAGGCTCAACCATGGGTGCGATGGGTGCCACAATCCACAGTATCCAGCCCATTGTCTAACATTAAAGGCAAGGGGACTGCTGGGAGAACTCTTGGGAATGCAGCAATATTGGGTTGGGGCTGGATTTGGCTTCCAAATTATGCCACAGGTGTCTTTAACCATGTAAGATAATGCCCTGGGGTGATGTAAAGCATGAGGTGGATCATGAATAAAACATTGTTAGACTGTGAGGCACACATGGATTTGTAGATCACAACGTGGCCACCCTGATTGTTCCAAATGAATGTTCTCAAAGTTCCTCCTCATTTTCCATTCAACAAAAAGTAGTGTTGGAATTGGTTTGTTTCCACTAGTGTGTTCTCCCATATGTGTTTATTCCTCACATGCTTTTGTGCCAGCAACATCAAGACTTTTGAAGCTGTGCCTGAGTTCCCGATCAGAGCTCCCATTGAGCCCAATCATGTAACTTCCCTACTGAAATTTGACCAGGTAGAATAATAAGTCTGCAGAGGTTTTGTGATTTTCCAACTATGTGTATGGAACAGCTCAATAGCATTCCAATCCAGGGCGGAATGGCCAGTGACATTTGTTGGAATGGCAACGTAGGAAGGAGGAAGAGTGGCCCAGCTGTCTGTTAGTTGTTCCTCTTTCCAACTGTATTACGTCTGGAACAGTTCAATAGCATTCCAATCCAGGGCGGAATGTCCAGTGACTTTCGCTGGAATGCCGTGTAGGAAGGACCTGGCCGTTGTTGGTCTTCGTCGTGGTGTTTCGCTTCTCGAATTGCGGCGACGTGCTTTTCCGCATCCTCGCACGCGTACGCACGCAATGGATCATCGTTGCCGCCGCCAATTGTTGCTCTGCAGACGCCATTTTCTCCTTGGCTGCACAAATGAATCATTTCGTTTGTATTTTTCTCTTTTCTGCCCGTTTTCTTGACGTTTTGTTTTCCTCCTAAGTACCTATCGTCGTCGTCGTCGTCGTCGTCGTCTTCATGGCTCGAGCACTGGTTACCGGGTCTGTACCAAGCACAGCAGTGGTAGGAAGTCCGATTTTTTCGGCATCGATTCCATGTCATATCCCCGATGGCTTCCCAGTCTACAAGCCAAAACATGGTTCTGGTTTTCTGCGTGCACAATTGTTGCTGCAAATGCAAAGGCCGTCGAGAGTAATGGCCCTAGTAGCACCTTCCGCGCTGTACTGTCGTTCTCTTTCTTCGTCATACTCCGTTCAAGCGCCGCGCTCCGCAGGATGTTTACGTCTAGGATTATCGATTCTACACGGTTTTGGATTGCGCAGATCTCCACAGGAGCGGCGGCTAGCTGGTGGACATAGTTTCGAGACTCAAGCTTCCTCACCAAGGTGCATGGCGGCCAGCACTGAAAAGGACTTAGAAACGTGGATCAAGAAGACGAATTCTTCGGAACCTGTTGTTGTGTGGTCCAAAACCTATTGCCCGTAAGTAAGCTGTCTCTAACCATGAATAGCTCGTCAGAGTGTGGCAAATGCATAATTCCAGATGTGTGCTCACAATCATATCCAGCGAATCCTTCTCTGAATTGTGCCTTGAACTTTGCAAATCTTTTGTACAATTCTGACAACAGTAACTGGGAACAGCCTCTTAGAAGTACCTGAAAAACTGCATAACGTCTGATGCATTATTATGCCTTACACAAGGACCTTGATCTTTTGCAATTCTAGCCATTGCGATTGCCAGGAATCCCTCTTAGTTGCCAACAAGAGTATGTCCCTCATACGGACATACTCTTGTATCTCAACAATGTGTGCATTTGCACTGGTCATGAATTTGGTGCTCTGAACAGGTACTCAATCAGGGTTAAGAAGCTGTTTGACAAACTTGGTTATGATTTCCAAGCAGTGGAACTTGATGAAATTGGTATGTCATCTGGCCACTGCAACCACATTAGCCTTTGTGGTTGCTACACTTTGTGTTGTTCATGAGTACATAGTCATCAGGGTTAACAGTGGTAGGAAGAGTTTTTCGTTTTGTACATTTGTAAGATCAAACAAGAAGCTTGTTGAGCATTCATGTGTGATGTACACAGCTGAAGAGGGTTTGCAAGATGCATTGGTGCGAGTAAGTGGCCTGTCCACGGTCCCCAATGTCTACATTGGTAAAGATCATCTGTTACCCTTTTCTTATGTAGTAGTAACACTGGTTGTGTTTTGCAGCAAGCCCTAGGAATGAAAGACCAATTCGTATTATGCAGTATATAACTTTTTTGGTTAGAACTGTTGATCTCTCTCCAATGGTTCAGCTCAACATCATGTGATTTTCATTACATCTCTCAGCACTGTCATCAGATAGTAGCTGGTTTTAGGGCTGTGCACATGCATTCCTGAAATGTGAGATGTTCTTTCCACATTAACGTGCACCAAACTTGTGCTCAATGCTAGACTGGAGATACATCTTTATGTGGTCAGCTTGATCTATCTGATGTGTTTCTGGATCATTCCCTGCAGGTGGTAAACACATTGGAGGTTGTGATGGTATGTTCCTAATTGTGTTCTTCATTTTTATTAGGAACAGTGCTGGTGTTAACAAACAGTGCTGTGTTAAGATTAGGGTGCAATTGTTTATTAGGAACAGTGCTGGGCACTAATGGCTGGGTAGTACACCAAACTTACAGTGAAATTGGGATGACAGACACGGTGACCTTGCACATGAGGAGTGAGCTCGTTCCTTTGCTCACAGCTGCTGGAGCGAATAAGAAGTAGGCTTTTCTGCTGATGATTGCATTATTGAATCCCCATTGTTTATGATGGATACACAACATTTCTTGAGCTTAGCTGCGCTAGTTGCTATGATATTTGATGCAATTGCTCAATTTGAGCAACATGGATGTACTGCATTCATTCTCATCCTGAAGCTCTAATTTCTCAGAGCTGAGACAAAATTATTGGTTTCATGTGTGCTGATTTTCTTGCCCATGGTGCCCAGCAATTATATTCCCATGATTCCAGTTCCTTGGGTGTAGAATGACTTCATAATGACTGTGGAAGACCTAAATCACCATTTGCAAGAGTATTGGTCTGAAACATAAATGGCCTCACAAAATATTGGTATTTTATCACCAGTGATCAGACACATAGTTGTTGATTGCAATGTCAAAGTCTCCTTCCACCATATTCCATAATTGGGATATGGTATTATGGGATCCAATATAGGGAGAATCAAGCTGCGTTAAATATACATCAGGCCATATGAGTTAGTTCATGCTGTGACAATATCTAGAAAGGATCGAGAGCTTTCTTGGTAGGTAGTCATGTTTCACAGGTAATCGTTCACTAATCAAGGGTCTCAATGGATTCACCTTCAAAGGGATCTAGATGTGCTGTTATTGAGACCACATGTTGAGATTGGGCCACAACAACTGGATCTGGAGAATGCAAAGATGACTTTCAGCTTTCCATGGTAGATATGATTAAAGACCAACAGCCTGCAATGGATCCTTCACATGTTGGATAGCGGTCAACCCTCATCGTATGTAGTTCCACAACTTGTACCTGTTGGGTTTTTTTTGGGTCTGTGCATCAAGGGTCTAAAAGATCCACAAAACCTGTAGACCAAGCACAATGACAGGTGAGTTACATCACACCCAATTTTCATGTCCATTGTGTATTTCCATCATACAGACTCATATCATTGTATTACTCAAGCTACACAAAGGTCCTTATTGAGGAGATTTATGGGTCTAGTGAGTAGCAAGTTGTGTTGTGTGGTCTCATGTCATAGACTTGGTGATGACTGCAATGAGAATAGCTAACAGCTACCATAATGTATGGCATGTGCACACAGAAACTATGGTGTTTACCACTATCATGTTCTGGATAGTGAGCTAATCTGAGTGCATTGATGTTGGGTGCAGACTTTGTCCACTTTGCTGATGTTATGATCTTGGCACTTCCTAAGACGAATGTTACCGAGTACACAGAGAAGGTGAAAATCTCACAATCTCCTGGAATTACATGTTTAATAGGAAAGTTAACCCTATTTATAACCAAGCAGTGATAGGAACACTGCAAGCGAGTACTTGATGATCCAATACAGGAAATTGTCATAGAGCTGCAAAGTGAACTGTGTACCACAGAGTGGTCATTCACTGCTAGAAAAACCAGAGCAGTTGAATTTGCTTCAAGGTTTTGTTCACAAGTCCCCCAAATTTATTGACCTGACCTGTGTATCAAGGAGGCTATCACCAACTAGATACCTTGCTGGCAGGTTGTGAACTGTTAGATGATATGATGGTTGAAACTCAACAATCTTTCTCCAATCCATCAGATCTTGTAATACCATCCTTTAGGCAAAATGCACTCATGCTCTGCCCTGATTATGGGTCCTGGAGAGGTAGGTAGGGATTAAGGGTTTTAGGGGTCTACAGTTAGGGTTGAGGGTTTAGGGTTCTCTCTCCTCTCACAAACTGAAGGGGGCATTGCTGTGTGCATCAGCCACCTCTGGCATAAAAGCATGCCAACCAAAGTATGATTGGTGAATTACGACCGAGCAATCCAAGTCCGTCACTACCATGGGCTTCACATACATAATGCACATCCAAACTTGCTAAGTCTCTCCCACACATCCCACCATGGTAGCTTGAGCAGTACAAAAGGAAACATAAAATAAGTAGCAAATGAAGAAGTGAGGTTAGTTGGGAGGCCAATTACAATGGAAAATATCATGATGAAAGATGGCATGACTGAAAGTCTTTTTTTTTCCTATTCAAGTACTACCCCCTTTTGAAGGTGGGATCTATGTACCTTTGTACCATTGTTTATCTTTTGAACTTGATGAAATCCTTGTGAAGTCTGGTGTATGCTTTGGGTAGACCACAATAGGGGGTTTGTTCTTTTATTTATTCTTCCTGTTGATAGGCACTGAACTTTGTTGCTTGTAAGTTGTTGTATGCAATTTTTTCACATTGGCATTTTGAATCAAATCCTAAGCCCACTCACATTGAACTCAAAACATTATGGTATTTAGATCCCATTTTTGTACCCAGGTGCTGAATGGCATCCCTCTGTGCTGGTGATTGACAAAAAGTAGGTGATGAAGGCATACATGGTTTTTTCATCCATAAGGAGCCTTAGTGTTTCTTAAGGTTGTCAATTCACTACATGGCTCATATTGAAGGACTAGTGCATTTTGAGTGTTTCTGCTGCTCTAAAGTTTTTTGAAGACACTGAGGAGGATGGCTATGTATGGCAGTGACAAGTCACAATGATGACACCACTTACAACTTGTCATCAAGTGTGACACTTTGGGTTGGTGGTACATGATGAGTGCCAATGGAGGGGTTCTGGAGAAGAGAAGATAAGTGGATTGAGGCAGTTGAGAGTCAAACGGAGAAAAGGGCGGAAAGAAGATAAAACAAGGCATGTAGGGAGGGAGTATGTATTTTTGGTCACATTAAGAAATAACCAGTGCAGCGACAGAGGTACATGCAATTGTATGTAGAGAACAGCCATTTTTTGAGCTGGAGCCTACACATGTTTCAAACAAGCCCAAATGTTGAAAGCCAAGAAATAGTGACAGGGATGACTGGAAGCTTACATGTCCTACTCAGTTTTCATAACATTCACATTTTGTTACAGTATGAAATGTGTTTAGTATTCATTGATTACAAAGTATTCTCTTTGTTTTATAAAGACTTATCAGAAGGCAAAACTTATTAATTTTGTTCAATGCAAACAAGGTTTCAACTTTTTCTTGTTTGTGTATTTATCCTTATGTGTGTGACTTTTGAGACTCATGTTCAGAGATGTAGCATAGGCATGACTTTGGAGTCTTATCTTTCACAATATGACATTTCCCAAATAATGTCATACTGTGAAAGGTGAGACTCCAAAGTTTTATTGTTTGATTTGTGACTTTTATTACTGCCAATCATTTCAAACACGGATCTCAAAATACGCAACAAATGAACATTTTGCAAACTGTTTCTGTAAGTTGTCATATCTATATATCCATGGAATATAACTTCACTTGAAGGTCCTATCTACCAGTTGTGTGGTGATGAGGAAGACAGTTCAGGCTTTACTATGCCTGAGCATGGATATCCATAGCTAGGTAAATCCTATCCCAAAAGAGCAACTAAACACTAATAATTTGCTTCTTTTTTTGAGTCATTTCATAAAGTCAAAAGAGCCTTCAGATGCTTGTCCTTAATTTTCCCAGGGCCAAAAACAAAAACCCCAAAGCCTCAAAGCTTTGCTTTTGTTTCTGTTGTCTTTTAAGAAATGAGTCTTATCGATATTGCAAGACAAACAAAGCACATGCAATCCAAACTCATCTGCAGAACTGGTGTCATCAAGTGGACCAAAGAAATTTGTGCAAAACAGGAAACAGAGCAAAGGAAAATGATCCCATGAACCAATTTGGACCCAATAAAAAGTTTGGTACAGGGAAAAAAGACACAACTGCTGCACGACTAATAACTGCAGGGTGCCTGCAACAGAACATCCAAAGGGTCTATTGCATAATAACCGTCTTCCTTGCCCCTATAGTTCAACACTTGCTAACAACACTAGGAGCAAACTCAACTGAAAAGAATAGGTAACAGACAGCAAAATGCAAATGAGAAAAATTTCTCACATTCATGTCCATAGCAGTGCTTTCTATTCCCCGACCACGAAAAGCTGAGCATGACCAGAGATTAAAAAAGTTCTTGTTGAAGACACAGTGGGACAGAAATGTGTTTAGAATTCTCTCTGGGAACAAGATTTTCCATGTTGAGAGTAACCATGAGTCTGTGAGCTAAGTGAGCCTTCTTTTTATTACAATAGACCCATAAGCCCAATTCCCCTAATCAGGAAAGCTTTCCACTGCAAGGATCTTCTATCCTCCAGCATAGAAGAAACCCAGTTTCCACTCTTGTGCAGGAAGTGCCAAATGACCAACTTGCCTGGTGCAAGCAAACCAACTCTTGTAACTGTGAAAACTGCACCTCCGTGTGATCAATTTTCTACTGGTTGCTGTCATCTTTGCCATATGTAGGTGTGTACTGGTTTGGTGAAGGTGAATAGCCTGGTGGCGATGGAGAGTACCCACCACTAGCACTGCATGCATCCCAGCAACAGTTTACAAAACCTTAGTAAGTTTTCTCTTGGGACCAATGCACTTTGATCTTAGCTAGTGAAATACTAAAAGAACACAAGTATCCATCATAGTACTCTGGCTCATTGCCACATCTGAAGAATGCACTAACTGGTGATCAGATATTACATGATATCTCCACACAGTATCCAAACTCTCTTCCTTCTTATCCCATCAAGACAAGTGCATGCATCCCTGTTCTGTTTATACCTGCATTTGGCAGGCTGTGAAATAAAGCACATAACTTCCATACCTGTAATGTGGTGATGTTGGACTGTAGGCTGGGCTTCCAGGAGTATATGCAGGGCTGAGATCAACAAAGAAAGCCACGAAGTTAATTCATCCTCTATACTTTCTCATAAAGCTCAAAGCACATCAAACCATTCCATGCACTTAAAATAAAGAAATTAAATTCAACAAAAAAGATGTCTAAAGCATGAAGGATGCTGGCAAACCTTGTGGGAGAGTATGATGGTGATCCTGGGGTGTATGCTGGGCTGGTCGGTAAGTACGACGGAGATGATGGTGAATAAGATGGTGATGTTGGGCTGCACTCATCACAGCAAAGAACCCACTTTGAGCTCAAAAATTAAGGGAGGCTCAAAAATCACGTGCAAGTAACAAACCCAGCAAACCTAAATGAAGAAATCAGCAGAACATAATCAGTCAAAGACCATTTCCAAGCAGAGATAGACAAGCAACATCCACTGATGAATTCATTGAATAGAAGGCCAAATGAGCCCTCGGTACCTTACCCAGGTTTTAGAAGAATGCAGATGAAATCACCATACATTCAATATAATTTTCCAGAACAAAACACATCAACAGGGCTACAGAAAAGCTTACCTGTAACTTGGTGATGTAGGGCTATATGATGGGCTTGATGGGGAGTAGCGTGGACTGCTTGGAGAATATGCAGGTGATGTTGGACTGTAGCTTGGGGATGTGGGACTGTAGCTTGGGGATGTAGGGCTGTAACTGGGTGATGTTGGAGAATATCCAGGTGAACTTGGACTGTAGCTTGGAGATGTTGGGCTGTAACTTGGTGAGGTTGGGCTGTAAGCAGGTGATGAAGGAGCATATGAGGGAGATGTTGGACTGTAAGCAGGAGAGCTTGGGCTGTATGCTGGGGATGTTGGACTGTAGCTTGGAGAAGTAGGACTATAACTTGGTGATGTTGGACTGTAGCTAGGTGAGGTGGGAGCATAGCTTGGTGAGGTTGGAGAATAAGATGGGCTGGTAGGGGAGTACCCTGGAGAAGTTGGACTATAGCCAGGAGAGGTTGGGCTATAGGATGGAGAGGTAGGACTGTACCCAGGAGATGTTGGACTATACCCAGGAGATGTTGGGCTGTAGCCAGGAGAGGTTGGGCTGTATCCAGGGGAAGTGGGACTATACCCAGGGGAGGATGGGCTGTAGCCAGGAGAGGAGGGAGAGAAAGCCATATTACCAACATAGGGAGAAAACTGTGCCTCTGTAAGAGGAGAAGCTCGCATGCTTGGGCTGAGCAAATAGCTTGGGGACATCATTCCCTCATGGTGTGGAGTCCCCATAATAGGAGAACGTGAAGGAGTCATGCCAAAATCTGTTCCTTCAAAACTGGGCAACTGCAGCTCAATTGCATGTTGTAGCATTTGCTCATTCAGATGTAAGGCAAAGTCTCCTGTACCAATGGGTGCCAGCTGCCCCAGCATGATATTCTCAGTGACCCCTTTCAAGTGATCTGCCTCTGCATACACAGCGGCATCCAGCAAAATATCGACTGTCTCTTCAAATGAGCACCGCATCATGGGTCCAGTGTCATTCCTATTTATTCCATGGCGAGTGATGGCCATCAAGTGACCTCGGTATGTCATCACATCGCATAGGATGGCAAGATGCCTGTAGTTTACATATGACCCATCAAATGATATGACATCTCGAAGCTCCTTCAGCAGGGCACTGCGGACTGCTTCAATGCCTAATACCTCAATGACCTCAATCAAATGGTTGCTCGTAGTGCGTGTAGCATCAACATCTTCATGACACATCACTGCAAGCATGTTGACACCCTCTGTGTCAAGCATCCATTCCTTCTCAGGTTCAAATCCATCGATCTCGTCAAAACGGTTCTTCTTTTCCTCTTTGATGAACACCTTCCGAATTTCAGGGATGCCACGAAGTGCCATCTCTGTGAGCATGTTGCTCTCAATCTTTTTCAAGAATACATCATCTTCTGACTGCTCTGAGACTTCACCTTTGGGTGCCTCATCATTCATGATACGGATCCGAAGAATGAGCTTCTCAGCGTTATCATCGTTGAAAATGCAGGTCAAATCATCATCAAATTCCAGGTTAATTTTCTCTGCAATATCAGCCATGCTAAGCTTCTTGTCCACCATCATCTCACGGTTCAGCTCAATACGCAGCAGCCATGGTGATATCTTCTCAGGAGCAACATCTTCATCGGGCATCTCATAGTAGGACCTCACAAACTCCACATCCTCCTCAATTAGGGTGCTCATTGGTTCAGGGTCATACCAAATTTCTGTTGCCTGTACAGCAAAGAATAGCTATCAGTAAAGGGATGAATTTTTCTGAATACAGGTATTCCCATACATGGAACACACAAGGAGCCCTCACAAAGCAGCCTAAATGATTTACAAGTGTTGAGAAGAACCAAGGATATATGTACCTGTGTTACAGAGCGTAAAGTGGTGTATTCCAAAGCACACTGCACATTCTTAGCTTTCTCCTTTTCCTTATTGACTCCTGGCTTTAAGTACACTGAAAGTGATGGTGTCTTTGTTTTCTTTGCAACATTGATGATCTCTCGCAATCTAGGCACACCAAGAGTCACATTCTTTGCACTGACACCAGCAAAATGGAATGTGTTAAGGGTCATTTGTGTGGCTGGCTCTCCGATAGACTGTGCAGCTACACACCCTATCATCTCCCCAGGGGCTACAAGAGACTGCAAAAAGCGGGTCTCAATCTCCCCAATAACCCATTCAAATGCCTCTTTTGTAAGCCTGTAATCCTTGAGCACACGCTTGCTGGCCAGGGTGCTACGCAACAGACAACCAAAAAACAGAGTGGCATTTCTCTGGGCTTCCATGGAAATATGATCATCCCCAGGCACCACTTTAAGTTTCTCTTGCAACTTGTCTACAGCCTCCACAATCTCCATAGGATGCATGTCTGATGGTTTCCTTAGATCCACTTTGAAAATCTTCTGGGCATTCCAGATCAACCGCTTCAGATTCACAGGAAGGTGCCAGTTGGACTCCCCAGTTGGGGCAATCTCAGTTCCCATCTGACGCCGATCAGCTTCCAGCTTTGAGACCTCTGCATCAAACACATTCCGGATCTCTTGAATGGTTTTTATGTCCTCTGCTGCTTCCACTGACATGTAATCAGGTGCCCAGTCATCACGGTCAATCTCAAACTTATACACCCTGTCAAACTCCTTTTTCTTCATCTTCAATGAATCAACTTTCTGATACTCAATCCAGACAGAATCCATCCCATCTTCTCCATACAGGAATTGTATAACATCTCCAAGTGAGTTCCGCACTGTCCCATCATATTTGACCATAACATCTTCCATAGCCTTGACCAGTCGCCTCTGAATATACCCAGTTTCTGATGTTTTCACAGCTGTATCAATAAGACCTTCCCGTCCTCCCATAGCATGGAAAAAGAACTCCTGTGGTGTGAGCCCTCTCAAGTATGAATTTTCTACAAATCCTCGACTTTCAGGCCCATAATCATCCTTTGTGAAATGTGGCAGGGTGCGGTCCACAAAGCCATAAGGAATCCGCTTGCCTTCAACATTTTGCTGACCCACACAGGCAGTCATCTGTGATATATTGATGAAAGTGCCCTTTGACCCTGCTGTCACCATGGCCTTCAGATTATTACTCTCTGACAGGCTGCGCTGGGCACTAGCTCCAGCCTCATCACGGGCCTTATTCAAAACCTGCAAAACATTGCATTCTAGTTCAGAAACCTACAAATTCCACATGAAGATTCTCTTTCCAACACCATCTGAAAAGGTTTCTGCTAATTACACAGGAAGCAGAAAATGTAAGAACCAAAATCTGGGGACTTTCAACCCACCCCATTGACACGATTTTCGAAAGATTCCTTCATGGTTCGGCCAGGCTGTGCCTCAAGCTGCTTGTCTTGTGCCAACTTGATAAGGTCTTTCACATCACTTTTGGCCTTTCCAATTGTCTCGTTAATCTTTTCCATGGTCGCTGCATCAGCAATGGTGTCTCCAATTCCTATGCTGAACCCCTGCTGCAATAGCCAGTAGTTCACCAGCCACTGGGTATGTCCGAGGAACTTTCGAGCAGCATCAGGCCCCACCTCCTCCCTGTTATCCAGATGACAAGGCAGCCAGATATTTCAACATTTAACAGTTCCAATCATGTTGCTATCCCATGATGATAAATAGGAAACAGCAAAAGGGCAGAACAGCTGAGACATGGACTCAGAACTAAGGAATTCTAGTTCAGAATGTTGCAAGAAAAACAGCAGGGAGAGAATACACAATATCTCAACCAAAAAGAAAATAAACGTGAATATTACCATATCACATGGATAAGACTGCCTTCTGAGGTACCCAATGTCTTCTTACAAAGAGTGCCTGCCACCACCTCACCCTTCTCAATGCGCACCACAGTGTCACCAGGTGAAATGTCACCAGTCTCTGTGTCAGGGTGCCAAAATGCCTGTCGCATAAGATTAATTTGCTTTGGAATAATAAGGCTAAAAATCTGCTTCCCAGTCCATAGTGGTCGAGGTTTCAAAATTGTGGGGATGGGGATCTTGCCATCAAAGTCCTCCCACCACATCAAGATATTCATGAACACATCCTGCACACCAACATATTGCCTCACATTGTAAATCATGTAAACAAATGACCTCTACTCTGGCAAACAACAGAAACCCTTTGCACTGTGCATGCCTACATTTGGAGCAGCTCACCAGGTCAGGCAACTGTTCCATGAAGTCAAGAGCCACTTTCCACTAAAACAAGACTTCAACTCCTGTCCATAACAACTGTCAAATTAACAGATGTCCTTTACGAAAACAAAATTCAGCATACCTTCTCAATGAAGGTATCCCTTTTGGTCACTTTCCGGCATCCCAAGAGAGTATCTTGTACAATTCCGATGACAGGTCGATTAGCCTGAGGGGAGACGATGCACTTTGGAACCATCATGAGTTCTAGCACCTCTGCTCGTGTTTCAAATGACTGTGGGACATGCATATTCATTTCATCCCCATCAAAATCAGCATTGTATGGTGTTGTAACAGACAAATTCAGCCGAAAAGTGGAATATGGCATAATCCGAATTCGGTGACCCATGATCGACATCTTGTGCAGACTTGGCTGCCGGTTAAACAGCACAAAATCACCATCATTCATATGCCTTTCCACCTGCACCACATGGAACCTGTTGTCAACATGCAGCATCAAATTTTGAAGGAGAATGAACTAAACTGAAAAATGCATCCTCCCTTAGGGAATGCATACCTTGCTGAAAACCTAAACTTGAGCAGAAATAAGAAGTCTATAGTTACATCCATACTGAGAACTGCAGTCCCTGTTGATCTAGTGACATGAAACAGTGGCTCCTAGGTTCATTAGAAATACAAGTGTCATTATGGTGAATCCATGCCTTATATCCAAGCTCCAAGTGACGATCGCTGCTCTTTTTCAAAAAACGGAGATCCAGACGCTGTCCATCCTCTCTTATGATGTACTTAGCACCAGTTTTTCCTGGAGGAGGATGTGGCCCATATTCCACAAGCTCTTTCAGCCTGCGTCATGACAGTACCAATTAGCCACCAGCTAATCCTGGAAACTTTGTCAATTCAATCCATCAAGAATAACTGCTGAGAAAAACGGGTCCTGCGTTCAGAAACTTAAGAATGATGACAAGAAGCAGACCTCTCCATGTTGTAAGGAGTCACAGTCTCTGGGTATGTCAGATTCAGTGCAATGCTCCATGGAACACCAAGTTCATCAATGTTTATGTTTGGATCTGGCGTAATCACTGTGCGTGCAGAGAAGTCAACACGTTTTCCCATCAAATTACCCCGAATGCGTCCCTCCTTCGCCTTCAAACGCTGGCAAATTGACTTTATGGGACGTCCTGACCTCTGAGTGGCCTGCTCACAAAGAAAATTGTACATACTTTCAGATTTGAAATGGGTGTTGAAATCGGCCAACAAGCAATTCAGCAACTCAACCCTTGCCACAGCCCTCTCCACTCCCCCTCAGGTGCCACACCTATCTTCCTAACAAGCTACACATTTTTTATGACATGACATTGTACTACGCTACAATCATAAAATATATGCTGCAATGATTTTTCAAGCACAATTCATTAGTGCTCAGAGCAACAATCAATCTGTACATACAAACCAAAAGATTCCAACTGAAAGGTAAGCTGCATCACTTAAAGAGATCAGTTACCCAAAAGTCCCAGACAACAAGCAGCTTCTTACCTCACAACACAAAGCCAGATATACAGTCAATCTATGGAAAATAATTGAGAGTTAACAATCAAAGAAGCAAATTGTTCACTCTGGGCAATCTACCTGGGAACCCACAAGCAGTATTGTGGTACAGAAGGCCAGAGCACACAAGAACAGAGTGAAGGAGGACAGGACACCTTAGAAACAATAGAAAGCTATTGTAATTGCTCAACATATGCAATAAGCGACACCAAACAGGCAGGTAGGCACCCTTGGTTGGCCTGGTAGGTCATTATCGAAGTATGTGGCTATGTGAAACTGCAACAGCTGTGCAAACTCATTGATGATGTGAGTGGGCGCGCCATTCTGTTCTTGTCTTTTGAGGTTGTTGTTATGCCGAATGATCATGGCCAACTGATGTGTCAAGTCATCCTGCATAATCCAGCAGCCAGCAAACCCATACAACCCTCAGTCAAATTGCTGGTGCTGATCAAAATTCAAGCATCATAGGTCAGTCATACAGCATCCAGAAACAGGGTTCAAGATCAGAATCTTGCAATCCTGCATATTTTCAACTTGATCTTGCTGCGATTACCACCTACTCTAGCTGCATCTGCATGGACCAAATATTGCCTGACACAATCCCTGTGCTGAAATGTTGTTCCAAAAAGAGGAGGCTCAAAACTTGCTAGATAGGAAGTAGTTGTACCAAATGAGTGACTCTGTTAGTGGCTCCTTCCAGCTGGGGATCAGCAGAGATCTAGGCTGTGATATAAGTCAAAGCTGCTAGTATTCGGGCCTCACTATCCTAAATGGATCAATCTGGATGGAAAGAAGTGAAGCGCTCACCTCACTTCGGGCTGAGCTGTCCATCATGACTGACGGCCTCACTGGGGATGGTGGTATTGGAAGTGCTTGCAGAATCATCCAATCTGGCCGTGCATACTTTGGGTTTAGTCCTAAGATATTGCAGTCACTGTCGCTGATCCTTTTGAGGATACTCAAAACCTGGAGTCAAAAGCCACTAGTGTAGATTCAGAAGAAAGACAGAGTGGTATTTCAAAGCTCGAATAGCACACCACACCATCCTACAAACAAGTTCAGAATACATCAAAAAAATGCAGCATCCGGAAGAAAGAGGGATGTAATGACCATTGGAAGGTCTCTTATGAACCAAAGGCAAACTGCATACTTTCACATTAGCAAACCTCCAGTTTGACTGCACCTAGTCTAGCAGGAGGGAAACCTTCAGTGAGAACAGACCCTAAATTATTTCAGCACATTGACTGTATACGTGGCTCAAAAGAGTGTCTCAAAAGCATGAAACCATAAAAGGATATCTTCCCTGCTCTATCATTGCAGAAACATCCAGCATCAATATATCACACTGACTTGGCCATAGTTACGGCTGGTGATGAAAACAAAGACCTAAAACAGAGTCCCATACCTTCTCAGCACTAAGCTGCTGCTTGCGTTCCACAGGTTCTGGCATGTGCTGATCCTGCTCATCAGCCTTCTTGCGGTTTGGTTTGAACTCTGCAATCAATTTCATACCATCAATTGTGATTTTGGGTTGCTGAGCTCCACAGCCTCCATGAGAATTTTTCTTTTCCGTGTCATCTTCACCATATTTTGTATCATTTTCATCAATCTCGTCCCCAGCATCACACTTGGTTTTGCTTTTACAACACTCCAAAACCTTCTTCATCCTTTGCTTGGGGTTCCGCACTTTCTTTGCTACCTTGTACCGATGATCTTCCTGTTGACAGACCAGTGAAAGATCAGCTCAAACACAAAGTTAGCAAACAATAGAGCCATGGAATCCCACAGTTGACCCTTCTCATGTTTTGTAGGATTTCTCAGACCTGACATGAATGGACAACCAGTCAACTATTAGGGTTGACATCTTAAAGGAAAGCACAAACCTCATCAGCCAGGATTCGAGAACAATTAAAGCAGACACAGCGCAGAATAGAAAGCACTGTTTTCAGAAATCCAATGTGAAACATGGGCTTGGCCAGCTCCAAATGTCCAAAGTGCCCAGAGCATTCTGCCATGCTGCCTGCACATGTCTCACACTTTATATGCCGATCAATTGTCCCCAAACGTGGATCACTGAGACCGCCCATCTTTGGTTTCCCTCTGTCATATGTCTCACTGCTTTCAATCTTGCAAACAGACATCTGCCGCTGTTCCCACCCAACACCCACAAGTGAATTAGACTCCAAAGAAACCAATAGCTCTGGAAAACACCACAGCACTGAACCGCTAGTCTAAACATCAATCCTGGAACCAGAAAAAAACACTCTTCACGTGCTGCCATCTCCTCACTCCTTACAAAACCCTAATTTACTAACAACGAGAACTTACTAGCTGCTTTAGCAAAGGCCTCACTACTTTCACACACAGACATCTGCCGCTGTTCCTTCTTCTCCTCAACACAAACACAGGCCCCCGTAGAGCTACACTACTGAGAGCTTGAAGCATCAACAACCTCAAGAGGCTCAAGAAAACCTAAAACACTAATCCTCAGAACCAACAAAAGAGAAATAAACACAACAAAAGCTCTCAGTCATCAACCTCCCCGGCCTCTCCACCGGAAACCCTAACTACGTGAGCAAAACTCTCCTCAACAAAACCAACAAAAAAACTTGCTCCTAACCACAAGAACAAAAAAGTGGTAGAAAGAAGCACAACATGCAAATGAATAACAAAGGCTCAGAGTGGCTTACAATCTCATCGGGACTAATGATACCAAACTGGACACACTTGACACGGGCCAAATCGGCAGGAGAGTAAGCAAAGCGCTGGTCCATGGCGCCTTCTCCTCTTCCTCCTCCTGCTGCTGATACTCTGCTGCTCCTTTGATTTCTTCTCTACTGCCCTAACTACTTCTCCGTTCTGATAATACTGGAGTACTAAGTCGCTGAAGGAGAGCGTTTGTCCGATGGTATTAGTCTCTTTTATGCTACCACAACTCCTCCTTCCTAACGACGATGCGGATGCGTGGATGCCTGCGAGACAGAGAGAGCGCGAGAGAGAGCGAGCGCGTTGCAGACAAACAACACACTGAGAGAAATCGCCGCAGCGTTCGTGGTTTTGTGGCGGGGAACGACGAACGATGAACGAACGAACGGCGGACCGACCGACCGATCGACCGACGGATGGAATCAGAAAGCACGCGGAAAGTACCCCAGGTACACAACGGCTGCACAACATGCATGGGCATTGGCAAATAAACCACCATATCAACATAACGTGGCACTTGCCTATTGGATGGAACAGTACAGTACAGTACAGTACATTACATGGGCATTGCATGATGGGTCAATGGCCACGTAATTCAGTTTGGATGGACATGGGAAAAACTGCAAACCATCATGACATGGCATCATGAATTGGATGTAATATCACATGGCATGGATTGCCCTTTTTCCATCCATATAAAAAACAATTATAAAATGTTCATCCCAGCAATGAAGGGGTTACAAAATCATTGGGCTAATGAAATCCTAGTTTCATACCTTGTGCTAACTAGTCGCTTGCTAATGAAAAAAGGCTATGAATTTTCACTCATGACCTAACATCCCAATTGGAACATGAAGATTTCTCCCAAGGGAAAAATTGCCATATAATCCCAAATGGAAATGGGCATGGAAAAATCACAGCACTATGACATTGGCATTCATTGGTTGGATAAAATGCCGCATGGCATGCATGAAGGTAAAATAGTCGTGCAATTCAAATAAAATGGGCATGGCAAAAACGCCCCCCCCCCAAACAAAATCTTACAACATTCACCAATTGGATACAAGGAGCACATGATATATTGCATCATCATGAGATGAGGTCATTGCATGGCAAAGGTGAGTGCTATCATGATATAGTTCATGCAAACCTTTCGAACCCCGAGCAAAACCTGAGAGCGTACAATTGCTGTTTTACACCACCACCACCACCACCACCACCACCACCTCCACATGAAGGAATAATGTGAACAGAAAAATGGCATGAAAGAGGTGGCACCATCACACAAAATGGAATAAATGAATTGCAGGAAAGAGGCCGTGGGAAAAAAACTTGTCACAATTTCTTAAACACAAAGAGGATTACAGATTTGTCAAGGAAAATGCAACAGCATACCTGTCCCAGCAGGGCCGTGTAACAGCTTGTGTCTAGACACCACTCCAGGAGAGAGAGAGAGAGACACACACACACACACACACTCCACTCTTTGTGTTCTTTTGCGTTTTTCTTCCAGACCAGCTCATGAAACTACTGCACTTGGGAAATTGTTTTCATTGGGTGGAAATATTCCGGGGCTCTTGAAGAGGATTTCACACCAAGCCAATAACAAGCTACACATTTTTACTACACAGTTGGACGCAAGCAAATTTCAAGCTATATAAATTGACACCCCCAAAATCCAAGAATCTTAAGGAAAAAAGGTTCACTGCACAAAGGGCACCTGTTCAGGGTTGCCCTGAGAGGGTCAAAGCCTCCTCCAACCAAAGGGAATCTCCTCCGAGAGGACAACAGTAATCTACAAATGAGGGCTTCTTCCCTTTTTTCCCCCCTCCATCAAATTTGGGAAAGTCCCTCAAAATTGGCAAGATGTCCCAAGTCGCTGAACACGGTTCATGCTCTTAGACTTACACTTGGTGAACGCTGCAACCAAAAGCTGCTGTAAAACCTCTAGAAACAGAATCCAGCCCTTCTCACTGAGGTCTGCCAGAATCAGTGGCCCCAAGGTTAACCCTGAAGAATCATATCCATTTTGAGCACCATTCAGTGCGGCAATTCCTCGCAACCCTAGAGGCCGTTGCTGCTCCAGTTGTGTGTGACAGCGGTACTTCTTGCTGTTAAGAGAAATGCTTCGACAAGGTCCTGACATTTGGGACAGAGCAAATGACTCTTCACCATTGAAAGGGGATGCAGATTCATGTTGCTGTGGAGCAGCACCCAAGGGCGAAAGTGGAAGCACCATGCTTTCCAGTGTATGAAGTTCTGGCAACATCAGTGAAGTGATGCGTCCTCGAAATGATGAAATTGGGGAAGGGGACACTGGGGATAGAGGTGCGTAGCCAGTTACAGGCGACTGAAAGAAGCGACCATCATTGTGTGGCCCATTCCATGCTCTTACTTCGTCAGGGTCATCCATCTCAAACTGGAATGTTTCTCCTGGGACATCCTCAGACAGACTAAGCTCCTGCAGACTCATACCATCACTTTCAGAGCTCCACCCTGACAGCTCCTCATCAACCTCTGCCTTTGCTTGCATGCACAAATCCTCAAGCTCACTTGCATCCTCATCAAGGCCACAAAGCTCTCTAGACATCATACCACCAATTTCTGCAAGTGATAATCCTGCTGCTGCCCCTTTTTTCAAAAAGATGGTCGAAAGCACCAACATGCGTAGACAGGCCTCTCGCATCATAGGTAGTTCCCTTCGCAGCATCTCAGCATCTGCCAGGGGGTCCAGCCGATCAATATATGCTAATTCCTCATCAGAGAATGGAAAGGAAGCTTGTGGCCAATGGAGCCACTCAAAGTATGGATCATCCAGAGTCTCAGGTAGGCAGAGACCATGGTCGATAGGAATAAGCTCTACAGCTTCCTCAACCCTAAGACCTGAGCGTGACCAGCAATTACTGGTGCTCGCCTTGTATCCAGTGCTTGCCCCACCTCCAACATCTGTACCCAATTTCTTCACCAGAATATTACCAGCATGTCGGTCGGTGTTGAATAAACGTATATCTAGAATGCCAATTCGATGTACAGATGAAACAGGAAACCGTGAAGTGCCATGTTCACTTGCGTCAAAGTCATGACTCACAAACTGCTGGAAAGATCCAATTTTAGCAGAATCAACAGGTAGTACTCCACCCATCATTCCTGTGTTCTCCCGATTCACATTAAATATGGGGTGAATAGCCTTCACCAGTGCTGTGGCTGGCACTTTCGCAAAATGCTCATGATCTAGTAAGTAAGCTGCTACCTCCCGGACACCTGTTTCCCCAACTCGGATTGATCTTTTCAAGCCTGGCTGCCCCAAGGCTCTGCCAGTGAAGCCTTTTGGATTGTTGGGTGCAAATGGCTCTTCATCAGTGGGTTTGACAATAGCAATGTTCTCCCCTCTACAGTTCCGGAAATAGTAAGCACCACCTAAGCCACCTCCAGCAGGTACTGGCTCAACCCCAGCCTCAATAGCCTTGGCTGATTCTCGGAGCAGTCGTTTGATCTTGGAACAGCAGTTCAAACCCCCTACAATTTCAAACAATCTACTCTGACCAAAGTCTCTGTTTGATTTCATGTCCGCTACTGTGGGTGAGAGGCATGGAGTTGAGGAGCTTCGACAAAGGCTTCGTGTGAGCAACAAGGGGACGTCATTCCTCACTCCACTCAAGTCTTTGTCCAGAACAAGGTCACCAAATACAAGATCACTTTGCTCTGTGGGAACACAGAATGCTGCCTGCACTTTCTTCTTCACTGATTCTACCTTATCAGCCCTGTCCAGCTCAATCCCAAGAACACTGCCTGCATTCACCAACCAAAGCCACAATCATGTCATTTCCTGTACAAGTAGCATTTGACTACAGAATTCTGCAAATGTGTTTGAGCAGCAAAACCTTGTGCAACTCTTCATGAAAATTTTATCAGAAAATACTAGACAAAATACAAAGTTCTACAGAAAAAGAAAAACTCCACGTAATGTCAACCATACAGTTGCATCCATTTTGTTGAAAACCCAAAAAGGTTTGGTGAACATGCATATGAATCCATCCACACATTCTAAAACTTGATCCAAAGAGACAAAACATAAATAACATAACAGACAGATGAGGCACCATGCTGCCAGCTGCATAAGAAGAAATAACAGAAAAAATGATTGTGGATATGAAAGTTGCTATCAACTCTACAAGAAGTTCTGCTGTCAGGGGCTGTTAAAAAACCAACTCCTAAATGCCATTGCTGACTAGAAACTCCAAGCTTGTCACACACACCACTTCTGCTAAAGTGCTGAAACCTCTTAAAACTGGAGATGAGTGTTCTTCACAACACCCAGTTTGGTGGTGATCTCAGCAACCAACCTCCATGAGGTTGTTTGGAGGCTATCCATTGCTAAAAGCTTCCCTACACAATGCACAGACATATTGCATTCACAAGGGTTCATTGGGCCTTACTACCTGTGTCAGTCTGCACAAAGATGCGGCGCCTTCCAACCTGTCGCCTGCAAACATTGGGAAACCCACCCTGGGACAGACCTTTGCTATTGACTCCATCAGGAACGGCCACAGCTTTCTGGACTTGCACTGGGCTCTGTACATTGGGAGGCATGCCTGGAGGCTGGCACCCACCCACTCCCACCAAGTTTGACGATTCTTTTTTACAACTGCTCAGAGTTCTCACCACAAGAAACAAACTTGTGCTTCAAGCTTCCAATGCCACTGCCTACCCCTCTCGTACACTCCTGGTGGGTCCTCTTCAACCTAGAAAGCTAAAAATATACACAGAGGCCTCACTCACAAGCTGGAGCGCCAGTCATAAGAGACAGTAATTTCTGTTTGCTTCACCTTGGCCTTCAAGCTTCTGCCAATACCCTGTCCTCCACTTCCGCCGACCTTCAAGCAAGAACTCACAGATCTGTTTGCTTCAAAGTTTGTGAGCATTCTCCCTATGCTCCAAGGTATAGCTCTCTCAATCTGTGGCTTCTTGCTGTGCTTGGAACCCAGATAGAGAACAAATTTCAGACAGAAAGAAGAAGAAGAAGAAGAAGAAGAAGAAGTAGATGCATATGTATGATTTCTTCCTTGATAATAGGACGACACTTGTCGTCTGTACAAAAAAGTCCCTTATGAACTCGCCTCTCAAGTGCTGCCGAATCTTTGCCTCAACAAGCCCTGCTGTAGTGGGTATGATACAAATGAGAGATTGTAGGAGAGAGGAATGGCTATCTCATGCTTCTTACTTCTGACAGAAAACCCGTTTGCAACGACTCCGAAATAGCGAGAACCACAAAATGCAGTCAAAAAACAGATCTCTCAACTCAAAAGGAGAAACAACAACGCTGCCCTTGATGCTGAAAGAAAGAGGAACACTTGCAGAATCGCCATTTTCCGTTGCCGACTTTGCTCCAAAACACCACCACCACGACCTTCATAGATCTGCAAATGGCTCTACCAAATGGCTGCAAGCAAAGGATGGCTGCAAATGGAGAATGGCGATGCTGTTCAATACACCGCCTGCGCAGCACTATCCACCAGTCCTGTATTGGAGCAATGCCGCAGCAACCGCACCTCCCGCATCCGTCACGAAGCGCCCATCCCCAGGCTTCAAAACGAAACTCCTCTTCTTTCTTGAACGGGGGGCCCCCCTCCGCGTGCCCCTCTCTCCCTCACTTCCCTTCCCTTCCCTCTCCTCCGTCGGCACAGAGAAAATGAGAAAACACAGAGAGAGAGAGAGAGAGAGAGAGAGAGAGAGAGAGAGAGAGGAAATGAAGCAACAGTTGCTTCCGGAATAAAGATATGCTTAGATCGGAGATATGAAGGAGCAAGATCGACAGAAGTTGATGATACGAAACGCAGAAGTAGAGACACACACAAAACAACCGCCTCCGAGAAATGTTTTAGACAAAGAAAGCTACAAAACCATAAGAAGCAGACCGTCTCAAGAAGAAGAAGAAGGTTTAGTAGACCGCCGCGACACACAAAGAAAATGCCTCGTCCTTTGACAAAACTAAGCGCAAAACCAGAGCATCAAAATTCATTCCACAGAAAAAAAAAACAAAGAAAAGGACCCTGTCGTTGGCACCAGCGTCCACACCGGAACTACAAACGCAAACAAAAGCGAAGATACGAACAAAAGCGCACTTACAGCAACGAAGAAGCAGAATCAAAGGACAAAGCGCAGGCGAGAGATGACTTTGACGACGACGAAAGCAGATAGTTATCGGAAATGGAAAACCCTGGTAACGCAACAACGCATTGATAGAAATACACAATTCAGGAGTGACAACAACGACAAAAAATCTCCCCCGAGCAAGAGAGAGAGAGAGATTCCACCTCGCACGACGCGCGTTATAAATCCATTCATAAGCGCGCGGGCCCACAGCAGCAACACCGAACAACAACAATTTCCGCGTCAGTTAGGGAAGCGCACGACAACAACAATACGATAATACTGCACGGACACACACACACACACACACACACACACACAAGAACTGCTACGAACGCACACAACACGCACGCACGCACGCACACAAACTGCGACGAACACAACACGCAGTCTTGCGCGCACACACAATCGGCGATGAAACTCTTCAATAAATGTGACGAAGCAATGAGGACGAGGACGACGCTGTGATGGAAGATCGGTTGGCGATGGTGATCGAGGAGGAACACAGGAGGTTATGTTGAAGATGGTGGTTATCGATCATGGCAGGCAGCGAGATGATGCGCATTGCGAGGAAATCAGTCACCAATTTTCGTCTTTGTCCGTCATCACCGCCTTTCTTCTTCTTCCTCCTCCGCCTTCTCCTCCTCGTCCTCCTGCTTCTGATGCCGCTGCTGCTGCGGCCGGCCACGGGATGTTGGGACAAGTACATAGAGCGTGTCATGTTCCTGTTGGCAGAAACTGCATCCTTGCATCATGATGGTGATGATGATCATGCTTCTTCTGCAACCAACCAGGGGAGAGCTTCATAATGATGATGATGATGATGCAGAAGGATGCAGAAGGATGCAGATGATGATGCTTCTTCTGCAACACAGTGGAGCTTCATCATCATCATCATAATGAGGGCTTCTTCTGATGCTTCTTCTGCAAACACAAGGGAGCGTTGTTATGCTGATGATGATGAGGCTTCTTCTTATGCTTCTTCTGCAACACAGAGAGCTTCATCATGATGATGATGAGGGCTTCTTCTGATGCTTCTTATGCAACACAGGGAGCTTCATGATGATGATGATGGTGATGAGGGCTTCTTCTGATGCTTCTTCTGCAACACAGGGGGGCTTCTTGAGGCTGATGCTTCTTCTGTAACGTAGGGGAGCTTCATGCACATGCATGTCTATGTGAGTTTTATATCCATGATTGCATCTGTGTTTATATGGTTTCTCATTTGCTTCTTTATGCAAGATGTGTGTGTGTGTGTGTGTGTGTACCAGTGCATGTATTTTGCATTCCTTCTGTTCAAGCTTTCTTCCTGTAGGCATTTGCGATGCAATTGCATTTCAATCAACAAGCTGCATCTGAATCTGTATCAAAATTACTGCTCAAGTTATCCACTTTGGTAGTGATAGTAACAATCCTGTTAGTTTCTGAACATAGTAATGAAATCCAGAGGTTCTCAACAATCTTAGATCAGTTGTGGTGTTGTCCTTGCTGCTGCTGCTGCTGCTGTGTACATAAGCTTCAGGTGTCTATCCCTTTGAAATTATGTGAGTGCTTTGAATTTGCAGACACAGTTTTAGGAGCATTGCTGTTCTACTACCTGTACAAACACACTCATCACCAGAATGAAGACATGGATCACAAAGGGCATCCTCTTCCCAATGCAGCAGCTGCTCCAAAAGTTTTTGTAAGAACAAGAGACTCTTCTCTCTCTCTCTCTCTCTCTCTCCATGTTTGACACTACCACTCAAATACTGATGCCAATGAATTTCTAATGATGCCTTGCACCCTGTTGATGATGATGATACTTGAATACTTCCTGTGATCTCAAAACAATATACAAAGGAAAGCTGTTGCAGACTCCAGAGCATTGGAAAAGTTTGTTCCTTTTGTTCTAGGTAAGTATGTACCTACCATAGTCAGCCATGTTGCTTGCAGCTTTCTTTCCAATTTTTTATTGCTTTGCTTCAAGCTCTCACAGACATCAATCTATGAATGTGGTACTGAAGCTTCATAATTCAGTAGAGCAAAACTCCTGACATTGTACAAACTTTCTTCTTTAGACATGTATTTGACAGCAGTGGCAAAAGCTTCATCTTTCTGGGAAAGACAAATGGAATGATGGGTTTTGATTCACACCCAATCTTGCGCACACACACGCACAATGCATACCACAGTGCTGTCAGAGAATGCTTGGAAGACAAGCCATACCATCAGCAGCATCTCTGGTATAGTAGTGGGACTATCATTTCCGTGTATGTTTGGTTGATGCCTCATGTGTGCAAGATGGAGACTTCACTCTGTGCTCTCCAGAGTGATCAGACCCTGAACGAATTTCTTTGCTTCGCCTCTCCTTCAGCAATCTGCATCATGTGCAGCATTGGCAAGCCAACAGTGTAAGTGCAAGGAGAGTGTTTCACTTCAAGACAAAAGCTGAAAAAGTTGTTGTTGACCACTCTGCAATTATCTATCTATCTTCTGTTTGCAGACTCTGCACCTGGATGTCACTATTATGTGAGGTACCTACCTGTTGTGTTGCATGGTACCCTTGAGCATGTTACCATTCTCTGAGATATGCTTGTGACTGCAGGAATCCTTGGACCGCAAAGCTCTGCAATGGAAACAGGTGCACAATCTCATTAGCAATTCTGCTTTGCCTGCTATGTTTTCCAGGTTTTTTTTGAAGGCCTGAGAAATCACTGAATGTCCATAGAAAGTCTTTTGCACCTGAGCATATCATATGTTGTAATGAATGTGCCAGCAGAATCAGCCCCCAAAGTTGGCTGCACCGCCACACCGCCACATGCAAAGCAAATTTCTAGACTTTTTGCATCAGTGATTCAGTCTTTTCCAAATCCAAAATAGTCCTCAAAACCTAAAGCAAAAACTTCAATTTGACAACCTGCACACCATATTCACCTGAAGCTCCCTCCTGGGATCACCATGCGCTCGACTTCTTGCATCCAGTTCCATTTGGCATTTGTGCATGCAATCGTTCAGCACCCTCTGTCCAGCACAGTGACACAATACTTTGAGCAATATGTTTCTTCTCTGCCTCAAACAGGAACACTGACTGAGAAAAACTACACATCTCTTCAAGAGAAGGAATGTTTGAAACAGAAACTGTTCCAACACAGCAAAATTGCATGAAAAAAGGTGAAAGCATCTGCATTGGAACGTACGTTCTCATGCCTCAGACATGCCAATTCTCCACGCATCGTCTCAATTTGTACAGATATATCACAGTTTTGAGGAAGACTGAGAACAGTTGGTTGAATAGATGAGAGTCCTTGCACCTCCACAGCACTGCTTCTGACATTTCCATTGACAACAGCACATGGCAGCCCACTTTGCATCCCAAGAAGATCCTTCCTCAGTCTTTCAACCTCTCCCTCCAGGTGATGAGAGATGAAACGCACATCAACAACCTCCTTCCGCAGGTTGGTATTCTCCTTCTCCATGTAACTGAGTGCAGCTCGAAGGTTGTTGCAATTTGTGGCTAGAGCATCCCTAGATTGGAGTAACTGATCATTCTCTTTCTCTTTGGCAATCAGTGTTTTGTCCTTTGAAACTAGTTGTCTTGCAAGGTCCTCACATTCTTTTTTGCTGTCGGTAACATGACTTCTAGCCCTTCGTTTGTCGAGGACAGCAATTTCAATTTTTTTCTCCATCCCAGAGAGTTGCTTTTTCAACATTTCTAGTTTTCTTTCAAGGCCTGAAGAAGCAGAACGTTCACCTTCAATTGTCTTTTGCATCTGAATGCTCTTCTTCTCCATGAGAGTAAGTTCTGCTCTCATTGCATCATTCTCTTTCACTTTCGCTGCAATCTGCTCAACAAAGGAGTCCATCATTCCAGCAACATAATCCAATTTTTGTTGGAGTGATGATTCCGCAAAAGGCTCCACTTCTTCCTTGACTGTCACATCAAGTGCCGCCTTCACATGATGAACCTCCATGGCACTGTCATGCTCAGTCTTCAAAGCTTCTTCACTCGTCAGCACTTCCTCAGTTTTGCTAGGTGGGAAGGAATCTCTCTCTTTATCCAGCAAAGGAATAGTAACAAGCAGATTCTTTGACTCTTGCATAGAGACGTCATTGGCGTGTGCTGAGCTTTTCTTCTCACTGACCAAACTAGCCTGCTGCTGCTGCTGCTGCTTGTTCAATGAGTCCGCTTTCCTGACCAGTGCACTGATGTTCTCATTTGCAAAAGCTGCTATGTAATCTTTTTCTTTCAATGCCCAAGTCAGCTTGAACTTCAGCAGAGAAACATTGGTGCACTCATGCTCAAACCTCTTAGCTAACTCATTCTTCTCTATATCCAGATCTGACAGTTTACAGTGAAGATCTTCAACCTGCTGCTTGAGGGTATTTTTCTTCTGCACCTGATATTCGACCAATGCATTGAGCTCCTCGATTTTTGCATTAGAACACTCCACAGAAGCTGACAGGCTCTCCTTCTCCTTGTATATCCTCTCCAACTCCTCCTTCAATTTGAACACTTCCGCATTCAGCTCACACTGAGCCTTTTCGGAGGCTTCCTTCTCTTGGACTAGTGAATGATTTGTAAGCTTTGAAGATTTGATTTCCTCAGCAGACACTGCCTGCTGTTCATTGAGCAAACGTATTGTCTTGGTGGCCTGATCAAGCTTCTGAATCAATGATGCTTCAGAAATAGCCAGACGGTTCTTCTCCTTTGCTGCAATAGCTAATTCCCTTCTTACTGATGTGCTCTCCAGATGCGATTTCTGCTCAAGTTCTTTGACTGCAGAATCCTTGGCTTTCTCAGCCTTGGAAACTGCAGCAATCAGTTTCTCAACAACACTGTCCTTCTGTTTAATGGCAGTATGTGATTCTCTTGAGAGCCTTGAAAGTTCAGCTCTGCAGGTCTGTAATTGCACCTCCATCTTCTTGGTTGTCTTCTCAGAGGCTTCACAGGCCAACTGGAATCCAGCTTGCTCTTTCACTTTCAGGGAATTCAACGTCTCATAGTCCTTTTGCAAGCTCATGTGCTCCTTTTCCAGTTTCTCCAACATGCTCTTGGACTTGATGAGTGCTGCCTCACAGTGATCCCGTTCACAAATCAACTCCAGCAATTCTCCATCACATTTGTCAAGTGCCATTTGATGATTAGCTTGTATGTTTTCACAGTCAGTCTCAAGCTTTTTGGCCTTACTCTTGTAGTCTTCCAGAAGCTTTTCTGCCTTGCTCCTGTAGTCATCCAGAGATGCTATGAGCGACTTCTTCTCCATAGTTGCATTCCCCAAATCAGCCTCAAGCTTCACCATCTTGTCCTTGAGCTCTACAAGTGACTGCTTCAGCAACTTGTTCTCCAAGGTCAGTTTCTTCTTTGAATCCTGTAGTTTCTTTCTGTCCTCAGTCATACTTCCTAATTCTACTTCCCATTTCTTTGCAGCTTCCTCTGCTGCTCGAACACGTTCAGCTTCCCTAGTCTTTGCAGTTTCCTCTGCTGCTTGAGCAAGTTCAACTTCCCTCCTCTTTGCAGTTTCCTCTGCTGCTCGAACAAGTTCACCTTCCCTCATCTTTGCTGTTTCCACTGCTTGAATGAGAGCAGCTTCCCTTTTCTTTCTGGTTTCCTCTGCTCGGATGAGATTGGCTTCCCTCTTTTTTGTTGTTTCTTCTGCTCGTCTGAGATCAACCTCCCATCTCTTTGCTTTTTCTTCTGCTCGTCTGAGATCAACCTCCCATCTCTTTGCTTTTTCTTCTGCTTGTCTGAGATCAACCTCCCATCTCACTGCTGTTTCTTCTGCTCGTCTGAGATCATTCTTTGCATCAGCAAGCTCCCCATCCAACCGCATCACATCTTTCTGTTCCATACCAGAGGATCCCCTGAGTGAGGACATAATCTACTTGGACAGCTGACCCATCAAATTGGAAGCTCCAAATTGCAAGCTATTTCTATCTGAAAGAATCCTGATACAGGATCCAATACAGAATACAACATCATCTTCTTACATCAAAGAAGCTGAAATGAAGTAGATTAACCCCCCCTCAACAATTGAATCAGAGGAGGTCTTCCAGAATATCTGAGTTTTGCTCTACAAACACTACAAGTCATGAAAGTTTGAGAAAAACAGCAAACCTTGCATTTCTCCAGCTCGAGAACCTTTGCCATGAGAGCTTCATGTTCAGAATCCTTTTCCATCAGGATCTTCTGTTTTTCATCTGTCAATTGTAGCAGTTGAGACTGCATCTCCAAGCATTGTTTTTTTGCTCCATGTCCAGATTGTTCCCTCTTTTGCTTCTCTTGTTCAATTTCTGCCTCCAAGCCTTTCATGCTCGTCAGGGTACCGGAACAGATCTCAGACCAGGTTTTTTTCTCCTTCTCTGAGTTAGCAAGCAAGACCTCCAATGCCTGACGCTCTTGGCTCAAAACCCCTATTCTTGTCATTAGTGTTTCTCTTTCCTGGGTACCCAGGCTTTCAGCTCTCAACCCCCCACTGCCATATGTTGATGGGACAATCACTTGCTGTTGAGCCCTTCCAGAAAGTCTTTTAGCAAATACCTGCAAACAGACAATAGCAAACCGAGAAAACCATTGGGCCAATGTCTCCGTGAGCTAACAAATTACCTCTGTCATGACGTCCTGCTATTCCATAGTCTTCTCCATTCCTTCCAGGTGAATGGAGTTGTGTTCCAAGTTTACAACACAGCATGACAGAGAGTTTGTCTTCACACTGATAGAAATACTCCAAAATTTTCAAACTGCTAGATGGCATTGGTGAAATGCATGATACCTGTTCTGAAGCCGCAGGAATCACCAATCGGCGTTTGTTTGGGTATTCACTGCCTGGACCTGGCACTGCAGGTGACACCAAAACTCTTTTGTTGCTACCATCTGCTTCTGGGATTTCCATCATGAGAGGAAGTACTGAATTCTGTAAAACACAGATATCCATGCACGATGCACATGTTTGAGGAACTCTTAAAGACCTAGAAACATGACACAATACACAGTTCTTTTTACCTTTGCATTCCTTCACAACCACAAGCCAATCTTTGAAACCAAATACCCTTCACCAATTACAACAGCATTTTACAAACTGTGCTATGATCAATTGGGTATTGAAATTATCCTTGCCAAAGCAAGACTACACTCTGCCCCTTAGTGTAAACCCTGAGGATTGTGTGCACATAACCATAAAGATAGGGATATGTGTGCACACATATCCAATCTGTTAATTCCTATTTTGCACTATTTCTTTCTGCACTACTGTGCTATACCTATTGTGGCAACATTTCTGTTTGCAAAGGTCTAGCATGTGCTCAAGCTTTTCTTATTCCTAAAGTACAAAACTCCAAATGAACAAACTCCTACTGGCACTCATGAAATGATACAGAATGTACAAGCTTTTCCAATAGGCTTTTCACCCCAAAAACCAACTTCTTAAACTTCTCATAGTTGATAACATTCTTCGTAACTAGACATTCTTCTGTGAAGCCAGGCAGAGAAAAGAAAAACAGGGCGAGAGAAATTGCTTGCTGGAAAAAAAAAAAGAAAAGCAAAAGCTCAAAGAAAAACCATTCTTTCTTCGATCAATGTTTTTTCTGTAGTACTTACTACTAACAAGTGTTTCCTCTCAACTTTCAGCATCAACTCAACAGAAATCACCAATTCCCATCATCAACTATCACAATCTGCTCCAAAGAAAAACTGCCTTGCAGAGTTCAACAAAACAGATCCTAAACCCCAAGGCCATACAAAAGGAGATCATATACAAAAAAACACAAACAAAAACCTAAAAATAACAAAAACAGATTTCGAATAGAAAGCATATATGAAATCCTTTGAAGGGTTTTAGGGGTTTTTCAAGCTTCTGATCCTACAGAATTCGTACCAAAGCAGTGACAAAATTTATGAACGGAAATAAAATCCTGGAGAAGAATTCTTTACTTACCCAAGTTTCAAAGCTTTTGTTCAAAACCTGGACACAAAAGCTGTCAAGCACGAGGAACCCATCATCGTCACTTCGCAGCTTGCAGATAATGACTGAAAACAGAAACCCAGAAACAATGCAGTTGCGTGTATAAATGTATATATGTTTATGTCTGTCTGTCCGTCCTCCCTCTCTTCCCCACCAATGCAGACAAACACGAGAACCTCCTCCAGAATTCTTTGTAACAATTACCAAAACACCCACAATCACTTTCAACCCACCAACAGCATCATCATCATCGTCATCATCATCACCAGCATCTTCTTCTTCCTATTCATTCGTAAGACTCCTCAATGCAACTCTACAATTCCGAGCGTGAACATCACCATGAGAATCATCTTCCTTTCTCAAGGCAACTTCTTCAATTACGAAAATCACCCATCACCCATCACTCATAATTATCTTCTGCTTCTTCTTCATTACTCAAACTCCTACATGCAACTGAACGACATTTCTGAACCACAACATGATCACCCATCCATCACCCATCAACTTCTTCTTCTTCTTCTCCTTCATTTCTCAAAACTCCTCCATGCAACAACTTAAGGACATTTCTGAACCACAACATGATCACCCATGATCACCCATCCACTTCCTCCTCTTCTTCTTCTCCTTCATATCTCAAAACTCTTCAATGCAACTGTACAATTCTGGACATCACCATCAAACATGACCACCATCATCTTCATCTTCTTCTTCTTCTTCTCTTCTTCCATTTCTCAAACTCCTCTCTGAAAATGCCACTTGACAATTCTGAACATTATCTTCTATCATCATCATCATCATCATCATCACAACTTCTGATGCAAAACAAAATTTGCAAAACAAAATTTCTGGGTGGCGCCGCCATCCTTTTTTTCCAGTCATAATCAAGAAGGGGCTTAATTTAGCAGTTTTCACTTTTTCTTGTCTTTTTGGTTTGGTTTCCAGTGAATCATAAGCTTCCAAGAAACCCTAATCTAAATTTACTAAGAAAAACAAGCTTAAATTAAGAAACATGGCAAAACAAAATAAAAATAAAAATCTATTAATTTTTAACAACAAAATGGGCACACTCTAACCTAATTTTATTTTTTTTAAATGGCAAAACTCTTAATCATAAAAATGGAAACACTCTAACCTAATTTTTTCTTCAATGGCAAAACTCTTAATCATGAAATGGAAACACTCTAACCTAATTTTTTTAAAATGGCAAAACTCTTAATCATAAAAATGGAAACACTCTAACCTAATTTTTTCTTAAATGGCAAAACTCTTAATCATGAAAATGGAAACACTCTAACCTAAAATTTGTTTTAAATGGCAAAACTCTTAATCATGAAAATGGAAACACTCTAACTTAATTTTTTAAAATAATGGCAAAACTCTTAATCATGAAAATGGAAACACTCTAACCTAATTTTTTTTTAAATGGCAAAACTCTTAATCATGAAAAATGGAAACACTCTAACTTAATTTTTTTAAATAATGGCAAAACTCTTAATCATGAAAATGGGAACACTCTTATTAACCAAAGAACATGGCAAAACTCTTGAGCATGAAAATGGGAACACTCTTATTAACCAAAGAACATGGCAAAACTCTCAATTAAGAAAATGGGGGGGGTGGGGGGAAATCTTATTTAAGATAATGGGTTTTTTTATATTAAGAAAATGGAAAAACTCTAAATTATGAGAGTAGGAAACTCTTTGCTTAACCCAGAAATAAATAAATAAATAAAAATAAAAATGGGGAGAATTCTTCAATTAAGAACAAGTGAAAATCTCATGGGGGATTTTAATAGTGAATATAGTAGTACTTAATTCCAGTACTACTCTAACCAAGTTAATTAATAACAGGTAATTACTCATAAATACATAAATCAGTTTATTAATTAATTAATAGCAACACTAACTCCCATCAGGTTAGATTATATTTATGATATTTTAAATTACAACTTATATTATTATTGAATTACATGATACTAAAAATTGCAAACTAAACCAAACATTGAAACAAAGAAGGAAATTAAAGAAGAGATACTTGACAAAATTAAGTTTAAAATAATATAATATGATGCAAATAAAATGAAATATCAAAAGTCATTTTGCCTCCTCTTTTTTTTTTAACCTTTTAAGGCTCAACGTCTAAAATATCTCAAGTGATTTATGGCCAAGTCGGCCACAAGTGGTTGATCTATAGCCATAATAAACATTTGGCCACAATCACATAATCTTTTGGAAAGAGGATTTTGTGATGTTCAATTTACATCATCTTTTCAAGAAGATTTTTGTGGAGTTGAGAGAGGTTTTCCTCTTCCTTCTTCTTGTACTTAGTGTTCTATTCCAATAAAGTTTGGTAGGAATATGAACATCATATCATTAGAAAAGAATTTGTGAAATTGGGTTGTTGTTGTTTGTTTTTTTTTATTTAAAATAATTTAAAATAATTTTTATTAATTTATTAATTAAATTTTTATAATAATTTTTTATTATTTTATTTATTTAGTGTTTTATTCCAATATAACTAGTGTGGCTTGTGTTGGTTGCACAAATGTAATTTTTAAACCCATGAATTAAGTCACCCAGTCTTTGGACCTGAGTTTAACCCCCTTAAAATCCTTCTTTGGACCTGAGTTTAACCCCCTTTTTAAATCCTTCTTTCATCCTCAATTTGAAGAAACATAACATATACAAAAACAAGGCATCACAAACACGCTGGCCCTGCCAATGGATAAGATGTTCGAGCCAAGATGTCGTACAATCTACCTACTAGTGTGTTCACACTTTGAACACCGAAAAAATCAGTTCCGATGATGTTTAGAGTCTAAACACTTTCACCAAAGAAACCAGCTCATGTAATGTGAAACCAGTTTTAATAAGGTAAAAACTTCCAAAAGAAAGTTGGATCCAATGCAATAGTCCCCAAGGGACCAACAAGAGAAACAAACAAACAAACAAACAACCTTCCTTCGGAAAGAAATAGACGATTTGGAAAAAAAAAGAGAAAATTATTATTACACCATCTTCTTAAAGTTTTAATATGAATTAAGTCACCCAGTGTTTGGACCTTAGTTTTAACTCCTTGGTTTTTAATCCTTCTTCTTTCATCCCCAATTTGTGTGTACTAGTGTGAACCCCGTGCATAATGCACAGGTGTGTTATTTCAACAAATCCCTAGCCTATATATATATATATATATATATATATAT
>Ga0116227_10000632_pt1 | contig 70818 bp, 53 predicted proteins | sample S1TSphgellanicum_FD_89693 | JGI IMG/M metagenome (GOLD analysis project Ga0116227, IMG submission 89693) | Host-associated microbial communities from peat moss isolated from Minnesota, USA - S1T2_Fb - Sphagnum magellanicum MG | ecosystem: Host-associated > Plants > Peat moss > Unclassified... | reverse complement strand
ATTTTTTTTTTTTTTTTTTTTTTTTTTCTTGAATTATTTTGCTTCATTTCATTACAATTTTACATTCTAGGGTACAACATTATTAGCTTCTCCATTCCTAAGGATCATTTTTTGAATTTTGAAACTAAATAAAAAAGTTAAGAAACTAAAGAAAATATGTACAAGAAATTGCACATTAGACCTAGTATAGCAAAGTGCTAAAAACACATTTTGCAAACTCTATAAGTGTACCACAAGGTTTTGAAGCAAAGTGGATTTAAAATAAGTTCACAAAATGAAAATAATCAAAATATATGCCACACATTGAACATAAAAAGCTTTTCCATGTCAATACAATGGATTGTAATGTATCAATTTTCTAATACATAAATCCAGTTACATTGATACAATAAAAATCTGAAAAAAAAAATTCATTAATATAAGGAAATAACAAACTCTCAAAATCGTTGATACATTTATGAACATGTAACAAATAACCAAGTTCACAAATTGTAAATAATGTGTAGGTGGGGGAACAAGGAAAAATCTTATAATAAATTTTGCTATCACAATTTTTTCTTTGATTTGATTGTTGTAAGAAATCGAATAACTTGTTGCTACCTTTTACTTGGCTATTAGTTTCAATAGGATGAATTGATTCAAGTTTTGAAAAATGCATAATTAATCAAAGAAGTTCAAATTTTCTATCAATAAACGTGCAAATGTACTTAAAGTAAACATAACAAAATTAAATTATTTTTGTGATACATTATATCATAGTTTTTTTTTTTCTCATCATGGGTGTAAACTTGAACTCAAAATGGTTGCCACATGCATAATATGCACAATATGAACTTGAACTTGGGTTGGTTGTTATGTGCACAATGTGAATTTGAACTTGGGCTGGTTACCATGTGCACAAAACATTGATTACTCAAATGTCTATTTCAAAATGGAAATTTCACAATGACAAACAAATGTTTTCTAATGTGTTATTCAACTTGTAAATTTCCAAGGAAAAAAAAAATGCAATATCTTACATTCAAGTTGCACTTTTTAAAAATTCTAGTTATTTATTTGACTAATACTTTTGAAATGATGGATGATCTTACATACTTAGCAATGAAATTTTTTAAAGAAAATCAACAATAAATATGACAATATTCTATTAGCAACATCATTCGCCTTCACATGTTTATTGTTGAGAAAAAGAATAGCATAGAGAAAGAAGGGGTGCTCAAGAGTTGTTTTCTTGATCTTCCTTTCTACAAAACACCAGGTCCTATTTTTTTTCCTTGTTCCTTGACTTTTCGGCACATAAAAAATTACATAAACACCCATTAACAAAGAATGCAATAGACATCACAATAAAACTCTTCATTTGCAAACAAAACCTCTCACCCAAATCTTAAAGATTGAAAAAAATTGCAACAACATAATTAGTTTGTAAAGAAAGTGAAAAAAAAAAAAGAAACCAAGAAAGGCAAACCATAGTCACCTTTAAACCCTAAGAAATGCTAATTTCCATCATTGGAGCTACTCCAGCATCTACTTACAGTGCAAATAAGAAGCTCCTAGCCCCATTGACTTCTCTTTCCATCTATCAATGTCCTATGTGCAGACTATTGACATTACTTGTCAGCAAGCACAACAATCACATCATCCAAAGCTAGCAAGCACAACAATCTCAGCAATTCCTGTCTTCCACACCTGCTGCCATTGGCCTCCTCTTGTACTGTCACAAGTCTCTTGGAGAAAAGGTCAGCAGGGTGCTGCGATGAGGTGGATGACCTGTATTCACTCTAACAGGAAAACAAGGATTCTGAATCACATCTTCTTTCTTCTCACTACATGTCCAAAGAAGAGCCAGAACCAAGACACAAGGTAAAGGGGCCAGGGTTCTGCTTCTGAGAATACTGCAAGTTGTGCATTTGCATCCTTCAAGCGCCAGAAATACAGATTCAAATCAGTTTCAACAGGCAAATCATGTGATGAGAGGAGAATTCATTGGAGATCTGCTGGCCTCTTTTACACTTGCTACACTGACGGTGAAAATATTCCTTGGCAATAGCCTTGGCACAACAAAAACACCCAGGGAAGGTCTTTCCGCTACCACTTGTGCTATCACAGAGATGGAATCAATTATGAACCTTAGGCAACAGTCCCATTCCAAGGAAACAAGAGAGATCTGATTGTGGACAGAGAACCTGAAGGCCTCAGGTGGCCTCAAAGTCATGCAGGGGAACTGTTGTGACAAAACTTTTGAAGTGCCAGCATCAGGGTGGTTCCATCCTTCAAAAGCATAGTCCAAAAGACCTCAGGAGTTGGACCAGTAAGATTAGCACCAAGATTCGCAAGGTGCCCTTCAAATAAAGGGTTGGGTTCCACAAAACACCAATCCAAAGTGGATCTCAAGGCTAATGGAGAATTTTGATCAATAATCCCACAATCAAAAATAATGAATGCTCATTCTTTCACTCTGAATAATGAGACAATTGGAGGATGGTTTGAACTTTGGCCCAGGCAAAACTAAGGGATGCTCATTCCTTCATTCTGCATAATGAGACAAGGGGAGAAGGGTTTGGCCATGTACCCCAAAAGAAAAAAAAAACACTCTGCTTTCACTTAGACAAATGTCAAACCTTACATCTGAGACATCAAATGATATGTTCAACTAGCAACACTGGACTTCAAGAGGTGGCCGGAAGAAATGGATGCATTCTAGGGTGCCTCTCAAATGAAGTTACACCTATCAGTTAGTACCCAACAGAATCTTCCTGTTGAGAGTCAACCCACATGTACCTTTCACTTTGGTCAAAACCCTTCAGTAGGGATAATCAAATGATGGGAGCTTAATACTAACAATTCAGCTCTTTGGACCAGACTTTTGGTTCTGACTTCCTTTGCCCACCCAAGCAAAATTCCCACAAATATTTCACCCTAGACTTTTAAAGTGAAAACACCACAAAGACAGTCCATGCAAACAACGACCCACAAATTTGAAAAGATGAAAACCAACAATACCAATAAACTCCAAGATTGTCCACAACCTTTCAGGCAACAAGCAGCACTTGCTACTCAGAATGCTTCTTATCTTCAATCAACCCCAGAGCTCAACAGCATCAGAGAGATCAATTAAGTCACAACTAAGAATTCCACTCAGAGCAGCAAATTGAACAGACAACAAATGAAATCACCAACAAGGGCAGCAGATACGATGTTTGAAGCTCAAGAGCATCTTCTGAGGATCACAGTAATTTCATCCATTGCTACCAAAGCGAGTATCAAATGAAGTCCTCAGCTGCTAGTTACTTAAATATTTCTGTTCCTTTCCATGTCATGCAAAAGGAACCAAAACTCCTTTAAAAGTCACCAATTTGACAAAGCAAACCTTCATTGCTTCTTAGTTGAAAGCATGCTATATTATGGTACCGCATGAACAACACACTTCGAAAGGGAAATACTGAGCAAATTCTAGGTCTCTAAACCTTCTTTGTCTTATCCAGAATTTCAATATGTTTTTTGGGGATGCCATAATGTTGCACCAAATGCTTCCCAAGATCTTCCAGCACGCCGCCTTGGACCAACACTTCACTTTGACCCTTCTTCCCTGCCAAAGCACACATAAACATGAGATCGACATTCTTTCTGCCCACCTTGCATAGGCTACTACTGCCTAGGAGAATATTAGACATCAGTATGATTTACATTGGAAACCCTTACAGAAATCTTGTAGCTTGCACACTTCCTATTACTGTGAACATACAAAGAGAACTGAGATGACCTAGTGCCAAGCTGAAACAGTTTTTCTGCCAAATAGAGCAAGTCCTGAAAAAGGTTAGACAGGAATCGAGAACATAAAGAAGAAATAGTAACTTATAGTACTCATTATCCACAAACTGGAAGACATTTACATAACCATCTCTCACTAGTCCGAGGAACATCAACAACACAGAGTTAACACTAATTCACCACTGGTATCATCAGCAGCTGACAAGTGGCTTAGCATAAGCACAATTTTGTGTCCTAACTTGCTTTTTCTTCTGAAAGTAACAGGAAAACAGCCCATTTTGTGATTACATGTGAACAGAAAAAAACGGATGAAGAAGGACGAGCGAAACAAGGTTATCTAGCAAATGCTTTTGTACTGCCTTGAAACAGCTCACCAAACAGCTCACCATTTTTGGTATCCAGCCCTTGACTGTCAGGTCTACAACCTTAACAGAGCAGAGCAGACATTACAGCTCACAGGAATTATGACATTTTCATCAAAATTTTCATCTTTGTTGCTATGGACTCTTTGTATAAAGCTCAAATAGGATGAGTTGTATTGGTTTTTAAGCTTTATGACAAGCAGGTTAGTTATTTACATCTAAAATAACTGTACAATCATGATTCACAAAGAGAGATCACTAAGACCTGTACATCTTATTGATGAGGCAGTTGCTTTGCAACTTGAAATGCATCCCACTGACCTGGTAACTCTGTCACAGAGGTACTGCATGCAAACTTCTTCTGGAGCTCAGTTGCCAACACATCAGCGTCAACCAAAAAGGACTCAATGCCAGTAAGACGGGTTACTTTCTTGTTGCCTTGACGCCTCTCTGTCATGATTTGGACACTTTTTAGTGCCCCTTTGCGAACAACTGACTCTGCACCTCTGGAGACCCTGTGGTGGGCCTGCATGCGCCCAACAAATGAAGACCCTAGATCCCGTCTGTGGATCTCTGAGGGGTAAGTACTCCCCTTCTTTACAGTGCCCTTGTAAAGGGCATCACACAATGTGAAATCCAAAATCACCACAGATCCATCACTTTTCTTTATTAGGTTATGCTTCTCCACATACTCATTCACTACTCCAGTAGCCTCAGCAGCTGTGTAGTACTTGCTAGGGTCAGCACCAACTGCTTCAAACACAGGGATGACATGAATTGTTGGTCTGAAAACTTCTCCAACCTCCACCTGACAAGTTCATTAATCAGACCTTAAGAAAGACTTCACACCAAGGTGACTGCAGTTCCACACAAATTGAATGTAGCTCACTGACAACTATGCTTGCTGAAATCAACATTGAACCCTGTACATTTTCTGTCTCTTCTTCTGTAGATGCCATGAAATATGCATGTAGAATGCATGCACGCTCATATTGCATACATCTGCAACACTCTCTGGAAGCAATGCCTGAATTTCTCATGAATGAACTGCTGAAAACTATTAACATTTGGAATAAAAAATTCCTGACTCAGTGACTTCATGGTATGCAGATCACAAAGACTTTCACACCCTGTAAACCTCCCAAAATGAGCTGTAATACAAGCTAGCCTTCAGTACAGAACAGACACAATAACAACAGTTGAAAAAAAATCATGTTACCTCATATACAATAAATACACCATATACAAGGTAAATGAAGAGAGCATGACATCAGTCATAAATTTAGCCAATGAAGAGACTAAAAAGCAAATGTACAATGCTGGATTATCACCTCTGAACTTGGTGACTGAGCTGCATCTGTACCCCCTGGCAGAGCACTGGCAACTTCTGGAAGGGGTGACTTCTTCCCTGGTTGGTATGATTGGTAGTCAAGGTGACCTCTATTTACGCCCGTCAAAAACACCTCCTTTCGATGCTTGTCTTCCTTTGCTGTAATCTACAACAGGAACAAATAAAGCCTGAAACCCTAATCCAGCTGCAATGTCTTATTTTAAGAAAACCTAAAGTGGTCTCTCAACAAATGCCAAATCCCCATTTATTCAAATTACAAAAGTATCTCAAACCCCAGTTGTCCCATTTGCTTTCTTTCCGATACAAAGGTCCAGCTACACAACAGGACATGTATAGAATTCAGCAGCTGAAATAACAAGAAGAAACCTCAGAGACAAAGAATATAACACATCCCTCAATTGCATTGAGGGTAGGTGACAGTGTCATGATTCAGCATAAGTCTAAAAAATTGTTTAGTCACTTCTTGCCTTGAGAGGTGTAAAAATCTGCATGTACTTCAGAGTCAAGGAGATGAAAACTGACCAAACCAGTTGAAGCTTTGTTTTGAAGCCACTTTGAGAGTTTCTTGTGTGATGATTTTTTAATATCCAGCACACTCCCCGGTGGTCTGCATGCCAGTATATGGCCTAGCCTGTTGCAATGCAAACTTGACATCAGCCTGTTGCAGTTGTTCCCTTATTTAAGTTTCTCCCTCACAATCCAATAGGATACACAATGAACAGCTGGAACAACTCAGGTACAACTGCACCACCTTGTGCAATGCTTCTCAAAGCTGGATAATGAAATAAAGCCCACAGTTCCTGGAGATGGTATTCAGTGTTCAGATAAGTGCCATAGTAGTTGGCAGTCTTAAAGACTTATCTTGGTTGTCCAACATTAACCCAAAATACACAAAGGAGCACCATGAACAAGGGGTGTGAAGAACATGAAAGAACCGGGACATTACCATAATGTGCTACCAGGCATAGGTAAATCCTTATCCTTGACAGTCACATGCAGTGCCTCCAACAAGCACTTGTCAAGGAGTGCATCCATCTCCTCAATGGTCAATACCAACACACCACTCACCTCCTCTTCACCATCTTCATTGCCACCACTCACATTCAGATTTATTCTCTCCATTGCTTGTCCAACAAAACCCTCCTGGACTGAAGAAGCAACCCCTGCAGGCACTGTCATGTTCTATCAGCCTCAGGAAGTGCAAGTCCCAAATTCAAGTATCAGCACAAGGATCAAACTATTAGGCATTGCATGACAATAGCTTCTTGCCTCCTAAAGCCATAAGGTTAATGGTCCCAAAAGGTATTTCAAAATGCAAAAAGACTTCCTGGCACAAGAAACATAGTCCAGAGTCCTTAACTAAGAGAGCATACTCTGCAACTTGCCAGTCCATTCACGAACTTGACATATGGATATTACATGTAGCTGTTACTGATGCAGCACCAAAAACCTTGCATTTAAGGCAAGAGTGACATACCTTCTACATTGGACTCAGCTCTGCCTTCCTGCAGACCTTCTATGCCCTCCTGCTCGTCCATTTTATTGCTACAAGACTCTTCAGAAATGCTAGCTTCACTTCCTTGAGCAGTGGAATCAATAGCAGCTACTGGGTCTAGCAATGCTCCCATTAATGCCGGATCCTCAACCACAATATCTTTCAAGAACCCTGCATTGGGTACATATCGCCCCTCTGCTGTTTCCCTGTATAAACAGGCAAGTCCTGATTAAATACTAAAACAATCAATGGCTGATTTTAGACCCAAGCTCCAGTAAAGCTAATAATACAAAACCAAGGTCTATAAGCTAGAGATAACCATATCTACTTTACAGAGAAAAGTCCACAACAACATAAGGTAACCATTCTGTCAGCTGCATCAAAAGAAAAACTAACAATACAACAATGAGTGCAGTCATAACCTTATAAGTGTCACAAAGTCTCAGACCATCACCTCATCATGAATAGCAGTGACAAGCTGCCATGATTAAAGCTTAAATCAAGCAACACAAAGCAAGGGCAGGGAGATGAAGGAACAGACCAGAGCATGTCCCGGTAGTAGTGCATCACATGTAATGCTTTTCCACGGAGGTGTGCCTTTATTGCTTCTGCACTACTCAGTAATGTTGTTCCTACCTGTAGATTCAAACCAGTCCACTTCTCTCAGTAAACCACAACACTATACATTGGAACATGGTACCAGCTAGGTTTAGGGTTTTCAGAGCTCTCTATCAAGAGAGATCCTACTGCAAACAACATCTGGGGATACCTGAACTCTGGAATGTATTGCACAAAGCCAAACTGTATACAAATTGGACGCATCCTATTTCCCAGTCAGATGATTAGGCCTGCCTACCTTGGCTACTGTATGACTGTGACGACATTGTGAACAGGAATTTTATCGGTCTCACCCAAAATACAACACTTGGCATTCAACAGTCTAAACTTCACACCCACTACAAGGTCCAAAATGTGCAAAATCTGCTAAACCAACATAGGGAATCAGCAAGATACTTACAGCTATGGGGAATGGATTTCCAGGGACCAAAATTGACCAGGGCTCACCGGCAGCAAACATGGGGAGATCTTGGCCATGAACATCAATGCCTGGGAACATTAGGTCGGCACCACCCAAGACATAACGTGACACCTCTGCTCCCTTGAGCATAAATGCAGGCAGAATGTTGGGAACCTTCCACAGTCCATAAACTGTCCATCCCAGCAATGCATTGACATCTAGAGTGATTCACAACATTGCCTATACCAAAAGTTCACAATTCCACCACACTCGACAAACTCTCAATGCAATTTGAACTCCTGGTAAGCTTGGGCCATAGAAATCACCCAACATTAGATTTCCATCTGGACGGAATTGAGGAACAAATCAGAAAGGGGAGTAACAACCACCTGTGGGGAAAATTTCATTTCCTCGCCCATCGACATCGAAAAGAATGGGGGGTCCTCCGTCAGCGGAATACACGTGAACACGGTTTGCCAGCTTGGTCACTGATACTTCCGCCTTCAGACAGTTATCAACAACTCAACATTCGTCATCAACAACAACTTGAAAGCATGAGTAACGCGCTGCACGGCAAGAACTTAGGAAAATTTCCCATTAACAGATTTTGTACTAGTGGCAGTAAAACCTCCTCACACTCGAAGTAATTTGCACTTCTCAATTCCTACCAACACTGCTGACACAAATGCACTGCATTAACTATTTAATTTGGTCGAAACGGATAGGGACAAAAAACCTTGGGAGGAAGAAGGAGATCAATATCCGCTTCCGCAGCATTAGCGAACTTCTCCCGCACGTTGCGCCGAAGCTTCTTGCGATCGGCCCCTGAAAGACGCTGCGACCCCTTCACTTCGACTGCCTTCTTGAACATCGTTCCCTTTCTCCCTCTCACTCTGGCCCTAACTTACAATCGTCCCTGGCTGTGCACCGAAAAAACTCCGACACACTCTCGCTCCTCTCGACAGAAGATTTCCGTTTTTCCCTACATAAATTTCCCTGAACCTCGATATGTTGCCTGCGATATGTTATGTTGTGGGTGGCGTGAGGGAAGTCCAGCCGATCCAGAAGGAAGTGCATTTCTCCATGGCGCCTGCCTAACAACACAACCCTCATTCCTTCCACCGACCTTCACCCGGCGCCAGAAGCTTGGAGAAGCAGTCGGGCAGGGCCTCGGAAAATCTCTCAGCCCACACTGAAATTTTCTACCCCTCACGACCTTAACCTGCGGAGGTCGCAAGTTTACCCAGGTTAAGGCCAGATACCCAGATACCCAGGTTAATTTTTAAATTTTAGAAAATATATACCCCCCTAATGACCCTGCACTTTCGAGCTTTCTCTTTTTGTGCCTGCAAGGCTTTGCATTGAATTGCATTGCACAATGTTTTTCATGTTTTGTAAAAAAACATTATTTTACTTATTTGACATAAATTTGCAATCCTTAGATCAAATTTGAATCTAGACTCTAGACTCTCTCTCTCTTTAGTTGTTACTTATTAAGCCTTGGAACATGCCCTACTAAACCTCCTACCTCATGATGGAACTAGGCCTCACCTAACTGGGTTGGGAATATGGTAACCCAGCATCACCCCCCATGCACCATCCATTGGAAACCCATTACGATTCAATTGAGTTAGCTTGGTAACCTATCTTGTAAGCCTTTCTACTCCACATTGCACTTGTTACATAACAACATTTAAACCTAAAGTTAATATAATAATGTTAAGTCTGAGTTAGGAAAAAATATTATTAGATATCCTCACCTTGTGTTATCACATTAGAAGAAAAATGATAAGAAATACAATTGGTGCATAGGATTATTTACGCGATGTCATCATTGACATAGTTCATTCTTGGATGAGCTATGCAACCATCACATATGCTTTCATTCTATGATCGGATTGCGTACATATTGCCACTATGGCAAGTTTACAATTAAATTGTGATTTTTTTAATGATTAATTTATAATTAACCTAGCCTAGCTATTTATCTCTATTACCTACTTAACTGGATGCAATCATTATTGGGATACACAAAAGGACTGTCTCATCATATCAAAACCATTATCAAAATATTATTTAAAATAATTCACTATGTCTATCAAATTATTTATTTATTAATTTTATAAGTTTTTTAGAAATTCACATATTTATTGATCAAAATGGTTATGATTGTTTATGATTTAGATGATTTTAACATATTCTTAAGTGTTTTGAAACACGATTCAAGAATTGTGTCTCACTACGTAACTTTTCACCACAAAGTCTAGATACTTCTATATTAGTGTTTTTTAATTCATTTTACAATACTTTTACAAGGTACCCAAGGTTTAGTGTTGAATAGGCATTGAAACAACTTGTATTGTATGAACTTACTCTTGACACTATTCTAATAATAAGTGCCTTATAATTGTATTTGCATTGTACTCATATTATTTGTTATATTGTATTTGTATTGCATGCGCACCTTCAATGTTGTTGATGTAGTGTTGCAACAATATGGTTGCAACTCTACAATTGATATTGCTTCAGTGTTTTGTTCATGTTCATTATGATGTTATGTTTGTGTTTCAACATTTCAATATTTTTATTGGTATTATTAGTATACTAATATTCTAAATATAAATAATGGATTTGCTACTTTATCTTTTTCAACTTTTCTTGCAAATGCATCCTCAATATCAAGAATATCATAATTTAAGAGGCAGAGAATTCAACTTGATGATGCAATTATCTTCAAGGTATGCATTAGGAATAGGTTTTAAAAAATCAATTTAAAGAAATTGTTTTTTTCAAAAATTTGGCTTTGCAAAATTGCATGAGTTGGGAACTTCATCATGCAAACATGGTTCAACTATGAAGGCCCTGTAGGAAGATCAGAAAAGGTCATAGCCACATGTTGAAAGGGGGTTTAAAGTATTCATGATTTTTTTTGTCATCTAGTTTCAAACTGAAAATTCAAAATTACATGAGTTCAAAACTTCCCTAAGCATCTTGTTTGAGTTTCAAGTTTCAACCCACTAAAGAAAAGAAAAGAGTTATAGTTATATTCACAAAGGTTATGATATTTGTGATTTTATTATGATCTAGTTTCAAACTGGAGCACATTTAAAATAAAAATAAATCTTAATTTTGCAAATTGTATGAATTAAAGAACATTAATCAATATAGTTATCCGTAAAGTCACGCGATTAGGAGGCGAGAATTCGGCATAATAGGGCATCAAAAACATAACTGGGAATGAAAATTTTACAAAACGAAATAACTGGGACCCAAACTAGTTTTTCCACCAATTTTGCTGGTAAACTGAGTTTCATCCCCTCTTTCCTTTTTTCTGAGCGCCTTCACTGCTGGTACATATATTTTCACTGCTCCTACCTGTACAACTACTATAATTACTCTCGGACCTTGTGCGTTAAATGCTGACTTTCAGCATTTCAAACTGAGATTTAACAAAATTTCCTTACTTTGCGGATACCACATAAAGACGGGATAGGGGGTGAAAGAGAGGGTGACTTTCCAGATAACTTTATTAAACACATCTGATCCAAACTTCAAGCCATTGATTGTTTTAATTTAAAAAAAAAGTCAGATAAAATTATAGCTCGACTTACAAATTAGAGAGCACAAAATACCATGTACAATCCAAAAGGCATTCTCAAAATGAAATCTGTAAACTGTAGATTGAATAGTCTTTAAAAATTGAAGGGTAAGATTTACAGCGATAAACAGAAACACTCCATCAAAGAAGACAATTTGACGGAGCAAGATTCAGGCACTTGGATGATTTCTGGATTATCAACAGAACAGGAACCCAACTTCGACGGCAAACGTGGAGAATTCATCCAGCTAGGGTTCTCAAGTCACAAAACCCTAGAACCAAAGCGCTGTGTGCAGAAAGCGAAATTCGTGAAGAAAACGCTAGGCTACACTACTGAAACTAGAGAATGAATCCGAGAAGGTGAATAATTCATGTAGGAGATGAAGAAAGGAAGAAATGGAATCTGACGAGGAGTGAGAAAGGAATTCCTGGGAAGAGGATTGGGGAGCTGGGTGTCACAAAACGATTCAACAAACAAAGGAGCTACCTACAATCCAAACTAAAAGACGGCCGGAAACCTCAAAGCCTGTAGCCGATAGCGTTCAATTCCGTTGGTTCTTGAAAAGGCACGGAGTAACCGGATCCGGCGGTTTGTAGACTTGGTTGGAACTTGGCAGTGAGTGACCCGGCGACATTGCGGATGCATACCCAAATCATGGAGCGGGCTGAAGAGCTTTTAGTCAAGAAAGAGGGGAATTGATGCTAAGTTACTGTCGGATTGGTGTATTGCATATGATGTAGAGAATGTGTTGGCTGTAGGAAGGCTCAATACTGGCTGGGGATGTGTCTTCTATCCTAACTTCCATTTGGAGTGGCTGCCATTACAAGATTCGTCATTTTCCTCCCTACCTCCAACTTTGCAGCCAAACCTTTTGTCATGGCTCTTTCCATGATGCTTCAACCTTCAATTCTCTCCAATTCTTTTATCCCACAAGGATCCAAGAATCCACTCCCTGTCTGCCGCAACTTTTGTCACAAACGTATTGACAGCTCCAGGAGGTGTGGACATTTTGGGAGAAGAAGCCCCAAGCGGGATTGCAAGCGGCTGATTCAAGCCCAAGGTGGGAGTCAAGCCAAAGTTGCAGAAGCATTCGAGAGAGTTGCAGTTGGGATTGAAGAAAGGGTGACGATGGCTGTGAAGGATGAGGAGTATGATGCAGTGGTGATTGGGGCGGGCATTGGAGGTCTTGTAGCTGCTACCCAATTGGCCATTCGCGGTGCTCGCGTGATGCTCCTTGAGAAATATGTGATCCCGGGCGGAAGCTCGGGTTACTTCCAAAGAGATGGTTACACATTTGATGTTGGATCCTCCGTCATGTTCGGCTTTAGCGATAAGGTGTGTACCCATCGACGTCCTTCTTCTGATTTTGGGTCCGTGTTTCTTGTCCACTCCGTTCTGGTCAGTCGTAGTATACAACCTATATCCCCCAAGGTTTCTATCGTGCTTTATCAGAATCTTTGTGTGATATGTGCATCATTTTGGTTGAATTTATCAGCTAAATACGACTCTTGGAAGGTTTGAGGATTTACTGATTGATTTCACTTCGAAGTTGCTTGTTTTCTGGATTTGATTATGGTTACGCTTGTCACTAAGTTGTACACTCAAGTGCAATGAGAACAAAGGTCTGGTGCAATGGGGTTTGGAATAGGGATCCATAAACCTGATAACAAAGTCACTGGAGGCAGTGGGGCGGAAAATGGAGGTAATTGAAGATCCTGTCACAGTTCATTACCACCTGCCAGGTGGCCTCTCTGTGCGGGTCCACCGGGGGTATGAGGAGTTCCTTGCTGAACTCATCAACCGCTTCCCCCATGAGGAAGCAGGTATCCGCAGCTTCTATACACAATGCTGGAAGGTCTTTATCCCTATCTGCTATCCTCTATGACGATTGTGTTTTTGGATCCAAAGTCCCTCCCAAATAAATGACCATTTGTGTTAAAAATCTTCACTCAAAGGCCCAATTTGTGAACTTTCTTTGTTACTGCTGTTTGAAGGCTCACTGGAGTGCACTTGTTGGCTTGTTTACATGTGGGTGGAGCATTCCTTTGTTTTTGAAAGCTTGCTTTGTGAGTTTGCTCATTGGAGTAGCAGGGTGTGTCTGAGCTATTCAAATTGAGGTGGTGTTGTTTGACAGGTTTTCAATTCACTGAACTCACTGGAGCTCAAATCACTTGAGGAGCCTCTTTACTTGTTTGGCCAATTCTTCCGCAATCCATTGGCATGCTTGACACTTGGTTTGTTTGACTGCTCTAAAACTCAAGGACAAAGCATGATTGCCTTCACTTTTTCTTGCAACATCTTGAATGATGTGCATATCAATCTAATTCCCTTTGTGTTTATGGTTGCTGTTGCAGCCTACTATTTGCCACAGAATGCAGGCGACCTTGCCCGCAAATATATCAAGGACCCTGACCTCCTATCCTTCATTGATGCTGAGGTGAACAGTCCCAGGAATGAACTTATTTTTAGAGGGAGTCTTGTTTGATTTTGTTCCTGAAGGTTATTGGCTGGAGGTTTTGAGAATATTTATCTTTTTCTCATGTTTTGTGTATGGTGCCACACTATTTATGATATGAATATGCAGACTGGTGGATGCATGTGCAGTGCTTTATAGTGAGCACAGTGGATGCCTGTCGGACCCCAATGATAAATGCAAGCATGGTATTTCCAGCTTCTCAGCGTGCCATTCTAAAATTACCAAATTTCACAAGAACAATGCAAGCTTAACCTCTATTTAGACCTAGAGGAAATTTCTAAGTTTGCAGTCCTAGAGAACTTATATTGAAAGCTTCCTTTTGGGTGGTCCAGATGTGCAATCTTAGATTACAATCGTCCAGGAGACATGTCCAGCTTTAGGATTTGTGCCCATAAAGATGCCAGCTGATCATTTGTTGATGACAGAAACACATTGTATTTAGAGTTCAGCTAAACAGTGGTTATAAATGTGACAGGTTATCTGTGACCGGCACTATGGAGGGATTAACTATCCAAGAGGAGGTGTGGGGGTTATTGCACGGGAGCTTGCTGAAGGCTTGGTAGAGAAAGGTGGCCACATAAAATATAAGGCGAATGTCACTCAGATCCTCATGGAAGCTGGCAAAGTGGTTAGATCTGTTCTCACATCCTTCTTATGAAGTAAAATGGATTGTAGTAATTCCTATATAGCCAGAACTGCCTCACAAAGCCTGATACAATAGAAAGTGTTGGTACAAAAACAACTATGAGAAACTGCAGGTGATGGTCACATCATGCTCTTGAGTTGGAGTCCTATGAAAGAGACTTAGAAGCTCAAATAAGTTGAAGTATCTTGTTTGCCTTAACTCACAGGGACCAGTTCTGTTTATTCTTTGTGCAGACGGGAGTGCAGCTTTCTAATGGAACAATTATATGGGCAAAGAAAGTGATTTCAAATGCTACCAGATGGGATACTTTTGGTGAGAAAATCTTGAAAATGTGTTCTTTTGCTTTTTGTTCTCAAACTGCCTCTCAAGTTAGACCTCACCTTCAATCATAGCACTGCAATATGAGAAAATGGACTTAGGTACTCATCACTCATAAACAGACTGTCTGAAAAATAAAGAGTTTAGTCATTCATAGATGGCTTACCACTGGCATAATGTTTTGATCACACTTAGGCTTCTCTGAATTTGTCACTGCGTTCATGCTTGAGATATTGTTTGGAATTCAAAGGACTGGTTCTGCTCTCTATCTTTGTTCCAGATATTGGTTCCAAACAAATAAAGTGATGAGAATTGAGAGCTACTTGATACTAGAGATACAACTTCTCAGCTTACCAATTGGTAATAGATGGACAAAGCCTAAAATGCCCTGTTCCTGAAATCTGCAGATAAGTTACTGAAGCCAGAGAGCGTGCCAGAAGAAGAGCGGAGGTTTCAAAAGCTTTACCAGAAGGCCCCATCTTTTTTGTCGATACACATGGGTGTGAAGGCTGATGTTCTTCCTGCTGAGACTGAATGCCACCACCTTGTGCTTGAGGTGGGCTCCACTTTTCCATATCTTTGCCTTCCCAAATGCAATCATAGAACCTTAAAATAGAGCCCCAAAAAAACCCAATACCCAAGAGTGTTTTTACCCATTCTCTTTGTATACTTGGTTTTTTGTTTTCATTGGGTAACCTCAAGCCAATGGGTTGTGTTGAGTATAGAGTGAGTGGTCAAAATTGGAGGAGCCGTACGAGACAATTTTCTTAAGCATTCCCACAATTTTGGACTCTTCATTAGCACCGCCAGGCCACCATATTCTCCACATCTTTACCACATCTTGGATTGATGATTGGCAGGTACTTCTTTTAACCTCCTTGTCAGGTTGATGTTGCAATTTTCCTGAGGTTTTAAATAATTTGAAGTATGAATACAGCTGGTTCCAAGAGGAAGAGATCCAAATTTCTTCACATATTATGACTCGGTCATTCCTCAATACAACTCTGGTTGACTTAAATCATAAGTATGCAGAATTCTCAGTACTTACCTTCATATTGGTATGAACTATATGTTTCAAAGATGTATAAACTGATCATAGGAGGAACAGTGTTAGTTTCCCTCAGTTGTCTCGACTTGACCTTGCTGCTTATAATTTGTAACCTTTTGCCCAAAACTCTGAAGGTGTGAAGCAAGTTGAGAGTTATAATCTTTACATTCAGATGCATGTCTGGTTGGAAAGTAACTTCTGAATCTCTAGGGCTTGATTTAGATGACTTAAAGGAAAATTATGTCTTGTAAGAGGATGAAGGAAATTGTGTTAACTTGTTTGAGAATACAGATGATCAGAAATACAGCTTGTTTTGAGGACTAGATGGCATGCATGACCTCTCTATTCCTGAACAGTGACTATTGTTAATTGTAGGGTCTGCTGCCAGTTGACTACAAGAAAAAGAAGGAAGCATTGGCAGACAAAATTGTGGCAAGGCTGGAGGCAACTTTATTCCCAGGTCTAAAAGCAGCCATAACATTCTGTGAGGTATTTCTACCCACTGTTTCAAACTATGTACAGCTGAAAACTGGATAATTGGAGTCCTTGTTTTGTGGCTTTTTATTTTCCCAAAGTGACAAACTGTCATGTGGCAAAGGCTGATTGTTAAGATATCTTTGAGAAGTCTACCCATGAATTAACATTGAAGATGATGATGAATGTTCCTCATGATAGGTTGGCACACCAAAAACTCATCGCCGGTACTTGGCAAGGGATGATGGTACTTATGGACCAATTCCAGCAGCCAAGCCAAAAGGCTTGCTTGGCATGCCATTTAACACTACAGTATGTTGGCTTGCCATTTTATATGTTCATGATTTACAGATTTGCACAGAAATTTCTGGACCTTCATTTTAGGAAAGTGGAAGTTTGGTGTTACAGAGTCCTGATGATTAGAATCTTGATATCACCACAACTCTATGCTGCAGGCTGTGGATGGGTTGTACTGTGTGGGGGACAGTTGCTTTCCAGGTCAAGGTGTTATAGCGGTTGCTTTTTCAGGCACAATGTGTGCACACCGGGTGGCTGCTGATCTTGGTGACCCTCTTTTCTTGATGACCATTAATGTTTTCTGAAAGCAACTTTATCTAAATCAGCTTGCTTGAATCCTTCAGATAGAGGAGAGTTGTCTTTCAATTGCTAATTGCAACTGCATGTGTTGGTCTATTTGTGCAGGCCTCGAAAGGCGCTCCATTATTCTAGACCAAGGTCTGGGTAAGCTTCTGGCCTGGTTTCGTACATTGGCCTAAAATTGCACATTAGATTTTTCTGGAAGTAATTTCTGAGATGAGAATTGGAATTCATGTTGACTAGACGTTCACAGTCAAAATTCCTAGAGAGATGCCAAGCTTCTCTATACTCAGGATTACATTTCATGACTAATTTTGGGACTGTTTGAAAGCAGCTGTCACATCATTCTGACACTCATGGTAGTGAGTACATGTTGTGTATACTAAAAGGTCTTGTTCTCTGAACAGACAATTCTGGCAACAGATGAGGTTTGCAGAGTCCTTGTACAATACCATGAATAGCCACTCATTTCTGACAAAATTTTCACCTTGCCATTACTTTCAATTTTTGAAGAAGGGTTCAAGTCCTTCCTACCTGCAGCACCTTCTTCTGGCACATTTGCTTGCATAGCTGTGAAGGACTTGAGCTAGTAGTGATGGTGTTCAAGTAACAATTGCCATTCGTCCCTTCACCAAGACAATAACTGCTGTGTACAAATATTGTTCTTCAAATTGATGGAACAGGTATTAGTCTTACCCCCATGATGTGTAACTTATGATACAATTCGGAGTTGAGTTTCATATTGAACACACAAACCTTAGTGATGTGGATGGAATGCGATATTTTTCTGAATTGTACTTACGGACTTTCTCTGAACCTCTGGGAAAATGGACACTGGGAAGTTCCTAGAATTCTATCATGCATCTCAGTGTTCAGAACATTCTTGAGGGACTGCTTTTGATCTTTAGAATGTGATCACATTTAAGTCTACTGCGCTTTACAGCACCTTGTGCAACAAACTTGAGCAAGTTTTAGCAGTTGTCAAAATCACACAGAAAAGAGGGACCACAAAATGGTCAGATGTGGATGTTATCTTGTTGAATCCCATTCACAAGTCCTTTGGACAATGCATGCCTACACATCAGTTGAGTGTGAATACCCTAAACCTTCTTTGAAAAGATAAGATGATGGCCATGTGCTCTGAGAGTCATTAACAGGTCTAATTGCTGTCATCAAAGATAGAAACCAAACCATAAAGACACCAAAAGCCATACATACAGGCTTCATCTTCACAGCTGAAAGGAAAGAGGTTATGGTGTATTCACAGCATTCTGGCTCATAGTCTGGGTTTGGTCCTAATGTTGTTGCAGAACCAACAGGTGAAGCTGGCTGCCAAAGTAATTGTCTTATTCTGGGAATACAATTTTAAGAGTTGCAAATATGTTTTGCCAAAATAATAGCATGATCTAAATACCCTGAATCTGCAGCAATTGAATGAAGTTCAAGGGCAGAAAGAGTCCCAAGAGATACTGTTCTATGCACTGCTTGATGCCAAGATATGTCTCATATTAGCTTGGGCTTCCAAAAACTTCATATAAGGAAAGCACAAAATGATAAAACTGAAAGTTTACAAACCTGCACAGAGGAAAAGCTACTTCTCCCCAGTTTCTACAGTATTTGTGTTCAACATCATGAACAAAAGGTGGGGTGATGAACTGGACTTTTACCCCTCCCCAAGCAAGAATTGCTTATGTTCAGCAGACCTGGATTTTCTCTGAGTATCCAAGCAAGTTCTTGCTACCTCAAGGTCATTTGTGATGTGAACTGGAAGGAGACTTTGACCTCACAAGTCAGCATCCACCAGACAGAAGGTAGGTCTTCCTCAAGGGATTGGAGAAGTGCTGAAGGGAGAGGACAGTGGCACAACCAAACAGCAAGGCCCATATATGAATTCCCATGTAATAAAGAGTCCAACAGACCCAATCTCAACCCATAAGTGACTTTTACACATTGATGGATATGTCGATTTTATCTTCACTTAGAACTGTAGTCCCTGTGTTGTAAACCCATCACAAGGACTGCAGTAGCTAGTGTCCAGATTCACTCTAACTGCTCTATAAGATCCATTGCATGTATGAGGCTGTTGCAAGAAAGCTGCATAAGCAGATGGTGTCTGTGCCTTCAGCACACCCAATCTTACCCAATGATATGGGGATCTGAATATGTCCCCATTAATATGTTTCCCTAGGAACTACAGATTCTAATGTTTATTGCTGTGGAAAACACTTCATCACTTACTTTTCCTGTATGCAGTGTCTATAGCAAGCCAGTCATCCTTCACTTTCTTATCCTATGATCAAACAGTTCTTCCCTCCTTGCTTCCTCTCTGTTGTGTGTAAAAGCCCACTAAAAAACTCTGACTTGCCTTTCTGGACATCTCCACCAACCTTTCTAATGTCTCTGAGTGAGTACTTTCCAATGAATCAACTAAATCAGCAAATGATTTTTTTTGCAATAGCGAACCATCTGGCAAGGCTCTCATGGGATCTTTAGGCAGTTGGGGAATTACAAACACACAAATCCTCAAATAATCACACTGGACATTTATGTTCAAACCGAGGTTCCAACATGTTCCTGATTCCAGATCAGAGTTGTTAATGTCACTGCAAATCAGGAAGTAGGTGCATACTTGTGTTGGAGGTACCAACACAGAGGCTGCTCATTGCTTTGTCCTGAGTCCACCACAACAATCTCGAGTGTATCGTAACCATGTATTCGCTCTCATAAGCTCCTTACTGTGCTGAAAATGCCCCCTAATTTTCCTATCACAAACTAACACATTTGGCAATTGTAGTGGCATACAGTCAACCAAGACAAAAGCTCAACACAACTGGGGATACACAACATGAAAACTGAATACCTGAAACCCTGAGCCCACATGTGGCAGAGCAATACAATCTCAGCATCCACAATGAGAATAGCCTAGTAAAGTTGCTAGTTGTTCTGAATGTCCAGCCAGCTACAAAGACATTTAAATGTTCACCTGTAAAGGTTGCATTTGGAAGTCCCCACATGGTCCAGGACTGACTAGTTCACCTGCACTCCCAACAATGTCTATGGTTTGAATGACAAACAAATGCAGCTGAAAGACAAGTCCCACAAAATTATGAATCCTCCTACATTAAATGATCAGACCATAATTCATGAGTTGCAGAGAAGTGACAAGCCAAACGAACAATCACATTCAGAGTCCATTCATGTCATGAGGTTTCAAGTTTCAATCCAGCAAAATGGCATCAGTAGTAGCAAATTTGGTTTGATGCTACATCCAGACAGATTGGACTCAAGTCAAAAGCATTCAACAACTCAGCTCAGATTCCAGACTTGTGTTATGCTAGGACGGAGACCTTCCTATTCTTATATGTTCCCACATTCACATCAAAAGCGAGTCATTTATGTGCTTGGAGGTTCCTATACTCATGGATTCTCCTGAAGTAGGGTCACTTGATGGTATGAACCCTAAACCCTACAACTTTAGGATGGGAGGGAAATTATGCCTACCTTTAGGTGAAAGGTCCCTCCCACTCTTAAGGAGTAGTAGGTGTAAGAACTCTCCACCACCTTTTGATCTTTGGATGTTTAAGCTCATATAACCTTTGCCTCATACTTATGATGGGTGCAAGTTTAAGCTCATGTAACCTTTGCCTCATACTTATTATGGGTGCAAGTTTAAGCTCATGTAAACTTTGCCTCATACTTATGATGGGTGCAAGTCACACATGGGGGACACTCACAAAATGTGAGTCCAAAATCAACTACCACCTTTCCTACTTGCCCTTTATTTTGAGAATGCCCTCACCATAGGGCTTTATTGTACACGTAAAGCCATGTCATTGTTTTTCGTGTTACTATTAATCGACAAAAATAATTTTGAACTTTGGAATTTTTAGATTTTTTTTGGGTTACCAACATTAGATTTAGGTCAAGTGACCCCTTATAAGTCACTACTATGTCAATAGAGAATATGGACCTATTTATTGGTCAGCATAGCCTTTACCAAGTCTTTCTCAAAGGCATTGCAAGGTGAATGACCTTGATTTTTTTCCGACATAAAATCCCATAAATTTTCATAAAGAGAGTATTTTTATAAAGAATTGATCATTTTTTGTCGAATAGCATGAGGAGAAAGATTTTTTTTTTTGGACACCTTGCAACTAAATTTTTGTTCTACATCAAATTTTTATCAAATTATTCTTTGTTACAATTTGTTGAATGGTCTTATTGTTTTCAAGATTTAATTAGAACATATTGTTGCAATTTAAAAATACAAGGAACACAAAGATAGAAAAGAGAATGAAAGGTGCTGATTTCTCAAAAGTTCTTGAGTATTTTTTCATAGCTTGTCGAATTGATTTGATAGATTGTCAATGAAACTTAAGTTACAAAATTTCTATTTGAAATTTTAGAACTTCAAGGACTTCATCTACAACCCTTCTAGTTTTTGAAGTGATTGTTCTTCTTCACTTTCTTTTGACTTCAAAATCCATTTGATATAAATAGATTTGAACATAGATCCATTTTTTAGTTATTCGAATTCCATTCAATAGTTTTGAGTGGTCTTACATTTGGCAACCATATCGCAAACATCCAATCAAAGTTTTTAATTTTAGTTTCGTGGATTATTTTTTTTAGTAAAAGAATTTTTTCATTTTATAGGCAACAAAGTTCTACATAATTGCGCAAACTTAAACACTATAAGACTATAAACTTTTTTGCAAATTGTAAATTTCAATATGCCGTTGAATTTGTTCACTCAAAGTCAAGCAAAATGTGTTGAAATTTTTTTGCGTAAACACAAAAGATGTTGTATTAATGAATGACTACCAAATTTGATCAATGTCAAAGGGAAATGAATGTTGCTGCAAAACATGTGCATTGGGAGGAGATCAAGAAGGAGAAATCAAATGATGAATGTCCCACTATTGACAGTGTGATGCAACATACAATGTGAGTGGAATGAATTGAGTGTCACTTCAGTAAAAGAAATTTACATATTTTCGACTTCAATTTTCGACTAATTTTTAGTCACAAACGACATTTGCAACTAAAATGACTTGTAATTACATTAAACAAGTCACATGTGACATTAATCGCAAATGATGATGATCATGATGATGTCGTCACATAAACAATTGATGAAATATATATATATATATATATATATATTATTTTATTTTATTTTTAAATTGACTATATTTTTCATTCATTGACCATATAGCACATGTGATTATCATACGACTAATGATCAATGTCATGTCCCCATGTGGCATATTGAAAGAATATTAAATAAATCAAATTTATTAGCAAAATTTTAATTTCAACCCATTTATTGATTCATAGAAGTGGGCAAATAGTTTTGTGCCATGTGGCAACATTTATGATTCTAAAATAGGTGGGTAGGTAAGGAAGTCCAATTATTAGGATATGTAGGTAAGTAAGTAAGTAGGCTAAGGTATGTAGGTAGGTAGGTCGTAAGATCTTTATTTATTTATTTTGGATTTAATCATGTTAGGGTTGAACTTCTTTAATCGGTTCTACCATTTGGCAAATCTTGTGTATTTTAATGTTTATAGTGCATCTAGTTATATGGTTGACAACTTGAAAGGGAAGACAAACAATATGGGATAAAAAATCTAATTGCAGCTTAATTATAAATAGTTTGCAACCAAGTTGTAATTAAATAATTTATCCCATATTGTTTGGTTTCCCTTTCAAATGTGTCAACTATATAAGTAAGTAATTCATTAATTAACTAACTAATTGATTAACTTCCTAGCTATCTACAACCAATTTGTTTATTATTTACCTATTACCTACCTACAATTTACTTACCTACCTATTATTTATCTACCTAATAATAATAATAATAATAATAATTCATCAATAATTAATCATAATTAATTAAGATGAATGATTGATTATTAATTAATAATTAAATAAAATATCAATTTATTAATATTTTCTAATTTATTAGCTAGTATTTAATTTGAGCGAATATAATTAATAATAAATATTAATAGTTTAAAATTTAAATTATATTTAATAATATAAAATTATTATTATTAATGATGAATGATTGTTATTAATAACTAGTTACTATTAACAAAATAATTATTCAATGTTAATTAATTGCATGATAATTATTGATGAGAAAAAAATATTGAATATAAATTTTTATTCATTTTTTACGCCTTTAATATACCCTTAATGTATTTTTCACAAAATTTTACATTAAATTTTACAAATATATTGAAAATATTCAGTATAAATATTTATTATATTCTAAATATACTTTTTAATTATACAACCCCAACTATGTATGTTTATCATGCCCATAATACACATCGTACATTTTAAAAGTTACATTTCAAGTTATTTATGACAAAATTTTGGTTACACATCTAACTAATGGGCCATAGGAGTTTATTTATGGATAAATAGAATCCTAGATGCATCCATATAGGAGGATGAAAAAGATAATAATTGTACATTAATCGCAGACCCTCCCCAAATTTGGTTAAGTTGGTAAGTAGTTGCAAAAATAGTTACAAATGACACATAGTTGCATGTAGTTGCAAATAGGTTGGTTGCATATCCCCAAATTTCTTTTAGTGGTTAGTCATATTCACTACCAAATTTGTCATAAACATCTCCTATTTTGAATCCTACCAAAAAAATTGCATGACTTTGTGAAAATTCAATAAACTTTCAAAATTTGCATAATCAAGCCCAAGAATGCAATTTGGTTTTTTCAAACATGATGAAGCAACTATGACTTCAATAATTGAACCTACTCCAATTTTGGTAATGATTTTAGATTCAACTTGGGATTTTTGTGGTCACTATGGCCAAACTAACCATCACTACAAGGAATTTTGTCCATTCCAACCCATTCATTTGTGACTTGTGTCCAAATTGACCATTTTTGTGATTGTCTTTCGTGGCACATGATAAAAATGACTTGTAGTCATATATTTGTTTACAAAGTGATTTAAAGTTGCATATGCCATTACAACTTGTGACTAATATATATTGAATGAAAATGAGGATTAAAAATGCACTTATATCATCCATTTTTAATGGTTGGGCAAAAAAATGACAATGTAATTATTTTGCAACTCATGATGTGGTTCATGGGCCATTAAACACCACATGGCATTTTATTCAATGTGAATTAAGACTATAGATTCTAGTTGCAAATATACTTGTAATTAAATGTGAAAAAAAAATGAATTGGCAACTGAAATTGCAAGATTTAATGGTTTAATTTATTTTTTCCTTAGTGTTCATCAATGAATTAAGCATTAAATGTGTAACAAGATTTGATAGATTTGTGAAAATTTCATAAGACCAATTGAAATGGTAGAAATGGACCATTATTTGTAATTTTTAACATAATAAGGTTATGTGTAAATGTGTTTTTTTTCTAACATTGAACGGGAATTGTTGGATTAGTGAGGGATTGGTGATTTGAGTTTTTTAAATAGTTATTTTAAGTGAATATAAACAATCAATTATAATTTTCATCCAAGTTGGACAAGGTTTTTACACATTACTTGAAACTACATTTTGTTTTGAGTTATTTATTTTGTGTTAGAGCTAAAATGTCATTGATCCACAAAAGGATTTAACCAAATTTGGTTTAAAAACAAAATGAAACTAATTTTTAAAAATATTTTTGGTTACCTATTTGAACCAAGTGTAATTACACTATTAGGAGTCAAAAGTAGTCGTAACCATTGCTTGGTTATGTGTTTTTTACACCAATTTTTTTTAAAAATAATTTTAACTTGAAAATAAGTTTAAAGTTTTGCACATTACCAAATCTAATATCTTATTCTATAAATGTCCAGAATATGAAGTTATTTCATTAACATTTGGACCTTCAAAAGTAATAAAAAAAAAATTTATAACCATTGTTTTTAAACAATAAAAGGACTTATAAATGAACTTGGAAAACTTTGAAAATGACATATTTTTGGCAAATTTTTAACACAAACCTTAACAAAATAGTAAAAAGAAATTTTAAAATGTTTTAAAAGAATTTTTTGAAGGCTTTTTTTGAGAATATTTCAAGAATATTCTTAGCAACTACCTTAGTGTAATTCTAAATCCTAAACCCTAAACCCTAAACCTAGGTTATACTAAAGTAGTTGCCTACCCTAATTTAACTTAACTTATATTAGGTAGTTGTCATGATTATATTATTTGTTATTATAAAAATCTAAATCATTATTAATTGCCATGTGTACATCATCTAATGAACAATTTTTATCCAAGTCCAATGGTTAGATTTTTGTCATGGGTATGCATCCTAGCTTTTTGTCATATATCATTACAAATTTTAATCATAAATCTAGTTGCAAATGGTCATGCCATGTAGGCATATGTGACTACAGATTGTAGTCATAAAACTAATTGTAAATAACCATGCCAGAGGTGGTAGCTTGAGAGTTGCAATTTAGTAGGAAGGGTTCCTAAACACATTTTAGTAGGACATGGTGGACCATCAAGTGGTCAATCAAGTGATAGACCATTTAGTGGACCCTTAGAAAAGGACCCCCAAGTGAACCCTCAAGTGGAGGTCTTCCAAGTGGACCATTTGGTTGTCCCCTAATAAGATGATTTCCTTAGAATCCTTGGTACCCACCTTGGTATCCAATTCCAAATTTTGTAACATCAACTTTGATAACACCTCCACTAATAAGAGAGGTGTTACCATACCCAATATATGTATTCAAATTTGACCCATATGTGCATATTCAATTTTTTTGAAAGGCAACTACTACAAGTGGTAAACACAATAATGCAGGCATTATCAACTTATTATGTTTTACGTTTTGTAATTACAATTTTGAATGGGGAAAACAATTCATGCAAAGTCACCCAAAATTGTGCCTTTGACAACTTGGAATTTTTTTTTGCAAAAGGCATTGAAAGGTTCAAATTGGTGAACACGTTTACATGGTGTTATGTGTTATCAAGCAAAAACTTAATGAAAAGGTTAAAGTCTATTATAATTTTTTTTGAAATTGGCAAATTGCTTGCAGCATAAAGCTAATGATAAATTATTAACAACCTTCTTCAAAATAAGATTATTATCATATTTTGGAATTGTTAGATCAACATGAATCGCAATACTCTTTTACAACATAAATAATAGTCACATGTGAAGGAAGTGTGGGAGATGCACATGCACATGACTACCGAAAATTGTTGGAGCACCAACCTCATAAAAAGTTGATCATACTACCAAAGGCATGTGGACTAATGACATATGTGCACATTGCAAAAAACCATGGCATTTGAAGGAGAAATTCCAGTAGAATCTAGACAAATTTAAATAAAAATTTGAAGGAGAAAAAATCACCTTTACCAAATGAAGACTCCATACAACAAAATAAGTGCCAATTGAATTTCAAAGCAAAAAATCAAAATTCTAGCAAGTTATAATCTTCTCTTCCTTAAATTGATGTTATATTTGTGATAAATTAGATCACAAGATCTATGAATACCCACATAAGATATCATTTCAAATAAAATAGCAGTAGTGAATAATAACCGTTATTTAATCAAGACAAGAAAAAGATAATGACAAATCCAAATGATAAATAATTAGTTGACCAAATAAAAAATATGATTAACACACCTAGTAGGGAACCATTGATTAACTATTATGATTTAGAATATCAATGGATTACTTAAATTGCCTTACAACATTAAAAAAATGGTGCCAAGGGAAACGTTAATAGCCATGAAAACTTGTAAAAAATAAAAAGGCCACATTAAAATCTTGGTTTAGCCTTGTAGCTTGGTGAATTGGGGTAGGTGAATAGCAAGTTTGTTGCCACTCTTGTGTGGGAGTTGTGCATTATGGCTTTACTTGGGAAAAAAAAAGGAAAAACTTGGCATTTATGACCTTTGAATTCTTTAATTGGAACCCAGATTCCTATTTGGTGTTGAATGGATGCCAACACCATGGAGTTCATTCATATGAATGTTCATCCATGACTTGTAATCAACTTGTACCTAATTCTTAATTACATCATAACATATGAGACTAAGGCATTGGAGATTACCAACGAGGGGGTGTAGTCACAATCCAATGAACTAAAAAGGGTGTTGCATCGCAAAAAAAGAGTTAAAATTGGATAAATATTTATGTTTTACCATTCAAAACCATGGCAATCATGGCAAGTTCTTGTTTTTTCATTCATATGAATGTTAAAAAATTAAAACCAAAAATCCATTTGATGAAATTTTTAATTTAAGTTTTGATTTAAGACCTCTAAAAATGAACACCTACGACATCAAACAAAAGTCAATTTTGCAAAGGACTATCAAAAGGAATCATATAATATAAAACATTTGATGGGAAAAAAATTAAGAGGATAAAGACCTATTAACCACATTAAAAAAAACATTCATACCCTAAAATATGTGGAATTCTAAAACTTTAAAATTTTAAAGAACTTTCCAAAATTGATTTAAAATTTTAAAAACTTGAAAATCCTTTACCACCTATAAATGAGGTATAATCTACATGATGTGTTAAGAAAATTTGTAGCTTATTATTAAAAAAAGATGTACAAAATGAATTTTTTATTATGATTTGAAATTGTGATCATTTTTATAAATAGAACATTGAATTTACAAGGAATCAAAACACTTTTAAAATTCATATTTATTCAAATGATAAACAAAAAAACATGTCATGTATTGGGACACCTATAAACATTTATTATAACAAATTACAAAAGAAATTGTTCCAAAATTCATTTGTATGAGAAAGTTCTTTTTTGGGAAAAAAGACATGTCCTTGAAGAACCCAATCATCATTGGGCTATTTTGGTTCATTTTGTATAATACAGAAGTGGATTGGCATATGAGGATTCTTCATTTTAAAACATCCAAGTAGGAGCCTGCAGATTGTGAAACCATTATCATAAGCATGGCTGGTGAAATATATGAACCTATACGTCATGTGCTCAAAGACGAATCAGGTGAAGTTGAACACATGTCAAATTTCAAAAACCCTCCTTTGCACAAAAATCCAAGTTTTCTAAGTCGTTTATGGGAGCAAAGGCATTCATGTGTATGACAAAGAAAGGGGATGCATTCTTGATTTATACACTTCCTATAACTCATGTCAGGTGACAATAACATGATATCCTTTTCAATACAAATGTTACAATGATGTGTTTGAAAAGAAGAATGCTGACACCTTACCAAAAAATTGATCATATGGTTGCACAATTGATTTGGAAGAAAGTGTGTAGCCCCCATTTGGACCCATCAACAATTTATCACAAGATGAACTTGTAACATTCTGAAAATACATTGATGAAAACCTCGAGAAAAGTTTCATTCAACATTTTAGGTTTTTAGTTGGTGTCCCGATCCTATTTGTTAAGAAGAATGGATCCTTTCAAATGTGTGTCGATTATCGTGGGTTCAATCAACTCACCATCAAGGACTGATACCATTACCTTTGATTTCAAGATTATTGCATCAACTCAGTTATGCCAAGGTGTACACCAAGATCAACTTGTGTGGTGCATATAATTTGGTGCATATTTGACAAAATGATGAATGGCAAACTACATTATATACATGCTATGGCCATTTTGAGCATGTTGTGATGCCCATTGGCCTTACGAATGCACTTACTATCTTTCAACACCTCATGAATAATGTTTTTCATGAGTACTTGGATGATTTCATGGTCTATTACATTGATGACATCCTCATTTTCTCAAAGAACTTGGAAGAGCATGGATGGCATGTTCAAATTGTTTTGGACAAATTTAGAGAAGTCAAACTTTATGCCAAGTTGGAAAAATGTGAATTTCATCAAACCGAAGTGGAATTTTTCAACTACATCATTTTTGGAGATGGTGTGCACATGGATTTTCACAAGGTTCAAACCATTGTGGATTGGGCTACCCTAACTTGGAACTATTCATGATTGAATGCTTTCTTGGGTTTTCTAATTTTTATCGATGTTTCATTAGGTGTTTCCATGGTGTGGTGTACACAAAAAGGAGTCACAATTTGACAATTTTCACTACAACATGTTCTTAATGTGCCTTTCTAGATATTTGGAGAAAATTTTGTGATAGAATGTAATTAAAGGTGGAGAACATCTTACACTTTCATTTGCTAGAACAAAAGGTGTCTTTATACACCAAATGATTTCATTGGATTATGAGTGAATTCACTAGTCATGGTGAATAGGACCTAGTGGGGAAGCAGTGAATTCATTGGTCTATTGAACAAGGACTAGTGAATTGCACCCACATTTTGTAATAGTGATTATATTGTGAGATTGATGCACATTTTGAATAATGCAATGGTTGATTGGAGTACATTTCTAACTTGTTGGACAAAAATTATAACATAACAAAAGGACTAAGAAATACTAGTTTTAATGGGAATTTGTTCATGAAATTTTTTGCATACAAAGAGACAAGCATAATGAACAATCTTTTCCATGAAAACTTTCAATTTTTTTTAAAGATGATATTTATATTAAATGATAAATATATGTTCGGTAATACATTATGTTACAATAATGTTGATGATAATGGCTTTTTAAAGTTGTAAAACGTTCTCCCATTGAAGATGTAGTTGGGCTAAGTCTTTTTCTTATCATTGTACAAAGATAAAATGAAAATAAATAAATAAATGAATAATGGTAAATTGTTGTTAAACAAGGTTAAAAAAAAAAAATCAAATTATTGGTGTATAATTACATAAAAAATATATATCAATCAATTACATATTCATGGTTTATATAACATGTCTTATTATTAAGGCCCAAATCAATTACATGCGGTCTTTAGAAGAATTGGTCGAAGTCTGTGTAAGATTAACAAACACATAATGTAGTTTCCCTTCAAAGGTTTCAATAAACACCTCTATCGTCCCACTTTTGATAAAAGAACTTATCATAAAAACCTTTTTGATTTTTTCCCTAGGTATCTTACTACTCACCTTGGAAAGACATTGTTTTGTAGACAATACACCTTATAGAACCTTCTAAAATCCATCCTTTAATGCCATCTTTGTTGAGTCCTATAAGGATGTGCCAAAAGAAGATAATTATTTCTTAAGGATTTTTTCCTATACTTAAAATTGCTTCATTACTTTGGGTTTCGTGTTCCCACCTTTGTGAATCACTGTCCTTTTGGCACCATTAAAAATATCAAGGAAGACAATGTCAGATTTTGAACTTTGTTTGAAACATGCACCATGGCTTATAGTGCCACTTTTTGTAGAAATTGATCGACATCCGTAGTAAATAGTTCAAGTTTTCCTTTTTTTTCCTCAAATTCTTTCTTGGATTTTTTTCATCGCCTTAATTTATATGATTCGTCATTTTTTGGACTTTCCGAATTCATCTTTGTTTGTTCTTTTAGGTAATTGGTGCACCTTTTCCTAAGGAGGTTGAAAAAATAAAGTCGCAAGATTAGTGGGCCTTAGGTGAATAGGAGGTGCATGAGATGCCATTGACTTTAGGAATGGACTCCTTAGTGCATCGTTTGCTTTCATGAGAGGTGAGTCTGTTCCATGTAATTTTCAATATGAATGGAATTCATGTTGCCACATTTCGATAGGGAAAAAAATCAAGGAGCTCCCCTTCACATTGTCATTTTCAGGCTTGGATTAAACAAATTCTTGGATAAATGTGTAATGCAATTCCATGTGTATATTTGGTCCATAGCCCATTGTCACAATATCTAAAATATTTGGATGAAATTTGGCATATATGTCTTGATCGAACCTTCCAAAATGTTTAATTAAGAGTTTTGCATGTAAAATCCACATTTTTAGCCGAATAAACTTGACAAGCCAATTTTTCATAAAACCTTTGATGTTTTTTTTTCTATGTATCCTTACATTCATGCTGTCAACACCTTGCTTGTAAATGGTACCCCATACAAAAGCATGTTTAACAAGTCATATAGTGCCATTTTTTTGGAGTCTTTTGATGACCTTCATGGGGAGGATAATTATTTGTTAGGGAATGTTCTCCCTTACTTAAAATCCTTTCATTTTTTTGGATGCAATGTTTGCACATATGTATAACACAATCAATTTGGTCGCATTAGAACTATTGATCGAGATGATCTTGGATAGTTTAAAATGTTAATTGTGAAATGTAGTGTTGACTATAAACCTTCATTTTGTAACAATCCAAAATTGAGATTGAAACAAAAAATACCTTATTAATTGTTCATCCTGATGTGCTTGTTTTGATATTTGAAATATTAATTTTCAAATCTATTAAATTTTTACTTTTATTACTACAAATGTTGCGTCTAGCTTTTGTCTTCGAAGCATGTACTTTTGACCTGGTGGCCCTTAGGTTGAACTTCACATTAATTCCCACCTTGTTTTCCTCCATGCAACCATCTGGTGGCCACGTGGTGTTCTTTGTTATATTTTAAACTTTCTATGCTTGGATGTACTTGGTGGCCATTAAATGGTTATTCATATGTTTTCAATCCATGTGATTATCAATTTTTTTAGATTTTTTGATGTTGAAGACCAATGTTTAAAATTATCCTTCCATATTTTGGATATTAATTGAATTTTTCTAAATTCTCAATTGAACTAACACTTCTTGATTTTTGAAAGTTTTATTTATTTATTTCCATTTTTGTCGATCCCATGTTTGCATAAATGCTTGTAGTTATGTCTTCCTGTGCCCAATTATTTTTTTGTTTCTTAGTGTTAAAGATGTGAGGGGGAACAATATTGATATTTGTAAATTAAAAACTATGAGAATTGGAGTGCAACATTTTCTTTTTCAAGGTCTTAAAAAAAATTATATTGTGATTTGGTCTTGTATGTTGTTGGAAGATGTGATGCATGTTTTTTCTTTGTTGGCGTTGCAAACATTTGTTGGTCAATTTGTTATTATTTTTGGACATGAACAATACACGAGGACCTTGGGTGAACTCACTGTAGGGACATATTACTATTTTAAGGATTTGAATTGTGTGTACTCTACATGTCGAAGGCTACCTAGCTAAAGTGAAAACCAAATGATGTTCATTGATGATGAGCCCAACAAGGCCCTTCAAAATTTCAAATGTAGCAATCCCTTCCTTGAGTCTTTTAGAGGAGAAAAGTTGTCAAAGAATAAGGTCCAACGGTTGGACCTTGCATCTTGTTTGTGGTCAACATTGATTGGATTGCCATTAGTAGAGATAATTGGTGTCCATTGTGAAATCATTGTCCAATGTTCAAAACCCCATTTGATGTCTTCTTCTTTGAATTATTCTTGGTTCATACAATATATGAAAAGTGATAATGGGGAGAGTGGCATTACTCAACTTCCTTTAGGTATGGGGTGCAAACGGGATACAAATGAGCCAACAAGATTATTATAAAAAAAGATTGCATGTCTTTTTTCCCCAAAAAATACTTTTTCATATGAATGAATTTTGGAATAATTTTTTTTGCAACTTCTTCTAATAATGTTTATAATTGTCTAAGTACATGACATATTTTTTTCTTCATCATTTTTGAATAAATATGAATTTTTGAAAGTGTCCTGATTCCTTGTAAATTTAGTGTTTCATTTTTAAAAATGATAATAATTTCAAATCATAACCAATTCTAATTTTTCTACATTTTTATGTTTTCTTGTATAATAAACTATAACTTTTCTTAACACATCATGTACATTTTACCCCATTTATGTGTGGCAAAGGACTTTTGAAGTTTTAAAATTTTAAATCAATTTTGGAAAGTTCCTTGAATTTTTAAAGTTTTACAATTCCACATATTTTAGGGTATGAATGTTTTTTTAATGTGGTTAATAGGTCTTTATCCTCTTAATTGTTTTCCCATCAAATGTGTTTTATTATATGAGTCCTTTTGATAGTCATTTAATTTGCAAAATTGACTCCTATCCAATGCATTGATGTTCACTTTTAGAGGTCCTAAATCAAAACTTAAACTTAAAATTTCATCAAATGGATTTTTGGTTTGAATTCCTTAATATTCATATGAATGAAAAATCAATAATTTTGCCATGATTGCCATGGCTTTAAATGGCAAAACATAAATATTTATCCAATTTTGACTATTTTTCTTTGCGGTCCGATGCTTTTTTTGGCTTGTTGGATTGTGATTACACCCTATGTACTCTTTTGATACCTTAAGAAAATTGATTTATTGTGTTTTCATTGTTCACCCCTCCATTATATTTACTTATCCAATTATTGAATTTTGCTTGTAGTTGGTTTGGATTATTGTTTGTAGACCACACGATGATGTTTGCAGCTTTAGAAGGTAGAATGCAATGTTCTCCAGTTAGATTTTTAATTCGAAAAGGTGTCAATGTAGTTGCTTATTTAACTGCTTAGCATCATAATTATCTTAATTGTGCTAGTAATAGTAATATGTTAGCAAATGATGATTTCATTGGGCTTTATTTATTTAATAAATATTTATGATGGATATTTCATGATGCTCTTTTACTTGGAAATGTTTTAAATCCTTCAAATCCATTTTCATTTTTTATCACTTGATGAACATTAAATATTAGTTCTATTTCATTTTTGCTTTTGTGATTTACACAATATTCATATTATCCTTTGAGCTCGCTTTTATTTTGGGATTTTTTCCCAAAATCCTTTGAATGCTGGTCAATCTTCCATATTTACTCTTCCTCACCTAGTGACCACTAGGTATTAATTCTATTTCATGTTTTGCTATTGTGATTTGCACAATATTCATATTTTCCTTTTGAACCCTCTTTTATTTTGAAATTACTTCCAAATTCCTTCAAATGTTGTTTAATCCTCCATATTTACTCTTTATCACTTGGTGACCATCAGGTACTAGTTTTATTTTATTTTGCTTTTGTGATTTACAAAATATTCATACTAGCCTTCTCTAATATGATTCTTGCACTACCGATAATGATAATATGCATTGCGCCTATTGGCCACTAGGTTCAATTTACAATTTTGAATTTTTAAAAACTATCCCTTCTGTTTTAAGTTATTTTCAAACTTTTCTAAAGTTTAGACTTAATTAAAGTTAAAACATTTAATGGTGCCCTACCTTGTTTCTTGGCAAGTTATCTGCCATCCAACTTCACTATTGGTGTGTCATCATTATTCATTTTCCAAATTTTGAGGAAGTTGCTCCACAATTCCTTTTTAAATCAATTCCTTCATGTTGTCATCTTCAAATTCTCTTCAACTTTTTTGAAGAAATGTTGTTTCCATTGAAGTTCAACCATTTGTCATTTACTACTACTCTATGCACATGAATCTTGACATGAAGAGCGCTTCATCACACAAAATGATGCTAGTTCGAAAGGCACAAAGAGCTTTCATGGTGATGACACTTTATGGATGGCAATAGTATTTGTTGTCACATTATTGTTGGTGAGTTTTTTGCTTAGACAACTTTTTGCATACACAAGTTGTCAATTGACCTATAAATTTATGTTTTAGAGGCCATTTGTCAAGAGATGTTTGAGTTGTGGACGAACCGAAATTGACATAATGTACAATTTCACCTTGGTAATCCATTTTGCAAGAAGTGGGTAAAGCTTTATATAACTAGATAAGTAAGAAAATAGGTGAATATTATGCAAATAGATGGTTCACATATAGGTAAGAGCTACCTTTGCTACCTACTAACAACAAGCTTAGGTAGTAAAAATAACAATTGAAATAACTACCATGGTTAGCTAGGAATTGGAACCAATAAAATATTATTTTTGGATCACTTATTATCCACCCTTGTTTCTTACATGGTGCACCCCTGAGTGTTAGTTCACTTTGGCCAAATAATTACACACATAACCCCCTTTTGGAGCAAGCTGAATCGTTTTCTTAAATTTTGAAAAACCTGCTAATAAGGTTACTCTTAATATTGTGACAATGGAGAAGAAATGGCAACCCTCATTTTCCAACTGAAAGCAAAATAAAGACATGTGTTCAAAGTGAAAGCAATCCTTATGTTGATTATTGGCAATGTAAGCCTAGCCATCTATAATATTGAAATAAAAAGAGAAGGCACTATTCTAATAGTGCTATTTGCCAAAAATTTGTGACAAAACTAAAGATTGGCAAGGTGACTAACAAACCTCCACAACAGTAGTTCAAGCCAGGGTTTTTTTTTTCCAATTTTGTGATGTAGCTAAAGTGGTGATCATCCATAAGATGATTTAGCCAGATTTGGCTCTAGACTAGATATGAAAGTAAAAAAAAAACAGAATCCTTCTATATTCTTGGCTACTTCCTGAAACTTATCATAAAAATATGGCAATGTGGAAACTTATTTTTTCTGAAATCTGGTGAATTTGAGCCATTTTTTCCATGGAAATCATTTTTTGTATAGGTGGAAATCATATTTTCCAGGTCGAAATTTGACAAGATTTCACAAAAAAGAAAAAATCACTGGAACTTGAAGTGGGTCCTTGATTGTGTCATCATTTCATGTACTCAGTTAGATGACCCATTTACTAGCATCACCAAGGCGCTTCCGCAATATGATAGTTTAGACTTATCCATTTGATGAATCAAAATTTTGCAACAAAACTGTGACTTACAAACCTCCACAACAATAGTTGGAGCAAGTCCCTGATTGTGTCATCATTCCATGAACTCACTTACATGACCAAATATTTTGTATTTTGATGAACCATTTACTAGCTAGCAATACCCAGTACTTTTGTAATATCATCATTGTTTTCGACTTATCCATTTGGTGGGTTCGATTGCGTTTCAACTTTTGATTACTATTGTGGTTTGGAGTTTGGAGTTATCTATTCGGCGTCATTCTTTTGTAACGTATGCTAATAACCATTTGGTGATGAAGTTAGCGAAATCTTTTTGGCCAGATAGTTGGTGACACTTTTTGATCTGACATAATTTTTTTTGTTGCAATAGCGTTTGTTTGTTTGTTTGTTTGTTTGTTTGTCAAGAGAAGCAAGTTGGAACCAACCTCCTCCGTCATGAAGTTGAGAGGAACATCCAGATTTTTGAGTGTCTTTGTTGAATAGTAAAGTACTGGAAGGAAGAATAATTGCGTAATCGTTTTGCTTGGAGTAATATCTTTACAATGGGCCCTTTCTGTTAAAGCAATCAACTTTTTGTTATAGTGCCCTGTTAGTTTAGGTAACAGTCTGATGATATGCACCGTAACTTGGGTAATGCCCTTCCTGGTAGGCTTTCCGCAGTGGAAAAACCAAAAAACCAACTCCCAATCCCCTTTTGGGATAATGCTAGGAAGGGCAGTAGCAAAAGCTATGCTTGTTCTTCACAGCTGGTTCTGATGGGTTCACAGGCGCTTCAAAGGGTTTAAAGGCAGATTGTGGGGGGCAGGCCTTCTTCACCTGGAATAAAATCTGGCTGGGTTTTTTTCTAAAAAACCATTCCTGTGATGCCCGGCAGGTGAACACAAATTCTTTATAAAAGTGATCCAGTGGGCTTTACGTAAAGCTTTTCGTAGAGCCTGTAAATGTGCCTACAGGGGGGTTTATGCTTATTGTAAAGCCTGCTGGATTTGGATTACATGGTATATAAAGTTTAAAGCTACCTCAATGTACACTGCAAAAATAAACCAGCAGGTTTTGATGAGAGGAATATAGCGTAAATAATTGCATCCAAAAAGGAGATAAAAGTGATAGGATTTCACAGCTACTTTGCTTCTTCGTGCTACATTCATATTATCATTGGTGGAAAATTTGGCTGCATTTCCCGGATTTGGTCCCTCTGCATTCATACTAGTTTTTTTAATACAATTTTTGTGATATATATATATAGGTAAGATGGCTATCGTCCAACAAAAGGTTTAGCCAAATGTGGCTATAAATGAATTGTGAAAGGTAAATAATCAAAACACGCTTCTATATTGTTGGACCACCTACTTGAAAGTGATACAAAAGATGTGGCAAAATTGTTCTGGAATTCTTTCTTTAAAGGAATAAGGTGATAGAAAGCAGGAAAAAACCACTTTTTTACAAAAATGAAATAAAGTAAAAATAAAATTCAGCCATTTATTATGGCAAAATTTATATGGCAAAATTTTGCCCATGAAAAAAGAAACTGATTCACACTTCAAATTTTTATCCCATCATTTGAGTTATTCTGTGCCCACTAAGAGACACATCGTTGCGGACACTTTGGTACCTGACGAAGAACGTCGCTTGTGTTTGAGGAGGAGGAAGAGGAGGAAGAGGAACTGCATCCACCAAAGAGCTGATCACCTTGCATCCTTTGGGGTTGGAATCTTGTGCTAGCGCTCTAACTGCACATGGCTGCACTTTACATCATAACTTTATTCATTATGATCATGAATATTCGATCACGGAAGAATTATGGGGCGGAGGCAAGGTAGGGGTTAGGTTCAGTGCAGGACGCGGGGGTCCTCCCTTCCTTCAAAACTTGAGATTTGGAAGGACATCGTAATTATGAAGCTGAGAGCAATGAGTGGAAAAACTTCAAACCTAAAAAAGTGGTCGATCATATAATGCACGCTTCTCTTCTTTTCTTGCGCAAAAGAACAAAAATTTGCTCGATGATGGTCATGATCTTTTGATCGTCCTTTGACCTATCAGTTCACGGGAGGGAAGTCTGTTGAAGCTAAATAAGGATGCTGTATTTGATGGTATGGTATCACTGTTGCGTGAGAACGCGAAAAAAAAGAAAAAACAGAGCCAACACGGATCAGGTAACCAGCTATGAAAAGTCTGCTCTCCCAAGAGGTTCAGTAAAGACGAAGCTGCTGCACCCAAGCGTCAAAGTTGAGCATCTCGGCGATGAACGAGTGAAGATTGTCAAGTTTACTTCCGAAGGTAGTTTATAAGAAACAGTTCTTTAACAAGTCGAATGGGTGACAGACAGAGGCGCTAGGTGACCAATTTCTTACTCTCATCGGATCTTGGTGCGACCGACGGTGCCACAATATTGATCGCATCAGCCTAGAAGTTCTCACTTCCAATTTGACTTCTCATTTGTTCAATCGTCAAATCCCTCTCATGTTGAAAACATGTGCAAGCGTTTGTCTATGCAGGCGTTTGCGGAATCGATCCGATCCAGTGTGATCACACCTTTGTCCGATTCAGTGTCATCGAGACGCTGGCGGCTCTTTCGTATCTTGTAGGAATATATCTAGAATTTTATAGAGCGTTCGAACTCTCAATACTGCGCTCCAACAAGTACTCCCTGAATGCTTTACGTTCATGCGCATATTGTAGTTGGCCAATATTTGTGCTGATCTAATGCACATGTGCACTTGCGTGTTCTCGAGTCACACCCCAGCTGCCTCCTCACAAACGTCGCATACCGAAATTACTTTCTGTGGGCAGCTATGGAGGTGATCAACTGCAAATTGATGGGTGAAAGGACTCATGGTCGACATCCAAGATTATGGTATTATGCGGCCGTGTTATTAGGATTGCTCCTGGGTGCTGCAGCTGGGCCACTCGAGACAGTAGAGAGCGCACCAAATCCATATAATGTGACGTCGTTCGTGATCTTCGGCGACTCAACCTTGGATGTAGGCAACAACAATTATCTGGTCACAGTGGTGAAGTCGGATTTTCCCCCTTATGGAAGGGACTATCCTGGCGGCTTAGCCACGGGCCGGTTCTGCAATGGACAAATAGCCGGCGACTTCATTGGTAAGCATTACTTCAGTACTGCATGCATGAATTCCATTCCAGAAGCTCAATTCTTCTGTTATGATCTTACAAACCATCTGGCAGTAGGAATAAATCACGCATGATGTTATGGACAGCTTTTCTGTAAATCATAAATGAACGACTTCGAATTTTGCTGGAGCTCGTGTTGAATGCAGCTTTGGCTCTAGGGCTCCCACCAAGTCTTCCCTACTTGGATCCAAACGCGCAAGGACCTGGATTGCTCACGGGGATCAATTTTGCATCAGCTGCTTCCGGGTGGAACGAAGGAACAGCCGAAAACTTTGTGAGTTAAAAATTTCTTGATGCTGGTTACATGCAGCGATTCAACGACTTGCGAAAATCTTAAGGGTTTTAATTGGAGGGATTCTCCCTGAATAGCATCGCGGATTTTTCCGCCCGTGGGCAAAGCAGCCGAACATAAGTAATTGGCTTACTTCATCAATACTGCGTATAATTGTTGCTGTTTTTGTCACAGAACGTGAAGGGAATGAACGCGCAGCTAGAATGGTTCAAGGATTACTATCAGCAAGTGCTGTCTCTGGCGGGAGAACAGAACGGTGAAGACATAATCACGAACGCGCTCTACGTGATAGGCACAGGCTCCAATGACTACGTCAACAACTACTTCCTCAACCCTCTTCTGATGGCGAACTACAGCTTAGATCAATATCAAACCTTTCTTCTCGGAAATGCGAAAGGATACATCCAGGTTTGTTCCAGGTTTCTGACATGAACAGTGGTCTAGAGCATTTTCGGGCACTTTGCTCACGAACTCGCAAGACCACAATCCCATCGAGTCTCTAGAAGTGATTTCAGACAATGTATCGATTCAAGCCAAAACCAGTACCTCACAAGGTCTGCTGTGGGACTTGTTATATTTGAACAGGAGCTTTACAATCTAGGTGGTCGGAAAATAGCCGTCCTGGGTTTGCCGCCATTGGGCTGCTTGCCATCGCAGATCACCTTGCACGGCACATTGGACAGCGACGCATGTGTCACCGAGCTCAACAACGTGGCTCTCAACTTCAACATCGGATTGGAAGCGCTAATCAATGAGATGAAGCCCAGCATGCCAGGATCAAGATTGTTCTATGTCGACATCTATTCCCTTCTTGACACAGTCTACAATAACCCAACAGCATACGGTACTGAGCAGGCGCCCTAAATCTGATTTACATTAATTCCAATTGTGGATTTCTTAATCAATACCGCTTCGGATCTTTGGCATCATTCTGATTTCCAATTTTTTGAGCAGAAGAACGCATGCTGCCAGAATGTCTCAGGACAATTCTATGCGAAGTCTACCAAAATTATCAGACCTCTCAATTCTAATTTCTTGCACCACATTTCTTCTGCTCTGCTGCTGCAGGCTTTAATGAGACGAGAGAAGCCTGCTGCGGAACAGGGTATTTGGAGACAGCAATTCTGTGCAACGAAGAAAGCATTGGAACCTGTGCAGATGCAACTCCCTACCTGTTCTGGGACAGCTTCCATCCCACCACGCGCTTCTACAATTTGCTCGCTGACATGCTTGTTCAGTCTTCTGATCCCATACTTCGAGCACCTCCCCAACCTTGATACCTCATCATCATCACCATCAGCGAATCGGAGCTTATCAGTGACATTTATCACTCCTACCCCAAGGAGAAGAATATCAGTGCCCCGGTACGTAAGCGCCTTCGACTCTGCCACAATTTGCACTACTCACCTGCCATTAAATGCAATAAGGGGCGCCCCCTTGATTACGAGCCGTGTGGTCACTTCTGAGTGGTGCTGGTGGCGGTGGTGCTTACGGGCACTAGCCTAATCAGCGTTTTTTTAAAAGTGTTTTTCAAAGTTGCTAAAATGGCTACAATTGAAAGGAGAAATTGTGCAATATGGCTATTTGGGCCATTTTTTTAATAAAAAAGGGTTGGCTACTGTTTTCTTTTATGGTCAGTTATTATTACTTGGTCATCACAATTTGTTCAGTCAGGTACAAGAGTTTGGTGACTTCACTAGTTTTTTTCTAGTAGCTAATGTGACTACTGAAGACATTTGAAAAGTCTGCACTTTGATGACAAAAGGGGGTTGTTGCGTGGGTAATTTTACATTTCAAATGTTTTAAGTCTAAGTTTCAAACTTTCCAAGGTGAAAGCAAATCTAAAGAGCATCTCCACCCCAAAACAATACGCAACTCCTTTATTTTAGAATAGAATATCGTTTAATGATCACTGTCCCCACACATAGATGTCATCACATTTCCTTTATACACTCAAAGACCATTTATGTCTTTACATCTGGACGAGTAATAACCACTGTCCAAATCCATAGTAGAAAAAAGCTTTTAAAGGGGTTTAAATGATCACTGCAAAATGGACCATCAATACTAGAGAGCAGCATTATTTGCACTATCCTGCTGTAAGATTTAATGAAAAGGGGTGTTTGCTGGTGTGGGGTGGAGATGCTCTAAAATCTATGCACATTGCACAGTTTGGCAAGCCATTATTCCTTGAGGAGTTCAACCCCAACCCCAAAAGAGAATTTGCCTAGTGCAAAGTAGTGTTCCTTCACTCATAACTCAACACAACTCCCAACCTTAATACAAGCAACAAAATGGAAATACAACGAGATGCAAACATAAACATGCAAACATCCTTGCTCCATGCCACCTGCTACACTCTTGAATCTTTATTGACTAACAAACTTACAATGAGCTAGTGACTTAGGATTTAGGTCACAAAAATACATGACATCTAAAAAAAAATGAGCAACTCATGAGTTTTGAACATTGAGAAAAAAAGGTGGGTTCATTATATGCATTGTGCACAATGGAAAACGCAAGGTGCCCTAACAAAGGACTTGAAAAATAAAACCTAGGTAGATGCATCGATGAGTGACTTAATTTTTTGATGTTTTAAACAAATTTATAGGACCTTTTTTTTGGCAACCTCCTAGTAGAAAACATTTTTTTCATTTCGCTAATGGGGGTTTGGTTTAAGAATAGCAACTTGATTATGAAAATGTATGTGTAAAATTTTTTTATGAAATATATTCATTTTTCACAATGAACTTTTAAAGTCTTGAAATAAGGATTAGTAATTCGGCTAGGACTTTAAACAAATGTGAATTTGACATGTAATTCATTTTAAATAATTTGGAGTGACTCAATGTGTCATAAGTTATGATTAAAAAAACACTATCTAAAAACATTATTTTGAAAATTTTAATCATCATGTACTTAGGAATTTTTAAGTGATTGAATTGGCCCATATTTTCATATGTCCCTAGTAATTTTTGTTTTCCTTTGTTTTCACCAAAACATATCATGTCTTTGAGTAGTTGACTCGAACTTTTAAAAATAAGGATTTTTTTAGTTATGGTGAAACCACATTACAGTGGTATATTTGGGGCATAAAAAAATGTAATGTTTATTGAAGTACACATAATACAATTTTCCCAAGGTGAATTTAGCCACCTACTTTTCCCACCAAAGTAAAATCAAAATAAGATTTTAATTTCATCAGCTTTCTATGTTAACATACAAACTATGTTGTTTGCCTCTAGGTTTGCAATTAATACATGTGGGAAGGGGATGATGTACACTAATTATTAATGACCATTATCAACAAATTAGTTGCAATTTATGACAACCCTAATTGGGTGTCAACATCAACAAACATCATGAAAATGCATTGGAACAACTTCACGAACTATTTTGAAAGGGAACATGAGGTTGGAAAGGTCCAAGGCCAATGGATGAAAACATACCATATGTAATGGTAGTAACAAGTTGATAAGCCCCAGCTATTCCACCTTAGAAAAATGTTTTATATTTTACTCAATTTGAAGGTATTTGAAGGTGTATGCAATCTACATCTTGAGCAAGTAAGTTTCTATGACGTCAACCAGGCTCATGTAATAAGTATGAGCAGTTCAATGACCTTGTGAAATTTGTGTCATTTTTTAGAATTTTATTTGAAAATGTATTGTTTTTTCAAGTGAAAAAAATTAGTTATAATATGGATCAATATTTTTTGCCAATCACAAGACTTCATGAATTGTCTAAAAGGTTGAATTTATAAAACCCCCAAAAAATCAATGATGGTTGCAATTGTAGCAACTTGGAAGCAAGACACTTCCAAGTTCATTTTCCCAATATCTTAATTATAATCGAAAAGAAATTGGGAATACAATGTCAGTGCTACATACTAGAAAAAAATACAAGTTTTTTTTAAGGTTCATTGGTTACATCTAAGTTCAAGTCAATCAATACTAGTTGTGGTAAAATGCTAATTAAACATTAAAACTACATCTTCTCTAAAGACAATAGTAATTTTGTCAAGTTTTTGCATTTTGTTAAATATGATGTTAATTTAATTTCAATAATCTAATAACTTGAAAAATGTTGTTGATTTTGGGTGCAACTGCAAATGTTATAAATTGTAAAACCATTCACTTGTTGTGATGTCAAACCAATTAACCTTAAATAGAACATTTGTTAGTAAGTATTTTTTTGTTTTGTTATAATTGGAATAAATCTTCTAGATTTTTTATTTTGTGTAGTTGCTTGATAATAAAAGTTGTTGAATTTCATGGAGTGTTATAATGTTTAGTAGTTGTAATGTTCACTAAAATAAAATTTGCCACCTTGTGAACCCATGTTTGTTAAATCCCAACTACCAATGTTTCTAATGATGCAAATTGTGGCTAGTTATTTTAACACATGGGTGCAATCATACTAACATGTACCATAAGCAATCATAACCACTATTTACATGTAGTTTAAAAGCAATTTTAACATTAAAAACACAATTTGAAAATACTTTTTATGACATATTTTGGGATTTTTTTAATATACATCTTAACATAATAATATTAAGAATTTTTTATTAAAAATTAATTTAATAAAAAACGTATTAAATTATTTTTATGAATGTTCGTTATAAAAAACGGTGGTCTAAAAGGGCATGTGTGGTTCTTAGTAATGTGGTTGGACTCACATGTTTGTTAATTGGTGCTAATGTTGCTGGTTGGTTAAGTTCACTACATATTGGAAGTTGTTTGTTTAACATTATGTGCTAAACATTATTTCATGACCGTGCACGTGGGTTTGTTTTTTAATATCATCGTTTGCAATTCACAAGAAACATTGTAATCAAAACCTAGATTCTTAACACCAACAATTTAAATTATGTTGCCAACTTGTGAAGCATTTAAAAAATAATATGAAATATTGTGGGGCATCAAATTGCATATGTTGGTAATAAGGTTGTCAAAACCAATGTGACGTAATCATTTTGCGTTGGGTGTCATATTAATATTTGTCTTAACATGTTTACCACCTTTGGTTGTTCAACTAGGCAATTAAAAAAATTTAGTTGCCAACCATGATGATCAAAAGTAGGTGATTGAATTTTGTTTAGGCTACCCAATTTTTTTTTGAAAAATATTTGAAAAATTTTAATCAATCGATTGACAATGTCCATTCATCCAACGAATTAAAATTTTTTTGTCACTGCCAAAACATTTCGGTCAATGCCCAAATTTTTTGGGGCGATGCCCGAAAAATTTAATCACCAATTTGAGCAACTGAAATTTTTTGGTTGCCTTTGGTCAAAAAATTAAGCAATTGAAAATTTTGGTCGTTAATTGTGGCAACCAAAAATTGGCAATCAATTTTTTTGTTTTGGTCACCACAAGGTTTACAACAACCAAATGACATTATTTTCGGTTGCCTTTTTAGCCAATTGTTTCAAGTGAATGTTAATACTACATATATGCCTTAATAATATTTGATTTAATTTGTTACAATCCAACTCTCCTATAAATTCAAGGTCTATTTTGTGATCCATGTGCTTAATCAACAAAATGTATTATGACAGTTGTTCTTATTTTTGCAAAATCCCTTCAACAACATTTTAATAGTACAAACTAAAAGGAGTCAAGTCAAGCAACTTACAGAACATTAATTTGGACTTTTCCAAGTTGGTAAATACCTATGTACCAATGAAAGGAATTGGGACATTTTTCAAATATGTCGTTTTGTTGCCTTGTTAATTTCATTTGGCTACAAAATGTCAAACATTAATATGGATGAATATGATTTTGACAGGGAGCCCACATATTTGTGCTACTTGACATTGAACTAGTGAAGGAAAATTGCAAATGCTTCAAATTCAAAAATTCTCACATAAAAGACAAGACTCTAACACAAATCTAGTATGAATACTTGTCACTTTAATAATCTAGTTGTAAAGTTATCATTATCATGTTTTGGATACATTTTAGTCACATGTGCAATTAGTCCATGAACTTAAATTGTAGTAAATATTTTATGTCAATAGAATGAATTGTCGACCATGAAGCAAATTTTGAAACCTAATGTATAAAACCAATGTTGTTATCAATGAATAATCAAAATTAATCAGTGGTAAATTAAATTTTACATTATCTACAAAGTTGAAGATTTAAGTGAATGAATAATATTGTAAGAGCACATAATTTAGGAAAAGTTATGCCCTCCAAGTTATTACCCTTGCCACATTTTCGAAGTCATCAGCACTACCACTCTCTAAATCATTGCCACTACGCTTTTGAAATCATTACTATGGCCACACTCTCCAAATCACTGCATAAAAAATATCATAAATAGATATTAGTAGGTTGCATTTTTTGATAAGATCATTTTTCATGTCCTTGAACAAAACCTACTTCATGTAATTCTATATTAAAATGCAGTAATGTAATAGCAACTTCCCCCCCTCCTATGTTCAAGAAAATATTTCAAAAACATTAAAAACATTATTTTATACCTGATTGTGATCCCTATCTAAGATAACAAATCCTTTTTTTTGGCAAAATCCTTAGTCGAAAAAATGGAAATAACATTATGACTTATATATTGAAAGAGTTGAATAAAAAACCAAGTTGAATTATAATGACTTCAAAACTTTTTTATGAAACCTTGAAAGCCATGAAACACCATTCCAAAACCTCCACCATTCAATAGGTTATATATTAAAACCATTACAAATCAGTTCAATGCACCAAAGTACATTTCAATTTCAACATCAAAGATAATTGAGAAAACAAAGTTGGAAAACATTATACTTCATGTAACCATCCAATTTGTGACTACATCCAACTATCTATCATTTGCAACTATGTTTTTTCATTTTTACAACTCGTAACCATTTTTTTTATTTGCAAAGCTAGTCACAAGTCTTCTAGAGGAACCATTTATGAAATGGGGACTTGATTTTGTAGGGCCAATTAAACCAACATGAAAATATATAAGGAACAAATATATTCGTAATGCCACAAACTATGCTACTAAATGGGTGGGAACATTAGCATTGAAAACTAATATAGTAGTAGTCATAGCAAAATTTCTATATGAATGCATATTAACCAAGTCTAGATGTCCTTTGACTATAGTCACAAATCATGGAATTCATTTTATTACGAAGCCATCAAGTATTTGAATAAATCATTTTCTGATGAAACATGTGAATTCTACAACTTATTATCCTTAGGGGAATGGGCAAGTTGAGTCTACCAATAAAATATTTGGGACATTATTGACCCAGTTAATTAGTGAAAATAGAATAGATTAGGATGAACATCTATTTACAGTGTTATTTTCATACATAACTACATATAAAATAGCAACATGGTATACACCATATCAATTAATGTATGGATTACATCCATTAATGCCCACAAAGTACATCGTTCCAGTTGTTGGTGGAGATGAGAGAAACAGTACTCTAATGAGAGTTTTAACTAGTAGAATTACAAAGTTCGAGAAGTTGCAAGAAGCTAAAATGTAAGTTGCAAAAACTACAAGAATTCAATAATGGAATAGAACATTATGGAGTCAACAAAAGAATCCGAAAAAACAGTTTAGTTTTGGTGATTATGTTCCATGGTTTCCAAAGGGTAATAAATCACACCTAAGGAGGTTTATTAGAAACTGGTTTGGATCATACAAAGTACAATATGCGTTACCAAATAACACTGTGTTATTGGTAACCATTGAGAAGTTTGAAACTAACCTTGTGTTGATCAACGTGAATAAGTTCAAACCTTATAAATAAATGGAATCTGAAGTTCAAAAAAAAAAGCAATAGATGCTAATATATTGGGAAAAGAGTGCATGTGGAGTTCAAGAGGCAATTTTTGACACAGAAAAGGACAATGAAGGATGTCAAATACAGAAACCATAGATGAAGAATGATGAAAATAAAGAACAGATCACAAATCTAATGGTGAACATAGTTTTTATTTTTGATCTATAGAAGAGCAATAATTGCAAGAGTGTGGGATTTGGGATGGAGAAATTTACAAATGATATGTCAAGCGTATCGGCTAAGTTAGCAATAGTGTTCACTTAATCATCAAGAATATTCGCACAATCATTAGAATTATGGGCATAATCAACAGAGAAATTGGTACAATCTCTAGATGTGTTCTCACAATGAGTAGATAAATGGGCATAGTTAGCAAAAGGTGTATAGGGCAAATGAAATGGAATCAGTACAAATAATGTAGGGCGATTACGGATGTGGAATAATCGGATGATGAAATTTGCGACATTCATTCATAATGATGATGCTAAGTGCTTCCATGTGACAATATAAGGGATATGTAAACTTGTAGTGATGGGCCATATTAATTTGAAGGATCATGCATTAATTAATAGATGGTGGGAAAATGAAAAAATGAATGTAACAATAAGATGTTTGAGGAAAAAAAACGGAATAACTATCGAAAACGATTTGTGTTTGTTGTTGGAAGTTGTGTGCATTTTCGAAGTTTTGGAGTTCACAACAATATGAGTGCAAAGAGTGTAATTGAAAAACTATAGCGAATAGCAAGGGAAAAGGAAGCGTAGAAGAATGAGCATAAATGAAGGCAGGAGGAGAAAGTGAAAGTGTTGAGAAGAGCATAAGTAGAAGAGGAGTTGAGAAGAGTAGAAAGAGAAGGAATGTTGAATATTCAGTCGTTGGATGTAAGGTTGCCACCGCATTCATCATCATCTTTGAAATGTGTAGAAGGGAAGGCATATAATTAGAAGATATAATTGCATAGATGATAATTCAAGACATCAATACAATTAGAACATATGCAGTTGAGTTTTTACGTAAAAGTAGATGACGTTGGTGTGCAAAAGAACAAACAAAACCAGGAGCTATATTAATAGATCCAGTGTGCATTGAAGAATTAGAGGAAGACAAAGTTGAGGAACATCATTTTGTGGAGGCATAAATAGTGCAGAAAGACATATAGGAGGAAAACGTTGTTGCATAGGAAGAACTGCTATTCACAGAAGTGCAATTGAAAGTACAACAAGCCACAAAGGTGTAAACAATGGCAAAAGCACAATGAAGGTTAATGGAGATGGAACAACATGAAGTGGAAGTAGTAGCGAAGAGAAGACGTGTAATCCTAAACATAACTACACTTCTAGATAAAAGTATTAAAATTCCAAATCCTAAGCGTTTCATGTGGACATAGATGAAACAAAACTATGACAAACATATACAGTGGATGGAAAACTAGAAGGATATTGCTATGGAAGAAGACTGGGCTTCTAAAGCAGGGCTTGTGCTTTTATTTCTGATGGGGTGGGAACCACTAATGCCTGATGTATTGTTGGAATTTTTAACATGTTCTTAATCAAGGGGGCAAATATCTATTTTGGGCATAAAAATAAGGTTTATGTAATCAACAAACAACTAATTGTAAATGTTTTTGGAATGTGTGCGAAAGGGTATGTAGAAGAACCGAAAGGACAGGTCAGTAAGTCACTAGCAGTTCAAGCATTACAGAGTTATAAACTTGCACCTTCAAATTTTTCTACAAATCAATGGAATGTAAAGAGTTTGTGCTTGCCATACTTTGTTAGATATCATGCCATTATATCTATCATTTATTAGAGGGAGAAGGTATAATACTTTTGCAACAAAAATGTTATTACATTAGTGAAAGTAAAGAAGGGGCAATAAGTAGATTGGGAACAAATTATATTCAATAGTATGTGTAATGAACTAGATAGGTGGTATAAGTATGTTAAGGAGAATAAGGGGGATAAGAAAGATATATACCTATCAATCTGCCTTGGTATTAACAAAAATCTTTCAATATATGTTTGTGCAAAAGGACAATCCAAAGAAATCACCAGCCAAGGTTAAAAAAACTAGGGAGGAAATGTAAACAACACTAGAGAACAAAAATAAAGTTGCAACAGACTTTCCAAGAAGTGTTTTCAAAAGGAAAAACAAAATTGAAGAAGGAGGAGCTTTAGGTTCAAGAGTGAAGAGGGAACATGAAAGTGTAGATTTGAGGGCATAGAAAATGATGAGGGGTAGAGTGGAACCATCTACAATACCAACAGTGGTAAGCGTAGTGCCACTAGTGGTCTAGGCAGTTAGACAGACTACAGTAATACCACATATGACATCTCCACAGGAAAGACAATTGAGGGAATAAAGGCAGGAAATACCATAGATGACATCACCACAAGAGAGACAATTGCAGTAGTAAACCCAGGGAGTTCAAAGGGAACATGACATATGGTTTCTAGAGGGTAAAGAACATCTACATTTTGAATGGGATGTATGTGAAAATTGGATGGAGACCACTACAAGTCCAATACATTTTCAACATTTACAACAACATTTGCAACAATAACAACAATAGACACAAGAAGGTCTATAGGCTATTGAATTGCAGATGGAAAGAGTAGTGATACAACCTACTTTTTAAAAATTTAGACTAGTAGGCCAAAATCCGAGAAGGATTCCCATTTGAATTTGAACTAGGGAGAAAAATGGTACAAGAATTGGGATCATCTACAAAAGGATCTTGAGATCCTATGACACAGACAAGTACCAAAGTTTGTGGTGAAAGTAACTACAAAAGTAATGAAAGCAAATAAGGTAGCTGAGTTATTTCACACCATGGCAATTATGACTTTAAATATGGGGAATTTGACTCTGGAGGTAAACACTCTAAAAAACAAATTGGTTATGGGGGGAAGGAGAAGGTAGTGTTACAAGAGGAATTGGATAAGGAGAAAGAAATCTATAAGGGGTATAAAAAAATGTGGAAATATGGAAGAAGAATAAGGCAGAGGTTGAATAGAAAAATAAAGTACTTATTAAAAAACTACAGGATGAGAATGAGGAGTTCAAGGGTAACACAACACAGCTAAAGTCATAGGATGAAAAATTATAGAATTTAAAGCAAACGGCTAAATTTTGGGAAACCATAAAAAGGAAATGGACAAAAGCATTGTTTTTTCATAAGAAACAACAAGAGGCTTTAGATAATCATATGAAAGCACTAACTAAATAAAAGAAGGAGAAGGAGAATTTTAATAAATTTGGAATTGATAAATTTGAAGAATGTATCTTTGTTGTAATCTAAGGAGCTTAGAAGAAAAATAGCATAGGTAGAAAGAAAGCAGTTAATGGAGGACAAGAAGGAGTATCATCAAACTCTATAGCACCTAAAAACATAGTTAGAGAGGGCACAAGAACAAAGGAAGAGTTTAGATCCAACTAGTATCAAGAAAAGACTATAGGATTATGAACAAACGCTACATTACTATACATTAATGAGGATGAAGAACAAGATGAAAGACTCTAAGGCAGAACCTGAGGAATGGTGGGAGGTTGCAGAGGAATATTAAGGAGTTCGAAAAGAATCTGGTTCAGCATAGAGCTAATGAAAGAATCTGGAGGTACAAGTTGGAAGCTTATCCAAAAAAAATTCCAGATTTCATTTATGGAAGTCCAGCAAGTATAGAGGTATCAAACCATGATGAAGAAACAAAAGCAGGGCCCAGTGGGACAACTTAAAAGGAAAAAGTATAGATCAAAAGAATCATAAGACCTTAGAAGTGGAGCAACTCGAGGAGGAGGTATAGATAGGGATACCACATGACCTTAGAAGAAGGAGTCAAGAAGAAAAAAAACCAGAAGGAATTTAGGAACAAGAAAAAGTGGAGGCTCTTCTAGCACCAATAAAAAAGATATCCAAGATACAACATCTAGACATCAAACCACAAACTGAATTAATGGGGGAGGGGATTAAAATTGCATAACAAAATGTAGATATAAAACCACTAGTTTTTGTGTAGATTAGGATTACAACACTATAATAGGGGGACACATATGTTTTAAAGGATATAAAATACTATCATTTCATTTTTGTCATTTTACAAGGATTTCAAGGATGAAATCCAAAGTATAAAGGGCGTAATGTCAAAGGGGTAAGTTGAGTATGTGATTTGAGATGAACAAGGTAGTTAGGATAAGCACTAATTAGGGAACCTTGTTAGTTTGAATTTTGAATTTTTGTTGCTTTGGATCATAATGATGGGACTTAGGATGTTAATAAAGGGGGGAGTTTTGGAAAATAAAAGGAAAATGAGACAAGGGGAGTTGGAACTTTTTTTGGGAGTTAGTTTTTTATGGAAAAGAATAATAGGAAGAGTTGGAGGTACTTGTGGTAGAAAACCACAAACTCTGTTTTGATATAGCAAAAAATTTAAATGTTGTTTTGGGATTTTTTTTGAACAAAACATTGGATTACATTGTAATTTGGATTCATGTTTTTAGTAATATAGAAAAGCATAAACTTCTATAGTGAATTTTATGTTCATCTTTTGTGTGGATTTCCTGTAGTGTTAGATTATGATGAAATGAATTATAATCTTGTTTCTAGAATTTTTTATAATGTATTATAAAATGAAAATTTTGGTTATATGCAATAACCATGAATTTGATGTTAAAATGAATGGTAATGTTAAGTTTGTTGAAACTTAAAACAAAAATAATAAACATAGGCATGTGAAATGCAAATCTATTATTACAATAATGTGAAATATTCTGTAGGAATTTAAATTTCACTTCTACCAAGTTTCTCCAAAAACTTTTTGAAGACAAACCTATTTCCAGCATTATTCCTCAATGCCTAAGATCATAAATAAGAACCATGATGAAGTGAAAAGGCAAAGCACCTGTAGAAGAACAAGTTGAGAAACCTATTAGGAAGAAACCAATGTCTAAAGCGAAGGAGAACCAAAAGATGCTATAATGGATGAAATTGGATTCCAATGAACTCAAATGGGTTAAATGAACCAGTTTGGAAAGTCTATTCAACCTATAATGGACAATGCTAGGAAAAGACCTGTTACAAGACTTCCTACAAACCTGGGAAGCAACGGAAGATGGAAGAATTCTAGGGTGAGTACATGGTCAAGAGATTTTCATTAATTAGGTACTTATACAAAAACAACTTGGAATTTCCAAGGAAGGAGCAGTAGATGTTACTAATGCAACTTTTGAAAAAACCAAAACCACCTTAAGAAGAATTGCAAGTCCACATGCTTTTGTTGCGAATGAACAATAGAGTGTAGTGCACATGAAAAAGGAATTTCATGTGAAATTTGGAACCATTTTGCAAATTCTTTATCAGAGAAAAAAAGGTTAACTTATTTCAGCAACCAAATTGCTATTACTTTTAACCTAGCAAAAAAGGGGAAATTATTAATTGGTGTTCCATAGTCTTGGCCCAGTTATTGGTTGAACTAATTTGTTGGACTGAATGTTAGAAGAAGGTAGTAATTAACCCAATTTCTAGCAAAACCAAGACATATAATTATTATTTAGGGCCTATCTTAGACATTTTGTTTAAGAACTAGTTCCTTCTATCCGAGGTGTCTTCACTAAGAACAATAACTCTAGAAAAACTTGTATCATCAATTAACCAAGAACACCAAGTTGCATAATAGCGACAAGTTTCACTTGAACCTATTACCAAGGAACGGTTTTAAAAAAAAGAAAACCAACACGTTCAACTACAACATCACCTTTACCAACATGTCAGTCTCATCGATTGAAGATGTGTATAAAACCACTTACACCAAAGGACAAATTAAATCTTGAACTTATTACCTCACCACCAAGAAAGAAGTTTAAGACTACTTTTGGATCACTAATTAATGATTCAGAAGAGAATGAGGAGCGAACTTATTCATATGAGATTGGAAGTGGAAGAGGAGAAGAGTTTGATGCAACAACTATGCAAGGTAGCATTGAAGAAGAACCTAAACCCAACTTGGATCAAGTAATTGACAACATCCAAGTTGAACATATTATGTTTGCTAAACATGTAGTTTCCATTATAGAACCTACAGTTGTAACTACATAATCATCTCAACCTATTCAACTTGTAATTGAACCTGTACAAATAGAAAACCCACAATTTTGTGAATTTCAACCTATCCTAATTTCTAGTCATTCCACAAAAACTCTAAGACAAATTAGCATGTTTTTAGAACAAGTTGCTTAAAATGCCACAACTTGTTTAAAGACATTGCAAGAACTTTCAAACCTTAAAGTTGAGTTTGAACAAGTTAAGGAAAACTTGTCTAAGACCCACAACTACTTACAAACCTATAGCCTAGAACTAAAAACAATGCAAAAGACTTTGAAGAACTATGACAAAGAACTAGTCATAGTCAAAGGACAAGTGAATAGAGTCTAGCATGAAAACCAAAACCTATTCAATAAGTTGAATGAGGCATAGCAGGCTGCTAGGAAGACTGAAAACTTGCAACAAGAGTATATTGAACTCAATTAACTCAATTGGAAGACTCATAATGATTTGAATAATCTCCAAGTTGATTTAAAGCGAATGATGCAAGATTATGCCAAAATGGAGGAGTCCAATTTGGAACAACAAGGTATCATAACCAGTTTGGAGCAAACTTATCAAAATTGTAGGAAGCAACATGTAGTTGCCCACATAGAATTTGATAAGGAGAAGCAAAGTTTTACTGCTCAAATCCAAACTAAAAGGGTCAATATGAGACAACCAAAGTATAACTGAACAAACCTAGCCGCATTTTACTTATTAGAATGAACAACAGGTTGAAAGAGTTTGAGGAGTTATTGCTAGACAATACCCTATTTAAAATGCAAAACCAAACCTTGAGAAACAAAAACCCCAAATGGAAGGAGTGGTGGCAAATTGTTCAAGAGTTCACAAAAGAACAAATTTAGGACAATATGGAACTAGCTCACTCTAATGAACAAAGTTATCAACTTGAACTACAAGCTTATCAAATCATTTTCCCTAATTTCAAGCATGAACTCTCGAGTTTTGTATCTGTGGAAATTGGAACCAGTAGCAAAGTTCCAATAACACCATTTGTGGTACAACATGTTACTAAACCAATTAGTCCATTAAGAGGTGGAACAAGTTTTAAAATCATACCCTTACATGTTCAAACTTTTACTAGACCTATTCCAATGACCACTGTTGTTAATCAACCTACGGAAGGTAGTGAGAGATCTGATAAAGAACAGATTGAACATGTTAACCTTTCATTCACCATATTAGATAGTATATCAGAATTTTTGGAAATCATATCTACTGGTGTACCTTTGACCCCACATCAGATAGATATAGGTCAAGAGGTTATTTTAATCTCAAGTACCCCGCATGCTTCGGAGGTATTTATAACACCCATAACGACCTTTGAAAACACACCTAATCGACAGAAGATTACAGCGCCAACCGGTCTTCAAATTTTGAATTAAGTGGAACTTGTGGAAGTAACAAGTGCTAAACCTATCAAAGAAATCATTAGTCAACCAATTACAAAAGGCCAATTTAACCTAGGATGAAACGTAGATTTCAAAAGGGGATAATGTTACCCAGATTTGGTAACATGTGACATAATAGGTTGATAATGTATGTAGGTTGTTAAACCTAATAGGTGTCTTAACTTATTATTTAACTTAACTTGTAATACTAATCTAACTAGTTACTAAACCTAGTAGGTAATGTTATTGGGTTAAGAAGATAGGTTGACATGTTAATCAACAAGTGATCTATAGAACCTATATTTGATAGAACTAATAGTTGAAGAGGTAGTTTGATGGGGTGTATTTTTTTTGAAATTTTGGATTGTTAGTTTAAGTATTGGCTAATGACTATTTATGATGGTCAATCATAATTGTTGTATTTTGAAATAGCTAGTTTAAGAACTAAAAGGACAAATCTGTTAAAAAAATTTGGATTTCATTCATGATTATGTGTATTCTTCAATTATGGAACATGGAACATAGATCATTTTTCTTTTAGCCTATTTCTTTCAAGCTTGAGCAATTTGTGTATATAGGCTTTCGAGTTTTAGGTGGCACCTCCCTGACCATTGAAAGTTGAAAGTTAAAGTTTCTTCTTCATTCTTCACTTTCTAGAAACAAAATAAAGCCCCACTTTTGTTAACCAATTTTTTTGGTGCAATGATGTTATAAAGTTCAAGTTTTTTTTTTTTTTTGTGCCTTGTAAGTTGAGTTTTTTTTCTTACGTGACTCCTCTTGTGTTGGTGCTCAATTTTATGTTTAGTTCCTTTTGTGTTGCTACTCACTCCTTTTACATTCATGTTTGGTTACTACTTGGCGCTTCTTGTTGTTAGTTGGTTCTTCTTGCTCCTTTTGCATTATTGCTCAATTCCTCTTATGTTGTTGTTTAGTCTTTTTTTTATTGATGTTTGCTCCTCTAGCATTGTTACTTAACTCTTCTTGTGTTGATGTTTGATTATGACTTGTTTCCTCTTATTGTTAGTTAGTTCCTCTTGTTATTGTTTGGCTCCTCTTGTTGTGATGGTTAGTTCCTCTTGCATTATTATTCAACTCTTCTTGTTATTACTTGGCTCCTCTTATTATTGCTTATCGATCTAGTATTTCCCTCACTTGCACTAGTAGGTTTGGGAGTGAAAAGCTTGGATCCACCATTGAATTTTTTCAAGCATGACTTTCAAACTATGCTTGTAATTTTGCGTTTTTTTGTTTAGATGTTAATGTTTAACTTTCCATTTATTTTGCTAAAACATTTTTTTATGTTCCAAATTCAATCTTTGTTTACTATTAAACTTGGTAACATTCTAACATTAGGAAATATGTTTTTGTTTGCAAGATTCATATTTATTTTTTTGCATTGCATTACATTTCATTTTGTATACTCATTTTTTACATGAAGAGAAGAAGGCTAAGTGAGTTATTTTGACCATGTAAATGTTGGTAAGTGTTTTGAATTTAAATAATTAAATCAATTTTCAAATAAAAAGTTAAAATCACATTTTGGTAAACTAATTTCTTGTTTCAATTTCTCCACTCTTATTGAGTAAAACTCTTGAAAAATGGAATAATCAAATCAAAATAAAAACATAATTTCAACTAAATATGAAACATGTGATTTTTTTTTAATGATGTTCCTATGGAAGAAATGTTTGAAGATTATCCCAATTTGGAAATAAAAAGCAACAAAATTCCTAAAAATGAAGAAGAATGAATGGAAATGAACTTTCAAAAGTTAGAAAGTTAAATGGAAACTTCATGGTAGAGATGCACTTTGGTAGGTTTTTTTCTATGGTAACAATAGCAAAGAAGTTGATCACAACAATCTTCAAATGATATGTTATATTATTTGTTACAACAATCATATCAATGTATTCAATCCCAAAACCTAGGCAAAAACAAGTTTAATTTCATCTTACAAAACAAATGATATAAACATATGAATGCAAACCATGCCATTACTGCAAACAAATTTGAAGAGGAGGTCAATAATCTACAAAAAAAATCAAAAATCAAAAGCAACCAAGAAAGAAAAGGCCTAATATATTTAATGAAAATTTTCAAAAAAAATTGCTACAAAATATCCTTTCAAAAGGGATGATGTGTAGCAAAAAGAATTTTTGCAAGAGTCTTGGGCCGTTTGATTGTCAAAAATCAATTACCAATGTAATTTGTGGGAAGTATTTGGATGAGGTTTTTGGCCTTGCATTTATGTTTTCAAAAGGTTTTTCCTTGAAGAAAATGCATCACAAACTTCCCATCCCATGATTTGAAAATGGAAATCATGCAAAAATCATTCTTTCATGAGTTTGTGTTTTTTGCACACATATGTTGTGCATTTAAAACATGTATGATGCACATATAAATAAAATGATTTTGTGCAAATTTTAGACAAATTGGTGAAACTAGTAATTTTTTTATTGACAATTTTTTCAAGAAGTGTTGTTTAACTTGGTGGAGAAAACAAAAAAATATATATGCTTTGCCAAAATTAATAAAATGCAATATTGCAATAAGAAGTTTTTATTTATGGATGTCTCAAGGTGCACATAACATTTTTGTTCTTGTGATAAAAAAATTAAGGGTTATTCAATAGCCAAATCATGCATTGTTTGTTTATTTCAGGCAATATAAGTTATTAATCAAACCTTAGCAAGAAATTTGACAAACATTTTGGAAAAATATGGGTTGGAAAAAAAAAAATTGCTTATGTAAAAGATGAAATTCCACGAACATGAACCAATATGATAAATGATAATTATGGGGTTATTCTTGAGTTATCTTTGCTAACCTTTAACATGAAACAAATAATATTTAAGGGTATTGGAATCTTTCATCTCCTTTCTAAGGAAATATGATGCCAAAAAAACCTATAAGATGTTTCTTTATGTTAGACCTTAGGTTTAAAAGTCTTTGCTTCATGTCATTTTATATCATTTGTGAAGGTGTGGCTATTGTTGAAGAATATGACAATAAATTCTTATATCCTAGGTTTATCAAATGCCATGATCATTTACACCTTGTGTCTGAATCTAAAGTTGATTATGCAAATCCAACATTTGGAAAAAATGTTAGTTCGAATATTTTTGAACAAACTACCAACACTAATTAGCTAATGAAAAAGCTTGTGGGCAAAAATATACATTTTCAAAAGATGTCAAGTGGACATCAAGGATATCAAATGTTTTCTTTAGTGGTGGGAGAAGCACAAATCCATGTTTCCCATTGTTGGTTTTTTGGCTTGCCAAATATTAAACATTGTAAGATTTCAAATTGAAGCAAAGAAGATTTTATCTTTAGTTCACATAATAACAAATTAAGAAAATGCCATTTACAAACGACCAATTTGAAAAAGTTGATATTTGTGAGCAAGAATTAGCCTAATGAACCAAAAGTTGGTTACAAATCACTTTTTAATTTGGTGGAGTTAATTAAATAGGACTTAAAATTAAAACAATTTGAAGGTTTATTTGAACAAGATGAAATTATGAAAGAAAAATAATTTATTATATTTTTTCATTCTTTGTTACTTTGACCATTTATTGGTATTTTTGTAAATAGAAATCATTTTGTTGAAAATAATTAAACTTCCAATAATCGACTTGTGAAAACTTCTTTTGAAAAACAATTAGTTTTAAATTTGTGAAAACTAGCACTTAAAAAATTGGTTGAAATTTTTTTTCAAAAGTTTGATACCCTAGTTGTTTCTTTTTTATGTAATAAATAAAATAAAAAGAATTGATTGGATTTTTAAAATGTTATGCCCGAACTGGAACAAGCAATTATCATTAAAAAATGAGGACTACCCAACACTAGTTTCAACTTGCCATAAGAAGTGAATAGATATTTATGACAATGAATTTGCTTGTTTCAAAAATATACATATTCTTGAAGGAGTTGAAACTTTGAGATTGTTTTTCAAAATTGTAACTTGAAATTCTACATGTATTTGACCAAAATGGATGAAATAAGGTTTCAAATAGATCTATTACATGGATGATATTATATATTTTTAATAAAAGATATAAGATAGATAGGCTAACGAGCAACACATGAAGACTTCGAGCTTTCTACAATTGAACCTCCAATTCATTTGGTCTTGGAATATAATAGATAACTTATAAAACTTATTGATTCTAAAACAAAAATAGGTGATTTAAAATAATTAAAAAATCACTTGAGCTCCATGTTATTGGGCACTAATCAATGGATGAAAAAAATGAATTATTTTTTTGAAAATTAAATTCCATTCAAATGAAAATAGTGAATGACATTATAATTGAATTCAAATTGAATTGGATTTAAATTCAAATGGAAAGCTATATTTGAAAAGACATATTTTCATGCTTCTTATAATCATCATCTTAAGTCAAAACAACTTTGATGAATCATTATCATTGGAATTATTTGCCAAATATTAATGAAATTTGATTTAATGCACCCAAGAGTACAATGAAATGAAAGTTGAGTGTAAATAGGAGATGTGGGGTTTAGGGTTTAAACCCACTCTTAACAAGAGGAGGTGGCGAGTTCTGAGCCACTTAACTAAGTGATGAATGACCAGAGAAACGTCCTTCACGTTATTTCATTCGTCTGTCTTCATCCAGTTTTCATCCACAGGAACACAGGACAATTGTAGAGTGGACAGAATGATTACAGACTATAGAAGTGTCGGTTCATGCACGAACAGATATATCTTTCATCCATGATACAATCCAATATTCATCCACGACGTCACTCCTGGCCTCTAATAATTAAGACAAATGGATGGGTGGTGCTTGCTTGTGTGCGCGGCGCTCACAAAGACAAGAGAGTTGTGCGTGCGACAGCTGACGACGAAGGAGAGGAAGAAGAAAAGAGTGCGAGGGTTTTGGAGCGCGCAACGATCATGGCTACCTCTTCCACGGCCAGCGCCGTTCGACGTCTAGCAACCAAGCTTGCACCATCATCGACTATAACTGTTTCTGGTATGTTAGTATTCTTTTTTCTTAGAGGGAAAAGGTTTTTGTTGTGCACCTAGCTTGGATGCTTGCGAAGTCGGAGAATTGCTTTAGTTCTTCCGATCTGCATCTGGAAATATGAATCTAAGTTCGCAGTTTTTGGTATCAGGTCCTGTCGACGTTACATGTACTTCTTCATGTAATATGAACTTGTTTTTTCTTTGGTAGTTCCTTTTTCTCTTTTATTGCAGCGTTTCAGAGGATATTTCTAGTCATTTTCAAGCATTTCATAGAGTATAATATGTAGGTTTTCAGACTCTAGCATTCAGGATTTGCAGTTTCTAGTTCTGCTGCCCGCTTCTGACTCACGATCAGCATATATCCTAGTTATTTGACAACGTTTCTTCATGTTCCGCTGAGTTGCAGGGCGTTTCTTTTCTTTGTTTTGTTTTTTGTTCTTTTTCTTTTTCTTTTCCTTTTCCCCTCTGGTGCGTTTAGGGCGGTGTTGTTCGAAAGAATCTAGGAATCGAGTAGAGCAGTTTCTTTTGTGTGTGACATGTTGATGGATTGTACTATCATTCAAGGGTAGTGAACCCTAACGTCATTGAATCAGTCTTTTCTTTGCTGTGGTAAAGTCTCATGTAGGGCGTGAAAGGCTTGTCAAAGGATAGTGAAGAAAGTTCTAGAGTGAAAACTAGAAGCAAATACTGGGAGTCAGTAGGGTTGACAGCTTTCCAGATGATGTTGAAAGTATTTCAGCATGTTGTTTCAGTGCAGGCTTCATCAGATAACTTCTGGATTTCAGCATTAGGGTTGGATCAAGTTGTGGTGGGTAGTACTTATCTAAGTTTTGAACTTCCAGTGTGCCAGTGTGCAGTTAATAGAGTCCCCCTGCAGTGAAGGATTATAGCCCTGGTACATGAATGGTGGCACCTTTGTAGATAGTTTATGGAAAAACATAAATGATGTGCAAGCAATGCATGGAAATATTTTTAAATCACATGACAAAAGTTCACATGTGATCATCAGTAAAAGCTTTCATTGGCCTGGAGGAACCAGAGCTAATTCAGATCTATGGTAGCTGGCTGATTGTGTGTGCTGACCTCAATTTAAACAAGGAAGCTCCAGGAACAGATATGGTTCTTGCTGATTTAATTGATTCATCACAACTGACATGGCATTGACTGTGTGGGACAAATGGTAGGAACAAGACAGTTCCATGCTTCAGGACCAAAGCACTATGGTGATGAGTATATTCATGCAGAGCACATGTATGACATCCAGGGAATGAAGAACCGGAAGCTCAAAGTATTTTTGGGCACTTTTGGTGCATTGGCAATTGGAATAATGGTACCAATATGGGCTGTTCAGTACCAGAGGAAAAAGCAGGGTGGTGTGTAATTCATTATGTGATCTCATGAAGGTGGGCATAGTCCAATAAGTGGAACAACATATTGACTCTCTAGGTCTTTTTCTCGTGTTCTACATCTTCCAAAATTGTTTCTTCCGTAGACCGGAATATTGTTTTTCCAAGCCAGGAAATTTTATTTTCTATAATTATGAATTCATGCCCCAAGTGTTTTTTTCCCTGAATGTTCAAGTTGCTGTGCATTTGAAAATCGCAGGAGTAAAACATTTTCTGGATGTTGTATGTGTGGGTTCTCTTACAAGTGCTTTGCAATTGATCTAACCTTCTAGGACTTTTGGAAACCTAAATTCCAGAATTTGCTCCTTTGAAGGTCAGCTTGGACACAATTTTTTCCACACAACTGCTGGGCTCATTGCAATTTCATGTCCTCTACAGAGAGACCTTTTCTCATATAATGAGGTATGCAGTGATGATTGGAAGCATGTGTTTTTTGTAGAGATTTCTACGGGATCCTTTTCATATTTGTTCATTATGGGCTATTCACTCCTCTGTGTAGGGTCCTGCAAAGGGCCATGGTTTTGATTCCCAAAAGCCATTTGTGATTACACTGATTATGGTGACTAGAATGTAACCTCATGAACACTATGCAAGTACAAATGTCAGTTAAATTTTTAGCAATTTTGTCTGTGAGTTTGATTTGGTTTGAAATAACAACATACAAAATGAAATGAAACCCCTACATGGTTTAGTCAACTATCTCAATTAATGTATGTGTTACATTTACTCAAGTTGAATTTTGGTTTCAGTAAATGGATCTAGTTCCAAGTTGATCTAAGATTCAAATTTGGGTCATTACCAGTGTTGGTCTGGTATAAAAAACCTCTGGGTGTCCTGATCTTAACCCCTCTGGGCATCAGCCCAGGTGATACCCTTTCTGATGCCCTGACCATCGGTTCAAGTGAGAACTGGAAATGGTTAGATCTGGCAAAATGATGTTTCCTTCCAAGTGCTGAGCTTTGAAGGGGTAAATTTTGTTTGCCTCAGTCTGGTTCTCAAGCTAAAGCTGGGTTCAGGTTCTAGGTGTATAGGTAGAAAATCCAAAGCCAATGAGTAGGTGAAGAATAAAGAATCTAGTTTAGGGTTTAGGATTCTTGGCGGTGTCACCTTTGCAACAGCTGCCTGCTCTTTACTCTACAAAAATAACAGAACCAAACCAGTATTTAAAGTTCCTTATTGCATTAGTTATTTTGCAATGTAACAATGGTGGGTTATATGTATGGTGGTTCTTTGGTTCAAAGAACCATGTCATGGGCCCTAATATTAAGTGGTTTTTTTGTGAATATGTGATTCCACAAATGCTGCAAGAGATAGATTCAAAATACGAGAAAAAAGCTTGAAAAGTCTTTAACCTTTAACTAGCTATAGTAAGAAAATATTCCTTTGTTTTTATAACTACATTGCCACCATTGAACTTTTACCACATGTAGGTCATAAACTTGCAAAAACGTTGTGCAAGAAAATCATGTGGAGGTCATTCCTTTGTAAAATAACCCAATAACACGAGGGATTGCAGTTACAAGTTACCACTCCATTTCAAAACATAGATTTGCTAAGGGGTGTGAAATTTCCACTCGGTCAACTTCCTCACATCCATCAATATGCTACAAACTACAAGCATGACATGAATAAGGCTTGTTTCTTGGATTTGGAGTGTAATGGAAGTTGCAATTGCCACTTGCCACCATATGTGCAAACATAGCACATTCAAACATACACTAAGAATTTAAACAATAGCATAATCTATATACATATGAATGAAACCTCTACCTAAAACTAGGTCACTACATATCACACATTGTTGTTCTAGAGGAGTTGAAACCAATGTTAATGCAAGTGCACTAATAGGTAGCAATTAAGGGACACTAATATCAATAGCAACAACTAAAACACCTTCCATCTCAAGTTCAACAAGGAGCATAACCCTAGGTGGAGGCAAATTAGAATTATGGGTGTTTCTTGGATTTGGAGCATAACAAAAGTTGCAATTGCCACTTGCCACCATGCTACAACATTTGTGCAAATCAATAACAAAATATAAATATGTGAATGAAACCTCAACCTAACGCTAGATCACTACATATCACACATTGTTAATTTAAAGGATCTTAAACCAATTTTGATGCAAATGCACTAATAATTAATGGTTTAAAAACATTAATTATAATAGCTACAACTAAAACAACTCGCATCTCAAGTTGAACAAGGAACACAAAGCCCATAACACCAAGTGGAAATAGATTATAAGCATGAATGTTTATTGCATTTGCAACATAATGGAAATTATGGTTCCCACTTGCCACCACACTATAACATTTGTGCAAATAGAATACATTCCAAAACATTAAAAATTAAAACAATAACATAATATATTTGTGAATGAAACCTCAACCTAAGACATGACATGAAAGCCTCACACAAATTCAACACGTGCAAGCTTTTAGTACATGCAATCAAGGTGCAATTTTATTCATTAAAATGATTGACTTCACTTGAACAAAATAGTCTTTGGAACAAAGACATGTTGATAATTACTAACATACAATGGCACCAATGTAAAAATAACTCAACAAGTTTCCATGACAACAAAGACATATCGTTTTTTTCAACATAAGAAAATGAGTAGCATTAGCTTCATACTCTATCCAAACTCCAAAAAATTAGTATATTTTGTTGGTAAGAATAAGAAATGAATGGCATGTATCATGAAAATGATTGCACATAATTTGCAAAATAATATAGACAAACTACATTTTGTTTTTTGTTTCAACAATGGTGGTCAATGTAATTAATAAAAGACCAATTGACATTTTCAAGGTTCCTAAATTTTCCCTACACCAAACTTGTCACAAACCTTAAAATCTTTGTAATAATCAAGCCTTTTACGAGTGGAAGTTTTTAACAATTCAAGAATTAAAGGTTTTTCTTTAAATGATATTTTAATGGTAGTTAATTTTTTGATTAGAAAGTAAGCTCAAAAACCATTGTCATTGTTTAACATTTTATAGATATGTCAAAATGGAAACATTTGAAAAAATCAAATATCATGCAAGTAATCCAATGTCACATGTACAATAAAAACATGCAATCGACACACACATTGACATGATCCAATTCATCAAATCATGTTTGGCATTTTCAAAATAAGGATACAAATTGAATGGGAGCTTACCTTTTAATCAAAAAGTCAACTAACTAAACATATCTCTTAAGCAGAAAACTCCTTGTGTTCATAATTACATTCAACCTATTTTTCTTCCAACTTGTTTGTTAAGTTTACTTCTTACTCAACGACCTCTTCCATAGTCTTCAAAGTATTGCAACCAAACCTTGTATCATTTAGTCAATTAGCCTTTCAAGGTTATCAATTTGTAGCATGTATTAATGCAAATTTGTAAGGATACTAGCAAGCAAAAAAATATGTTTTATCTCTACTAAGACCTAGTAATACCCAAAATTTGTCATGTTAACAACCTATTATAAGAATCATGGTTTCATGTTTTCTTCGCCATTATAAAAGGTAATTGATCTCATTGTTATTTAATTAATACCATCTAAATTTTAAAAATTGAATTCTTACATTCCTTAGTGGGTTCATTGCCATAGTTTGCCATCTCAAATGTTCAAGGGATTACCAACATTTATTTCCACTTAAAGAATATGTGAATCACATGGAACATTTAAAACATGATGCAATTTTTCATAACATTTAAACAACATTGGGCATAAAGCTTTATATAATCATATATTCATTTACAACCAAAATATCCTCCTTTTGGCCACTATATGATAAAATAAGGCACACATATTTATATTGTGGGTCCAACATTAAACACAACATTTTATGAGCATTTTTGAGCTCAAACCTTAACAAGAATATAAAAAAATATCCAAAACAAATATTACAAGTCTCTTAATGTTTATAGAAAATGCAAGCAATTCAATGTCATACCTGCCCAAGTGATCATTAATAATGTTATTTGGTATAACACAATTGATTATATCTTCTTGAAATTTCAAGGTGATCATGATTGCACATTCAATGCATCGATTAACAACCAATGTTTATAGGATTGATTAATGTTACAAGAAAAATGGTCAATTTAGAATTGGGGTTTTGATTGGATTTCTAGTTGTAACTAACATTTCCAACTAGAAATCCCTTAGACACCTTGGACAAGTCATTAATAACACTAGTTGCAAATGGCACCCCAATTTTAAATGACACCAATCATTTTGCAACTAACCAAAGCTTTTCATTCATATTCCATCAAGTTAAATCACCTAGGATGGCATTTTGATTTGGGATTGTCACTATGCTTTCAACTTTATATGGGACTAAAATTGCAATTGGGTTTATGATTATGTTGTGATTAAAAACAATGCCAAGTGTCCAATTGTGAGTGTTCAAGATGTAAACATGTGGTAACACCCCAACAATTGGATAAAACTTAAATATTGTTAGATGATTTTATTGTTTCACAAAGTGCTACCATGTGGCTACATTTAAATGTAATACTAATTATCAAATTCTAACTAATATATCCAAGATCGTGACACATGGCAATTTCTATTTATCAAAATTAGTTTTAAATTAATGTAAATATGGCTAGATCATGAGACAAGGCATTTGTTAAATTTATCAAAGACTATTTTACATAGTTTTAACATTCCCAAGATTGTGACACATGGTAATTTTTAAAACTATCAAAATATTTAAAATTAATTTCCATATGGCCATGGTGATGACATGTGGTGATGTATATAAATTGATGAAATTTTATTTTAAATTATTGTGAATGTGGTTACAATCTTGCCATGTGGCATGTTAACAACACATCCTACTGATTTCATTGTAGTTGGATGTGCAACTATAATAGTCACATATTAAGTTGGTAGTGATTAAGAATGTGACTTGACAAGTTGCAAATTGAACTAAACTAGTTGCATGTGTAGTTGTTATGACTACACATGTAATTTCACTAGATGGATATGCAATTAAACTAAATAGATGTATTAATTGTGTCAATTCACAATATTATGAAACAATGAATTTGCTCCACTTGATTAAAACATGCCAATAACATCACCATCATAAACCATATAAGGTAAAACAAGGTAAGAATCCCCATTGTATTAAAACACAAATTGATAATGTAGGAAGGAGATATGAATAAGATTTTAAAACACTTCAAATTTGTAAACATGTCATTACTATTGGAAAATCATTTCCCAAGAAGTCCATACCATCCCAATTAACTACAATAACTAAAAAAAATCAAATTAATAAGCTTTTCACATATCCACACCTTTTTGCAATACTCGATTTTGAGTAATCAAAATGAATAATTTTTTTTTTATCAAACTTCACACAATTGGAAACATCATGCACATGACATTAAATGAAAAAAAATTCAAATCACTAAAGGAATGTTTGAATGGGTACATATGCTTCATTTTGCCATGGTGTGGTGGTTTCCATTTTAACCACTTTTAACCTGCCTTTGAACAAGTAAGTTTAATTACAATTCAATGACATGTAAAGCATTTTGATTCAATTGTAATCTTTACAACATTAAACCAAATTTGAATTTTTTTTCAATGTGCTCAACATAATGGAACATGTCAATTTCAGAATTTGTGTATTAACAAATGAAGTGAAATTCAAAACATTGATTAGTAATAAATGATTTCAAATTACCAAAAGAGTTTTTGACTAGTGGGTACACCTACCTTATTTTCCTTTGTGGTGACCACCACAACCACCTATAAAAGGAAAACAAAATAAATCAGCTCAATGCATCAAATGACACATTTCAAACAACTAATAAAAAATTAAAAACAATTATAATATGGATTGTAAATTTTGTAGGTTAATTCGTAACCTACAATATGAAAAATTCAATATTGGCATAAAATACATGGTTGTTTACAAGAAAGTTCCAAGGGTTGTATAATTTGTTAAAAAACTACATCAATTGATTCGGGGATGAAAGTATGGTAAAGTAGACTAAATAATTACTTTGCAATATAAATGAAAAGTGACCATCAAGTAGGCCTTGGTATATTGAATTTAAAATTTTATTTATTTTAATGATTAATTATATGAAGTTCCTTGATTTTGCTATGACTATATTTAGAAAATAGGTTTCTAGATATTCGTCAAAATTCAAATAGATGTCACAACTTACAAATTAGATTGTAAGTAAATTAAATATTGAATCTATTATAATTTTAAATCAATGGCATTTAAAATATACTTGTGGACTTTTAAATTTTTCATAGTAGAATCAAAGTATAATGTAAAAGTAAGATTGAACACAATATTAACTTGTTAGTTTCATTCCTACTTGTTACCTACTTTTATTGTACTAAAGTTTTTCAAATTTTGTATTCAATTCATCAAAATTCAATGGAAGCATGGGCTTCCATAATGAGACTTTTTAAAAGTTTTGAATCTACTTGCTTATGTTTGAAAACTACCATATTTCAAATCTAGAATTTGAATAGACATACTTTTGGTCCACTGTACCATGCTTGGAACCTTGGTGAAAACCACATCAACTCCCTTCATAGAATAACCAAAAGATAGGTTAGTGGAGTGTGGTTAAATACGTTTACACATGACTAAATAGTCATATTGCATGTGATTCACATGAAGTTTAAAACATCACAAATGTGTTAGATTTGAAAATTACTTTTCAAGCCTAAAACAAACCTACTAGAGGTGTTAAAATGAAATGTATTAATAATATTAATTCATATTCATGAATGTCCATGAATTCTACAACAACATTTTAAGTCTAAAATTTACCTTTCAAGCCCCAAAAAAACACACTAAAGATGTTAAAATGAACGATTGTGATATTGTTTCAAATTCATTAGTTTCTAAGAGCTCCAAAACAACATTAGTGAAATTAGTTCATATTCATCAATGTTCATGGACTTCTAAACATCATTTCAAATTTGAAAATGACATTTTAAGCCCCAAAACAAACATATTAAAGGTGTTAAAATGAAACATTAATGATGTTAATTCACATTCATCAATGTCCATGAACTCTAAAACAAAATTAGTGATATTAGTTCATGTCCATCAATGTTCATGAGCTCCCAAACAACATTTCAAATTTAAAGATGACCTTTGGAACCCCAAAACAAACCTTCCAGAGTTGTTGAAATGAAACATTAATGATAATTATTCACATTCATCAATGTCCATGAGTTCCCAAACAACATTTCAAGTTTGAAAGTTACTTCTTAAGTCGAAAATATGCCTATTAAAGGGATCAAAATGTTCAATTCCAAGTTTCAAGTTATAATCTCCAAGGTTGAAACTCCAAGCTCCAAACTATAACTTTCAAACTCCAAAACTCTAACCTCCAAAACAATGTTTATATGTGCAAATGAGAGATGTAAACATGAAAATTGAATTTAGTGAGAGGTGGGACACACAAGTGAGAAGGTAGGAAACACAAACTTCAACCTCCAACCTTCAAATTCCAAAATAAATGGGAGCACATCAACCTTCAACCTCCACAACAAAGCCTATCATGTGCAAGTGATAAATGCATGTGAAAAATGAGAAAATTAAAAAGTCTTCGAAGTGAGAATATGAAAAATATAAAAACCTAAGTGAAAGGGGTGGGAAAAACAAGTTTTACTTTCTTTTTTTTAAAAATGGTGGCAAGGTGATTTTTGTCTATTATTTATTCAATCCACATAGTGATTAGACACCTACCCATTAATTATTGAACAATGGACACTAGTAATTCATTGGATTGTTGTTTGTTTTCAAAAGTGCTTTAGAATTTCACACAAGAGACTTTAGGTTTTTTGCTAACTTGGAATGAAAGGTTTTTCTTGCTTGCTTTAACTTTGAAGTGACTTTACTAAAGGTGAGGTTTGAAATAGTTGAACTAAACCACAAACAAAGATTGAATTTGAAAGCATAAAATTAAACTAGGCTTTGGGGTAGGAACTTGGAATAAATCTTAGGGATTTGATTGACCTTCCAAAATGACAATACTAAAGATGAGATTTGAGCTAGATGAACTAGGTTACATTTGGAACTTGGAGCTTGAGCATGAACATGTTTACATATTTATAATGTCTATTTTGTGCTCTTGTGAAGTAATTTTCATACTTGAAATATTATTTGGGAACCCATGGACATTGATGTTTTATTTTAACAATTTTTTTATTTTTATTTTTCGATTAAGAAATCATGTTTAAACTTGAAATCTTGTTTGAGAACTCATGGACATTAATGTTTCAGTGTAACATTTCAAATAGGTTTATTTTGAATTTGACAAGTAATATTTAAACTTGAATTGTTGTTTTGGATTTCATGGACATTAATGGATATGAATTAATATCATCAATGTTTCATTTTAACACCTTTAATAAAAAAAATTTGGGCTTGGGAAGTAATTATCAAAGTTGAAATGTTGTGTGGGAATTTGACGCACCCCCAAGCTCCTTAATGGATTCAAATGTGAGTCCAAACTAAAAACAACAAAAAAACAAAAAGTCGAGGCACGCTCCTTGGTTCGTAACACTTTGAGGGGTAGAGGGGTGTGCAGGAGCTCCGGGATGGGACTAGGAAGAATGACAAGCACTTAATCACTCACTCGGATCTGCACAAATCAAGTAACAAGTTGATTAATGCATAGTTGAAACATTTTTGGTGCTGAGACGAGCTACGAGTAACTCGGACTCACAAGACTCACCACGGCCTGGACTTGGGGGAAGCTACCACCTTCCCCCTTAGAATATACTCTATGCCTCTCCACGAGGCCCACATCCAAATGACTTTTTGTCTCGAGATTCTCAAATGGGAGTCCCGAAATTACCAAAGTTGGGACTCCCGTGACTTTGGAGCCCCATAACTTTGTGTGCAGACCTCCGATCGTAATGATGTCTAAAGCAAAGTTGTAGCCCTCGTCTAGAGCTTTTCAACGGTATGTAACACGCCACCTGCACGCAAGGAAATCGGGTCAATTCCCGACTTTTAGTGGTTAGGAGTCAAACTGCCAATTTGATTCCCGACCTTTCTTTTGGCCATAAGTTATGTTTTAGATGTCAAAATGGGTGATGCAAGCCCATTTTAGATATATATGTTTCAAAAAAAATTCAATGATATAAAAAACTCTTTGAACCATTGGGTTTTGACCCTCACAATCACTCTCCGAACATTCAAGAGTCCACCGGGATTCCAACTTCCAACATGGGAATTCACTTGGGAGTGTGAGGGTTCTTTCCCTCACACTCTTTTGCACTCCGAGGCATATGAATGGGACTCCCAAACTTAGTCTTGACCCACACCCTTGGAAACCATTTGCCTTGGTCGTGAGCCCAAGGCTAGGGTCACGACAAAGCTCATGTACATTAATGAATATGAACTTATATCATTGGTTGACGTTAGTAATGTGTTTACATTCAGTTAATTTGGCAATTGAACTATGGATGGCCATTAAACAACTTAATTAATAAGGTTTTAAAATATGTTTATGTAAAGGTTTAAAACCTTAGTTAATAAGATTGGAAGTTTACATGATGAGGAAGATGTGGCAAATATTTTTTGCTTTCTAAATAAATAGTTCCATTTTTTTTGAATTCAATGACAAACTTGATGTTTCATGTGGTAGGTGCATTAGATTTTTGTGGTCTAGTTTGTAATCATTGGACATGTATTTAATGGAACATTTGTTAAGCTGTTTGAATGAAATGTGTGTAACATGGCACAATTCAAAGGTCCATTAATTGAAGGATACATATTGGATGAAACCTTTGAATTTGTGACCAAGCATATGCACAAATCATTGTATGATAGGGAGGTGGTCTTCAACAAAAACACCATGAAATCAATGAGTTGTGTTTAACAATGGGTTTAAATTTGCTAATGTAATATATATATATATATATATATATATATATATATATATATATATATATATATATATATATGTATT